>JAABUT010002661.1_pt1 | contig 16692 bp, 15 predicted proteins | sample 5559281 | NCBI WGS metagenome assembly JAABUT01 (sample SAMN10711880, study PRJNA513359) | rock metagenome | isolation source: Antarctica rocks | place: Antarctica: Victoria Land, Ricker Hills nord | collected 2016-01-04 | reverse complement strand
GAATCCCGAGCCGGGCGGCGAACGCATGCAGCTCGTCGTACGAGGTGTCGCTCACCAGATGCGCCCACTGCCGACCGCGCCACGGCCAGACCGCCGGGTCGACCAAGATTGCCACTTTTCCCCTTCGGTTGCCGCGGACCGACACCGCGCCTTGCCGCTGCCGTAGTTGACCACCTGAGCGGCGCCGGTCACCGACAGCACATCCCACAGCAGCATGGGGGCCAGTGACAGGGTGAGATATCCGTGGGCGATGGTCGTCCCGAACGAGCGCTGACCCGGCTGATGGGGTGGACGAGTGGGGCCGGGCGCACGACGTTGCCAACCTCTTTGTCAGCGACGGATCGGTCATGACCACCAGCGCCGCGGCCAATCCCACGCTGGCCATCGTCGCCCTGGCCATGCGGCAGGCCGATCACATCGTCCCGGAGCTGGCCCGCGGCTCGCTGTTACCGGGCGACCGACTACCGGTGAGGGGAATTGACTGGTCTACAGCGCGACGAGTGTCTTGGGCCGGCCGGGTGGACCGACGGAGGTCACATTGTGACAGCGCTGACGCTGCGTACCCGACACTTGATGTGCCTCATCGAACGATGACCTCGACCCCTTGGACGGCGACCCGCATGCCGTCTCGCAAGCCGGCCAACGTCGTGGCGTCGACCTCCACCATCGGACAACGAGTGCCATAGACTTCGGCGGCTGCGAGAGCACCGAGCACGAGGATGTCGTCGGCTTCTCCCATCAAGATGCCCGCCGGTGCCGTGCCGAGTCTGATCGCCTCGGCCAGCACGCTGGAACTCGAGCTGGATCCCCGGCCACCCGGCAGGACAAGTACCCGGCCGGCCACGCTGGCGCGGTACTGCGGGTGGTGAACGTCGATGATGATGCCGGTGTGCGGGTCGACGCCGCCCCAGAAACTCAGCGGCGCGTCGAGGACGAGAACGTCGCCTTCAGCCTCACCGTCCAGCAGGACGCGAGCCTCGGCGGCTGCGCCGGCCCGGTGGTCTGCGTCGGCAGATCGCCGGCGGGCCGGTCGTGCGGTCGTGCTGCCCCACAGCGCGGTGTCCTCGACCACCCGGCCCGCTACGGCGGAGTCGACGCACTCGTGCAGCGACGCCAGCCCGACGTCGACGCCGAGGTTGCCCGGCGCGTAGTAGGCCCATTTGCCGGAGTTGGTGAGCACCAGGCCATCGAGGTTGCGCAGGACCGGAGTGATATAGGTGCAGGTGTCCACCACGAGCCGTACGCCGGCGTCCTCGAAGTCGGCCAGCCACCCACGTCGATCGATCTCGGCCAGCACACCGCGCCCGGTGTTGACGTAGAACTCGATCGCGGGTGCGACGCGGCGACCGACCATCAGCGGCCGCAGCTGCGCGAACTCGGCAACGGAGAAGTGCGGCGTGCCCAGATTGACTCCGACCAGCGGCCGCCCGGTGCCGGTCGACAGCGCGCGTCGCGCGGCGAGCAGGTCGCGACTGGTGACCGACTCGACCCAGTCAGGCCTCACGCCCTGCAACGCCGCGTCGAGGGAGGGCGCCTCGGGGGTGCTCCCGACGACGTGGAACATCGCCACCGCGCCCGATGACGCCGCGGCCGCCCCGAGTGCCTTGAGCCGGTCCTCACCTAGCGCCGGCAACCCCGTGACGACCGGCACCAGCGAGCCGACGCGTTCACCGATGACATGTCCCAGCAGCGCGTAGGTCGTGTCCTCCTCGAGCAGTCGCTCCGCCACATCGACGACGTCGAATACGACCCGGGCCCGCCGGGCAGCCGTCAGATGCAGCCCCGAGCAGGGGGCCCGGCCGGTCAGCGCGGCCGCGATGTCGATGAAGTCGCCATAGCGGCCGGTCCGGGCGCCGAGCACCGAATTGGCGAACACGATGGCGTTCGACTCCGCCCAGGCCACGTGCTCACCCAGGCCCGGGCGGGTCGGCAGTTGGTACGGCGCGCACGTCCATGTCGGCCGGGCACCCATGGCGACGTAGGCGTCCATCAACCTGCGGGCGGCGGCCGCGGTCTGGACATCGCCGCGATAACGGTCAGGATGCAGCAGGTCGAGGGAGGAGACGTTGAGCGTCGTGGGAACCCGCACCAAGCCGCCACCCTGCACCAGCAACTCAGCGAAGTCGAGGCCGGCATAGCCGTGGAACAAGCAGGCATCGATGTGCGCGCCGGTGATGTCGACCAATTCACCGGCACCCGACAGGCCGGCCATTGCGACGACGACCCGCATGGAGATGGCGACCGCGTCGCCGTCACGGCCAGCCAGCATTGCTTCATCGTCAGCGGTGAGCAGCACGCCGGTCACGCCTCCTCACGGCCGGCCCACGAGCCGCGGATGTGGCGCAGGTGGCGGCGCATGAGCTCCTGGCCCGCATCAATATCGCGCTTGGTGAGAAGGCCAAGCAACTGACGGTGCTCCCGCGCGGAGGCGCCGAGCGCCTTCTTTGCGACCAGCGGCGGCAGGCCGAAAAGTCGCGTCTGGGAGCGCAATGACGACACGATCTCGACTAACCGGGTGTTCCCGGTGATTCGGAGCATGCTCAGGTGAAATTCACGGTCGGCCGCGAGATAGGCCGTGAGGTCGCCGTCCGCGGCGGCCTGCTCGATGCGCCGGCACAGCTCACGCAGTCGGACCAGGTCCGCCGGCCCCGCCGCCGCAACGACGTCGGCGATGCTCGGCACCTCCAGCAGCTCGCGGATTCGGTAGATGGCGTCGAGGTCCTCGTCGGACAGCGTGGTGACCCGGAACCCCTTGTTGCGGACCGGGTCGAGCAGTCCGTCCTTTGCGAGGTCGAGAAGCGCCTCGCGGACCGGGGTGCCGGAGATACCGAATCGTGCGGCGAGGACCGGCACCGAATAGACCTCGCCTGGCCTCATCTCACCGGCGACAATTGCCGATCGGACAAGGTCGACCACTGACTCGCGCAGGCTGGACCGCTGCTCTCCAAGCCATAGTTGTCGCGGGACCTCGGTCACCCTGGCGTTATTCATCCGCCGAGATACGCCTCGACGACGCGGGGGTTCTTTCCCAGCTCCGCCGCCGGGCCCTCCAGGATCTGCTCGCCGGTTTCCAGCACATACCCCCGATTGGCGATCCGCAGGGCCGCACGGGCGTTCTGCTCCACGAGCAGCACTGTAGTGCCCGCCGCGTTGACGGACTGGATGACCGACATGATCGATTTGACCACGAGCGGCGCCAAGCCCATCGACGGCTCGTCGAGCATGAGTAGCCGCGGGCCAGCCACGAGCGCCCGACCGACGGCGAGCATCTGCTGCTCGCCGCCCGACAGGGTGCCGCCCTGCTGGGTCCGTCGCTCGGCCAACCGGGGCAGGAGGCTGTAGACCTCGTCGATGCGCCTGGCGATGGTCTTCTGGTCGTCGACCAGGTAGCCACCGAGCTGGAGATTCTCGTGCACCGTTAACAGGCCGAAGATGCGCCTGCCCTCGGGTACATGGACGACTTGCATGCCGACGATATCCCACGGCGACCTCGTCGTGAGCTCGACGCCGTCCCACCTTATGCTGCCCCGCTGCGGCCGGACCAGGCCGGACACGGCGCTCAGCGTCGTTGTCTTGCCGGCGCCGTTGTTACCCAGCACCGCCACGATCTCGCCCTCCTCAACCGTGAGGCTCAATCCACGCAGAGCCCGGATCTTCCCGTAGTCGACGTCAATGCCGGACAGCTCGAGCGACGGCATCAGTCGTCCTCCGTGCCCAGATAAGCTTCAACAACGGCGGGGTCCCGGCGGATAGCATCGGGCGCGCCGTCCGCGATCTCCTTGCCGTAGTTGAGGACGACTACCCGCTCGGAAACCTCCATCACCAGTCCCATGTCGTGTTCGATGAGCACGATGCTCACGCCGGTGTCGCGGATCCGGCGGATCAGCGCGAGCAGCTGAGCCTTCTCCGCGTGGTTCAGGCCCGCGCCGGGCTCGTCGAGCAACAACAGCCGCGGCTGCGTCGCGAGGGCCCGGGCGATCTCGACCCGGCGCTGCTCGCCGTATGGCAATTGCTTTATGACCCAGTCGCGCCGCCCCTGGTAGCCGACGAAGGTCAGGAGCCGAGCAGCCTCAAGGTCGCACTCCCGTTCCTGACGCTTGTAGCGCGGCGTGTGCAGGAGCGTGTCCCAGAACCGCTGCGAGGTGCGGGTGTGCATGCCCGACTTGACGTTGTCGAGGACGGAGAGATTCGGGAACAGCCGCAGGTTCTGAAAGGTACGGCTCATGCCCTTGGCGGCGATGCTTGCGGGCCGGGCGCCCGTGATGTCGTGTCCCTCGAACCGGACGGACCCGCCGGCCGGCCGGTAGAACCCGGTGATGCAGTTGAATGCCGACGTCTTGCCGGCGCCGTTCGGTCCGATTACCGAGATGATCTCGCCAGCAGCCACCGAGAATGACAGGCCGTCCACGGCGGTGAGTCCGCCGAAGCGGACCGACAGTTCCCGCACCTCCAAGACAGGTCCAGTGCCGGTCGGCGGAGCGGTCGCGACGGTGGGCTTGGCGACGCTCATCCCGGCACCTCCTCCCGGTCGTCGCGACGCCACGCTGTCGTGGCCGGCCACAACCCCTGGGGCCGGAAGATCATGACAACGATGAGCAGTATGCCGAAGGCGAGGAAGCGCCAGTCGGAGAAACTGCGGAGGAATTCAGGCGCGACGCTGACGAAGACTGCCCCCAGGACAATGCCCGGCGTGCTGCCCATGCCGCCGAGGACCACGGCCATCAAGACGAGTGCGGACTGGAGAAATGTGAAACTGGCCGGCGACACCGCAGAGAGCTGAACCCCGAACAGCACGCCGCCGATGCCTCCCCACACAGCGCCGGTGACGTACGCAGCCAGCTTGGTGCGGTAGGTGTTGATGCCCATGGCCTCCGCAGCGTCCTCGTCCTCGCGGATGCACAGCCAGGCTCGCCCGATCCGGCCGCGCCCCAGGCGGGCGGCGCCGACCACCGCCAGCGCCACGACGACGAGGGCGAACCAGTAGAACTTGTAGGGCTCGGACAGGTCGACGCCGAAGAGCGTGATCGGAGGGATCCCGTAGATTCCAGAGGGACCGCCGGTCACCGAGACGTTGTTGGCGGTGATGCGGATGATTTCGCCGAAGCCCAGGGTGACGATGGCGAGATAGTCGCTGCGCAGCCGTAGCGTGGGCAGTCCGATAACCAGCCCAGCGACCACGCACACGAACATGACGACCGGCAGCGTCTCGAGAATTGACAGGCCGGTGCGGGTGGCGAGGATGCCGCTGGTGTAAGCGCCGACCGCAAAGAACGCGGCATACCCCAGGTCGAGCAGACCGCAGTAGCCGACCACGACGTTGAGACCAGCACTGAGCATCACGAAGACCGCCGCGGTCGTCATGACCGAGAGCGCGTACGGCGTCGCCGTGACGAACGGCAACGCAAAAGCAACAAGGAAAACAAGAGGCGCGGCGAGCCGGCAGCCGGCGAATCGAGACAGGAACGTCAGCCGCCGCTTGGGCGCAGCTGTGTCGGGCGGCGTCTGCGCGCCGGGCTCGCCGAGGGCGGCGGTCACATGCGTTCGACGACGCGCTCGCCGAGGATGCCGGTCGGGCGTACGACGAGAAAGGTGATCAGGAAACCAAAGGCGAACACGTCGCGCCACTGGCCGCCCAGCCAGAAGGTGCCAAACGACTCGAGCAGGCCAAGCACGAGCCCCCCGAGCATCGCGCCGTAGATATTGCCGATCCCACCGATGACTGCTGCCGTGAAGGCCTTCAGGCCGATGGCGAAGCCCATCAGGAAGTCGATCTTACCGTAATAGGCACCAGCCATCACTCCCGCCGCACCGGCTAGGGCGGAGCCGAGGAAGAAGGTCCGCGAGATGACCTTGTCGACGTTGACGCCCATGAGCAGCGACGCCCTCGGATCCAGTGCGATGGCGCGCATCGCCCGACCCTGGCGGGTGCGCATGACGTAAGACTGCAACCCGAACATGAGCGCGATCGCAATGAGCACAAGCACGATCTGCGACACCGTGATGCTGGCGCCCAGTACGTGCAGCGACGGACCGGACAGCCGCACGGGGTAAACGCGTGGATTTGGCCCGGCGACCTGGCGCATGCCGTATTCCAGCGCGAACGACGCGCCGACGGCCGTGATGAGAGCGGTGAGCTTTGGCGACCCGCGAAGCGGTCGGTAGGCGATCCGCTCGATCGCGACTCCGATGCTGCCGGTCACGCCCATCGTCACGACGAGCACCACTAGCAGGCCCACCAGCGAGGCTCTGCCCGACAGGCCGCCGACCGCGCCAAGGAGCGCGAAGCCCACAAAAGCGCCCAACATGTACACGTCACCATGGGCGAAGTTCAGCAGCTTGATGATGCCGTAGACCATGCTGTAGCCGAGTGCCACGAGGGCGTAGAACGAACCGACGAACAGCCCGTTCCAGATCAACTGGGCCATGGTGCTCCGAGAGGTGTGGGAGGACCCGTGCTGGCGCCGCTCCGTCGGCTACTTCAGGGGATCCTTCAGGGCGAGCTTGCCGTTCTGGACGCTGAGGATGAGGAAGCCTCCGCTCGAGAGCGTGTGCTGCGGAGTGAACTTCAACGGGCCACTGAACAGCTGCAAGCCGTTGATGTTCTCGAGCGCCGAGATGATCTTCTTACCGTCGGTCGACTTGGCGTCGGTGATTGCCTTGACCACCACTCGGACCGCGTCATATGACTGAGTGGAATACGGGCCGGGGTCGGCGTGGAAGGACGCCTTGTAGCTTGACACCCACCCCTGCGCGCCGGGGATGGTGTCCGGCGTCTGCGTCATGGTGGCGAAGACCCCGTCGGCCTGCGATGGACCGGCGATCTTGATGAGCTGCTGGTCGACGGACCCGTCGGCCACCATGATCTTGCCCTGGTAGCCCGCCTGACGAAGCTGGCGGATGATGAGGCCGCCCTCCTGGTAATAGCCGGTCCAGTAGATGAAGTCCGGCTTGGCGCCGAGAACCGAGGTCACGTTGGCGCTGTAGTCGCTCTCCCCCGCGGTCACCGACTCGCTCTTGACGAGCTTCATTTTGGTGCTGGACAGGTCCTTCGCTGTCTGCACGCTGATGTTCTTGGAGTAGGACGTGTTGTCATCCATGATCGCCACTGCGGTGGCGCCGGCTTTGGTCATCCACTTGGTCGCGGCCTCGGCCTGCTGCGTGCCGGTGCCGTTGATGAGAAAGACGTTCTTCTGACCGGCCTTGACTAGGTCGTCGGAGTTAGCGGCCGGAATGACCATCGGGACGTCGGCGCGGGCGAAGACCGGGAGTGTGGGCAGTGTGGCTCCCGAGCAATAGCCGCCCACCGACGCGACGACCTTGTCGGAGACCAACTTGTTGGCCGCGGCGACGGCCGTCTTCGGGTCGCACGCCTCGTCCTGGACGTCGAGCTTGAGCTTCCGGCCCAGCACGCCGCCCTTCGCATTGATCTCCATGATCGCGAGCTGGGCCCCGTTGGTCATGTACGGGCCGATGGCCGAGCTGCTGCCCGAGGTGGGCGTCACCATGCCGAGCACTATCGGGGCCTTGTTGCTGCTGCCCGAAGAGTTAGTGCTGCTCTTGCTCCCCAAGCCGCTGCCACAGCCGGCAAGAGCCAGCGCCGCGGCGGTCGCCACGGCCAAGGGCACAACGCGCCGTCCGGGTCTGCCGTTCGCACTCGTCATACTGATGCCTTTCCGCGAGACCGTGCTCAGGCCGTCCGGCGGGTGCCGGGGGCGATGGTTATGGTGCGCAACGAGCTGTAGAAGTCCATGCCTGCCTTGCCCTGTTCGCGAGGGCCGGAGCTGGACGCCTTCTCACCGCCGAAGGGGGCATAGAAGTCCACTCCCGTGGTGGGGGCGTTGACCTTGATCAGCCCGGTGTCCAGGCCGGCAACTGCGCGCAGGGCGGCCTCGAGGTCCTGTGAGTGCACCGACGAGACCAGCCCGTACGGAACGGAGTTGCATACCTTGACCGCGGTCTCGAGGTCTGTCACGGCGAGCACAGCGACGAACGGTCCGAACGTCTCGTCGCAGGCGAGGCGGGCGTCTGGCGTCAACCCCGAGACGACCGTCGGGGCAGCGAACCACCCGTCGCGGTCAGGTGCTGTGCCGCCGGTCAGCACCTGACCGCCGGCCGATCGCGCCTCCCCGGCGGCGGCGACGACCTTGTCCCGCGCGCTTCCCGAGATGAGTGGGCCGACGGTCGTGGACTCGTCGCCGGGGTCCGCGGGCGTCAGCGCCGCCACCGCCGCGACGTAAGCCTCGGTGAAGGCGGTCGGGTCGCCGACCACCAGCACTCGTCGGGTGGCCGTGCACTTCTGGCCGGCGTAGCCCATCGAGGCGGCCGCCAGCATGGCGGCCGTGCCCTCGATATCGGCTTCGGGCAGGACGATGGCGGCGTTCTGGCCGCCCATCTCGGCCTGCACCGGTATGCCCTGCCGGGTCGCCGCCACGGCCACCTGCAAGCCGACCGCGGACGAGCCGGTGAAGGACAGCACGTCGACCGCTTTGACGAGGGCTTGTCCCGTCTCGCCCTCGCCGGGCATAACGGTGAACAGGCCCTCGGGCAACACCTCTGAAAGCAAGCTCTCTAACCGGCGCGCGCAGGCCAGCGCCTCGGTCGAGGGCTTGAGGATTACGGCGTTGCCGGCGGCGAGGGCCGGGGCGGCCTTCCACAGCGGGATGGCCAGGGGGAAGTTCCACGGCGTTATGAGGCCGGCCACCCCCAGCGGGCGGCGCTCGGTGTAGAGCAGCCCCGGCAACGAGGGTGGATAGGTTTCACCTACGGGGTCCAGCGCCTGCTGCGCGTAGTAGTGCAAGATCGAGATCGAACGACCGACCTCGCCGCGTGCCTCCAGACGCGGCTTGCCGACCTCGCGGACGATCAGCTCCTCGAGTTCCCCGGCACTCGCGAGCAATAGGTCCCCGGCGGCCCGCAGCGCGGTGGCGCGGGCAGCAGCGCTCGTCGCCCAGGCGCGTCCGGCAGCGCGTGCTCGATCTGCGACGGCAGCGACGTCGGTCGGCGCGGTGGCTGCGTCCTCGATCAGCACGTCGTCAGGCCACTGTGGCGAGCGGCTGACCAGCGCATCGGCGGTCAAAGTGTGAATCCGGCCGGAAACGGGTCGGCGGGATCGAGCAGGTATTGCGCGGTGCCGGTGATCCAGGCTCTGCCTCTAATGGTGGGGACGACGGCGGGGCGGTCACCGACCATGCCTTCGGCGACGAGACGGCCGACGAACCGGGTGCCGATGAAACTCTCGTTCACGAATTCCTTTCCGAGCGGCAGCTCGCCGCGAGCGTGGAGTTGGGCCATGCGGGCGCATGTGCCGGTGCCGCAGGGGGATCTGTCGAACCAGCCGGGGTGGATGGCCATCGCGTTGCGGGCGTCCGCACCGTCGCGCCCCGCTGCGGTGAATTGCACGTGATGGCAGACGGCGATGTCCGGGTGCTCGGGGTGCACCGGCCGGGCCTGCTCGTTGATGGCGTCCATGACGGCCAGGCCGGCCGCGAGGATCTGCGGGGCGGCCATGCGCTCGAACGGCAGGCCGACCTGCTCCAGCGGCAGGATCGCATAGAAGTTGCCGCCATAGGCCATGTCGTAGGTGACCTCACCAAGCCCCGCCACTTTCACCGTCTGGTCGAGGGAGTACGAGAACGACGGCACGTTGGTCAGCGTCACGTGCTCGGCGTATCCGTCACGCACGGCGACATCGACGACCACGAGGCCCGCCGGCGTATCCAAGCGCACGATGGTGACCGGCTCGACGAGCGGCACCATTCCGGTCTCGACCAGGACGGTCGCCACGCCGATGGTCCCGTGACCGCACATCGGCAGGCACCCGGAGACCTCGATGTAAAGAACGCCGAAGTCGGCGTCCGGACGGGTCGACGGCTGCAAGATGGCGCCTGACATCGCCGAATGGCCCCGCGGCTCGCGCATGAGCAGCAGCCGCAGGTCGTCCATGTGTTCGACGAAATATGCTCGTCGCTCGGACATCGTGGCCCCGGGGACCGTGCCGACGCCGCCGGTGACGACCCGGGTCGGCATCCCTTCGGTGTGGGAGTCGACAGCCGACAGCAGGAGCCGGGATCGCATCAGCCGGTGACCTCGGCCAGCACCTTCTCGGTCGCCTCGCGGACAACGTGCTCGGTCTCCGGCACCAGCGGCATACGCGGTGGCCGGCAGGGACCGCCGTAACGGCCGGCGACGTCCATCGAGAGCTTGATGGCCTGGACGAACTCGGTCTTCGAGTCCCAGCGCAGCAGCGGATGCAGCGTGCGGTAAAGGGGAAGCGCGGTCTCGAAGTTGCCGGCGACAGCCGCTTCATACAGCGCGACGCAGGCTTTAGGGAGCGCGTTCGGGTAGCCGGCGAGCCAACCGGTGGCCCCGGCGATGCCGACCTCCAGCACGACGTCGTCGGTCCCGATGAGCACATCGAGATCGGGGGCGACCTCGGCGATCTCATACGTCCGGCGGACGTCACCGGTGAACTCCTTCACCGCGACGATGTGACCTTCACCGAACAGCCGCGCGAGCAGCGACGGGACCAGGTCGACGCGGGTGTCATGCGGGTTGTTGTAGGCCACGACCGGCAGCCCGGCCCTGGCGACCTCGGCGTAGTGCGCGACAATGGAGCGGTCGTCGGCGCGGTAGGCGTTGGGCGGCAGCAGCATCACGCACTGCGCGCCGGCCTCGGCGGCCTGCTCAGCCCATCGGCGGGCTTCCAGGGAGCCGTACGCCCCCACGCCGGCCATCACGTTGAAGCCGTGAGGCGCGGCCTCGACTGCTGCCCGGACAACCGCGCCGCGCTCGTCCGGGGTGAGCACCTGATACTCCCCGAGCGAGCCGTTAGGCGCGACGCCGTGGCAGCCGTTGTCGGCCAGCCAACGTACGTGCTCGGAGTAGCGGTCGAGGTCCACCCGCAGGTCGTCGTCATAAGGAAGGGCCGTTGCGACGATGACGCCGTGCCATGGCTTCATAGGGGCTCACTTTCCTGGCCGGACCGGGGAACGGGCAGATCGCAGTCAATAATATGGCACGCTCTACAGAGCGCCCGCAAGGCTCAGCTGTCGTCGTGACGCGCAAGCGCATCCAGGGTCAACGGGACGACGAACGGTCGTTTGGCGAATGCATCGACGTCGGGCACGTCGCGGCCGGTCTGCCGGCGCAGCAACCCGGACGCCGCATAGCCGCAGACCCGACCCTGGCAGGGCCCCATGCCGACCCGGGTGATCAGCTTGAGTGACCGCAGGTCTGTGACGCCCAGCTCTGCAACTCCCCGCCGCACCTCGGCGGCCGTCACCTCTTCACATCGGCAGACCACGGTGGCGTCGTCGAGCCAGCCAGTCCAGCCGGGCCGGACCGGGTAGACGGCAAGCAGCGCCGACCCGAAACGGCGCTGCCGGTCACGGCGGGTGATGAGCCGGCGGGTGCGCCGCTCTAATTCCGTGGCGCTGACCAAGCCGACGCGCTCCGCCGCGGCCAGTCCGGCGATTGTGCCCTCCACCACCGCGACGGCGCTGCCGGCCACCCCCGCGACCTCTCCTGCGGCGAACACGGCAGACATCGAAGTGCAGCAGTAGCGGTCGGTGACGACGACGACGGTGCCGTCTGCCGGCAGGATCCGGGTGCGCGCGCCCAAGGCGACGGCTAGCTCGACGTTCGGCGTGAAGCCCCAACCGACGCAGACCGCGTCGCATTCGACGATTTCGTCCCTGCCCGGGCGCTTGCCCCACGCCGCGTCGAGCCGGCTGACGGTGGCTGAACGCACGGAGAGGTCACCGGACGCCTGCGTCACGGCGGAGCGGAACCGCACGGGAACGCGGTGACGACGCAGGACGCGCAGGTAGTCGGCGCCCTCTGCCAGCTTTCCCAGGTGGGATAGCACGATGCCCGGCCGGGCCGCCCACTGCTTCCGCGACGACGCCTCGTGCACTCCTAAGACGGTGGCACCCGCCTCGGCCAGCCCCGCGGCGACGCTCAGCAAGAACGGGCCGGTCCCACCGACGAGCACCCGCCGGCCGGCCAGGACGTACTGGCCCTTGAGAAGCGCTTGTGCCCCTCCCGGTGTCATGACCCCCGGGAGGTCCCAGCCCGGAAAGGGCAGCGCGCGGTCGTAGGCACCCGTGGCGAGCACGACCGTCGCGGCTCGGGCCACCGACGTCACGCCGCCGGGACCGGTGAGGTGAAGCTCGGCGCGACCGCCGGCCAGGCGGGCGGCGAACACCTGGGTGGCGCACGAGACGGAGATGCTGGGTGCGGCGGACACCGCGTCGAGAAGGCGGGCACCCGGGGCGAAGTCATGGTGCAGCCGCCCAGGTGCGGCGGCCAGCATGGCCGCCGGCAGGTGTCGGTAGTACTGGCCCCCCAGCTGCTGCGCCGCGTCGAGCAGCCGCACCTGACAGCCGACCTCGGCTGCCGCCAGCGCCGCGGCGAGCCCGGCCGGCCCGCCGCCGACCACCAGTACGTCAGGTGTCATAGCGGCCCGGTCCATCCTGCGTCGTCACCGCATCACCCTCCCCCGCCGGCGCGACGCAGGCCCGCTCGTTGGGCCGCCCGTTGACCGTGACAAGGCAGTCGAAGCAGACGCCGATGCCGCAGAACAGCCCACGCGGCCGGCCCGCGAACCGGGTGGTCCGCCACGAACGGTGCCCGGCCGCGACGAGCGCCGCTCCGATGCTCTGCCCGGGCAGCGCCTCGACGCGTACGCCGTTAAACGTGAATACCGTCGTCGGCAGGTCGTCGGGTACACCGACGTCGGGCTGGTCGGCCCGCAGCGACGTATCGTCTCGGCGGCGAGCGCCCTTCACGCAGTGACCGTCGACATAGGGTGGAAGCGGGCGGGAGAGAACGCCGCCGGGTCGAGTGGAGGCGGCCGACCCAGGATCGCGTCTACCACCAGCCGCGCGGTTCCGGTCGCTAATCCGATGCCAGCGCCCTCGTGACCGCAGGCATGTAGCAACCCCGGAACGCCGGGGTCCGGCCCGATGATGGGAAGATGGTCGGGCGTGTACGGCCGGAAGCCATGGTACGTGCGGAGGATCTGCAAGCCGCCGAGCGCCGGGAAAAGGTCGATCGCCTGAATGGCGAGCTGCCGCAGCGCGGGAAATGACAGGTTACGGGAGAAGCCGACGATCTCGCGAGTCGCACCAATCAAGATCGTGCCGCTGCGGGTGCCTTCGATGACGGCCGATGACTGCAATCCCTCGTCCCCGCTCGCCACATCAGCAACGTATCCGGCGTTGTAGACCTTGTGCCGCACGAGCATCGGCGCCGGCACGGAGACAAGAATGAAGCCGCGCCGCGGGAGCACCGGAAGCTGGCTGCCGGCCAAAGCCGCGACCTGCCGGCTCCAGGTCCCGGCGGCATTGACGACGTAGGACGTGGGCAGCTCGCCGACGGACGTCACGACCGCCGCAACTGCGCCGGACGCGTCGCGTCCGACAGCGGTGACCTCAGTATGGGACCGGACGGTGGCGCCCATCGTCCGCGCGGCGGCCAGCATCGCGGCGGTGGCGAGCATCGGCTGCACCTGCATGTCCTGCAGATAAAAGGCCCCGCCGGCCAAGCCACGGCGCAGGTACGGCTCGTAGGAGGAAAGGTCCTCGGCGGCCACGCTTTCGGCCACCACCCCCGCCGCGGCCTGCGCGGTTACCAGCTCCCGCAGCCCGGACAGCGTGGCGTGCTCCGGTACGACGACGAGCCCACCCTTGCACTCGAGCTCGATGTCGTGACCCAGCCGGTCGGCCACGTCACGCCAGAGTTTGTGCGAAAGCACAGCCAGGTCGAGCTCAGGTCCTGGCACCTTGTCAGAAACCAGGAGGTTGCCCTCGCCGGCGCCGGTCGTGCCCGACGCAACGGCACCGCGGTCGACCACCGTCACCGACAGCCCCGACGCCGCACACTCCAGGGCACATGCGGCCCCGATCACGCCAGCGCCTACCACCACGACGTCGACGCTGCCCATAAGCGACCAGTACATCAGACCCCGTTTTGACGGGGCAACCTGTGGCAGATTGCACGGGACGAGCCTAACTCGGACGCAGGCTGCCGCGCCCGCTAGGTTTGGCGGCAGCTGCCTGTGATCAATGGATTTGAGGACTGAGCGATCATGTATGTCGTCACGGCGGCTAGTCGTCCGCCAGAGCGCCGTCCGCCTCCACTGCCGACTCTGCAGCGGCTGGTGGATGGCACGACCGGCTCGACCACGACGACCATCCTGATCAACAAGTTGGCCCCCGACGAGCGCGTGCCGGCGCATGTGCACGACGTCGAGGAGATTCTGCTCGTCACCGCAGGACGGTGCGAGGTGGCGGCGGGGGGCTTCGTCGTCGAGGTCGCTGCCGGCGATGCCGTCGTGGTTCCCGCCGATGAGACCCACGCTTTCCGGCAGATTGGGACGGGCAGGGCCGCGGTCACCGCCATCCTGGCGTCGCCGAACCCGACGTTCAGTTGGCTGTGATGCGCATAGAGTTGCGCCGCACGTGGGGCGAGCTTCGCGCGGCTGAGGAGCCAAGGTGATGCTTCAATCGTTTCGTCGGCGGCTGCGCCAGCTGCAGACGACCCTTCGTTGGGCGCTCGATGGCTGCTTCGTGCCGACAAATGAGTGCCTGCATAACGGAGAGTCGCCGTATTGCCAGATCTGCGCTGGACTGATACTGCGCCCGCACTGATTGCCGACCGGGTGTCAGCCGCACGTTGCACGGTTGGCCAGCACGCGCGCAGAGCGGCATGGGGATCGACAGCTTCCGGTCAGCGCAGGATGCCGGTGTGGCCGAGGGAGTAGCGTCCCGGCTGGGGGTAGACGCACAGCCCGTGCGGCCCTTGACCGACGGCAATCTTGCGGACGAGGTGGCCGTTGGCGGTGTTGATCGCGTACACGACGGCGTCGTAGCGGCCGGAAAGCCACAGGATGGTGCCGGTCATTGAGGCCCCCCATGTCGGGGCTGCCGCCGCCCGGGATGCGCCACTTCCCGACCACTTTGCGGGTAACGAACGAGAGCAGGGAGATGGACCCCTCGCCACGGTTCGTGACGTACAGGACCTTGGCGTCCCGGCGGGGACACAGGCCGTGCGCGCCCTTGCCGGTGGGGATGAAGCCGATCTTGCGGAAGCTGTCGCCGTCGATGACCCAGACACCGTTGTTGTTCATGTCCGCGACATACCAGACGGCGCCGTCGGGGGCGATCTTGATGTCCTGCGGCATCGCCTTCGGCGCCAGCGGCAGCGTGCCGACCAGCTGCTGCTTGACGACGTCGACCTTGATCAACCGGCCGGCGAACTCGCAGGTGGCGATGAAGTAGCGGCCGTCGGCGGAGAAGTCGGCGTGGTTGACCCCGTTGCAACCAGGGACGGCCAGCACATGCTCCGGCCTCATCGTGTGCGGGTCGGAAAAGATGATCTGCTGGCGCGCCTCGGCCATGACGATCGAGTATCTGCCGTCCGTGGTGAAGTACAGGTTGTACGGATCTGCCACCGGCGCCGCACGGCCCGGTCGACCGGTCCGCGGGTCGATCGGCGTAAGCGTGTAACCGTCGTTGTTGTTCACCCACAGCGTGCGCAGGTCATAGGAGGGGACAACGTGCTGAGGCAAACCTCCCACCGCGAAATGGCCGACGATCCGGTACGTCGCCTGGTCGATGACGTCGACGCTGTTGCTCTTGCTGTTCGGCACGTACACCAGCGCCGGGTCGGCCCGCACCACGGGACTGGTTGACCGGAACGGCGAGCACGCCGCTCGACCGGTACCCGGCGCCCGCCGAGGGTGACCGAGCCGCGTTCGGTGCCGTGCCGCACACCGGCCCGGCTCGGGTTGTGCTTGCCCTTCGGGCCACACACGGCCTCGACATCAGCGCTCGTCATCGCGGCCATCACCTGCAGCCCAGTGCCGACGGCCAGCGCCAACAACCCTTCCTGCACGTCCTCGGCGATCTCCCCCATCGCCACGCTCACCGTCTCCCGCAGCGCGAGCCGCAGCTCAGCACTCGTCATCGGCGCACTCGTCTGGTACTTCTTGGTCACGGCGGTCCCCTTCTCGGTCGAACTTCTCGGCGGAAGCCCGACACCTACCACAAGGCAGGCATCGAGCCGGGGACCGCCACCTCAACTTCTACGACGCGTGGGACAACCTCGACACGCCCGCCTTCCAGGGCCGGCGCTCCAATTCATTCGGCGGGTCTGCACAGGACGGCAAACCGAAGGGCGGCCCCGCTCTCGCGGGACCGCCCTTTGGTTCGTACCAGGGACTGTGAAGCCCACTCCGCAGGGACTAGAAGTCCATGTCTCCCATGCCGCCGCCACCGGCACCCGCGCCGGCACCGACCGGCTGCTTCTCCGGCTTGTCGGCGATGACCGCCTCGGTCGTCAGGAACAGCGCCGCGATCGAGGCTGCGTTCTGCAGCGCCGAGCGGGTGACCTTGGCCGGGTCGATGATACCGACGGCGATCATGTCGACGTACTCACCGCTGTCGGCGTCGAGGCCGTGGCCGGTGTTCAGGCCGCGGACCTTCTCCGCCACGACGCCACCCTCCAGGCCGGCGTTGATGGCGATCTGCTTGAGCGGTGCTTCGAGCGCCACCCGCACGATATTCGCGCCGGTCGCCTCGTCACCTTCGAGGTCGAGCTTCTCGAAGGCCTTGGCACCGGCCTGCAGCAGAGCCACGCCACCGCCGGCGACGATGCCCTCTTCGACGGCCGCCTTGGCATTGCGTACGG
>JAABUT010002658.1_pt1 | contig 16701 bp, 17 predicted proteins | sample 5559281 | NCBI WGS metagenome assembly JAABUT01 (sample SAMN10711880, study PRJNA513359) | rock metagenome | isolation source: Antarctica rocks | place: Antarctica: Victoria Land, Ricker Hills nord | collected 2016-01-04 | reverse complement strand
GTGGCCGAGAACGCCGGAGTGTCCACCTGTTCATGACAACACTCCCCATCTGCCCCTCGCGAGTGACCAGCCAGGTGTGCGCTGACCTTCCGCCGCTGAATTCCGAACTCGGCGGCCAACTTCTAAAGGTCGGCCGCCCAGGTAACCGTCGACCAGCGCGTCCACCGACCCGGCATCGAGGCGTCGCTGGACCTGCTGGGCACTCGGAGGAGTGCCCTGAGTCCCTGACGACGTGGCCGGCGGACCGAATCGCCGCTGGGTGGGTGCACAGGTCCGTGAACATGGAGGGTTGATGGGCGCCCCCTGCCGGCGAGGGCATCTGCGGTGCCGTGGTCAGCGCCGGCGACGTTGCGGGTCATTCGGGCGGCAGCAGCGGTTCGACTTCGACGTTGACTGTGGTGGCGTACGTGTACAGCAAGTTCCACCCACGGGGGTGTCGAACGCTGTATGCCCCTGAGCGGTTCTTGACCGTCGAAATTCGGGCAGCCCCGAGCGTGTCCGCGTTCAACCCACCCGCTCACCGATCCGGTGCACGGCCACATTAACGACTACTCCAGGCCTGTCCATGGGCCTCGGCCGCCAGCCGCTGCGCCGCACGCAATTCGTTCGGATACTTCCTCGGTGCTGGCTCGACCCCTCGCCCGCGGATTCGGGTCCTCCACCAGACCCGGCTGGTACACCACGCCCCGGACTTGACCGCCTACCCTGACTCCGACGGAGTTCCCTCCAGTGAAGCCGAAGATCTTGCCACCTCTCTATCGGCCGGCCTTGGGCGGTGCGCCAGCGGTTGCGTCCTTGTCACGACGGCTCAGCCATGCGCCCTGAGAATCGAATCGCCACCTGTGCCAGGAACCGACCCTCGATGTCGCATGTGACCTGGCTCCGGCACTGTTGGCTTCGGACCGAGTTCGCCGGTACGTGCAGGTCTGTCCGATTAACGGTGTAAGCGGCGTTTTCATGTGCGTTCCTCGGCGGCCGGCATGGGGTCGGCGAAGGTACTCGGTGTACGGGATGTCCCGCGACGGGACTGTCAGTGAACAGTAGAAACACGACAGCCCGATCTTTCGCGGGCACACCGACGGGTTGCTATCTTGCGGGGAGTGCCGAGGCACAGTGTGGGACCCGAGGAGACATCATGCCCGACCCGAGCCGGGGCCCGATGGATTCGGACCGTCGGTTGTTCGAGCAACTGCAATCGGCGTCCGGGGTCGATGTCGAACGCATTGAGGATCTGCGCACCGTGCATCGGATAGTCGACGACCTGGTTTCGGGCGCCAAGCGCGAGGCCTGCAGCACCTTGCCGGCCGGGCCGTATCCGATAGAGATGCTCCGCAGTTCCTGGGACAAGGACCTGCAGGTGCTGCGATCGGGCGTCGCCGTCCCGGTGATCTACCAGGCCGACGCTGCCCGCCATCCCGATGTGCTCCGATACCTGTCGGAGTTCGCCGCCGCGGGTGCGCAGGTCCGGGTCGCCCGGCGGGTGACCCACCGCACCATCATCGTCGACCGTCGGATCGCTGTTGTCGCGGTTCGTCAGGACAGCCTGCGCCCACCCTTCCTGGTGGTCCGAGAGCCGGTTCTGGTGCGCACCATGTGCGAGCAGTTCGGTGCGACGTGGCGCAGTGCACATTCGGTCGGCGTCAGGCCCGAAGACTCCTTGGACGTTATCGGCGTCGCCGAGATTCTCCAGGTGCTGAGCCAAGGCCTGACCGATGACGTGGCGGCCCGGCATCTGGGGTGCTCGGCACGCACGGTCCGCCGCCGGGTGGCTGCTGTGCTCGATCTGCTCGGCGCGTCCAGCCGCTTCGAGGCCGGCGCGAAGGCGGTCAAGGCGGGCTGGCTTTGACCGTCGGGTGGACGGACTGTCAGTTGACCAGAATGCAGCTCAGGCAATCAACTCCGGCCGGCGGCTGGCCGGTCGTGACGACGATGGTCACCGCGCCGACGCTGTGAGCCGGCTGGCCGACCGGACCCTGTTGCGGCGCGGCACCGAGGAACAGCAGTCCGGCCAGTCCGGCGGTGACAAGGTGAGCAAACACGGTGTGCTCCTTGAGTTCTCGATGCTGACTCGTTGAATGTTCATCAGTCCTGGGGTGCCGGGACACAGGATGTGACTGTGGACTGCGGATCTGCGATGGCCACCAGCCGACTGTGCGCGGTTATGCGACACCGCGACGTCGGGTTGGCCTGTATAGGACACCGAACCTGCTGGCCGGATGCGGTCACGGTGACCCCGCCCGCCCGTGCGCTCTGGCTCAATGGCGGCACATTGACCAGAACCGGAAGGGCGCCCCACCCGTGATCGACGTCGAACGTCCACTCCTGCAGTGGCTGACCGGATGTCCGGTCAGCGGGGTCGAGGACCTCCGGACCGGGTCGACGGCCATGGCGGTGGTGGAGTCCGCTGAATGGCTACCGGCGCCGGTGGGCGCCGGGATCGTGGACCGGGACAGCTGCTTGCTGGTTCGACATCCCGGACCGGTCGAGGAGCTGGCCGACACTGCAACGGTTCCTCGCTCGCACAGCTATGGCGGTTCGTTCGCCGGCGCCTTCGTACTGGCAATCTTGATCGCGGCCACCGTCGGCTTTCTGGTCATGAAGGACCACAACACCACTGCGAGCTACGTCATCGTTGTGGTCGCGATCTTCGTCCTTTCGATCGCCGCCGGCATCGCTCTCAAGGTCTCGCGTTGGAGCTCGTCATGACGGATCTGATGACGGACGCCACGATCACCTTCTATGGGGTCGCCAAGAGCTTCGGACCGCGCTGTCCAGCCGCAGCGGGCGGCTGTCTTCGATCAGCAGTCCGCCGCCGAGTTGCTGCAGGTCTGGGCCTCGTTCTACGACGACCCGGACGACGTCGAAGCGGTGATCGCCCAGATGGGCCTGCAGTCCTCGCGCCACGTCCGGATCCGCAAACTGTCCGGCGGCCAGCAACAGCGACTGCTGGTCGGCTTGGCGCTGATCTCCCGGCCGCAACTGCTGGTGCTCGACGAACCGTCGACCGGCCTGGACCCGAACGCACGCGAAGAGCTGTGGGCGGCCATCCGCGATCTGCAGCGCTGCGGCCGGACCGTTGTCCTGTCCACCCATTCGATGGAGGAGGCGGAAACCCTCAGCAACCGGATCGCCATCCTGGACCACGGTCGGCTGGTCGCCTTGGGCACCCCGGACGCCTTGGTCAGCCGGCACGCGCCGGAGACAACGGTGACCTTCACCGTCGACCGGGCCATCGGGCTGGGTTGGCTCGGCCAACCCGGGTTCGGCGAGGTGACCACACAGGAAGGTGCCGACGGCACCAGGGTGACGATCCGCACCTTCAACTCCGATCTGGTGCTGACCGAGGTCGGTCGGCAAACCGGTGCTCACGGCATCCAGATCCACGGTGCAGGGCTGGACGGCGTGTTCCGGGCGGTGACCGGGCACGGTTTCAACCAGGCCGACGACGAGCCCGAGCCGGCTGGCCGCGGCGAGAAGGCAACCGAGGGGAGGATGTCATGACGACCATCTCGAAGGCTTCGGTACCGACGGGTCGACAAGCATCGGCGAAAGCCGAGCTCACGAAACAACTATTGCTGCTGAACGCTCGGGAACTGGTGCGGGACAGGCGGTATTTCATTTTCGCGTTCGTCTTCCCGTTGGGGATGCTGGCCGTGTTCCTGGCGCTCGGCCAGATCGTGCCATCCGGCAACGGCGCCCCCGACTTCACGCAGATGGTGGTGCCGATGGCACTGTTCCTGGCGGTCACCAGCTCGGCGCTGACCACAACGGCCGGTCCACTGGCCGGCATGCGGGACAAGGGCACCGTGCGATTGCTCGGTACAACGCCCGTCGGACGAGCTCGGTTCGTGCTGACGCACATGGCGATGCGGATCGTGATGGTGATCTGCCAACTGGTCCTTGTGCTGTTGATCGCGGTGCTGATCGGAGCCGTGAATGTCGCGACAGCGCCGCTGCTGCTGGCGATCTCGCTGCTGGGAGTGGTGATGTTCCTGGCCATCGGCTACCTGATCGGCGGCCGGTTGCGGTCGGCCGACGCGGCCAACAACGTAGCGACGCTGGTGCAGTTGAGCGCATTATTCTTGAGTGGGCTGGCGTTTCCGCTGTCACTGATGCCGCGCACGCTCGCCAGCGTGCTCAGCTACCTACCGACCAGCTTCTTCGCCAACCTGCTGACGATGGCTATGCCGACCGGGGTGGCCATGCACTCGGCCGTGCTGTCGATTCTGGTCGTGATGGTGACGGCCGCCGTATTCATCGCCCTGGCCATCCGCACCTTCAGCTGGGACGAGGGAGACGACAACTGAACCGGGGGCCGAATCTTCGCTGAACAAGCATATCGCGCAACACCGAAGGGAGCACAGCCAAGATGACTACTGACCGCATCCGCAGCGAGGACACAATGAGACGTCAGAGCAAGGTCTCACCGACGGCGTTCCGGATCGCGGCCATCGCCATCGGCCTGGTCGTGATGGGACTGCTGATCGTGCAGGGCGCTCTGGTTGATTCGCCGGCGCTGTCCGTGCTGGCCGGGACAACGACGCTGGCGTTGATCATGCTGATCGTGCTCGCCGCCTCGGCCCCTGCGATGACGTCGGGGCGTCGGACGCTGCTACACACCCTCGTCCCGTTGACCGGCGGGATGGTGGTGATCGCCATCGTCGTCGGCCGGGGCCGTTTCCTCGGTCAGATGAGCTGGTGGCTGCCGGCCGCGCTGATCAGCGTTGTTCCGGTCTTCATCGTCGCCGCTCTGCCATTGTCGCGACTTCGCGTTGATCGGCCACGAGACGACGATAGGACGCACTGAAACAGTCGCGTCCCGTCGTTGGTCATCGTCATTGTCCTGGCCCGCCGCCGCGCCGGCTGGTCGCCGCTTGCCGCTGTCCATCGGCAGGCCCGCAAGATCGGTCCCGCTGCCCCCGGCCCGGCGGCGCCTGAGGTGATCGCGGAGGAACTCGTTCAGTCGTTCGGCCGACTCTCGGGCCGCGACCGCTCGTTCGCCACGTATCATCGGGTCCAGATTGGCGCTTGCGGCCATCGCCAGCGCACCCAACTCCGGCCAATGCGCCTCGGGCAGGGTCAGCAGCCGTCCGAGCACCCGTTCGGCGTACGGAACAGCGCGTTCCTCGACCAGATCGATCGAGCTCGATGACCCAGGTCCGGGGAGGCCGGCCATTAGCTCGCGGGCGAGGCCGCAAACGCCGGCCGCAGCCCCTGCACCGCGCGAGCAGAGAAGGCGGCCGCGGCGGGCGCCCTCAGCGCAATTGGTGGTGCGCGCCGTCGGTGGTCAACATGCTCACCGGCAGTCCGTCGTCGCGCAGCCGCTGCTGCTGTCCCTGCGCGGCCGAGAAGACCGGATCCAGCAGCGCGGCGCGGCACACCCGGTGTCCGGTCAACAGCCACATGTTCAGGGCCGGATCGAGCACCGCTGGAGCGGTGCGCCGATACAGCGCCCACGTCCGATACGGGTCGGCCATCCCGACCCGCGAGAACGGATGCACCAGATGCCGGGTCATCGCTCACTCCTCTGTACTGCGCTGCCCGAGGTATGGTTGCAGATCGACGATCGTCCCGGGTTTTCTTGGCCGGATCCGGCCGGAGCGTTCCGAGCTGCCGGGCAGTCGCTTTGACCTGGCTGCGGTCGGCGCGGTAATCTCGAAGTTCGTGCGCCGCGCGGGGGTATCCGTGGCGCGCCATCCTTCGGTTTTCTGCGCCGACGAGGGGCGTGGCGACACCAAGGGTTGTTCACACTTTCGAGACGAAGAGGCAGATCTGTGCGCACGTACAGCCCCAAGCCCGGCGATGTCACTCACGCCTGGCATGTGATCGACGCCACCGATGTCGTACTCGGCCGGTTGGCGAGCCAGGCCGCTCAGCTGCTCCGGGGCAAGCACAAGACGATCTATGCTCCGCACGCCGACACCGGCGACTTCGTCGTCATCGTGAACGCGGAGAAGGTGGCCATCTCGGGCAACAAGCGCGACGGCAAGATCCTCTACCGTCACTCCGGGTACCCCGGCGGCCTCCGCTCGCAGACCGTCGGTCAGCTGCTGGAGACCAGGCCGGAGAAGCTGGTCGAGAAGGCCGTCATCGGGATGCTCCCGCACAACTCGCTCGGCCGGACCATCGCCCGCAAGCTCAAGGTGTACGCCGGTCCGAATCATCCGCACACCGCGCAGCAGCCGCAGCCGTTCGACATCATCCAGGTTGCCCAGTGAGCGAGGGTGGAGCGAGCATCGCAGGGCCGGAGCGAGGAACGAGTGAGGGCCTGAGGAGCGGAACGACCCCGAGCGAACAATCCGGTCCAGTGAGCGAGGGCGCCAGGAGCGGAACCACCCCGAGCGAGCAATCCGGTCCAGTGAGCGGCCAGGGTAACCCCAGCGAGAACTCCGAAATGAGCGACTCAGTGACTCAGCCAGTCAGCGACACCCCCGACACCACCTCCGCCGACGCCGCGGCCGAGCCCGCCCTGAGCCGCGCTGCTGAGCCGGCGAGTGTCGACCCCGAGAGCGTCGATCCGGGCGCCCCCGGTCTCGGCGGTGCGGCAGCCGCGATCGACATCGATGCCGCCGCCTCGGGCGCCGGGACCACCGCCGATGTTGCCGACTCGGCTGGCGAGCCTCCGGCCGGCTCGGACGAGGTTCCGGTCATCGTCCCCGCTGGGTCCGTGCACGTCGCCGTGGACCGGCCGGTCCAGACCGTGGGGCGGCGCAAGGAAGCCGTCGTCCGGGTGCGTCTGATGCCGGGTACCGGTCAGTTCACGCTCAACGGCCGCACGCTGGACGGCTACTTCCCGAACAAGGTGCACCAGCAGCTGATCAAGGAGCCGTTCGTCAACCTCGACAAGGACGGCATCTACGACGTATTCGCCAGTCTCTCCGGTGGCGGCGTCACCGGGCAGGCCGGTGCGCTGCGGCTGGGGATTGCGCGCGCACTGATCGAGCTCGAGCCGACCGATCGCCCTCCGCTGAAGAAGTCCGGCTTCCTGAAGCGAGACCCACGGGTCAAGGAGCGGAAGAAGTACGGCCTGAAGAAGGCTCGTAAGGCTCCCCAGTACTCCAAGCGCTGACCGGTCCATGGGCCGGCTCTTCGGAACCGACGGGGTGCGCGGTCTGGCCAACGCCGACCTGACGCCCGCCCTGGCCCTGCGGCTGGCAATCTCGACGGCCCAGGTTCTCACCGGTGACTCTGCACCGTCCGGTTCCGAGCCGCCGCCGGAGCGCGCGGGTCCGAACGCCGGCAGCGGTCGCCGCCGGCTTGCCGTCATCGGGCGCGACCCACGGGCCAGTGGCGAGATGCTGGAGGCCGCGGTTGCGGCCGGGCTGGCGTCGGTCGGGGTGGATGTCGCACTGCTAGGCGTACTGCCGACCCCTGCGGTGGCCTACCTGACCGCCGATCTCGGTGCCGATCTCGGCGTCGTCATCTCCGCGTCCCACAACGCGATGCCGGACAACGGCATCAAGATCTTCGGCGCCGGGGGCCGCAAGTTGCCGGATTCGGTCGAGGACGCCATCGAGGCCCGCATGTCGGGCGCCGATCCCGTTGCCCTGCCGACCGGTGAGGGTGTCGGCCGGATCTTTCCGGAGCAGGACGCGGTCAGCCGCTACGTCGACCATCTGCTGGTGTCCACGCCGCATTCGCTGGCCGGGTTGAAGGTCGTCGTGGACTGCGCACACGGTGCGTCGTCGACCGTCGCGCCCGAGGTGTACCGTCGGGCCGGCGCCGAGGTGGTGGTGATCGCCGGCGAACCGGACGGTCTGAACATCAACGAAGGCGTCGGCTCCACACACCTCGAGGGACTACGGGCAGCGGTCGCCGAAGCCGGTGCGGATCTGGGCATCGCCCACGACGGTGACGCGGATCGATGTCTGGCCATCGCCGGCGACGGAACTGATGTGGACGGCGACGCCATCCTGGCGCTGCTGGCGATGTCGCTGCAGGAACGTGGCGAGCTGAATTATGGCACCGTCGTGACCACGGTGATGGCCAACATCGGGTTCCACCACGCGATGCGGCGGGCCGGTATCACCGTCCGCACCACGGCGGTCGGTGACCGCTACGTACTGGCCGAGATGGCATCCGGTGGTTATTCGCTGGGCGGGGAACAGTCCGGCCACGTGGTGATGAGCGACTATGCGACCACCGGCGACGGGCTGCTCACCGCCCTGCACCTGATGGCCAGGACGGCGTCGACCGGCATCTCGCTGGCCAATCTGGCCAGGGTGGTCACCAAGTTCCCCCAGGAACTGATCAACGTCCGGGTCGCCGACAAATCGGCGGTCGCCGCTTCGCCATCGGTGCAGCAAGCCGTGGGCGAGGCCGAGGTGGAGCTGGGGGAGACCGGACGCGTTCTGCTGCGGCCCTCGGGCACCGAGCCGATGGTCAGGGTGATGGTCGAGGCCCCGACGGCCGACGTGGCCAAGGACGTGGCCGGGCGGGTGGCAGCAGTGGTGGCCGCCGCCGGTAAGGCCGCCGGCTGACCCTGTCACCGATCCCGGGGCGTCCGCCTCCTGGGGTCAGCGCATGTGGGGTCAGCGCATGTGGGGTCAGCGCATGTGGGGTCAGCGCATGTGGGGTCAGCGCCCAGGGGCCTCGGCAACAGCCTTCCGACCGTCCGGCTCGACCAGCGATGTTCCCGGCACCTTTGCCTCGAGTTCCTCGGCGAGCTGGCGCTGGCCGGCGAGGTGCCGCAGCAGGAATGCCGTGGCAAGCGTGCGGGTGGCCTGCTGGATGCGTTTCTCCGCGCCGTCTCCGACGATCGCCGTCGTCCAGTGCTTGCCCTCGGCCAGGCCGAGGTGCTTGGCGCCCTTCACCTCCCGCAGCTGGACGGGTCCGGCCCAGGAATCGGCCAGCTCCGCGCCGGCGTGCTTGCTCATCTCGTCTGCGGCGCCGACCACGTGTAGCCCCGGCGCGGTGATGTTGCCGGCCGCTCGCAGCGCGGCCTTGGTGGCCACCGCCGTCACCGTCACCACCGCTGTGATGGCGCTGTCGGTGGCCGCGGCGAGGACCGCGGCGCCGCCTCCGACGGAATGCCCGATGACGCCCAGCCGAGCCTTGTCGCCGGTCACCACGCCGCCGGCCAGGCTGCCCGACACCACGGCGCGCAACGCGCGGGACAGGTCTATCCCCAGACCCGAATGCGAAGGGATCGGCCCGCCCTCGGTGGCCGGCGCAACCACGATGAAGCCCCAGGACGCCAGGTAGCGCATGGTGCCGGAATACCGGTGCACCGGTTGCATCCAGCCGTGACCGAGCGCGACCACCGGCAGGTTGCGGCCGCTCACCGGAGCGACCACCATTCCCGGGGTACCGGTCGCCGAGAGGTCACCCGAGGCGACCCGGTGCGGGCCGAGGTGGCTCAGGTACTCCAGGGTGGGCCGGTCTACCGATGGTGACGCCTGACGAGCCACTGGGGCAGACCTCCAGAGAGTGCGGTCCGTACAGTATCGCCCACCTGCAGTCGGCTTGGCGCGGACATCCCGCGTCCAGTCCACGACGCTCCCGGCTCATGAAGAGGACCCTGCGTAATGGCCGACGATTTCGCCTCCAATCTGCGCCGGCTGGTCCGCGCACGGTTCCCGCTGCTCAGCATCGCGACGGCGGAGGAAGGGCGGGTGCTCGGCGAGATCTCCGCCGTGCTGGGGGACCGCGGCCAGGTGAGCCCGGCGAGGCAGGTCTACACCTGGACCACGTCGAACGGTTTCGCTGCGCTCGGCCAGCCCGGCAACCCGGACACCAGGACGCCGCACGCGGCGCTTACCGCCGCGATGGCCCTCAGTGCGCCGAGCGCCCTGGTGATGTTCGACCTGCACCCCTGGCTCGGGGGGTCCCAGGTACCTCCGGACACCCAGCTGGTGCGGGTCCTGAAGGACACCGTGCGCTTCTACAAGGACGGGTCGGTGCCCCGCACGCTGATACTGGTTTCGCCGCTGCAGAACATCCCGGCCGAACTGGAATCTCTCGTCACCCTGCTGGATTTCCCGTTGCCGGACGAGAAGTATCTGCGTGACCTGCTCGAGCGGATGATCGACCGGAACACCCATGCGGGTGCCTTGACGACCGAACTGGGCGACGACGGGGTAGAACGACTGGCGAAGGCGGCCATCGGACTCACGGCGTTCGAGGCAGAGAATGCGTTCGCCCGAGCGATGGTGGCCGACGGCCGATTGACCGTCGACGACGTCTCGGTAGTGGCGGACGAAAAGGGTCAGATCATCCGCAAGTCCGGCGTGCTGGAAGTGGTGTCGTCCACGGTGAAGCTGCAGGACATCGGCGGCCTGGGGAATCTGAAGGCGTGGCTGACCAAGCGTGACGGTTCCTGGCTCGACGAAGCCCGAGCCTACGGGTTGCCGGCGCCCAAGGGGGTGCTGATGACCGGGGTGCCGGGATGCGGCAAATCCCTGACCGCCAAAGCCATGTCGTCGGCGTGGGGGCTGCCGTTGATCCGGCTGGACATCGGCCGGGTGTTCGGCGGCCTGGTCGGGGCCAGTGAGCAGAACATGCGCACCGCCATCCGGACCGCGGAAGCCGTCGCACCATGCGTGTTGTGGATCGACGAGATCGAGAAGGGTTTCGCTGCCGGCGCTTCCGGCTCTGGTGACTCCGGCACGTCGGCCAGGGTGTTCGGCACGTTCCTGTCCTGGATGCAGGAGAAGACGGCGCCGGTGTTCGTGATGGCGACCGCCAACAACATTTCGCTGCTGCCGCCCGAGTTCCTGCGCAAGGGCCGTTTCGACGAGATCTTCTTCATCGACCTGCCGACCCGCTCCGAGCGTCGGGACATCTTCCGGGTACATCTGGCAGTCCGGTTGGCGGCCGGACCGGCGCTGGGTGACTTGGAGATCGGCGATCCCCTGCTCGACACGCTGGCGGATGCGACCGAGGGGTTCTCCGGCGCCGAGATCGAGCAGGCGGTGATCTCCGGGTGCTTCGACGCCTTCGACGGTCGCCGGCACTTGACAGCCGAAGACTTGCTGCGGGAGATCCGCAACACGGTGCCGCTGTCGGTGACCCAGTCCGAGCAGATCGATGCCCTCCGGGAATGGGCCGACGTCAGGGCGGTCGCCGCCTCGACCGAAGAGGATCGCGAGGGCTATCTGACGCCGACCCCGCCGCTCGGCGGTCCGACTTCGGACGCCGAAGCAGCCAAGCACCGCGGTGGCCGCCCCGTCGATGCCTGACCCGCGAGCATCAACGTCGGCGGCAGGATCGGCGAGGATCAAGTTCGGGCGGCGATCAACGTACGACGACGAGGATCAACTGCGCCGGCGAGGATCGACTGCGCATTCGTTGTGAGGGGAGAGGCCGGAGTCAACATTCTCGTCCTCGTAGGCGATGTGGATCCTCGCCGCGGCAGTGTGGCTGTGGGCGACCTGGCAGCGCGTCTCGCATAGCCTGAGCCGATGTGCGGAATAGTCGGCTACGTCGGACCGCGGGATGCCCTGGCGCTGATCATCGACGGGTTGCGTCGGATGGAGTACCGGGGTTATGACTCCGCGGGGGTGGCCATCTTCGACGAGTTCGGAACGCTGACGACCGCGAAGAAGGCCGGGGTTCTCGGCAACCTCGAGAAGGAGATCGCCGACGGTGGTCACCAGCTGGCCGGCAAGGCGGGCATCGGCCACACCCGATGGGCGACCCATGGAGCTCCGAACGACCGTAACGCGCATCCGCACACCGATGCAGCCGGCAAGCTCGCGGTGGTCCACAACGGCATCATCGAGAACTTCGTGCCGCTGCGCACCGAACTGGAACGCGCGGGCGTCGAGCTGGTCAGCGATACCGATACCGAGGTGGTCGCCCATCTGCTGGCGCGTGCCTATGACACCGGCGAGACGGCCGGTGATCTGCCGTCATCGATGGCCGCTGTCTGTCGCCGGCTGGACGGGGCCTTCACGCTGGTCGCCGGGCACGCCGACAGTCCGGGGATGTTGGTCGCGGCCCGGCGCAACTCGCCGCTCGTCGTCGGTGTGGGTGACGGAGAGATGTTCGTGGCCAGCGACGTCGCGGCATTCATCGAGTTCACCAGACAGGCAGTCGAACTCGGGCAGGACCAGCTGGTCGTCATCACCGAGAACGACTACCAGGTCAACAGTTTCACCGGCGGAGAACCGGAGGCCAGGCCGTTCAGTGTCACCTGGGACCTGAGTGCGGCCGAAAAGGGCGGCCACCAGACCTTCATGGACAAGGAGATCGCTGAGCAGCCGGCCGCGCTGGCCGACACACTGCGCGGTCATTTCGACGGAACCCGCATCGTGCTGGACGAACAACGCCTGGGCGATGACGAACTGCGGACGGTCGACAAGGTGTTCGTGGTGGCCTGTGGCAGTGCGTACCACTCGGGGCTGGTGGCCAAGTACGCCATCGAGCACTGGACCAGGCTGCCCGTCGAGGTGGAGCTGGCCAGCGAGTTCAGGTACCGCGATCCGGTGCTCGATCGCGACACACTGGTAGTGGCGGTGAGCCAATCGGGTGAAACCGCGGACACTTTGGAGGCCGTGCGGCACGCCCGCAGGCAGCACGCAAGGGTCCTGGCGGTGTGCAACACCAACGGCTCGCAGATTCCTCGCGAGTCCGATGCCGTGTTGTACACGCACGCCGGTCCTGAGATCGGGGTCGCCTCCACCAAAGCATTCCTCGCGCAGGTGGCGGCCAATCTGCTGGTCGGGTTGTCGCTGGCGCAGGCCCGCGGCACCAAGTACGCCGACGAGGTGGCCCGCGAGTTCGCCGCGCTGGAGGAGATGCCGGCCGCGGTTGCGACCACCTTGACGCTGATGGAACCGGTGCGGGAGCTGGCCAGAGACATCGCTGATTCCAGGGCGGTGCTGTTCCTGGGCCGGCACGTCGGCTATCCGGTGGCCCTGGAGGGAGCGCTCAAGCTCAAGGAGCTGGCCTATATGCACGCCGAGGGCTTCGCCGCCGGCGAACTCAAGCACGGTCCGATCGCGCTCATCGAAGAGGGGCTGCCGGTCGTGGTGGTGACGCCGTCGCCACAGGCCCAGCCCCTGTTGCACAGCAAGCTGCTCTCGAACATCCGGGAGGTGCAGGCCCGGGGGGCCCGGACCATCGTCATCGGCCAGCAGGGTGACGAGACCATCAGGCCCTTCGCCGATTCGCTGATCGAGTTGCCGGCGGTGCCCGCCCTGCTGCAGCCACTGGTGGCGACGGTGCCGTTGCAGATCCTGGCCGCCGAGATCGCCAGAAGCCGCGGCTACGACATCGACAAACCCCGCAACCTTGCCAAGTCGGTTACCGTCGAGTAGCGCAGGTCGCACCTTGTCCGCAGACTTGGCCGGAGTCCGTCGACACGATCTGTGACGGATCGGCCACCCGTTCGGGCTGGATGCTCGGTACGATGGCGCGGTCCAGTCTCGGAAGGGGTCTGCCAAGTGTCTACACGGGTGGTGACAGACCCTGCTGTCCAACCACTGCGCGACGGCCGTGCCATCGGCGAGGCCATTCGGCGCCTCTGTGGGGTGACAAAGTACGAATTTCTCAGCGCACTGCCAGACGATGCTCACTATGACGTGCGGCTGATGCGCAGTAGCTGGGAGCAGGACGTCGAGATGATGGACCGCGGTGTCGACAGTCGGGTGATCTACCCAGCTCGCGCTGTACGCACCCCCGAGATGATGGAGTACCTGACACAGTTCGCTGCCCGCGGAGCGAAAGTGAGAGTGATCGGGGCTGTCCCCAATCGGATGATTGTGTCCGACCGGGTCCGAGCGGTTGTTCCGGAAACGCTCGACACTGAGATCACTGCAGCGTCGAACCGCGCTTTGCTCATCAACGGCAAGGTTCTTGTGAGGGCGCTGTATAACGAGTTTCTCGCCCTCTGGCGCGCGTCGCTGCCAGTAGGTTTCTCGACCGGGGGACTCGACGTGGAAATGGTCCGGAACACGCTGACCGCTCTGTTGGACGGGATGACGGATGAAGCGGCGGCACGAAAGAACGGCTGGTCACTGCGTACCTACCGTCGGCGGATCGCTGCGGTATTGGAGCTTCTGGGCACCACCAGCCGTTTCGAGGCGGGTGTGTTGGCACGTGAACAGGGCTGGATTTGATGGACCCGCTACCTAGCGTTCGCCAACCTGGTGATCTGTCGACCAACTCGACCGGCTTCCCTGATCGAGGTGTGCGCCGAAACGGTCTGGTGCTCAAGTCACTGCTGGACCTGTATCGATCGGGTTCCGTTGCGTCCTCGGAGTTGGTGTCAAAGGTGACAAGGCGCGATCAAATCGTCACACTCTTACATGACCTGATGGACGCGGCGAGCCGCGAGGTGCTCAACATGCTGCCAGGTGGCCCGTATCCCTCGGAGCTCTTTGATCCCGCAAGAGCGACCGACATGAGAACGATGTCCAGGGTCAATATGCGTATGCTGTACACCCCCAGCACAGCCAATGACCCGGACAACGGAAAGACACTTCGCGACTATGCCGCGGCAGGCGCGGATGTCCGAGTGGTCACCGACGTGCCGTATCGGCTGTTCATATCCGATCGAGGCTGCGCCGTGATTCCTATCAATCCGCAGCATTCAGAAGTGGGCGCCCTCGTAGTGCGAGAGCCGACAATCGTGGCCAGTCTGGTTGAGCTCTTCCGCACGACTGAACGTCGCTCGATCCCGCTTCAGCGGTTCGACGCCAGCACGGCAATTGGCTGTGACTTAGGGGATCGCAAGGTCTTGGTGGCGCTGGCCAAGGGGCTGCGGGATGAGGCTGCGGCAGAGCAGCTTAGCGTTTCCTTGCGAACATATCGGCGGCATGTAGCCCAACTGATGGCGCGGCTGGGCGCCACGACAAGGTTCCAGGCCGCGCTACGTGCCGTCGACAGAGGGTGGATCTGAAACCAGCCCTATCTTACTCAGGCTGGGGAATGATGGCAGGAACCTGCACGCCGGTTGGACGCGGACTGCCTCTTGGTGCTTCGGTTGTGCACGGACCGGGTGCGGGCCGCAATGGTGAGGGGAAACGCCGTGGCGGCGGTGCTGGCGGCCGCCGCCACGGAAGCTCAAAGCGACTGGAAGAGTACGGTTCCAGATGAGCCCGACCGCGCTCCTTCAGCGAGCACAGTCGACGATTTCCGCTGCTTGAGTGGCGAGATCGTCGAGCATCCGATCGAGATAGGCGGCTGAGTCGTGGATCTCGAGCAGCACTCGAAGCGAAGTGGTTCGGCCAGTGGTCACGAGATCCTTGGACGGCCCGTACGCGATCAGAAACGCATCGCGGCAGTCGGTGATGAGCTGGCGCTGCCTGGCAGCCTGGTCATCTGGCAGATACCGAGTCAGGTGTTCGGTGACCAAGAACTCTCCGAGAACCCAGGCCAGGTCGAAGTCTCTCGGGCCACAGGCGACTTCGTCGCCGATCAGCAGAGCCGATGGGGCGGAGGACTCTGACAACACAGTCGACGCCAGACCGGCGCGACCGTGCACCAGTTGATCACGCGGCATTTCGTCGACCCAGCTGATGATCTCATCCGTCCTGGCCCGGCCGAGGAGAGCCATCAGTCGGTCGTGCATTATCCCGGCTGCCCACGGGCCGTCACCTGTACGCAACCAGTGAGCCAGCCGCCGTGGACCGGTAGGAGCGGCAAGTTCGTGCAGATCGGCAATGTCCAGCTGCCCAAGCCGCTTGAGCACCGCTCCGAGCCCGGACGCCGCCTGCGCCAGATCCCGGGAGGAGGCAACCGCGCTGGGGCGACCAAGGTGGGCCGCGACGGTGGCCCGACCCGGCGCCAAGTGATGACGGCGGTCTCCGTCGATCCAACCCAGCGACAATCGACAGTGAGAGTTCGACGTGAGACTTGTCAGACCGTTGGAAAGGTGCGCTGGCGTGCAGCGCAACGGTTCAGGCCGATCGATTCCAGGGCCGAAGCTCCACCGGTATCTGTCGGTCTCAGGAGCGCTCGGTACTCGGCTGCGGATCTCGGTATCCAGATAGCCGTTGAGTACCAAACCGACGATGCCGGCTTCGCGCGAAGAGCCGGGGGTCGGCGAGTCGCGAATGGACTCTGGCTGCCATGCCGCTTCATCCAGATGTCGCGCAGCCGCACCCCGCACCGCATGGGCTTGCCAGCGGGCGCTGGCTCCCGATGTCGGAGCGATCGGGCTCTCGGACATGCGTCAAACCTCGCAGATCAAGGTCAGGGGAGGACGGGAGACTAATCAGTGTCCGGACACCCAGTAAGATGGAGTCACCTTGCAGACCAGCAGCTCAAGCAAGCGGTCGAGGCGCCCCCGTGGGACGCAGCAGAGGCACTAGTCGCCGGTGCAACCATCAGCACAACGGCAGCGACGGTACCGGTGAAGACAGCGGCGATCTTGCGCATGATGTTCTCCATGTTGGATGGGCGTGGGCCAGAAGGTGACCCCGAGAGCAACTGGTTGTTGCTCCCGGACAGCACCACCCTGCGTGATGCTCCTGTTGGTCCATGTCCGTTTGGCAGCTAGTTGCCAATCTCGCGCCGAGTGCCTGCTGGTAAACGATTCTGTGGTCCGGGAGCTTCATCCTGCACGGCGCCGGCGGTGAGCACTACCGCCGGGCGAGTGCACGAGTCGCCGAAGTGAAGATCACTTGGACGACGGACCGGCAGCGTGAGTCTTCGTCGCGAAGCCGGCAGTTCTCGGCACAACACCCAGCATCGACCGACGGTAGTGCGCACAACGCATTCCCTTAGTTCACGAAGGAAGCGACGTCATGGCCG
>JAABUT010002657.1_pt1 | contig 16703 bp, 18 predicted proteins | sample 5559281 | NCBI WGS metagenome assembly JAABUT01 (sample SAMN10711880, study PRJNA513359) | rock metagenome | isolation source: Antarctica rocks | place: Antarctica: Victoria Land, Ricker Hills nord | collected 2016-01-04 | reverse complement strand
CCGCCCGGATGCACACTTCCACCGCAAAAAAACAGGTTTTTTACTTTGGAGGATTTATTAGAATGCCGCAAAAAAGCTGCAAACTGACCGTTGGAACTCGTGCCATAAAGTGAACCCTGATACGACGATGTTTTGTTTTCAATACTGCGCGGATCCAAAATACTTTCACAAACAATCAACTTGCCAATGTCTTCACCCAAAGTTTTGGATAGTTTTCGGATAATGTTTTCCCGCGCTTCAGTAATGAGTTTGTCCCAGTTTTGGCCTTGGTTTGCCGGAACATTAATCATCGTAAACCAGTTTTCGCAACCTTCCGGCGCATCGCTTTGCTGATATTTTGAACTGATATTAAGGTAAACGGTTGGATCATCACTGATATTCTTTTGCTGCCAGATATGTTCAAATTCCTGCTGATAATCCGCACTGAAAAAAATATTATGCAAATCCAGCTGCGGAAATTGCTTTTTGATCCCCCAATAAAATATCAATGCCGAGCTGCTCCGCTCCTGTTTTAAAATCCGTTTCGGAAGCAGTTTCGGATGATCGGCCAGCAATTTTTTATACGTAAAATACACATCCATATTAGAAACCACCACATCAGCCGGAACAAATTCCCGCTCGCCGCACTGTACTCCTTTTACCTTACTTTTTTCGATAACGATTTGTTTAACAGGGGATTTGTAATGAAATTTCACGCCCAATCTTTCTGCCAGGGCAACCAGTGAAAGCGTAATCTGATACACGCCGCCATCCGGAAAATAAGCACCAAAATGCTGCTCCAAATGCGGGATAACGTTTAGCGTGGCTGGTGCCTTGTACGGATTGGAACCATTGTAAGTAGCAAACCGATCGGCATATTGTACCATTTTTGGGTCCGTAAAAAAAGTATCATTGGCGCGGTGCATGGAGCGGAAAGCATCAATTTGCGGCAATCTCAAAACGGATTTCAGCGTTTGCCAGCTCAGGTAAGTTTTAAGCCGGTGCAAGGATTTTTCCAGGAAAACATGGTTGGTGATCTGGTAAATTTGCTTGCTGTTTTTAAGGTACTTTTTTATGGCTTCCGGTTGATCATTCGTTTTCCGGCTGATCTCCCGGGCAAAAGCATCAACTTCATTCTTCGCATCAATGCAAGTTCCGTCTGCATAAAAATAACGGCAAACCAAATCCAATTTTTGGTACGTAAAAGAAGCATCCGGTTTTTCTCCGGCCAGCCGAAATAATTCATCCACATATTGCGGCATCGTGAACAAACTCGGGCCGGTATCAAAACGAAAGCCATCTTGATTAATCTCTGCAAGTTTTCCTCCGGGATAATTGTTCGCTTCAAAAACTTGTACCGCAAAACCTTTTACAGCCAAACGGATAGCGGTTGCAATCCCGGCAATTCCGGCACCGATGATAATGGCTTTTTTCATTTTAGCTATGAGTTTTCAGCTGTCAGCAATCAGCTAACGCCAAGTCGACACAGAAAACTTCAAATTTAATGATAATAATGATTAGATGTTTTGATTTATGCTGATGGCCGAATGCTGACAGCTAAATACTTCCTCCAACAAAAAAGCAGAACCGATTTGATCCTGCTTTTATGATACTGTTTTTATCATGTTTTTTTAGATTTCCTGTCCCGGAGAATGGTGCACTTCCGGTACATCGTGCTGGCCTTCCATAATTTCTTCAATCAGTTTATTATTGAAGGCGGGCAGATCTTTTGGTGTGCGGCTGGTTATCAAACCTTTATCTGCAACAACTTCTTCGTCAACCCAATTTACACCGGCATTTTTCAAATCGGTTTTCAAGGATGGATAAGAAGTCATTGTTCTGCCGCTGATCATGCCCGTTTCAATCAGCGTTTGCGGGCCGTGACAAATTGCTGCAACCGGTTTTCCTTCATCCAAAAACGCGGAAACAAAAGCTACCGCATCTTTGTCCTGGCGCAATTTGTCAGGATTCAATACACCGCCGGGAAGTACCAAAGCATCGTAGTCATCGGGGCTAACATCAGCCAGTTTTCTATCGGCAGTAATGGTAATTCCCCAATTCGTATTATCCCAGGCTTTGATCTCGCCGCCTTCCGGGGAAATAATGTGTACCGTTGCACCGGCTGCTTTTAAAGCTTCCTGCGGACTGGTCAATTCTACTTGTTCAAACCCTTCTTCGGTTAATATTGCTACTTTTTTATTACTTAAATCAGCCATGATATTTTATTTATATGATTAAAGAAAGTGCGTTTTAATGACTTTCCTAATAAAAAAACAGCCTTTTTAAAACTTAGTTTTTAATAAATTGAAATTTAATTGTCATTCCTTGGGATGATATTATCCAGATATTTATAACCTGTTCCAGTATTCAAAAACAATACTTTTTCACTTGCTGCAATCCAGCCGGATTGAATTAAATTCTGAGCGGCTTTCCAAACCGCTGCACCTTCGGGAGCCAATAAAATTCCTTTTTCCCGCGCGGCTTTTTTTGTGGTGCTGATGATATCTTCTTCGCTCACCGCAACTGCCGTTCCGTTGGATTCCTTTAAAACGTTTAGCATCAAGTCCATCCCGAAAGGAAAAGGAACGGCCAAACCATTTGCTACAGAAGCTGCCGGAAGCCCGTACTCATTTTTTTGTCCGATAAAAGAAGCATAAGCTTTAACAACCGGCTGACAGGCAGCAGATTGCACAGCAACCATACGCGGCAATTTTTCGCCGATCCAGCCCATTTGCTGCATTTCCTTAAAAGCTTTCCAAATGCCGATCAATCCTGTTCCGCCGCCGGTTGGATACAAAATCACATCCGGCAACTGCCAGTTAAAATACTCGGCAATTTCATAACCCATCGTTTTTTTACCTTCAATACGATAAGGTTCTTTTAAAGTAGAAATATCAAAAGCGCCGGTTAGCTGTTTAATTTCGGCTACTTTTTTACCACAATCGCTAATCAAACCGTCAATCAGAATTACTTCTGCACCATGCAACTCACATTCCTGAATAAAGATAGCTGGCGTATGGCTTGGCATTACAACCGTTGCTTTGATACCAGCCTTCGCACAAAAAACAGCCAGCGCACCGCCAGCATTTCCGGCGGTTGGAACGATGCAATGTGTAATCCCAAATTCTTTTGCTTTGGAAACCGCCATACCAATTCCGCGCGCTTTGAAAGAGCCGGAAGGATTATAGCTTTCATCTTTCAAATACAAATCCACGTTTTCAAAATTTTCAAAAAAACGGGTTGGCGTGTATCCTTCGCCTAAAGTAACGATGTTTTCCGGTTCAAAAACAGGTAAAAACTCCTGATAACGCCACATATCCTGACGGCGGTTTTTCAAATCCTCTTTTTTTGGCGGAGAAGAAAGATCATATTCTACCAAAAAAGGTTTGGTGCAGCAGGGCGAAAATGTATGAAGCTGATGGATATCGTAACTTAATTTACAGTTAGAGCAAATTAAATTGGTAGCGAATGAAATACTTTGAAGCGTGGTTTGCATCCCACAAAAGTAATTGCTGCATTATTACCAAGCATATACAATTATTGGATAAGCTATAGCTGTAAGTTATATCGATTGCATACAATAGCGGATGAATTGCTTGGTCAATCCATATTCTTCACTTCCTTTGCGGCGGATAAAACAGAATTCGCGTTTAATTTGCAGACCGGTAACCGGCACTTCCACCAATTCTCCTGAATTTATTTCACGCAAAATAGAAGGGCGCGGCAAAAATCCCAAACATTCATCCGCCAGTAAAAAATTCTTCAATGCTTCAGTTCCGCCCAACCGGATTTTAACTTTTAAATCAGAAGGTTTCAGGTGATGATCAGCAAGTTCATGCAAAAGCGCGTGCAATGTGCCCGAACCTCGCTCGCGCAAAGCCAGCGGAACATTTTTTAGTTCTTCTATCGTTAAAGTTTTTCCGGCCAAAGCACTTTTTTTAGAACAAACAGCGATGACTTCATCATTTATAAAATGTTGATAAGAAACGGTCGTCAGTTTATTTTCAACCTCAATAATCCCAACATCAATTTCATGGTTTAGCAAAGCATTCATCACATTTTCAGAATTCCGGTTAACTAACTGCACATCCACATTCTGAAATTTTTGCTGAAAACCGGATAAGATCGAGGGCAAAACATATAAAGCAATTGTGGTGCTGGCACCAAGTTTTAAAAAAGCTGATGCGCCTGCACCTTTGCTTAGCGTTAACAGGTCAAACTCAATTTTCTTCTCAATTTCGCGTGCTTCCAGCAAATATTGGTAAAGCTTTTGCCCGGCTTCGGTAATTAAAATCGAATTTCCTTTGCGTTCAAACAATGCTAACTTGTATTGATCTTCCAGGATTTTGATCTGTTTACTAACTGCCGGCTGACTGATAAATAAAGCTTTGGAAGCTTTAGAAAAACTTAAATGAGCGGCAACTTCCAGAAATATCCGATGCGTGATAGTAATCATGCTGTTTTTATCGACTAAAAAAGGGCGGTAAGAATGTCTTATCGCCCTTTAAAATTTTATATACTGTTTTTATCCTTCTATTTCTTCCGGCTCGCCAATCAAATGTTTAGCCATCAGATACTCAGCAATTTGTATCGCATTGGTTGCCGCACCTTTGCGCAGATTGTCAGACACGATCCAGCAATTCAGCGTATTTGGCTGGGTTTCATCTCTGCGGATCCTGCCCACAAAAACTTCGTCTTTATCATGTGCATCCAGCGGCATCGGATATTTTAAGTTGGCAACATCATCCACCACAATCACGCCCGGTGCTTTTTCCAGTAGTGTTTTCACTTCGGATAAATTAAAATCCTGTTCAAATTCTACATTTACCGACTCTGAATGGCCGCCCATCACCGGAATACGAACAGTTGTTGCAGTAACTTTTATGCTATCGTCGCCCATAATTTTTTGGGTTTCCAGGATCATTTTCATTTCCTCTTTGGTGTAGCCATTTTCAGTAAAAACATCAATTTGCGGCAATACATTTAAGTCGATTTTATATGGATAAGCCATTGGGCCGTCAATTCCTTTGCGTTCGTTCATCAATTGTTCAACTGCTTTTACGCCGGTTCCGGTTACCGATTGATAAGTAGAAACTACTACACGTTTAATTTTGTACGCATCGTGCAATGGTTTTAAAGCCACCACCATTTGGATGGTCGAGCAATTTGGGTTGGCAATGATTTTATCTTCCGCAGTTAAAATATTTGCGTTTACTTCGGGCACAACTAACTTTTTTGTTGGATCCATTCGCCATGCGGATGAATTATCAACCACTGTAATCCCGGCTGCGGCAAAAAGCGGAGCTTGCTGTAAAGAAGTGCTTCCGCCAGCCGAAAACAAAGCAATATCCGGTTTTTGACTGATGGCAGTTTCCGCAGAAACCACTTTATATTGCTTTCCCTTAAACTCAACTTCCTTGCCGATGCTCTTTTCTGATGCTACCGGGATTAATTCTGTTACCGGGAAGTTGCGTTCTGCCAGAACCTGCAACATTTTCGTTCCCACCAAACCGGTGGCGCCTACTACTGCTACTTTCATTTTTTTGTTATTCGTTTTGTATTTGAATGATGTTCAAATATGCAAAAGATTTTGGGTTTTTAAAGGAGGAAAGTTAATGATGGAAGGCTGAATTAACTGCTTACTTATTTTAGTAACTCAGATTTTATATAATCAACTTCTAAAAACACTTGATTTAAATGGTCAAAAATCTCTATCTGCGGTTATCAATTTCAGACCGAGCAAGGCGGCGGTTGAAGCTATCCACAAATCATTCTTACCCATATTTCTTGGTGTAGAAAATTGACTATTTTTATAAGAAGGATTTCGGCATTGAGAAAAAGCATCAACTTCCGCATATGTATTGGCTAAACTTTCATTAATCTCCACAATTATCGTTGTATCCAATACTTCATTTAGCAATTGCAATTTCTGTGCGCCCCAGTTATTTTGCAAAGCAATAGACTTTAATTCTCCAATAGTTACGATCGAGACGAAAACCTTTTGATTATTAGGGTTGATAGTTTGTAACAGAGATTTTGGTTTTTGTTGTCTTACAAGATAAGCTAAAATATTTGTATCATACAACAAATTCATTTACTCCTATTTAAAGTTTCTAAAGCAAGGGTAAATTCATCTTCGGTCAAAAAAGCTTCCTCAGGGAATTGTTTTAACCGTTCTGCTAAATTTTCCGGGTATTTCCCTAATTTGTTTGCAAAAGCGGTAGTTCCGCCGGCTGCCAAAATTTCTTCGACCGAATACGTTTTAAATTTGGGAAATGAACTTTTTACGATTTTCGATTCTTCAATTTTTCCTTTACTCATAGTTTTAAAAATAGATAGCTTTCAACAAATTTACAATTTCCAATAATAGTAATTTGAAAATGTTTAATACAAATTTATGTCGATAAAAGAAGCATCAGCATCAAACCAAATCTTAAACGTTTAAATCAATTTTTTAACTTTGCCAATCGCTGAAAGCTGATTGCCGAAAGCCATAATCAAAAACAAAGAATGGGAAGAGCATTTGAATTCCGCAAAGAGCGGAAATTTAAAAGATGGGCCAAAATGGCCGTACAATTTACACGTTTGGGCAAAGAGATTGTAATGGCGGTGAAAGCTGGCGGCGGCAGTCCGGATACCAATTCCAGGTTGCGCACCGCGATGCAAAATGCCAAAGCCGTAAACATGCCGAAAGACCGTGTGGAAGCAGCTATAAAACGCGCAACCAGCAAAGATGAAACCAACTACGAAGAGATTGTTTACGAAGGTTATGCGCCGCATGGCGTAGCTGTTTTGGTAGAAACTGCAACTGATAATACGAACAGAACAGTTGCCAACGTGCGTAGTTATTTCACTAAAACCAATGGATCTTTGGGGAAAACGGGTTCGTTGGATTTTATTTTCAGCCGGAAATCGGTGTTTACTTTCGAGCCAAAAGATGTGGACCTGGATGAACTGGAATTGGAACTGATCGATGCCGGACTGGAAGATTTATTTGTGGAAACAGATGAAGAAGGAAATGACATCGCTATAATTCATACGGCATACGAGGATTTTGGAAAGATGCAAAAAACCTTGGAAGAAAAAGGTATCGAAACCAAAGGTGCTAAATTAGAGCGTGTTGCGCAATCTTTTCATGATGTTACCGAAGAACAAGTTGCAGATGTAATAAAACTAATTGACAAACTGGAAGAAGATGACGACGTGCAGGCAGTCTATCATAACATGGCGGAATAATTGTTGCTGATTTTGATACGGTAAAAACAGTATCTTGTTGACTTAAACTAATAACGATGGCTGATAAAGATTTGTTAGGTATTATTGCTGATATGCTGCGGAAGTTGGATCAGCATTCCGAAATATTAAACAAACATTCTGAAACGCTTGAATTGCAAAATAAAGCCTTGCAAAAACAAGGAGAAGTACTAACCGCTTTTATGGAGGGTTCACTTAAACAGTTTGATCAACAATTGATTATGAATGAGAAAATCGTTAACCGATTGGATAATTTGGAATCAAGAATTAATCACAATTAATCAATTGTGTATTTAATAATTGCTGAACATTGATCTCCAAAATATCTTATATTATCAATGCTGACTTTTGAAGAGTTTTTTCAGAAAAAAAAAATAAACCTGGTACAGTTCCAAACTGCCGAACCGGTTTTGTTTGCACAGTTTAGCAGCCATTATCCGCTGATGGGCGAAAAAAGCTTTGATCACACCAAAAAATATTGGTTCAACCAATTGCGCCGCACTTATCCTTTGCAGCAGGAAATTAAACCTCACGCGGTGCAGGCGGAAGCTATTTCGCCAATGGCTGTACAAGCTGTAGCCGTGGCGGCTGCGCAAAACGTAGCTGTTGATATTGAAAGGCCAAAGTTTAAAGAAGATCATTTACCGGAACTGGTTGAAGCTAATGTTCCTGAACAGGATATCTCTCTGGCCAAAGAAGAAAATTTGATAACAGAACCGGAAAGCAGCGCAGAAGTACCGGCAACAAAACCTGCTTTTAAGCCTCGGTTCAATCCAAAAAATATTCCTAAAACTGCTGAAAATAGTATACCGGAAACAGAAGTTCAAACGCCTGAAGCAACAATTGAACAGCCTAAACCTGCTTTTAAACCTCGGTTCAATACGCAGACTATCAAAAAAGAACCGGTAAAAACAGTAGTGGAAAATGAAATTGTTACTCCGGTACAGGAAACTTCAGATCAACCAAAACCAGAAATAGAAACTACCAAACCGGCTTATAAACCTCGCTTTCAAATGAAAAATGTGCCTAAACCTCCAACCGAATAAATCACATTTTTTTGGATAATGAAAAAAGGCTGGCTTAACCTCAAATTCACGTCATTTGTACTTTGTTTAGCATCAGTTCCAGCTTGACTCTTGCTATTGAACATTAGATATGTTTTGTACTTTGGTTCTTTATTCAACTTCAGTTGCCGCCCGACGGAACATGAAATGCCACTACAACTTCAAGTCTTCAATTTAGCGGTCATTGAAAAACAACACCCTATTAAATTAAACATTCAGTTTAAAGGCTACAGTATTACTTGAGAAGAATGTGTATATACACAAGCAAAAAAGCTAATGAACAATAACACAGGCAGAAACCTGTGGATCGATTACTTGCGGTCGGCAATTACTGTTTTAGTAGTTGCACATCATGCTGCATTGGCTTATACGACTTGGGCAAAGTTTGATACAATTGCCTATATCCGTTCAACACATGCAGTTGTAGACATCAAAAGATGGATTGGACTTGATAGTTTTCGTTAACTTTAATGATGTGTTTTTTATGTCGCTGATGTCTTGATCGGCGGTCTTTTCATTATCAAAAGTATCAGGAAAAAAGGGGTAGTATCGTTTATTAAAGACAGGGTTTACCGGCTTTTCATTCCGTTTATAATTCTTGGGACTCTTTTTATGTTGGTCGCTTATTTTCCCGCCTATTATATTGCACATCATAGTATCAATATTGTCGCTTACTTAAAAGATTTTTTTGTAACAGAACAATGGCCTGTTGGTCCGCCGTGGTTTCTTTGGGTACTGTTTCTCTTTAATGTAGTATTTGTTATATGCTATACAATTGGCAAAACTATAAATACAGGATTTGATATTGTTTATTTTAAAAACAAGCCAGCTTTATTTTGTATTGTTTTGTTCGTGTTGACCTGGCTGTTATATGTTCCAATTTCCTACAATATTGGCGCAAATAATTGGACAGGTTTTTATCCTTTCGATTTTCAATTAAATAGGGTTCTTTTATATTTTGGTTATTTTCTGGTTGGTGTCCTGATGGGCAATTCTGACTTTAACAATGGTTTATTATCTGTACATTCTGCAATTGCCAAAAGTTGGTGGCTATGGGTTTTGCTTGCGGTTATTGTGTTTATGGGCTTAACGGTTATTCCAACGTATTTAGGACAGATGGTCAGCTCTCAAACATTAACAACATTTGGTTCATCGATGATTTATTATACATTTTATGCCGCCTCCTGTACGTTAAGTTGTATCGCTTTTATTTCAACGTTTCGAAGCAAAATTAAAACAGAAAGGGCATGGTGGAATTCACTTTCCGAAAATGCTTATTTGATTTATTTAACTCATTTTGTATTTATTACCTGGACGCAATTTTTTCTTATAAAATTTGACATTCCTGCCTTTTTTAAGTTTAGTATTACATTTATTATTGCTATTGGCCTCAGTTGGTGGACAAGTACATTATTGAGAAAGTTCAGCCTCGTCAACAAATATTTATAACTACTAAAAAGGAACAACGAACCGCCAACAAGTGTATTGCCAACATGTACAGCAACACATTTATGAACTGGTGATAGAAAAAGCTAAAGAATATTTAGAGCCTGTTTAAATTTCTATTACAGAAATTTATAATGCTTCTTTTATGCCTGTAAATCTTGGTTTCGAAATATATGCCGGTAAAAGAAGTATCGAAAATAAACCGGGTAAAATTTAAACATGCTATATACCATCTTCCGCGTTTTAACTACATAATTCCGCAATTTGCTTACATCTTACTAAAGACCTGTGATGATCTTTGTGTTTCAAATTTAAATACAGGATCATGAACATTGTATTGACAGGTTCTTTAGGGAACATCAGCAAGCCGCTTGCACAGGAATTGGTGCAAAAAGGACATTCGGTCACCATTATCAGCAGTAAAGCCGAAAGGCAGAAAGACATTGAAGCCTTGGGTGCAAAAGCAGCAATCGGCTCCATGCAGGATGCTGATTTTTTAACGACAACTTTCAGAGGGGCGGATGCGGTTTATACGATGGAAACACTTGACCAGAGTACTTTCTTTGACCCAAATACCGATATAATAGCATCTGTTACCCAAATAGCTAAAAACTACAAACAAGCCATTGAGAATTCAGGGGTAAAAAAGGTTGTGCATTTAAGTAGCATTGGCGCCGATACTAACAAAGGGAACGGCACGCTTGTTATGCACTACGAGGCAGAAAAGATCATGAATCAATTGCCAACGGATGTAAGTATTAAATTTATCCGTCCTGTCGGTTTTTACACTAATATTTTCAGGAGTATGCAAACCATAAAAACGCAGGGTGCAATCATTGCAAACTACGGTGGCGATAAAAAAGAACCCTGGGTTTCGCCTTCAGATATCGCTTCCGTGGTTGCTGAAGAAATGGAAAGGCCTTTTAATGATAGAATAGTTCGTTTTGTAGCAAGTGATGACGTTTCACCGAATGAAATAGCAAAAGTTTTGGGTGAGGCTATCGGAAAACCCGATTTAAAATGGTTGGTAATTTCTGATGAACAACTACTAAATAGCATGTTAAATATCGGAATGAACCCGCAGATAGCAAACGGCTTTGTGGAAATGCAAGCCGCACAGGGCAACGGCAGTTTATACGAAGATTACAACAAAAACAAACCTGATTTAGGCAAAGTGAAACTGGCTGATTTTGCCAAAGACTTTGCTGTAGTTTACAATCAATCAAATTAAACATTAATCTAAAATAAAATGAAAAAAGCACTTATTACAGGAGCCAATAAAAGTATTGGTTTTGAAACCGCCCGGCAACTATTGCAAAAGGGATATTATGTTTATCTCGGAAGCCGTAACTTAGACAATGGACAGGAAGCAGTAGAAAAATTAAAGGCTGAAGGATTAAACGAAGTGGAAGCCATACAAATTGATGTAAGCAATGACGAATCGGTAAAAGAAGCACGTGCCGAAATAGGTACAAAAACCGAAGTATTAGACGTCCTCATCAATAATGCCGGCATTACCGGTGGTATGCCGCAAGGTGCATTGGTTGCCGATATTGATCAATTTAAAAAAGTGTTCGACACGAATTTATTTGGGGTGATCAGGGTAACGCAGGCTTTTATAGATTTATTAAAAGAATCGGCAGAACCACGCATTGTAAATGTAAGTTCGAGCCAGGGTTCGCTTACATTGGCTACTGATACAAGCAATAAGTATTACAATCATAAAGGAGCGGTGTATCAGCCGTCAAAATCTGCCTTAAATATGTATACCATTATCTTAGCATACGAATTGAAGGACACAGCAATTAAGGTAAATGCCGTTGACCCTGGATTTATCAAAACTGATTTTAATAATCACCGGGGAACAGGCACGGTTGAAGAAGCCGGTGCACGCATTGTTAAGTATTCCATTATTGGCAATGACGGGCCGACAGGAAAGTTTTTCAGTGAAGAATATAATCCGGCAACAGGAGAAATCCCCTGGTAAAATTTGAAGAAGATTAAAGATTAATTAGAGCCTGTTTAAATTTTATCCAACTTATTTCCCATGCTTCTTTTATCGACTAAAAATCGTCACAAACCGGCAACCGGCAACTCACAACCGGCAACCCATTTCCCATGCTTCTTTTATCGGTATAAATTTCGAAAACAAGATTTACAGGCATAAAAGAAGCATCGTTTTTTTTGTGATACAATTTAAACAGGCTCATAATCTAACTTTACAAAATGAAAAAAGAAGATAATTCTCCTCACAAGTTTAATTCTTTGTCTGATTTGCATCGGGCGTTTGGGTTGCCAAAGCCTTTGCACCCGATGATAAGTTTGATAGATATTAAAGGCATCAAGATCCAAAGCAATGAATTGGGCGATTCATTTATCCTGAATTTCTATAAAGTTGCCTACAAAACTAACCTTTGCGGGCAGGCAAAATACGGTCAACATTATTATGATTTTGGAGAAGGCGGATTGATATTTACCGCTCCCAACCAGGTATTTGAAACGCCGCCGGAAGACAATGCAAGTACAGGCTATATGTTACTTATCCATCCGGATTTTTTATTGTCTTACACATTATCAAAAAAAATAAAACAATACGGTTTCTTTTCTTATGCTGCCAATGAAGCCTTGCATTTATCGGACCATGAAAAGGAAACCATTATGGCGATTTTTTAAATAATTGACGATGAATTAAAAAGCAGGATCGATGATTTCAGCCATGATGTGATGATTTCACAAATTGAATTATTGTTGAATTACAGCAATCGTTTTTACAAGCGACAGTTCATTACCCGAAAAACAGTAAATAGCGACTTATTACAAAAGCTGGAAGAAATCTTAGACGATTATTTCAACAACGAAAAATCAATGGTACAAGGAATTCCATCTGTTCAATATCTTTCGGAACACTTGAATATTTCCCCAAGTTATTTGAGTGATATGTTGCGTTCATTAACAGGGCAAAATGCTCAGCAACACATACACAACAAACTGATTGACAAAGCGAAAGAAAAATTATCGACCACCAGTTTATCGGTAAGTGAAATTGCATACGAATTGGGCTTTGAACATGCACAATCGTTTAGTAACCTGTTTAAGAAGAAAACTGATTTTTCGCCCTTGGAGTTCAGGCAATCGTTTAATTGATTTTTATACTTTTATCGTTTAGGACCAATACTTCTCCTGCTGAATTTTACCAATCCTTTAACTGAACGAAACGCTTCCTTAGTTTTATAACAAAGATTCATAAACCTTATTTTGGCTACGGCAAACTTGGATTTAGCTACATCTGCTTTATGATTGTTACCGACTTTTGTACCGTTGATTAAAACAAATAAAAATGGAACTAAAAAACAGTACAATCCTGATTACGGGAGGAACAAGCGGCATCGGCCTGGAGTTTGTCAAACAACTTGGCGCAAAGGGCGCAGCCGATATCATTATCACCGGACGTGATTTGAGCAAATTGGAAAAAGCGAAAAAACAATACCCAAATGTCCATATTTTTCAAAGTGATGTAAGCGAGCCAAAGGACATTGAAACGCTTTATCAAAATGTCACGAAGCAATTTCCAGCACTAAACATCGTAATCAATAATGCAGGGATAATGCGAAATATGGATTTACAAGATACTTCCATGGACTTGGAAAATATTACCCGCGAAATAGACATCAACTTATCTGGCACCATCCGAATGGTTCAACAATTTTTACCTTATTTAAAGAAAAAAGAATCAGCAGCGATTGTAAATATTTCTTCTGGTCTGGCGTTTGTGCCTTTTCCATTATCGCCAATTTACAGTGCAACAAAGGCAGGTGTGCATGCTTATACCCGGGTATTGCGACTTCAACTCAAAAAGACCAAAGTTAAAATTTTCGAACTTGCGCCTCCGGGAACCAATACAGATTTAATGGATAATTTTAAAGGTCTTGTTGACGAGAAGCAAAATATGGATGTAGATAAAATGGTTGAAGCCGCTATTCAGGGAATTTTGAAGAATAAGATGGAAATAAAACCGGGCGTTGCCAAAGTCTTGAAAATTATGAGCCGCGTAGCCCCAAACTTCATCTTGAATTTTATGGATAAAAGTATGGAGAAGGCAAAAGCCAAACAACTATCTTTATAAAATGAAGCATTCTACGCCCATAAGAATTAAGACCATAAGCGAGTTTCATAGATATAATGCGTTGCCGCAACCAGAACATCCATTGATCAGTATGATAGATTATGCTAAAATTCCGCATCATGCACAAAAGGAATCGGTAAGCGCAACTTTTGATTTCTATACGATAGCTATAAAAAGGGGATTGAATTATAGACTGGGTTATGGTCAGCAAGAATATGATTTTGACGAAGGGGTGATGTTTTTTATGGCGCCCGGACAAGTGTTACGGGTAGAAATGGAGGAAAATGCGATATCAAACCATTCGGGATGGTTGTTACTGATCCATCCCGATTTTCTTTGGAATACATCGCTGGCAAAAAACATAAAAAACTATAAATTTTTTGATTATGCCGCCAACGAGTCTTTATTTCTTTCGCAGAAAGAAGAGCTCACTATTAATGGTATCATTAAGAGTATTGAACAAGAATATCACTCGAACATCGATAAATTTAGTCATGATATTATTATTGCCCAATTAGAAGTAATCTTAAATTATGCCGAGCGATTTTATCAACGCCAGTTTCTTACAAGGCGAAAGACAAGCCATAAAATTTTAGACAGCTTAGAAGAAATCCTTACAGATTATTTTGATAAAGAAGATTTAACGACAAAAGGTTTACCATCCGTTCAAAAAATTGCCGAAAAACTTAATATATCGCCTAATTATTTAAGTGAGTTGTTAAAAGCATTGACCGGACAGAACACCCAACAACATATCCATGAAAAATTGATTGTGAAAGCCAAGGAAAAGCTATCCACTACCGAACTTTCCATCAGCGAAATTGCTTACGCCTTAGGTTTTGAGCATTCGCAATCGTTCAGTAAATTGTTTAAATCAAAAACAGATTTGACACCTTTAGAATTTAGACAATCGTTTAACTAACAATGGTAAACAGGACAAACCACAACATACAAAAAATCAACGACATAAAAATGACCAACCTTAGATTGACTACAACAAAAGTATATTTGACTAAGAGCCTGTTTAAATTTTGTTTAATTTCTTTTAGATGCTTCTTTTACCACCTACGAAAACATCAAACACTAGTGCTTCTTTTATCAGTATAAAATACAAAAACAAAATTTACAGGCATAAAAGAAGCATTCTGAATTTTATGATGGAAATTTTGAACACACTCCAAATTGCAAGATTGAAATTTCTGTTAAAGCGTCAAAACTAAATTTCAAACAGCAGCAGTGGCAAAATCACTGATGCTTCTTTTATCAACCTAAAATTCAAATTCATTATCCGGCATACCAATTGGTGCGCCCGGCGGCATTTCCAAAGAGGGTGCCGGCTGATATTTATCCGGGTTTTTGTGGAAATCTTCTATCTGCGACAAAGCAAAATACAGGGCTGCTTTTTGTTTTGGGCCTGAGGCTGATAAATTACTGTTCATCCAGGTTTGCAATTCATTGATTTTTAACAAAGCTTCTCCCCTCACGTTTTCGCAAGCGCGGTTATCGGCCGCCATTCCCAGCAAATATTTCAGGCTAAGGTTATTTACCAGAATCTGCAATTCGCCTTTATAACCAGCCATAACCGGAGCTTTCCAGGTTTGGTTCAGCAATCTATCCAACATATCTATTAAACCGGGCTGCTTGCTGTCGCGGGCATTATATTCTATCAAACGTGCTGCCCTTTGCGTATCCATCAGGTAAGATAAAGTAGCATTGGCAGCCGTTTCAGCCGCACCGATCGGATCAAAAGTAATGCCGGTATGGCCGCCAAAAGTTTCTACTGAAGAAGGATAACCCACCGGCCGCGGCGGGATTTTGGCGATCAAACTTTCAGGCAAAGCCAAAGCATCGGGTGTAATCGTACTCATCAGTGCCTCAAAAGCGCGCCATTGCTCGGCCGGTCCTACTATTTTCGTTACCGTTTCACCATCGTTTTTTAAGGCATAGGTAAAATATACGCCTCCTAAAGAATTGGCTACCGCTTCAACCTGATAACGGTGCAGCAAATACATTGGCACCAACACTTCTTCCAAAGTGGCCATTGGTGCATTTTGTTTAATGGCTTTCTCAGAGAAATTATCCAAAATATGCCTGCGGATCAGCATCAGTTTGTTCAGCTGATCCACAGAATTTACGCCATCGTCCCACTGATGCGACAACGGGTGCACTCCACCGCCAATATCAGGTATAAAAATATGGCCTTGCGCCAGTGTTTCTTTCATGATCCTGTCCAGCTCGGTATCTTCGTTTTTATTTTTTGGGAAATCAGAATAACCCCACATGATGGCACGCTTGTCCCAGGAACCAATTCCGGTAGCATAAGCATCAGCAATATCAATCGAACCATCTTTTTTCATAGAAAAATGCGGGAAAGGATAATCCATCACCGAAGCCCGGCCATGTGTGCTCGAAGTAAAATTATGGTACAAACCCAGCGTGTGGCCAATCTCATGTGCCGATAACTGCCGGATTCGGGCTAATGCCATTTGTTCCATTTTGCCCGAAACTGGTTTGCCATCTTCATAAGGTTGCAGCAAACCTTCGGCAATTAAATAATCTTGTCGGTGCCGGTCAGAACCCAAAGTAACTACACCTTTCATAATCTCGCCCGTCCGCGGATCAATATAAGAAGAACCGTAGGAAAATGCACGCTCCGGACTGCCGGACCGATTGACCCAATTGACCACATTGTAGCGCATATCCATCGGGTCGGCACCTTCCGGCAGTTCTTTCACCTGAAAAGCATTTTTATAACCCGCCGCTTCAAAAGCCTGGTTCCACCAGGAGCCGCCTTCTATCAAAGCTTTTTTGATCAGCGGCGGCGCACCGCGATCGAT
>JAABUT010002656.1_pt1 | contig 16705 bp, 19 predicted proteins | sample 5559281 | NCBI WGS metagenome assembly JAABUT01 (sample SAMN10711880, study PRJNA513359) | rock metagenome | isolation source: Antarctica rocks | place: Antarctica: Victoria Land, Ricker Hills nord | collected 2016-01-04 | reverse complement strand
GGGCTTGTGCCGGTGCCTGTGGGGACGTGTGAGCGGTTGAATGTCGACGGGACGTGTCGGTCCGCGGTGGCTTGGTGAGGCTTCTGGTGCCCTGTCTTGCTGTTCTGGCCGGTCACAGTCCACCTGCCGTGCCTTGTTCACGCGGCGGCCACAGCCCAGGAGCCGGAACCTGTGCTGATGAGGTTGAGGACGGCGAGTCGGGCGAGGTTGACGGCTGCGGCGAGCAGCGACAGGTCCGCACTGATCTTGTTCTGGCCGCGGACCCGGGCTCGCCGGCCGCCGTGGCGGCGGCGCATCAGATGGCCGATCTTGCGTTCCACCTTCGGGCGGGTCGCCCGGTAGTCCTGCCGCCAGGCAGGGTCCTGCTGCGCCACGCGAGCCCGCCCGAGCTGCTCCTCGTGGGGCCCGACACTGATGGTCCGGCCGCCCTTGGCGGCGGTGCACTGCACGGCGAGCGGGCAGCTGGCGCAGGCCGCCCCGAAGTAGGCCATCCCACCGCCGGTCCCGGCCGGCTTGATCGTGGTGGTGACCCCGGCCGGGCAGCGCACCGTCCCAGCCGTCAAGTCGACGGTGAACTGGTCCTTGGCCAGCCGTCCGGCCGGCGCAACCGGCGGCTGCACCTTGCACATCACCGTCGCACCCACCGCGTCCAGCACCTGCAGCAGCTCACCAGCGCCGTAGGCCGCGTCGCCGTAGACCGCCAACGGCCCCGCCCCGTCGAGCTCGCCGCCACTGTCGCCGCCACTGTCGCCGTCGCGGTTGCCGTCGTCGTCGGCTGCGGTGGCGGGTAGGTCGTCGGCGAGCAGCACCTTTGCCGCCGCGGCGTCGCCGACGTTGCCCGCGGTCACCGTTGTGGCGGTGACGATCTCGCTGTCCGGGTCGATCCCGACATGGCCCTTGTAGCCGTCGAAGCCGTGCGCCGTGCTCTTACGACCGTGGCGGGCCTGCGGGTCCACCGTGCTGATCACCCGGTCGGGCGCGACCCGGCGGGCGATCAGAAACGTCCCGTCGTCGCTCTGGTCCAGGTCTTGGCCGAGCACCGTCGCCAACAACTGTCCGGCCTGAGCGACCGGTCCGCACAGCGCCCGGCCAGCCAGCACCCTCAGACAGGCGTGCCCGTCGACCGCGAGCGCGTCGACCAGCGCCGCGCGGGCCGCCCGGTCGTCGTAGTCACACGCCGGCTTGCCCGCCACCGCGTAGTCATCGTCGCGTTCCAGCACCGCCCGCAACATCCCGCCAAGCTGCGGCCGGTCCCGGTCGCCATCAGCGGCCCGCAGCAGAGCGCGGATCGCCGAGCGGATCAGCGTGACGGTGTCCATCGTGGCGACCGCGTCATAGACCGGGGTCGAGTCCAACACCCGCCGGCGCCCCACCAGACCGGCCTGGCGAGCCGCCGCCAACGTCACCGCAAAGATCCGGTCCGGCGCCTTCGAGGCGGCGAGGCGGGCCCGCATGTCCACCAGCACCGTGTGCACAAACCCCGGGTAGTCAAAGTCCAACCCGCCCGCGGCGTACTTCCACCGGGCGTCGAAGGAGAACCGGTCGACCGCCTCCCGATCCGAGAGCCCCTCAATCCGCTGCAGCACCATCACCACCGCCACGATCATCGGCGGGACACTGCGCCGCCCGACGTCGGTGAACAGGTCCCCGAACATCTCATCCGGGAACAAGGTGAAGCACTCCCGGTGCAGCACCCCGTAGATCGAGTCCTCGGCGACCCGCCCCGAGCAGTAGTTCGCCGTCGTCCGCAGCAGGTCACCCTGCCGCGGCGCCGTCCCCAACGTCATCGCTGAACCCCCAACACCCACCCACCCTCCCAAACGATCAAGAAGCTGAAGCGGCGCCACGCGGCGAAAGACACCAGCCATCTAGGACAGCGTCGACCCGGGCGGGCACAGCCCGGTAACGACGCCACGTTCCGGTAGCTGTGAGTTCGACCAAGCCGGTCTTGCGAAGTACCCGGAGATGTTCCGATGCGGTCGCCGGCGCGATGTCGAGTCGTTCGGCCAGCTCGGTGGCTGCCACGGCAGACCGAGCGGTCAGCCGGATGATGGCGCGGCGAGACGGGTGGGACAGTGCCCGCAGCGCGTTGTCGAGATCCTCGGGGACATCCTCGGCCACCAACACACGTCACTTCGTCACTCAGCGAAGTAGGAAACGCCACCGGCAGGCCGTCGTCCGAGCGCCGAACCCCCTATGAAGTGGTCCTGCGGCGGCCACTGGTCACCCGTCACCGCAAGCGGATGCCCAACCAGGATCGCCGTCGGCTCCCGCGGCTTGTACGTATGCAAGAAACGGCCGAATCGGCGACCAATGGCGGCGGGGATGACGGTGACCGTCCTCTCGGTGAGCGAAAACAACTTTCGGATGCACGACCTACCGGTCGCCCGCACCCAAACGGGCCACGGTATTACGTGGGGGCAGTTGGAGCGGCAAGCCGTCCACCTGGGAAAACGGTTTCGCCTTATGGCACCTCAAGACCACTCCGTCCACACGTCTCCGGTGACGGTGATCATCGCCGTCGAGGGGCCGAGCGCGACCGGCAAGACCACGTGGTGTCGCAGCCATGCCACTGGCCGGACCATCGACGAAGACATCCCGACCGGCTCAGAGCCTGATGCATCCGGTCCGCGTTGCACGCCCCGTATTGGATGAACACCAACGGCAACCGCGCTCAGATCGCTGCGACGACGCCGGAACCTGCCGTGACAGCGAACATGGCTGCCTACGCGTTTTGAGAATTGTGACTCGTCAGGGCCGGGCGGTGAGCACGGCTTGCACCTGCGTCGTCCGGGCGATCAGCTTTCCCGACTCGGCCGTGAGGTCGACCTCCAGGACGATCGTCGTCCGGCCGACGTGCAGTGCGCGGGCGGTGGCGGTGACCCGCCCGCTGCGAGCCGCGCCGAGAAAGTGCGTCGTCGAGTCGATGGTCACCGTGCCGGTAGCTCCCTCGGGCAGGTTGGCCGCTGCCAGCGCCGCCGCCGCCGAGTCGGCGAGGGTCATCTGCGCTCCGCCGTGCAGTGAACCCCCGATAGTGCTCCGCTCGTGCGTCACCTCGAGAGTGGCCACCACCCGCTCCTTGGTGATCTCGGTGTAGGTCACCCCCATAAAGCCGGTGAACGGCACCAGGGTGTGGATCTCGTCATTAGTCAGCATCACACTTGGCAGCCTCGCACAACCTCGGGTGTCCTTGTGCTGCGGTTCCAGCGGCGGTCCACAGGATCGGACCAGCACTAGCCAGGCGGACAAAAGTCATCCTTTACAGGGCGAGAGCCACCAAGTAATGTGTGTTGAACGGTAGTTCAACTCTTGGTGGTGTGCCTGGTGTATCGCAAGACGTCGAACGAGCAGTCGCGCCTGGATCGACGCCGCGACGACATCCTGTCCGCCGCGCAGCGCATCGTCCGCCAGTACGGATTCAGCGCTGCCAAGATCCGTCCCGTCGCGGTAGCCAGCGGGGTGAGCGTTGGATCGGTCTACTCCTATTTCCAGGACGTCGAGACCTTGCACGCCGAGGTCTTCGCTGCCTGCGCGGGCGAGGAGCTCGCGGCAGTCGAGGCGGGGCTCGCCACCGCCACCGACGCCGCCGGGAAGCTTCGCGTACTCGTCCAGATGTTCGCGACGAGGGCATTGGCCGCACCACGCCTTTCGTGGTCCCTTCTCTTCGAGCCGGTGTCACCCGCCGTCGAGCGCCAACGGCTGGCCTACCGGGAGCAGTACGTCCGCCTGACCGCCGAGATCATCGAGCGCGGATTGCTCACCGCGACGTTCCCGCCGCAAAGCGTGCTCACGACCTCGCGTGCGCTTGTCGGTGCTATCTCAGAATCCCTGGTCGGCCCGCTGAATCCGATCCAGACCGAGTTCCCACAGCTGACCGATGCCGTGGTCGAGGAGATCACCCAGTTCTGCATACGCGCCTCAGGTGCTGGCCCCCACGGGCCGCGCATCCCGCTCGATGATTCCAGCACACCTGGTCGCACGGCAGCCTACGAAGGGGCAGGACGATGAATCACGACGAGCAGGTGTCGATGCTCAAGCGACTCCTCTGCCTGCGGGAGGAGAAGCGCGACGATAAGATGCTCGACGACGTCGTCACCATTCCGGTGACCAAATACACCGACGCCGAGCTGTTCCGACAAGAGTTGGCGTCGACCTTCTCAGCATTTCCGCTCGTCGTCGGCAACGTCGCGACCCTACGTGGACCGGGAACGTTCGTCAGAAGCGATTGGGACGACTTCCCGTATGTGGTGGTCAGAGGCGCGGACGGGGTTCTTCGCGGGTTCTTCAACCAATGCCGCCACCGTGGTGCCGAACTCACCGCGGAGCGGAGCGGAACCACCAAAGCCTTTGTGTGCCCATTCCACGGCTGGGTGTATGACCTCGACGGAACCCTCAAGGGCATCACCCGATCGCGTGACTTTCCTGGCCTGGATACCTGTGCCTATGGTCTCGTCGAGCTGCCGGTGGCCGAGGCCGGCGGTCTGGTGTGGATCGGGCGCACGCCGGGTACGCCCCTGGACGTCCGGTCCTTTCTCGGTGATTTCTATCAGGACCTCGTCGACTTCCGCGTGGACTCCCTGGTTCAGTACAAGAAGACGAAGGTGGTCAAGAATGCCAACTGGAAGCTGCTGATCCAGACCTATCTGGAGGGCTACCACGTCCCCCACCTGCACCGGCACACGCTGTCAGCGGCGTTTCGCAAGGGCGCCATCGCCCATGACGAGTCCGGGCCGCACATCCGCTTGTCGGCGGCTCGCACCAACGTCGAGGACGTGCACCTCAAGCCGGAGGACGAGTGGCAGATCCTGGACTACGCGTCGGTGTATTACAGCTTCTTTCCGAACACGTTCTTCATCATGCATCCCGACTACGTGTCGATAAACATCTTCTATCCGCTTTCACCGAACCAATCCATCTGGACCCATGAGATGCTCTACCGGGCCGAAGATTTCGTGGGGCCAGCCGGTCAGGCCGCGCTCGAAAAGCGATTCGTATTCACCAACGACACGGTCTTCGGTGACGAGGATTTCGCGATCGCCGAGGGTATCCAGAAGAACCTCGTCCGCGGCGCGAACACACATCACACGCTAGGCCTCGCGGAAGGCCTGTTGGCAATGTTCCAGGACAACATCGACCAGCGACTGGATCGATCGAGCACCGAGAGGACGTTGGCAGTCGATGCCTGAGATCACCGCCGTGGCAAGAGAAATCTTCGCAGCCCAACCCTTCACCGCGCTGCTCGGAGCGGAACTCACCGGAATCGGCGAGGACTGGGCCGAGATATCGATAACCATGCAGAAAGCACTTCAGCAGCAACACGGCTACGCGCACGGCGGCGTGATCAGCTATCTCGCCGACAACGCCCTGACCTTCGCGGGCGGTATGTCACTCGGCGGCGACGCCCTGACCTCCGAGTTCAAGATCAATTACGTCGCACCGGCCAAGGGCGAGAAGCTGGTCGCCCGCGCGAACGCGCTCTCGGTGGGGCGGCGGCAGGCGGTGTGTCAGTGCCTGGTCTATTCGAGCACGGGTGAGGAAGAGAGCCTCGTCGCGGTAGCTCAGGGCACCATCACCGCTGTCACACCGTTAGCCCAGGGCTGACGGCCTGCGCTCGTCGCGCCGGAAACGAAGCCACCACGCTGCGCTCGTCATGGCTGTCAGTCACACTGGGTAGCCTGACAGCACCATGGATATCCTCGCGATCTGGCTCGGCAAGCTGACCCTGCTTGCGCTGCGCGCACTCGGGCGGCGCGGCACCGCGCTTCCCGGCCTGGTGGTCGAGAAGGTGTTTCCCCGGTTCCTGTCGCGCAGGCTCGCCCGGTTGCCTGAGGGCGTCATCGTGGTCAGCGGCACCAATGGCAAGACGACCACGACGAAGATGGTGGCGACGGTGCTGGCGCGGCGCTACCGGGTGCTGACCAACGACACCGGCGGCAACTTCGTCCGAGGCACGATCACCGCGGTGGTGCAGCACTCTGACTGGCTCGGGCGCACGCCGGCCGATGTCGCCGTCTTCGAGCTCGACGAGGCGCATGCCGTGCGGTTCTGTCAGGTACACCAGCCCAAACGGCTACTACTCCTCAATGTGCTGCGGGATCAACTCGATCGATTCGGCGAGATCGATACCACCGCTCGGTTGCTGGGCACGGTGGCCGGCCTGACCACCGGTGACGTCGTCCTGAACCGCGACGACCCCCGGTTGGTTGCCCTGGCGAGCGGCCTGAGCGCCGAGGTCAGCTATTTCGGCGTGGCGCCGTCCCTGCGCGAGCTCTTTCCGACGGACGAAGAGATGTACGGCGGTGACATCGCACTGTCGAGCGTCGCGGCCAGTGCCGAATTGCTCGACGTGGACTTGGGAATCAGCACCGAGCTCACGCTGCGCATCGGTGATGCGGTCGAGCGCATCACACTCCGGGCCGAGGGTGCGCACAACGCTCAGAACGCGGCAGGCGCGGCGGCCCTGGCGTTGACGCTGGGGCTGGGTGCCGACGTCGTCGCCGCGGGTCTGCGGGCCGTCGAGCCGGCGTTCGGCCGGGGTCAGTCCTTCCAGCTCAACGGGCGCCGCGTCGTCCTGCAGCTGGTGAAGAACCCAGCCGGCTTCCGGCAGTCGCTGCGCACCGTCGACGGCCTGCGCCCGGCCGCGACCGTCATCGCCATCAACGACGATTACGCCGACGGCCGCGACATGTCGTGGCTGTGGGACGTCGAGTTCGCCCAGGCCTTGCAAGGCAAATCCGGCTGGCTGGTGACCTCGGGGACACGCGCGGCCGACATGGCTGTCCGGCTGCGCTATGACGGCGTGACGGCCGACCAGGTCGAGCCCGAGCTGGCCGGCGCGGTCGCGCGCGCCTCGCTGCAGGTGAAACACGGCGACACGGTGGTGGTCTTCTCGACGTACACCGCCATGTGGCAGCTCCATCAGGTACTCACGAAGTTGAGCGGCGCCACCAACACCAACACAGAGGCGGTGACGGCATGAGCGCCCTGACGCTGGTGCACCTGTACCCGCGCGAGATGAACATCTACGGCGACACCGGCAACGTCCTCGTCCTGCGCAAGCGGCTGGAGTGGCGCGGGCTCGAGGCCAAGGTGGTGGCCATCAACGTCGGCGATCCACTGCCCGCCGACGCCGACATCCTGCTGGGTGGCGGCGGCCAAGACGCGGCGCAGGGCGATATCGGACGGGACTTCGTCAGCCGTGGGCCGACCCTGCGTGCGATGGCCGACGACGGCCTGGTGATGCTGACGATCTGCGGCACGTACCAGATGCTGGGGCATGAGTTCCTGACGAAGGACGGGGACCGCATCGAGGGCGTCAGCGTGCTCGACGTCGTCACCAAGGGGTCTGACTCGCGGCTGATCGGTAACAACCACATCGACACCACGTGGGGCCGGTTGGTCGGGTTCGAGAACCACAGCGGCCTCACCGAACTCGGCGGGGACGTCAAGCCGCTCGGCAGGACGGTCAGCGGGCGCGGCAACAACGGCAGCGACCTGACCGAGGGCGCCGTGCGCGACAACGTCTTCGGCACCTACCTGCACGGCCCGGTACTGGCCAAGAGCCCCGCGTTCGCCGACGAGCTGCTCAGCCGGGCGCTCGTCGGGCGCGGGCTCGACCCCGTACTCGAACCGCTGGATGACTCGCTGGCCCAGGCGGCAGCCGACGTTGCCGTGCGGCGACCGCGGTGATTGCGGCCGCGAAGGCGATAACAGCCGTGACGAGGGCGCCTGCGTTGACCAACAAGGCGAGAACCCGAGCGAACTTGCTCTGCACCGGCGTGGTGCTGTCCGGGCTGCTGGCCGGCTGTACGAGCGCTGCCACCACGGCGGCCCCAGCACCGGTTTCGTCGGCCAGCAGCTCACCGACGTCCGACGACAGCGGCGGTGGCCTCGGTGGTGGCGGAGGTGAACAGAGCACCGCGCCTCGCAGCACGACCATGACCACGCCCGAGCCGTCGCTCGGCACCCCCAATGGTGTGAAGGAGGTCGACGGCACCTGCCCGTACATCTCCGACCAGGACTTCGCCGACGGCGAGGGGGACCGGGTCGGCCGGGTCACGCTGCTGCAGACCAAGCCGGTCGGCTGTCGGTTCTACTTCCAGTACGACGTGAACACGGTGATCGGCGAGATCGACGTGGCGACGTTCAAGACCAGGGTGCAGGCCTACAACGCGATGGTCGGGTCTGCGAAGGGCCATCCGGAGGTGCAGTCGGATCCCGCCATCGGCGACGGCGCGGTGGCGTTCCAGAAGCCCCTGCAGGGCACCAACGCCTGGCTGTGCGTCTTCGCCAAGGGCAGCACGGTGGTAACGGTCCGGACCCAGCAGCCCTACCCCGCACTGAACGCGCTGAATCTCGCGCGGACGATTGCCCCTAGATTCAAGTAGCACGTCCCACGTTCCGACGACAGGAGTTCTTTCCGTGACAGCCCCAGCAACCAAGACGGCCACCCTGCACACCTCGGCCGGTGACATCAAGGTCAACCTCTTCGGCAACCACGCGCCGAAGACGGTGGCCAACTTCGTCGACCTGGCCACCGGTGCCAAGGAGTGGACCGACCCACGCACCCGTCAGAAGACCACCGCGAACCTGTACGACGGAACGATCTTCCACCGGATCATCGACAACTTCATGATCCAGGGCGGTGACCCGCTGGGCCGTGGCACCGGCGGTCCGGGTTACAACTTCGGCGACGAGTTCCACCCCGAGCTCAGCTTCGACCGGCCGTACCTCTTCGCGATGGCCAACGCCGGACCGAACACCAACGGCAGCCAGTTCTTCATCACGACGGTGGCCACCCCGCACCTGAACTTCAAGCACACCATCTTCGGTGAGGTCGCAGACGCCGAGAGCCGCGCGGTGGTGGACGCGATCGGCAAGGCGCGCACCGGTGCGGCAGACCGTCCGGTCACCGACATCACGATCAACTCGGTAACCATCAGCGACGCCTAGCCGTTGTCCTGACATGCAGCCGACGCAACCGCCCGCCGGACCGGACCCGAACTATGGATTCGCGGGGTGTTACCGGCACCCCGACCGGCTCACCGGCGTGCGGTGCGTCCGCTGCAACCGTCCGATCTGCCCCGAGTGCCAGCGCCCCGCCTCGGTGGGCTTTCAGTGCCCGGACGACGTCAAGGCCGGGGCAGCCACCGTGCGCGGAGGCCGGACGGCCGTCGGTGCCGCGGGCAGCTCCGGGCGGCCGTACGTCACCTGGGCGCTGATCGCCCTCAACGTGATCGTGTATCTCGTTACGGGCCTCGGCCAGGGCGGCAATCTCGTCGACAACACCGGCACCAAGTTGTTCAGCGACTGGCAGCTGGTACCGGCGCTCGTCGGGTACCAGCACGACTACTCGCGCCTGGTGACAGCGGCCTTCCTGCACGCCGGCCCGCTGCACATCCTGTTCAACATGTGGGCGCTGTACGCCCTGGGTCCCGCGCTGGAGAGAGTGCTCGGCTGGTGGCGCTTCCTGGCGGTCTATGCGCTCTCAGCTCTTGGCGGGTCGGTCGCGATCCTGGTGTTCGGCAACCTCTCGCAGCCGGTCGTCGGCGCGTCCGGTGCCATCTTCGGCCTCTTCGCCGCGGCTCTGGTGCTGTCGCGCATCGTCGGGTTCGATACCCGATCGCTGCTCATCACCGTAGGTATCAACCTGGTATTCACCTTCTCGGTGCCGGGTATCTCCAAGCTCGGGCATATCGGCGGCTTCGTCGTCGGGGGCCTCGCCACCCTGGCCCTGCTGGGGTGGTCACTCGACCGCAAGCCGCTCACCGGCCAGCTGCAACGAATTCAGGCGGCAAGCCTGGGCGCCCTGCTCGTGCTGCTCGTGGGTGTCGCGGTGTGGCGGGCCGAGAACATCCGCACGCAGCTGATGGGCCCCGCCGTCGGGGCCGCACCAGCGAGTTCGGCGCCGACCGGCTCCCGGGTGGAGAGCCCGATATCGAGCAGGCCCGCAGGGCACTCTTCGTCCACAGTGTGGACGGTGCTGGGGAGAACTACACCGGTGTAATCACAGGCGTGGAAGAAGCTGTGGATAACTCTGTCAGCGCCAGCGCACGGCCATGCCGAGGCCGACCACCAGGAAGCCGAAGCCCACGGCGAAGTTCCAACTTCCCAGGCTGTTCATGAACGGAATGCTCTGGGCCGCCATGTAGTAGACGACGATGTAGGCCAGGCCGATGACCAGGAAAGCTGCCATCACGATGGGGTACCAGGCGGGACTGGGCCTGAGGGCCTTCCCGCCCACGGCAGTGCTGGACCTGGCCGCCGGAGACGGCGCGTAGGGCGTCTTCTTGCGAACCTTGGACTTCGGCACGGAATCTCCTCAAAGAACGGAACTGTAAACGCTGTGAAGCCGTACCAGGACAGGCGTCGACGCACACCGGCGGGGACGGTGCAGCTAGCGTAATCGTCGCACTGACCGTAGGCACGCGCAGGCACTGGTGGCAGGGGAGGCCGGCATGACCCGTATTCCACCGGCCCTTTTCACACACCTGTCCGCCAGGGCTCTGTTCGACCGGAAGGGCACAACACGGCGTTCCGGCAGCTGGCAGCTCCTGGTGCCGGTGGTGGCCCTGCTCGCAGGTTTGCTCGCCGCGACCACTGCCCATACCGCTCGCGGAACCGACCTGCGCTCGGCCGGGCGCTCGGATGTCGCGGACCTGGTCCGCCAGGCCGAGGCCAGGGCTGGCGCCGACGAGGCAACGGTGAAGCAGTTGCAGTCCCAGGTGGCGGCCCTGACGAACAAGCGAGCCCAGTCCGACAACGGGATCTCGGTCATCAAGTCCGCCGCTGACAAGCTGTCACTGCCGGCCGGCCTGGTGGCGGTGTCCGGACCGGGAATCACCCTGACGCTGGACGACGCCCACCCCAGTCAACCCGAGACGGACCCCGAGAAGGCGAACGCCGAGGTCGTCCACCAGTCCGACATGCAGGCGGCGGTGAACGCGATGTGGGCCGGTGGCGCCGAGGCGATCGTGGTGATGGGCCAGCGCGTCGTCGCCACCAGTGCGGTCCGCTGCGTGGGCAGTACCCTCCTGCTTAACGGGCGGGTTTTTTCACCTCCATTTAGCATTGGTGCGATCGGACCGGTCGACTCGATGCGGGCAGCGCTGGATCAGTCGTCCGGGCTACGGCAGTACCGCAAGGACGCCTCGTCCTACGGACTGGGCTACGAACTGAATACGAAGAGCAAGATTTCCGCCCCCGCATACGACGCTCCTGTCACGCTGAGTTACGCGACGGTGGGCCGCTGACGTCGGCGGGACGGTCGAGCGGGGCGGAGAGCAGTGAACCTGACGAGAGAGTTGGACAACGGATGACCGAGCAGACGAGGGGTGGTTGGGACTTCTCCGCCCGGGGCGCGGCCGCGCCGGGAGGCCTGGCAGCGGTCCAGTCCCCGCCGCCCCCGACCATCCAGCTGCCGGCCGGAAGCGTCGGCGCAGGGAGCCCGGGACGCCGTCCGCCGGGTGGCGGTGACACGCTCCGCACCGTGCTGCGGGGCATCGGGCAGACCATGGTGTCGGTGGGTCTCGTCCTGCTGCTGTTCGTGGTCTACGAGATCTGGGTGTCCAACCTGTTCGCCGCACACAAGCAGGACCAGGTTTCCAGCAAGCTCGCGACGGCCTGGAAAAAGGGGCTGGACCCGCTCAAGGGTGAGGACAAGCTGAACCTGCCTAGCGGCAGGCAGGTCGTGCTACCCGCCGGCGAGGGCTTCGCCAACCTCTACATCCCAGATTTCGGCAAGGACTTCGCCCGCACGATCGTGCAGGGCACCAAGGACTCCGATCTCGAGCTCGGCCCCGGTCACTACAGCAAGAGCCAGCTGCCCGGTCAGGTCGGCAACTTCGCCTTGGCCGGTCACCGGGTCGGCAAGGGTGAGCCCTTCCTGAACCTCGATCAGCTGCACCCCGGCGACTTCATCGTGGTGCAGACGGCGACCAACTGGTACGTCTACAAGGTCCTCGGTGACCAGAGGGCGTACGCGGCGGCGACCAAGCTGCCGGCCGGGGACGGCCGTAACAACGCCATCGACGCCGCACTGAACGTGGTCGACTCCCAGGGCGTGCCCGGCCGCGAGATCGTGTCGCCGAGCGCGATCCAGGTGATCGACCCGGTGCCCAACCACCCGGGCACGACGCCGACCCGGGCCTTGCTCACGCTGACCACGTGCCACCCCAAGTACGCCGCCGACCAGCGCATGATCGTGCATGCCGTGCTCTCCCGCGCGGTGCCCGACAAGGGATCGGCGCTACCCAAGGAACTCGCAGGAGGGACGCTCTAGATGTACGTCTGGATCTGGCGGCACCTGCCCGGCGCGACCGGGCTGCGCCTGCTGCAAGCCCTGGTGCTCGTCGCGCTGGTCTCCGCACTGCTGCTGTTCGTGGTGTTCCCGTACATCGAGCCGAGGCTTCCGGCCAACCCCATCACCGGCCCCGGCACCGTCAACCAGTAAGCCCGCGTGGACACTGGAGCGGTGACCCGCATCCTGGTCGTCGACAACTACGACAGCTTCGTCTACAACCTGGTGCAGTACCTGGGCCAGCTCGGAACCGAGGTGGTCGTCCGGCGCAATGACGCGGTGACGCCGGACGAACTGCCCGGCCTGGGCGTAGACGGGGTACTCATCTCACCGGGACCGGGCACGCCCGAAGACGCCGGCGTCAGCATGGCGATGGTCGGAGCCGCCGCCGAGCACGAGCTGCCGGTATTCGGTGTCTGCCTCGGCCACCAGGCCATCGCCGCCGTGTTCGGCGGGGTCGTGGACCGCGCCCCGGAACTGCTGCACGGCAAGACCAGCGACGTCCAGCATGCCGGCCTCGGTGTGCTGGCCGGCCTGCCCATGCCGTTCACCGCCACCCGGTACCACTCGCTGGCCGTGCGCGAAGAGACCCTGCCGGCCGAGATCGAGGTGACCGGGCGTACCGCGTCGGGGGTGGTGATGGCGCTGCGGCACCGGAGCCTGCCGATCGACGGCGTCCAGTTCCATCCCGAGTCGGTGCTGACCCAGGGCGGTCACCGGATGCTGGCGAACTGGCTGCTGCGCTGCGGTGCGGACCCGGACTGGGAGCGCGTCGATGAGCTGGTGTCCGGGCTGGACACCATGCGCGCCCAGGCCTTCAGCACCGCGGTGTAATCACCGCCACTAGCTGGGCCAGCCGACTACGCGAACTGACTAGGCCAGTTCCTCGGCCAGTGCGGAGTTTGCGGCGCGTACGGCCGCCCCCGAGCGGACGAACTCCACGGCAGCCTCGATCTCTGGGGAGAGGTAGCGGTCCGGCCCGGGGCCCTGGACGGACTTCCGCAGCGCCGCTACCACCGCTCCGGTGGCGGGACCCGGCTGCAGTGGCCGGCGCAGGTCCAGCGCGCGAGCGGCGCTCAGCAGCTCGATGGCCAGCACCCGGGTCAGCCCGTCCACCGATCGCCGGAGCTTGCGGGCAGCCGACCAGCCCATCGAGACGTGGTCCTCCTGCATCGCGCTGGACGGGATGGAGTCCACCGACGCCGGGACGGCAAGCCGCTTGAGCTCCGACACCACCGCGGCCTGGGTGTACTGCGCGATCATGTGCCCGGAGTCCACGCCGGCGTCGTCGGTGAGGAACGGCGGAAGGCCCCGGGACCGGGCCACGTCCAGCATCCGGTCGGTCCGGCGCTCGGACATGCTCGCGACGTCGGCGGCCGGGATCGCCAGGAAGTCCAGGACGTAGCCGACCGGCGCTCCGTGGAAGTTGCCGTTGGACTCGACCCGTCCGTCCAGGGTGATCACCGGGTTGTCCACGGCGGAGCGCAGCTCGTAACCCGCGACCATCCGGGCGTGTGCGAGGGTGTCGCGGGCAGCTCCGGCGACCTGCGGCGCGCACCGCATCGAGTAGGCATCCTGGACGTAGACGCAGTCCGGACCGGCGTGCGAGGCCACGATCGGGGAGCCGGCCAGCAGCGCTCGCATGTTGGCCGCGGCCACCGCCTGGCCCGGCTGGGGCCGCAGGGCCTGCAGGTCGGCCGCGAACACCCGGTCGGTGCCCAGCATGGCCTCGATCGACATGGCCGCAGAGAGCTCGGCCGTCCGCAGCAGCAGGTCGAGGTCGGCGCACGCCAGCAGGAGTTGGCCCAGCATCCCGTCCGTGCCGTTGATCAGCGCCAGGCCCTCTTTCTCGGCCAGCGCGATCGGCTTGATGTCCGCCGCGGCCATGGCCTGCTCGGCGCTGCGGAGCTCACCCTGGCTGTCGCGCACGTCGCCCTCGCCCATCAGGGCCAGCGCGACGTGTGCCAGCGGTGCGAGGTCACCTGAGCAGCCCAGGGACCCGTACTCGCGCACGACCGGGGTGATTCCGGCGTTCAGCAGCGCCGCGAGCGTCTGAGCGGTGTCCACCTTCACGCCGGTGCGCCCCGTGGCGAGAGTGGACAGCCGCAGCAGCATCAGCGAGCGGACCACCTCGCGCTCGACCTCGGGGCCCGAGCCCGCAGCGTGTGAGCGGACCAGGGACCGCTGGAGCTGCGCGCGGCGCTGCACCGGAATGTGTTTGGTGGCCAGCGCCCCGAACCCGGTCGAGATGCCGTAATGCGGCTCGATGTCGTCGGCCAGCGCCTCGACGATCGCGCGGGTGTCCCGCAGCGCGCTCAGCGACTCGGCGGCCAGCTCGACCGGAGCCTCCCCCCGCGCGACCGCGACCAGTTCAGCTTCTGAAACGGGGCCCACGCCCACCGACACCATTGTCATGCCCGTTATCCTGCCGCACTCCGGCAATCACGGCAGACAGCCCCGTGCTGCTGCCTCGGCGGTGGCCGCCGAGGAGACCCCGGTAGGTTCGAGGGCATGAAGGCTGTCGTCATCACCGAACCCGGCGGACCCGAGGTACTCGCATACCAGGACGTGCCGGTGCCCGAGCCGGCTGACGGGGAGGTCCTGCTCGAGGTGGCCGCCACCGCGGTGAACCGTGCCGACCTGCTGCAGCGCGCCGGAAACTACGCTCCGCCGCCCGGCGCCTCTGAAACCCTCGGGCTGGAGTGCAGCGGCCGGATCGCGGCGCTCGGTGCGGGCGTGACGGGGTGGCAGGTCGGCGACGAGGTGTGCGCGCTGCTCACCGGCGGCGGGTACGCCGAGCAGGTCGCCGTCCCGGCCGCTCAGCTCATGCACGTGCCGTCCGGCGTGGACCTGGTGACGGCGGCCGCGCTTCCCGAGGTGAGCTGCACGGTGTGGTCGATGGTGTTCGACACGGCTCCGGCCGCCCACCTGGCGCCGGGCGAAGCATTTCTGGTGCACGGCGGCAGCTCCGGGATCGGCACCATGGCGATTCAGCTCGCGCATGCCCGGGGTGCGCGGGTGTTCACCACCGCGGGCAGCGCGGCAAAGCTGCAGGCCTGCCGGGACTTCGGCGCCGACGTCGCGATCAACTACCGGGAGTCCGACTTCGCCGACGTCATCCGTGCCGAGACGAACCGCGCCGGGGTGGACGTCATCCTGGACACCATCGGGGCGAAGTACCTGCAGAGCAACGTCGCCTCGCTGGCGACGGGCGGCCGCATGGTGGTCATCGGAATGCAGGGCGGTGCAGTCGGTGAGGTCAATCTGGGGGCGCTGATGACCAGGCGCGCCAGCATCTACGCGGCGACGTTGCGAGCCCGTCCGCTGGAGCAGAAGGCTCTGATCGTGGCCGGTACCGAGGCTTCCGTCTGGCCGCTGATCGAGGCCGGTCAGGTGCGGCCGGTGGTTCACGAGGTGCTGCCGATGGCCCAGGCGGCCGAGGCGCACCGGATCGTCGAGGACAGCAGCCACATCGGCAAGGTCCTGTTGAGGGCCGGATGAATGACGCCCAGTTCTTTGACCAGGTTTCCCGCTACCTAGGGCAGGATGGATCGATGACAGCTCAGGACCCGGACGGCCCGCACGACCTCCCCGCCGGCGGGGAGCCGGACGACGGCGTCGTCGTGATCGAAGGTGGTCCGGACGGCGGCGGTAAGGACGAGCGGGACGTGATGTCTCAGGTCGAGCAGCCGGCCAAGGTGATGCGAATCGGCACCATGATCAAGCAGCTGCTCGAAGAGGTGCGGGCCGCTCCGCTGGACGAGGCCGGCCGGGTGCGGCTGAAAGAGATCCACCAGTCGTCCATCAAGGAGCTGGAGGCGGGCCTGGCACCGGAGCTGCGCGAGGAACTGGACCGGCTGACGCTGCCCTTCGATGACGAGCACGTGCCCAGCGAGGCTGAGCTTCGGATCGCCCAGGCGCAGTTGGTGGGCTGGCTGGAGGGCCTGTTCCACGGGATCCAGACGGCATTGTTCGCCCAGCAGATGGCCGCGCGTGCCCAGCTGGAGCAGATGCGCGGGCGGGCACTGCCGGGTCAGATCGGTCCCGCGAGGCTCCCCGGCATGCCGGGCATGATGCCGGGCGGCGGCGAGCACGGGACCGGCCAGTACCTCTAGCTGTCGGGTGCGAAGAGCGCTCCGATGGGGCAGTTCAGCGCGAGGGCGATGGACTCAGCCGTCTCGGCGGAGCAGGACGTCCGGCGACCGGTGACGAGGTGGTTGATGGTGGCATGGCCGAGGCTGGCCGCTCGCGCCAGGCCGCGCTCGGACCAGCCCTGTGCCTCCAGGCACATGATGAGGGTCTGCCGACTGCGTACCTGCATGGATGAACGCCTCTCGATCAGGTCTCGTTAGGGCGGACGGTCCGCCGACCGTGACGTGGTGGTGGGGCTTCCCCCTGGAGCCCCAC
>JAABUT010002655.1_pt1 | contig 16713 bp, 18 predicted proteins | sample 5559281 | NCBI WGS metagenome assembly JAABUT01 (sample SAMN10711880, study PRJNA513359) | rock metagenome | isolation source: Antarctica rocks | place: Antarctica: Victoria Land, Ricker Hills nord | collected 2016-01-04 | reverse complement strand
GCCGTCGAAGCTGGTCTTGAGGTCGAGCTGGAGGCGCTGCTCCTTGTCCTGGACCACGGCCTTCGAGACGTTGCCCTTGGTCACCTGGCTCAGCGCGTCGGAGGTGCTGACGCCGTGGTAGCCGCTGCCGCCGGAGAGCATGCTGGGCAGGAAGAGCACGACAAACAGGACGAGGAACCCCCACAGCCACCACGACCGAAGAATGCGCTTGCGATTCATATCGTTACCACGAACGGACGGCCGTCCGCGTTCCTTCCCGACTCGGGGCGCGCAGCGCCGCGACAGCGCACGGTGAATGCTCGACGGTACACGTCAGCCCCCGTAGACAGCGGGCTTCAGCCGACCGATGTAAGGCAGATCGCGATACCGCTCGGCGTAGTCGAGGCCGTATCCGACGACGAATTCGTTGGCGATGTCGAAGCCTACGTAATTCACATCGACGTCGACCTTCACGGCCTCCGGTTTACGCAGCAGCGTGACGATCGAGACGGAGGCGGGACTGCGGCTGCGCAGGTTGCGCAGCAACCAGGACAGCGTCAGTCCGGAGTCGATGATGTCCTCGACGATGAGCACATGCTGCCCGGCGATGTCCCGGTCGAGATCCTTGAGGATGCGCACCACACCGGAGCTCTGCGTGCCGCTGCCGTAGGAGCTGACGGCCATGAATTCCATCGTGCACGGGCGCTCGAGTGCGCGGGCGAGGTCGGACATGAACATCGCCGCGCCCTTGAGGACGCCGACGAGCACCGGCTCGCGGTCGGCGTAGTCGGCGTCGATCTCCTTGGCCAGTGCGGCGATCTTGTCCCGGATGTCGCCTTCGGAGATCAGGATCTCGTCGATGTCGGTGTCGAGCTCGGACACATCACTCCTGGGCAACGGTTGGTGGATGTGGGGACACCACGAGTCTCCCAGACTCGCGTCGCACGGCCACTCGGCCGCTCAGCTCGACCGGGCCCTGCCCGCGCCAGCCGACGACCAGCGCGTCGAGGGCTGCGGTGCGCTCGGCGCTCAGCGCAGCGGCGCCGGCGCGGGTGGCCCAGGCGCGCAGGACGCGGGTGCGTACCGCGCGCGGCAGTTCGGCGAGCGCGTCGGCGTCCAGTCTCCCCGCGTGATGATCTCGGGCCGAACCGGGGTTTTCCGCTGTTTCGGCCGAGATCATCATGTCCAGCGCGGCGTCGGCCCAGGCGTCGAGCGCGGCCAGGTCGTCGGCGAGCAGCTCGGCGGTGCGCGCCAGCGCCTGGGCCACCCCGCCCTGCAGCGCGTCCTCGAGCAGCGGCAGCACCTCCAGGCGCAGGCGAACCCGCTGGAACGAGGTGTCGACGTTGTGCGGGTCCTGCCATACCGGCAGGCCCAGCGCCGCGCACGCCGCCGAGGTGGTCACGCGGCGCACGCCGAGCAGCGGCCGCAGGTAGTGCCCGTCGACGACCGCCATCCCGGCGATCGAGCGCGGCCCGGAGCCGCGGCCGAGCCCGAGCAGCACCGTCTCGGCCTGGTCGTCGAGCGTGTGGCCGAGCAGGACGCGGGCGTCCAGCGCCTCGGCGGCGCCGTCGAGCGCTGCGTACCTGGCGGTGCGCGCCGCGGCCTCGGGGCCGCCTTCACCGCCGACCTCGACCGGCACGATCTCGACGGGGTCGAGCCCGAGCTCGTAGCCCAGCGCCGCGACGTGCCGCGCCTGCTCCCCCGAACCGCCGAGCAGGCCGTGATCGATGGTGACGAGCCCCGCACGGATCCCGGCACGACGGGCCTCGAAGGCGGTGGCTGCGGCAAGGGCGAGTGAGTCGGCGCCGCCGGAACAGGCGACGAGCACCGACTGCCGCGAGCCGGCGAGCACGGCCCGAACGGCGCCTCGAAGCGCCGCAACTGCCGGCGCCGGACCCACCACTATCCCCGGTGATCGACAGTTCTCAGGCGTGGACGCGGGCGATCCACCGGTGCGGATCGGCGATCTCAGGCTTGGTCGGCAGAGTCTCGGTGGACGTCCAGATGGCGTTGAAGTCCGCGACGCCGATTCGTTCGACAACCGAGCGCACGAACGCCGAGCCGTCGACGTACTGCCTGGTCTTCGCCTCCATGCCCAGCAGGCGACGCAGCAGGCGGTCGAGCGGGTTGCCGCCGCGACGACGCCGCGACGCGAAACGGCTCTCGATGACCTTCTGGCTCGGGATGACCGACGGCGCGACTGCGTTCATCACGTACTCGGCGTGCCCCTCGACCAGCGACATGAACGCGGTAACCCGCTCGAGCACCTCGCGCTGTTCGGGGGTGGCGAGCACCGACAGCAACCCGGACCCGTCCCCGCGCCCGCGCACGACGTTCACCAGCTCGCCGACCGCTCCGGACAGCCGGCGCCGCATCTCGGCGGGGTCGGTCTCGACGGTGGCGCTGAGCGCACCGACCTCGTCGAGCATGTGTTGGCGCAGCCACGGGACTGCGGTGAACTGGACGCGGTGCGTGACCTCGTGCAGGCACACCCAGAGCCGAAAGTCGCGCGGGTCGACCTTGACCTGACGCTCGACGGCCACCAGGTTCGGCGCGACGAGCAGCAGCTGACCGCCCGGGCGGTCGAAGAACTCGAACTGCCCGAGCACCTTGCCGGACAGGAAACCGAGCACGACCCCCACCTGGACGCCGGTCAGCCGGCCGCCCACGCGTTCGGCCACTCTGCCGACCGGGTTGTCCTCGGTGAGCCGGGCGACGAGAGGGTCCATGATCGTGCGCATCCCACCGGCGTTCGTGTCGATCCACGCCGCGCGGTCGATGACCCGGGTGACTGCCGTGACGGGAGGCTCGCGCAGCTGCGTCAGCTCGGCGACGTGGTCGGCGGCCACTGCGCTCGCGCGGTACATCTCACCCACGACGTCGTCGGCCTCGCGGCGCGACACACCTGGCGGCGACGGGCTGAAACGCTTCGCGGACCGAACCGCGACGTCCCAATCGATGAGCGACGTCATGGCTACACGCTACCGACCGGCCGCCCGGGTGCCGACGCAGCGGCCCGCATTCTTGCGCCGCGATCAGGAGCAGCCGCAGCCGGCCAACCGGCTCGCTAGCACGTCGAGTGCACCCTCGGCCTGCGGGGTGCTCGGCGCGCGGTCCGCGACGACCGCGAAGACCAGCAGCCCCCCGCTACGGTCGTGCAGTACACCGGCCAGCGCCGAGACGCCGGTGAGGGTGCCGGTCTTGGCACGCACCAGCCCAGCCGCCGCATGTGTGGCGGCCGCGAGGTAGCGAGCGGCCAGCGTCCCGGACCACCCCGCCACCGGCAGCCCGCTCACAATGTCTCCCAACCGCGGCGTGCGGGATGCGGCGCGCAGTACCGCGACGAGCGCAGCCGCGCTCACCCGATCGCTCGCGGCCAACCCGCTGCCGTCCAGCAGCCCGGCGCCGGGGTCGAGGTGCAGGATGCGGCGCAACACGGCGCGGACGGCGGCCGTCGCACCGGTGAAGGACGCGGGCTGGCCCTCGGCGAGGGCGACCTGACGGGCGAGACATTCGGCGATCACATTGTCCGAGCCCTGCAACATCTGCGCGACCAGGGTGCCCAGCGCAGCCGATGACACGCCGGCCAACACCTGTCCTGCACCGACCGGTCCGCGCGCGATTGACAGGTTCGGCCGGCCCAGGGCGACTGCCAGTGCATGTCCGGCAGCGAGGTCAGGCGCGGTGCTGCGCGCGCTGGCACCGGGCGTGTCCCGGCCACCGTCGGCCAGCAGCGCTGTGACGGGTGCGGCGTAGGAACTGGGGATGTCCTCGGCAGCCCAGGCCGGCGACACCGACGGGCCGCGAAACACGCCGTTGGCCACCACGATGCGGGTGGGTCGCACATTCGCACGGCGCAGCGTGGCGGCGAGGTCGCTCATCCGGGCGGCTTGCGGGTACCGGCCCGGCCGCCCGGCCGGCGCGGCGGTGAGCGTCGGATCACCGCCGCCGACCAGCACGACGGCGCCCCCCGTCCCGGCACGCACCGTCGTCCGGATCCTGTCGGTCGCCTTGTGCACCGACAGGAGGGCGGCCGCGGTGAACAGCTTGGCGGTCGACGCCGGCGGCACCGGCGCGCTCGCCGCGCGGTCGAGCAGGACGGCCCCGGAAGCGAGATCGACGATCCTGGCATGCACCGCAGGACCGAGCGCAGCAGCGCCGAGCGCGCCCGCGAGCCTGCGCGACACCTTCGCGGGTACCGGCGCGGGCGTCGGCGGCGCGTTCGAGGACGCAGCGTCCGGCGCGCGGGTGCCCGCCGCCCGAAGGGCCGACGGTGCCGCCGGACGAGGCGTCCCTGTGTGCTGCGGCCCGCGTACGGCGGAGGTCACCGCGTAAGCGCCCACGCTTGCACCGGTAGCGAGCGCGAGGACCAGCACGGCACTGCCGAGGGCAACCAGCGGACGGCTCACGATGCGTCACACTAGTTACCGATGCCGTCCCTCATCGCCGAAGGAGCTCGCCGCCGTGGAATTCGACGTCCTGATCGAGATCCCGCGCGGGAGCCGCAACAAGTACGAGATCGACCACGAGTCGGGACGGATGCGCCTCGACCGCACGCTGTTCACCTCGACGCAGTATCCGGCCGACTACGGCTACATCGAAAAAACCCTCGGCGAAGACGGCGATCCGCTCGACGCGCTCGTGCTGCTGCAGGGCGACCCGCTGTTCCCGGGCGTGCTGGTGTGCTGCCGGCCCATCGGGATGTTCCGGATGACCGACGAGAAGGGCGGCGATGACAAGGTGATCGCCGTGCCGGTCACCGACCCGCGCCTGGAACACATGCGCGACATCCACCACGTGCCGGAGTTCGATCGCCTCGAGATCCAGCACTTCTTCGAGGTGTACAAGGAACTGGAGCCGGGCAAGAGCGTCGAGGGTGCGAACTGGGTCGGCCGCACCGAGGCAGAAGCCGAGATCGAGCGCTCCCGCAAGCGGCTCGTCGATACACCTGACCACCCGGAGAACTGAGCGTCATGCATCCACCGGGACCAGGCTGACAGGCCGGTGGGCCAGGTACTGGTTCGGCTGTTGGTTATGACAGGTCAGTCCAGCGGCATTGACAGTCTCGACCTGTACCAGGACGTCGAATTCGCCGTGCGGGCCGAGCAGCCGCACGATGACGCTGCGGTTCGCCGCGGTCGTAACGGAGACAACCTGCAAGTCGCGCCGACGACGCAACGCCAGGTGCTCGTGCGCGTACGCGAGGGCCGCCTGCGCGGCGGCCGGAAACCCGATCCGGCCGCGCAGCAACGCGCCGATCACCTCGCCGTGCTCCGCCGCCGCGACGAACTCGGGGGCCGCGAAGGGCAGCACCCGGCCGTACAGCAACCCGGCCGGCAGCACCAACACGTTCGCAGCGAACCTGTCACCGCCGAGATGGCTGCATTCCCAAACCCGTCCCGGACGCAGGTCGGCGATCGCCGCCGCGACCGGCCGGCCGCGCAACGCGCAACACGTGTCGTGCTTGCTGTGCGCACAGACCAGGTAGGCCGGATCGCGATCCGGCGTACCTGTCGAGCCGTCCAACGGCAGCTCGAGCAGCTCGCTCGAGCCGGCATACTCGCCCCAGACCAGCGACTCCTGCGCGTGGCGGGTGTCCACGAGCGCCCAGCGGCGGGCGGCGGCACGCGGCGTCCGCCCGGGCCGGCGGATGGCCTGCACGCGGACGCCGCTTCTCGCCGCGCGCCGTTCCAGTGCGGTGGCGGCCTCGGCGCCGAAGCGGGAATCGGCCAGCCCGCGGGTGCCCCACGGCCCGGGTTGCTCGACGAGCAGCAGGCGCGCCGCCGGGAACGCGGTGCCGAGCATCGGGTCGCCGCGCAGCTGAGCGCGCAGCGCGCACCGCTCGAGCGTCTCGCGCGGGTGGGGTGGCCGACTCACGTGGAAACGACAATCACGCCTTCGCGCAGCAGGCGACGCGCAAGGCTCAGCTGCGCGCCGGCGTCCAGGCCCGGCAGTTCGGCGGCGGTGACCGGGTCACCGGCGAGGATCGCCTTGACCGCAGTCGCCGCGTCACCCGGCATGTTGACAATGCGATCGAGCAGGACGAGCCGGATCTGATCGCCGGCGGTGTCGAGACGCGCGCGCAGTCCCGGGCGCAGGCGCAGCTGGGTCGTCGCCGCCAGACCGTCCGCTGCGCCGAGCTGGGCCAGCGGCCCGATCGGCTCCGGCCGGGTGCGGGCCATCAGCTCGGTGCCGACGCGGCGGGCGACCTGCGACGGATCGAGCGCACCGAGCCGGTCGCGCAGGCCGTCGATGGTGGCGTCGAGGTCGGCGGCGAGCACGGCGGGGTCGGACAGGTCGACCCCCATCGGCAGCGACCTGCGCAGCGCAGGATCGTCCTGCGCGAGGTCGAGCAGGTGCCGCACGAGGTGGTAGCGCGTGATCGGGTGCACGCCGATCGTCAGGTGGATCGAGGTTTCACCCTGCGCCTTCGCGGCGTGGATGGTGCCGCGGGGGAGGTACAGCGCGTCGCCGGGCTCGAGCACGGTGTCGATCAGCGGCTGTTGCGCGGCGCGTGCGGCGACGTCACCCTTACGGCCCTCCCACGGCTGGTCGTCGAGCGGGTCGGTGACGACCGGTTCGTGGATCGTCCAGCGCTTGCGTCCGGAGACCTGCAGGACGAACACGTCGTGGACGTCGTAGTGGGGCGCGAAACCCTGATTCTGCGGCGGGGTGACGTAGGCGTTGATCTGCACCGGATGGCCGAGCTCGGCGGCAAGGCGGCTACCGAAGCCGACCAGCGGCGGCCAGCTGCGATGCAGCGCTTGGAGCACGAGGGTGGCGCCGGCGTCGAGGTTCGCGAGCACCTTGTCGTCGGCTGCCTGGTCGGCGATGGCGGCGCCCGCCCCGCCACCGCGGGTGAACGTCGCGCCCGGCAGTACTGCGCCCTCTTTGGCCATTCGCAGGAAGGGCGTGCGCAGCGCCCGTTGCGACACGAGTTCGTCGACCGCCGCGGCGTCGAGCAGATCGGTGAAGTCACGACCGAGCTCGGCTGCCCGAGTCAACAGGGCGCTGCGGCCCCAGATGTTGGCCGCGAAATGGCCGTCGGCGGAGTTACGGGCACGTCAGGACTGCGTGCGCCGAGATCTGCGCCGTGCGCTCACGCGCCGCTGTCGGCCGGACCCTCGGGGCCGGGCTGCGCGCCGCCGTCGGCGCCACCATCTCCAGTGCCGCCGCCTGCACCGCCGTCCGCGCCACCGTCACCAGTGCCGCCGCCTGCACCGCCGTCCGCGCCACCGTCACCAGTGCCGCCGCCTGCACCGCCGTCCGCGCCACCGTCACCAGTGCCGCCGCCCGCTCCACCGTCTGCACCACCGTCACCGGTCGTGATGTCATCGTCGTCCATGACTGCTCCGATTCTCTCGCTCGGCAGCGCCGGGGACGGCGCGCTCATGTGCGAGATACCCGCGGCGCCAGACTGCTAATCGGAGCGCTCGGCGAGGTGCAGCGCGACGATGCCGCCGGTCAGATTCCGGTAACGGACGTGCGCCCACCCGGACGCGGCGACGCTCGCGGCCAGCTCGTCCTGGGCAGGCCACGCGCGGATCGACTCGGCCAGATAGACGTAGGCGTCGGCGTTCGACGAGACCCTCCTGGCCACCCAAGGAAGGGCGCGCATCAGGTAGTTGAGATAGACGGCGCGGAACGGCCGCCACGTCGGGCGGCTGAACTCGCAGACGACCAGCCGCCCGCCCGGACGCACCACGCGCGCCATCTCGCGTAGCGCGCCGGCCACATCGTAGACGTTGCGCAACCCGAAACTGATCACCACTGCATCGAATGCGGCGTCGGCGAAGGGCAGGTGCGTGGCGTCGCCGGCGACGAATGGCACCCGCCCGCGCCGGTGCCGGTTGGCCCGTCCGGCGCGCAACATACCGAGCGAGAAGTCGCAGGCGACGGCGTCGACGTCGCCGCGGCCCAGCTCGACCGTCGACACCCCGGTGCCCGCCGCGAGGTCGAGCACCCGCTGGCCGGACCGCAGCTCGAGGCATTGCCGGGTGCGCTTGCGCCAGCGACGGTCCTGCGCGAAGGACAGCACCGTGTTGGTGACGTCGTAGCGTCGCGCGACGCCGTCGAACATCCGCGCCACCTCGCGGGGCTGCTTGTCCAACGCCGCACGACTCATCCCGGCAGTCTCTCACCGCCGTCCGGGCCGGCCGGTCCACGACTACCAATCACGCCTCGGCGGCGGGCTGATCGCGGGGTGGTCCGGCCCGACCGGGTCGTCTTTGAGATTCGCGAGTCGGATCGCGCCGGCCACGACCGCGGCGAGGCACAGCGCGTACAGGATCAGGTGACCGGTCGAGAGCGGGATGTGCTCGCGCAGCAGCACGACCCCGAGCAGGACGCCGACCAGCGGGTCGACAGCGAGGTTCGCCGGCAGTGTCGCGCCCAGCGCGCCCGCCTGGAAGGACATCTGGGTGAGCACGATGCCCCCCGCACCGCACAGCACGATGCCGGCCAGCGGGACGAGCCCGCGCGGTGTGCTGAGCAGGCCGTCCAGGCCGGCTCGCGACGCGCGATCGGAGGCCGCGTCGACCATCACGGCCAGCGTGCCGAACAGGGCACCGGCAGCAGCACCGAACATCGCGCCGCGGATCGTCCGATTGCGGCCGATCACCACGAGGGCGAGGACGATTGCGATCGCCAACATGATCAGGATTGCCAAGCCGAGGTAGCGCGGTCTCGGGACGTGCCCGTTCCCGGGCTGGCCGATCAGCGCGAGGAACACAGCGAGCCCACCCAGCACCCCGACCACCCCGAGGTAGTCACCGGGGCCCGGCCGGTGACCGCCCAGCAAGAAGCTCACCAGCAGCGACACCGGCAGCATCAGCACGACCAACGGCTGGATGACCACCACCGGGCCGGCGGACAACGCCACGATCTGCAGCAGAAACCCGACGAAGTCACCGCCGAGGGCCAGCAGCCAGGTGGGGTTGCGAGCCATCCGGATGAGCCCGGCGGCGCTCGCCTCACCGTCGTCGCCGGCATGCTGCTGTGCCGTACGGTGCTGCACCACGATCGATGTGCCGTACACGATCGCCGACGCCACCCCGAACGGGACCGCGACGACCAACGACACTTCGGCAGAGTAACTGTCCGGCCGGTGCTGCGTTGAGTAGTGCAACGTGGGGCCGCCGGACGTCGCCGCCATCGGAAAAACGCCGCCATCAGGAGTCGCGCATGCCCAGCCGCCCGCTCACCCTGCTTGCCCGGGCGCTCACCGCCGTCGCCATCACCGTCACCGCCGCCGTCGCGCTCGCGACGCCGTCCGCCGCCACCCCGAGCAGCGGCGGCGTCTACGTGGCGCTGGGCGATTCGTACTCGGCCGGACCGCTGATCCCGCCGATCTCCGACCCGTTGACCTGCGTGCGCTCGATGGCGAACTATCCCTCGCTGCTGGCCAAGTCGCAGCAGGTGACGACGTTCCGCGACGTCACCTGTTCCTCGGCCACGACGCAGAACTTCGCGCAGCCGCAGAAGGGCGCGATCGCCGGCACCGCGGCACCGCAGTACAACGCGCTGAGTGCGGACACCACGCTGGTCACCGTCGGCATCGGCGGCAACGACGTCGGCCTGGTCGGTCTCGCCGAGAGCTGCATCAACGTGGCCCCGCCGCCCGTCGGCAAGTCCTGCGCCGCGAAGTACACGGCGGGTGGCGTCGACCAGTACAGCCAGAAGATCCAGGCGTTCGCGCCGACGTACGGCACCGTGATCGAGAAGATCCGCTCGCTCGCGCCGAACGCGAGGATCGTCATGGTCAGCTACCCGACGGCCATTCGCAACGGCGGCTGCTTCCCCGTCCAGCCGGTCCTCGGTCCGGACGCCACGTACATCCAGGCCAAGATCGACGAGCTGAACTCGGTCATGTCGCAGCAGTCCGCGGCGCACGGTGCCACCTATGTGAACCTGCGTCCCTCGACGGTCGGGCACGACGCCTGCGCGTTGCCCGGTGTCCGCTGGCTCGAGGGGCTGGTGCCACTCTCGCCGGCATTCCCGCTGCACCCGAACGCCCTCGGCATGAAGAACGCCGCGGCGGTCACTGCCCAGACGCTCGCCGGACCGCCTGCCACGACACCCTGACCCGCAGCGGCGGCCGGAAATCGGTCGCCGGCTCAGCTGGCTGCGGCCACCGGCAACAGCTCGTGCGCGGTCGAGCTGAAGTGCGAGTGGACGCGGCTGTCGCGCGGGTCGTCGGCCGGGTCGTGGTGCACGAGCAGGTGCCGGTACAGCGTGTCGCGCTGGGCCGGGATGCGTCCGGCGCCGCGGATCAGCTCGATCAGCTCGGTGCGGTTCGAGCGGTGCTTAGCACCGGCCGAGGACACCACGTTCTCCTCAAGCATGATCGAACCGAGGTCGTCGGCACCGAAGTGCAGGGTGAGCTGCCCGATGTCCTTGCCGGTCGTCAGCCATGAGCCCTGCAGGTGGTTGACGTTGTCGAAGAACAACCGGGCCACGGCCACCATGCGCAGGTACTCCAGCGACGTCGCCTGCGTGCGGCCCTTCAAGTGGTTGTTCTCCGGTTGGTAGGTCCACGGGATGAACGAACGGAAGCCGCCGGTGCGGTCCTGCACGTCGCGGATCATGCGCAGGTGCTCGATGCGCTCGGCGTTCGTCTCGCCCGTCCCCATCATGAAGGTGGCGGTCGATTCGAGGCCCAGGCCGTGCGCGGTCTCCATAACCGACAGCCACACCTCACCCTTCTCCTTCAGCGGGGCGATCGCGGTGCGCGGGCGCTCGACGAGGATTTCCGCGCCGGCGCCGGCGAACGAATCGAGACCGGCCACCTTGAGCCTGGTGATCACCGTCGCGTGGTCGAGTCCGGACGTGCGGGCGATGTGCACGACCTCAGACGCGCCGAGGCTGTGCAGTGTCAGCTGCGGGTAAGCCGCCTTGATCGCCGAGAACGTCTGCTCGTACCAGTCCATGCCGAGATCGGGCGAGTGGCCGCCCTGCAACATGATCTGCGTGGCGCCGAGCTCGAGCGCCTCGCCGCAGCGGCGCAGGATCTCCTCGAGCGGATGTGTCCACCCCTCCGCGTGACCGGGCGCCCGGTAGAACGCACAGAACTTGCAGGCGGTCAGGCAGACGTTCGTGTAGTTGATGTTGCGGTCGATGATGTACGTGGCGATGTCGTCGGGGTAGCGACGCCTGCGCACTGCGTCAGCGGCCTCGCCGAGCGCATGCAGCGGCGCCTCGGTGTAGAGGAGCAACGCGTCGTCCGGCATGATGCGGCCACCCTCGGCAGCGTGGTCGAGCAGGCGCGTGATTGCAGGCGTCATGCGGACAGGCTACGGCGCTGTCGGGGCCGCCGCCGACGGTGGGACCAGGTCGCCGATTGCGATCGCGACCGGGAACGGCAGGGTGATCTGCGCAACCTCGCCGGGGCGCCACGTGCCGATTTCGCGGTAGACGGCGCCGACCAGCTCGTAGGCGGTCAACGCGACCTCCGGCTCACTCTCGACTCGCCAGAAGTTGGCGATGCCGGCCGCCGCACGCGTCACGGGCGTCGGCGCCCTAGGCTTCGGCGCATGAGCCTGCCTACGCCTGGTCCGGATCGTGCCGCGGTAGTCACCGGTGCTTCCTCGGGTATCGGCACCGAGATCGCCCGCGAGTTGTCGCGTCGCGGTCACCAGGTGGTGCTCGTCGCGCGCTCGGCAGACAAGCTCGCCGCGTTGGCGGACGAGATCGGCGGGGGCGCGCACGCGATCAGCGCGGACCTCGCCGACCGCGCGACCCGCGCCGGGCTGCTGGGCCGCGTTGCCGAGCTGGGCCTGACACCCGACGTACTGATCAACAACGCCGGGCTGTCGACACTCGGGCCGGTCCACACGAGCGATCCGGACGCCGAGACGAACATGATCGAGGTCGACGTGGTGGCCGTCGCCGACCTGTGCACGCGCTTCCTGCCGGGCATGGTCGAGCGCGGTCGAGGCGCTGTGTTGAATGTGGCGTCCACCGCAGCGTTCCAACCGCTGCCCGGGCAGGCCGCCTACGCCGCCGGGAAGGCTTTCGTCCTGTCGTACACGAACAGCCTGTCTGCCGAGCTGCGGGGCACCGGCGTGCGAGTTACTGCCCTGTGCCCCGGGCCGGTCAAGACCGGGTTCAGCGCGACGGCCGGGTTCGCCGACGAGGACGCCGAAGCCGCATTGCCCGCGTTCATGTGGGTGTCGGCGGCCGACGTCGCCAAGGCGGCCGTCGACGGGCTCGATCGCGGCAAGCGAGTGGTCATCCCGGGTGCGGCGAACCGGGTGGGCGCGGCGTTCGCGCAGGCGACGCCTCGGGCGCTGCTGCTGCCGATCCTGGCACGCAGCCACCCCGGCCTGAAGTGACTGACGCGTGGAAAGGTCCTGTCGCTGCGCGGTAACAACACTCCACCCGCGTCAGACGTCGGCGAACACCGGCTCGACGGGCAAGCCGGCGCGCCGCGCGAACTCGCGAAGCCCGTCGAGCTGCCGCCCGCCCAGCGAAAAGTCGAGCGTGCGAAAGTACGTCGCAAGCGTTGCTGCGTCGAAGGCTTCCCAGCGCGCCGCGGCGGCCGCCACGTCCTCCACATGGGCCAGCGCGTCGTCGCGGCTGCGCACGAACGCGTCGTGCACGTCCTTCACCAGCCCCGGGTTGGCCTGTGCGTAGTCACGGCGCGCGGCCCATACGGCGAACACCATCGGCAGCCCGGACCAGGCGCGCCACGCAGCGCCGAGGTCGTGCACCGCGAGCCCTCGGCCCGGCGCATCGTGCGTTGCGCGCAGTGCGGCGTCACCGATCAACACCGCAGCGTCCGCCTCGAGCAGCATGGCGGTGAGATCGGGCGGGCAGCTGAAGTAGTCCGGCCGCACCCCGTGCACCTGTTCCAGCCACATCCGCGCCAGCAGGACGGACGTGCGCGACGTCGAGCCGAGCGCCACCCGGCGCCCGTCCAACGACGACAGCGGCACCTGCGAGACCAGGTTGACCGACAGCACCGGGCCGTCCGAACCGATCGCGATGTCGGGTAACAGCACCAGATCGTCGGCATTGCGCAGGTACTCGACAAGGGAGATCGGGCCGACGTCAAGATCACCGGCGACCAGCATGTCGTTGAGGTGATCCGGGGTGTCCTTGGTCAGCTCGACGTCGAGCAGCGTGCCGGCGCGCACCAGCCCCCAGTAGATCGGCAAACAGTTCAGGAACTGGATGTGACCCACGCGGGGACGGGCTGCCAACACTGCATCGACGCTACCTTTCCGAGACTCAGCGACCTGTGCCACAGTCGAAGCATGGATCTCGACCTGGCGACGAACCTGATTACCCGCATCAACGTCGGCGACGCACTCACCCGCACGGCGGGTCGGATGCCGGACCAACTCGCGGTGGTCGACGGCTCGCGACGCTGGAACTACGCCGAGCTGAATGTGCGGGTGAACCGCACCGCCAACGCCCTGGCCGAACGCGGTTACGCGCGCGGGGACGCGCTAGCGCTGGCCTCGGGCAACAGCTGCGAATTCCTCGTCACCTACTTCGCGTGCGCGAAACTCGGGTTGGTGTGCGTCCCGCTCAATCTCGGCTGGCGTGCGGACGAGGTCGCCTACGTGCTCGACCACTCCGAGTCCCGCGGGATCGTCATCGAGGCCCAGCTGGTAGCTGCGGTGCTGCCCGGCGTCGAGAAGGTGCCGGCGGTGCAGGACGTGATCGTTGCACCCGGAACCGGCGAGTCGTACGAGCAGGCGTTGCCCGACCGCGCCTGGCTGGCGTTCGACTCGCTCGAGGCCGCAGCCGACACCGAGCCCGAGGTGTTCGTCGGCGAGCGGGACCCGATCAGCTACCTGTACACGAGCGGCACGACGTCGTTCCCGAAGGGCGTGGTGGCCAGCCACGTCGCGATCTACGTCGAGACGCTGATGGTCGCCGCGGAGAGCGGCATGCACGCAGGTGACCGGATCGCCTGTCTGATGCCGCTGTTCCACACCGCGCAGCTCAACGGTTTCGCGACGCCGGCAGTCACCGTGGGCGCGACGCAGTACCTGATGCGCGGCTTCGACCCCGACGCCCTGCTCGCGCTGATCGAGGACGAGCAACTCACCCGCATGTTCGCGTTGCCGATGATGTACCGCGCGCTGGTCGAGCGTGCGGACATCGGTTCGCGCAACCTGTCGTCGCTGCGCAAGGCCGCATATGCGATGGCGCCGATGCCCGACGCACTGCTGCGCTCGTGCATCGAGACCTTCGGTTGCGACTTGTACCTCGCGTTCGGGCAGACCGAGATGAGCCCGGTGACGACGTTCTTCCGCCCCGAACACCAGCTGTCGCACTCGGGCGCGGTGGGAACGCAGGTACCGAACGTCCAGGTCGCGATCATGTCGCCGGACGGCTCGCTGGTCCCTCGCGGCGAGGAGGGAGAGATCGTCTATCGGGGCCCGCAGGCGCTCAACGGCTACCTGAAGAACCCGGACGCGACCCAGGAGGCCTTCGCGCACGGCTGGTTCCATTCCGGTGACGTCGGGCGCCTCGACCCGGACGGGATGCTGTGGTTCAGCGACCGCTACAAGGACGTCATCAAGTCCGGCGGGGAGAACGTGGCGTCCATCGAGGTGGAGAAGGCGGTGTACGCGGCGTCGCCGGACGTCGCCGAAGCGGTGATCATCGGCCTGCCGCACGCACGATGGTCGGAGGCGATCACGGCAGTGGTGGTGGCGAAGCCGGGCACCTCGCTGGACCCGGATGCGCTGCGTGCGGCGATGCGCGAACACGTCGACGGGTACAAGATCCCGAAGGCGGTGATCGTGGTCGACGAGCTGCCGAAGACGTCGACCGGCAAGATCCAGAAGAATGTGGTGCGGGAGCAGTTCACCGACTACTACGCCTGATCGCTACGGTCGACGGGTGGCAGTCGATGATCTCTCGCTCGCCGCCGAGCTGGTCCGCGGCGCGGGTGAACTCGCAGCCAGCATGCTGCGCGACGGCCTGCGCACGGAGCACAAGACCTCTGTCTCCGACGTCGTGTCGGCGGCCGATCACGCGGCCGAGGAGCTGATCGTCGCCCGGCTGCGCAGCGAGCGTCCCGGGGACGGCATCGTCGGCGAGGAGGGCACGTCCGACCCTGGGGACGGTCGGACCTGGTACGTCGACCCGGTCGACGGCACCTACAACTTCCTGTCCGGGCTGCAGGTCTGGTGCGCCGCGCTCGCACTCGCCGATCCCGGCAAGGCTCCGCTGGGCGCGGTGTACCAGCCGAGCGCCGGTGAGCTGTGGCTCGGCGGTCCGCATGCCGCCACCACCTGCAACGGTCGCCCCGTCCAGGCGCTCGCCGACCGAGCGCTGCGCGAGGTCTCGCTCGCTACCTACCTGCACCCGACGACGTTGCCCGACGACTCGCTGCGCCGGCCGCTGCTTCGTGTACTGGAGCGAGCTGCGACGGTGCGCATGCTGGGTTCCGGCTCCGTCGAGCTCGCCGCAATCGCCGGGGGACGGCTCGGCGTCTCCGTCCAGGCCGACTCACTGCCGTGGGACTGGCTGCCCGGCGCCGCGCTCGTCGTTGCCGCGGGCGGCGCCGCAGAGATCGTCGAGACCGACGGCCACCGCTGGCACGTGGCGGGCAACCGGCGGGCCGTCCGCGATGTCGCCGAGCTGCTGACCTGCGGTTCCTAGCCGGCCCGGCTAAGCTCCCTCGCACTGGAACCACAGTCGGTCCGGCCGGGCACGGTGCATTCCGAGCCCGTGAGCACCCGCTCAAGAGCCGGACGTCCCCGGATTGTCCCGACCCGCTCGTGCACAGCGCCGGCCACGGTGGCACGACGACGAGGTCTCGCCATGTCCACGCCGCCGAACGTCCTCGCCCGATCTGCGCCGGGCGCGTTGTACGACGCCGGACGCGGCGTCTTCTACACCAAACCCGCGCTTCGCGGGTGGCTGCACCTGCTGTGGTTCGGCGCGTCCCTCGTCTGCGGGACGGTGCTGATCGCATCCGCCGATGGGGGCGCCCGGACCGCGTCGGTCGCGATCTACGCCGCCAGCGTCAGCGCGTTGTTCGGGGTGAGCGCGCTGTATCACCGCGGCAACTGGAGCGCCGCCGCGCAACGGCTTCTGCAGCGCATCGACCACACGATGATCTTCCTTTTGATCGCCGGCACGGCGACGCCCATGTTCGTCATCGCCACCCACGGCGTCTACCGCACCGCGTGCCTCAGCGTGCTGTGGACGCTGACAGTACTTGTCGCGATCGCCCATCTGGCGTGGATGGGCGCGCCGGAGCGGCTCGTGGGCGCGGCGTTCGTCGGCCTGGGCTCGACGGCCGGCCCTGCGCTGCCCGCCCTCTGGGTACACGCGGGCGTGCTGCCGGCGATGCTGATACTGCTCGGCGGCCTGCTGTACACCGCCGGCGCCGTCTCGTATCACCGCCGCAGCCCCGACCCGTTCCCGGCGATCTTCGGATATCACGAGGTGTTCCACGCCTACGTCTGCGTCGCGGCCGCGTGCCACTACGTCGCGATTGGTGTGTTCATCGTCTGAAGCCGCGGCTTTCCCGCTGGTAATCGGGTCGGCGTCCGGAAACCGGTCACGCGCGGGGGGTGGCAGCCGGCGTCATTCCTCCTGCTGGAGGCGCGCGTCGAGGTTTTCGCGCTCGACCTGGCGCGCCGCCACCCGCGCCTCGAGCTGGCGGGTAAAGGCCGCGCGCGGCTTTGCGAGCAGCACGAGTGACAGCGGCACCGAGAGCACCAGCGCGAGCAGTGCTGCGAACAGCCCACCCAGCCCGACCAG
>JAABUT010002653.1_pt1 | contig 16718 bp, 17 predicted proteins | sample 5559281 | NCBI WGS metagenome assembly JAABUT01 (sample SAMN10711880, study PRJNA513359) | rock metagenome | isolation source: Antarctica rocks | place: Antarctica: Victoria Land, Ricker Hills nord | collected 2016-01-04 | reverse complement strand
CCGATAGCGGCGCGGGGCGGCGGGTCGGGCGACATGGCGCGCCATCGATGCCTCCTCAATGACCGGGACGACACGTCAGGCGCGCAGTCTACCACCCGCAGGGCAGGTTTGCCGCCCTAGAAAAAAACGGTGGCCCGGACGCGCAGGCGTTAGGGCGCTCGCGCGGCGGCTTCAGCACCAAGATCCACGTGCTGGTCGATGCGCTGGGCAACCCGCTGAAGTTTATCCTGACCAGCGGCGCGGCGGGCGACAACCCCCAGGCCATCCCGCTCCTGACGGGGGTGCAGACCCGGGAGGTGCTCGCCGATCGGGGGTACGACGCCGACGCGACGCTCGCCCACATCGAGCAGCACCTGGGCGCAGTCGCGACCATCCCGCCGCGCCAGTCCCGCACGGCCCAACGCCCATGCGACTATGCCGCGTACCGCGAGCGGCACCTGGTCGAGTGCTTCATCGGCAAAATCAAGCACTTCCGCCGCGTCTTCGCGCGCTTCGACAAGTATGCCAGCCGCTTCCTGGCTTTCGTCCGCTTCGTTAGCATCGTCATCTGGCTGCGGTGAATGTGTCAACAGAACCTAGAGCGGCATGGTAGGAGATTAATCGCTGCTTGCTGACGATACACTCGCGTCGAATGCGCAGGGGCGACGCTTCTGCGGGCCGCGGGCCGCGTGGCGATCAACCCGCGCCATGACACCACCCGCCGCACGTCGCGGCGGGTGGTGCTAGGGCAGGGGCGGTGGCACCGGGGGGCATAGCGAGCATAGCGCCCGAGCGGCTTGCCGTCGAACGAGCGGATGTCGAGCGCGTAGGCGGCGCCCGGCACGGCGACGAGCACGTCCGGGCCGAACGCCTGCCGCTGCTTGTCGTAGCCGAGGCACTGCCGGACGTGGGGATCGCCCGCCCAGACCGCGCCGAAGCCCCGCTGCGGCAGGTAGAACCCCGGGCTCGGCCCCGGCCCTCCGCCCACCGGCTGGCCTTCCTCCCAGGTGCCCGCATACGTCGGCGCGTCACCGGAGGGGGTACGAGCACGCCCGCCTGGACGTCGCCGCAGAGGACATAGATGCGGTGCCGATCGCCGCGCCAGAGCATCAGGCCGCGCTCGAACTCCTGGACGGCACCGGGGCCGACCTGCACCGGGCCGGTCAGGTCGCCCAGCGCCGCGGGGAGGGCGGGGGTGGTGAGGTAGAGCCGACCGAGGTCGCCCGCGAGGAGCGCGTTGTCGGCGAGGATCGTCCGCCCGAATTGCCCGAGCAACACCGCGTAGGGGGTGCCGGCATACTCCGGATGGTACTCGCGGCGTGCGCGCTCGAAGTACTGCACGGGGATGGCGGTGGCCACCGGCTCGCTCGGCGACGGCGGGCCGAGCCACTCCGGGCCTACTCGCTGAGGGGGAACCCGAACTGCGCCAGGCCGCCATTGGCCCGCCAGTAGGCGAGGAACCGGCCACCCTCGGTGTGCCCGGTCTCGGGGAAATAGGTGGCCCCGGCCGGCGCGGCGACGGGATCCACCATCCCGCGGAAGCCCCCGACCTCGGCGCGGTCCTCGGCGTCGGCGAGCGCCCGCCGCCCGAACTGCCCGAGCAGCACGTCGTAGGGTGCCGCGTTCTTCGGGTGGTACTCCAAGCGGACGCGCTCGAAGTACCGGACCGTATATGCCTTGCCGCTCTCCAGGACCTTGCAGCGCTCCGGGGTCAGGGGATAGCCGTTGCGCGCGAGGCCGCCGTGCACCTCCCAGTGCGCGAGGAAACAGCGCTGCGCGGGTATTGCCCGGTCGTCCGAGAGCGGGACCAGGGGCACGGCGAGGACCAGCACGCCGACCACCACGCCGCAGAGCCGCCACACCATCGCCTCCCCCTCTTCGGCAATCAACTGTCACCTGTGACCCGTTCGCCCACAGAACGGCGAACGGGGCGCGCGGTTCCCTGTAACGACAAGTCACGCACTGCAAACATGGGTTCGGGCCTGCCATACTCACCGTGTGCGCCGGACAGCGCGGCGGTTTAGTAGGCATTATCGGTCCGGGTGAGACGATCACGCGGGACGACGAGGCGGGAAAGTGTGCCTCGACAGAGAACGAGATGGACGGCAGGGGCATGTCGTATCATCGGCACCCTCGTCATCGCCGCGCTGACGCTGCTGCCGATCGCGAACATGGCGCGGATCGTCGCCACGACCGGGGCCAACGTGCCATCGAGCGACGATTATGTCTTCATGGTGCAGTTCCTCGCCCCGGCGCTCGATGGCACGTTCCGCTGGGTCGATTTCTTCCGCGCCACCTTCTACAACACCCACGCGATGTACCTGCCGAATCTCCTCTATCTCGCCAATACGCGGCTGACCGCGTTCAACCTCTACGCCCTCCTCTACCTCGGGCTGGCCTTCGCGGCGGTGCGGATCCCGCTCCTCTGGTTCGCGCTGACTCGCCGCGCCGACCCGCCGCTGCCCCGCGCCCTCCTCTGGCCGCTCCTGGCGGCGCTCGCCTGCTCGGAGGCGCAGATCAGCATCTTCGAGCACGGCCTCACGGCGCTCGGACAGAACCTCACGACCACGCTGCTCGTCGTCGGCGCGTGGTGCCTCGCCCGCTGGCCGGGGCGCTGGCTGGCCCTCTGGCCGACGCTCGCGGCGGGGATCGCGGCGAGCCTCACCTTCGGGAGCGGCCTGGCGCTCTGGCCCGCGTTCCTGATCGGGATGTGGCTCCTCGGCTTCCGCGACGTCCGGCAGTATGTCACCTGGGCGGCGGGCGGGGTGATCGCGGCCCTCCCCTACGGCTACTTCCTGGTCCTCCACTACGCGCCCGGCTCGGCCAACGCGGCGGTCAAGTCGCCGATCCGCGTCCTGGTGACCCCGCCGACGATCCTCGGTCTGCCGCTGTCGCTCGGCTACTCGCGCCCGCTCGCGGGGGTGATCGGCCTCGGCAGCATCGGGCTGGCCCTGCTCGGGCTGGCGCTCCTCTGGCGCGTGCGACAGACCGCCGCGCCGCGCCGCGCCCGCCCTGATGCTGCTGGCCTATGGCGGGATCGTCGCGCTGCAAATCGGCCTCTTTCGCGGCGCGACCGCCGTCTGGTACACCTACGTCGGGATGGCCTTCTGGTCCGGGCTGATCGGCCTCGCCTACGTCCTCTGGGTCGAACGCGATGCTGTGCTAGCAGAGCCGAATCTTCGGCTCGGCGGGCGGGCGCTGCACGTCACGGCGGCGTGGTGCGGCGCGACGCTGGCGCTCCTGCTCATCCTCTACCCCACCGCCAACCTCAGCTATCGGGACAAGTCGATCTTCTTGCAGACGCGCAGCCCCGCCTCGGCCTCCTGCGTCCGCAACTACCTGATCGCGCCGACCCGCTGCGGGGACACCCTCGTCACCTGGCCCCCCGGCGATCCGGCGTATCTGCCGGGACTCGCCGCGCCGCTCGCGCGGCACGGGCTGGCGGTCTTCGCACCACGTCAGGAATGGGCGCTTCAGGGCGATACCTTCCTCGATGCGCCCTTCGCCGCCTCAACAGCCGGGCCGGAGGCGCTTGTCTGGGCGGCAGATCGCACCGCCAGCCCGCTCCCGCCGACCGACTACCGCCACCTGAATCTCCTCCTCCGCGCGCCCGCCGCGCTCACCTGGACGGTTGCGCTGCCGCCCGATCTGCGCGCAGCCATCCTGCGGACCGCGTTCGCGCGCGGTGAGGCACCGGGCACGGCGACGGTCGGCGCGGCCACGCTGTCGATCGCGATCGTCGGGGCGGATGGGGCGGTGCGCCCCGTCGCGGTCGGCACCGTCGCGCCGGGCGGTGGGTGGCAGGAGATCGGGGCGGTGCTGACACCCTTCGCGGGGCAGACGCTCACCCTCCGCTTCACCGTGCAAGGAGACGGGGGCGACACCTGGGGCGCATTCCGCTACCCAACCCTCGACCTCGACCGGGGCAACGGACCGGACGCGGGCAACGCCCTCACGCCCATCGACCCGGCACGCACAGACGCGGATCTGCGCTTCACGCTCACCGATCCGGCGCAGTGGCGCGCGAGCGGGCTGTGTCCGGCGGTGAATGGGGACCCGACGCGCTGGATCGTCGATGGCGAACCGGAATTCAGCGCACTTGCGCCGCTCACTGTCTGCCTCGCCGACTACCGCTATGTCAGCATCGATTTAGCGGCGGCGCGCGAGTTCTTCCCGCGGGCGCTGCAAATCCGCTATCGGTTCGTCGGGCAGGCCGACTTCCCGGAGAGGCAGGCGATCACCATCCCCCTGTTCGCCGACGACGCGCCTCACACCTATACCTATCCGCTCCGCCTCCTCGGTCTGACGGCCGACGCCCAGCTGAGCGGCCTGCGGATCGATCCGGTCTATGGCGCGGCGAGCGGCGGCACGAACATGGTGCAACTCGGCGATTTCCGCCTGATCCGCGCCGCCCAGGGTGCAGGCTGCGAGCGTTAAGCCGCGAGGAAATCCGGGGTCACCCGCCTATCATTGCATGCCCGTACATTGATCGGGCAGTCCGCGCGCTTATCCCAGTGGTGTGCGCGCTGGTGATCCCCTCGTGCACTAGCGACCCGCCCAAGGTTGAGTGCGGCGTTCGCCTCGAACTGCCGGTCGCCAAGTGGTAGCGCTCTGCTTCGGCCCAGGCACCCGACTCTTGGCGGAGGAAGCCAAGGTTATTGAGCGTCGCACCCACGCTGGGGCGATCACCCATCTCCGAGGCGAGCAGCAGCGCGCTCAAGGTGCTCCTAAACTGAAGCCCCAGTGAAACACCCTTGGTTTACCCCTGCGAGCATGGAGGTTTCATCGGCGCTTCAGTTTAGGCGCGGGGGCGATTACCGAGTTGGTAGTGTACGGCACCGAGATTGTCCAACAGGTATGCCTGGGCGGCGCGGTCATTCTGTGCTTCGGCGAGAGCAAGGGCGCGATCGAGATATGGCAGCGCTTCTGCCGGTGCTACGTGGTCCAGGAGGAGAACGGCATGATGATTGAGGATCGTTAACGTCGGCTCGTCGAGGAGCACGAGGGCGGCTTGGCTATACCCCAACGCGACCTCCATGTCACCGCGACTTGCATGGGCGATAGCCAGGTTATTCAAGGTAGAAGCCTGCCCGACCGGGTCGCCCACGCGCTCCATGAGCGGGAGTGCGCGATCGAAGCAATCGAGCGCGGCGCGCGTGTCGCCGCGATGATGCTGGCGCAGGCCGATGAAGTTGAGCAGTTGCGCCTCGCGTCATGGCGAGCGCAGGCGTTGCGCCGCGAGGAATGCCCGCTCAAGCCAGACGAGTTGCTCTTCCCAAAGACCGCGCCGCTGCATGAATTCGCGTACCGCGAAGGCATGGCGCACCACGCGCGCTTCTGCTCCTGCGGTACCGATAGCCCAAGTCCACCCGCGGCGCAACTGCGGCAATTCCGCCTCGGTGCGGCGCCAGTTCCAAGGATCACCCTCGGCGACCTGCCGATAATGATCGCAATGCCGGGCCGCCGCGGCCTCATGGCGGGTCCGGTCCGCCCGCAGGCGCCGCAGCGCACGCCATGCCGCCCTCGCAACTGCACCCTGCGGTCGCTCAATCACGAGCCGTTGCCCGGCTACCGCGGCCAGGACTTGGTGTAGGTGAAGCGATCGACCGCCGGCGGTCTCCAGGAGTCCGCGCTGGCATAGGAGGCGCACAGGCTGCGCTTGTAGCGCAGCCGCCACAGCACGACGAGCAGGACGACATCGGCGGGGTACTGCGGGTGGTTGTAGGCGGTGCCCGTCCGCTCATTGCCGACTCGTCGGCAGGCGCGGCACCGGAAGGGGTGGTAGCCGAGGGCGGGGCGCCGTCGTTGCTCAGCGGTCGCGCTGGCGGCGCAGCGGGGGCAGGGCACGGGCAAGCTCCTGCACGTGGCGGTCAACACCGTCACGTTATCAGAGCGCGGCTGTTCCCACCAGCCTTCGTCTGATTCCTGACGCAACTGGGGATAGATGCGCGGGTTAAGCGGGCCGGCGACGAGCACCTCGTGGTTGGGGCAGTTGATGTGCGGAACGGTTGCCCCAATCGCTTCGAAGCGGTGTCCCCGCTCGGTCAGGCAGTCGAGGAAGGCGATCAGAAAGCCCACACTACCGCTCGTTCGTCCCGACCGACTTGCGCGTGGAGGAAGCCAATCTTATGCTCTAATCATGTTCGCGGTGTTCCCGCGCGAGAACCACACCCCCAGAGAGCCTCACATGTCCGTCGCGGCTCGAAGGGACTCTGTCGGCAGCGATACCATTCGGCTGGCGCGGCGTTATGATGTGATGTGGGAATGCGACGTTGCTGCCGCAACACGTCGCCAGAGCGCGGGTCGCCGAAAAGGAGGTAACCCCCGTGTCGAAGGATCACTGGCAACGCTACCCCAAGGTCGGCAAGCATCCGTCGCTCCGGTCGTGGCTCGAGTATCTGCGGATCGAGCGAAAACTGGCGTCGGATACGCTGGCGATCTATGCGCGGTCGCTGGAGGATTACCTGGCCTTCCACGAGCGGTTCGCCCCCCAGGCGCCGCTCGAACGGGCGGGCCCAGAGGTGATCATCGCCTATCGGGACGATCTCCTGCGGCGGGAACCGTACACGGCGCGGGGGGTGCGTCGACGGACGGGCCCGGAAGGGCTCGCGCCCGGGACGGCGGGACTACGGCTCAACGTTATCCGTCTTTATTACGATCATCTGCGCGACCGCGGGGATACTGACCAGAATCCCGTCGACCCAGTCTTCTCCTCCGCGCAGCTCTGGGCCTATCGCCAGACCGGTCGCTTCGCCGACGGCGGCGCGGCGGCCGACCGGTGGCTGCCCACAGTGGAAGAGTGGCAACGATTCCTCGGCGTCGCGGCGTGGAAATCCATCCGCACCAGGACCATGCTGGCGCTCGCCTACGATGCGGCGCTGCGCCGCGAGGAACTGGTCGCGCTCGAACTCGCGGATCTCGACTGGGAAGGGCGCCGGTTGACCGTGCGCGCGAAGACGACCAAGCGGCGCGAGACGCGGCACGTCCCCTACTCGGCGATCACCGCGCGTCTCCTCGAGGAATACCGCCTGGTCCACCGCGATACGCCGGTTCTCGCCCCCACCGCCGCCCTGTTCATTTCCGAGTCGAACCGCACCCGTGGGCGACCGCTCTCGCCGATCATGTGGTCGAAGATCGTGCAGGGATTAGCCGAAGAGGCGGACCTGCCGCGGATCAGCACAAACACGCTCCGGCACCGCCGCCTGGCGCAGTTGGCCGGTGCCGGGTTGCCGCTCGAGGAGCTTGCCCCCTACCTGGGACACCATAGTAGCCAGAGGGCTGCGCCCTACTATCGTCTCGGCGCGCGCGCGGATCCCGTAGACGACCGCCTCGACGTGCATGAGCGTCCTGCGGACGATCTGGCGGTCCTGCTCGGGGTGGGGGCGCGGCACCGCGCGCAATAAACGCGAGTCAGCGTAACTACCCGTGTCGCGCAACCGGCCCCACGTGATCGCGACAGATCCGCGTCCCAGGATATCCTTTTATCGTACCCCGTGTGCCCCGTTCTCCCGCGTTCATCAGCGGAATCGACGCGCGACACATCACGGAAGGCGAGGGTAACGCGCCCTACCCCGCCCATGACTTGACACCACCCAGCTTTTATTATATGTTAGTGTAAATAGCCGTAGCGGGCCACTGGATTCCGGCGCAGTTGGATCATGTTAGGAGAGCGCTTCCGGTCCGCGCAGAGGGAGAGCCGAATGGGCGAGCGATCCGTCGAGGGACGAGACAACCAGAACCGTGGCTGTGCCGCTGACACGGCCGGGGGACCAGTGCCGGCACTCGACCGGCGGCACATCGAGCCGTCCGAGGGTGTACCCGAGACCCCCGGCCCGGACACGGGGCGGACCAGCGGGAGGCGCGATGTATGGAACCGGGGATCGGGCACGGCGCCCGGACCCCGCCCGGCCGAACGGCGCCCGAACGAGCGTTGGGACATGGACATCGTGGTCGGCCGATTGGCGGACGCGCGACGCATCCAGATCCTGACGTTCGTCGACACCGCCAATCTGACGAGCCCGGCCGTCGCGGTCGATTTCGCGATGGCCGGGGAGCACATCGTTGCCGTGCTCGACCGGCTGGCAAGCGAGCAGGGACTCCCCGCGATCATCAGCGCGGACAACGGGCGGTTGTTCGCCTCCCACTCACTGGCCGCATGGGCGGGCCGACGTGGCATCAGCCTGGAGTACCCGCAGGCCGCACGCGTGGTGTTCAACTCGCGCCTCCGCAGGGGCTGCCTGGCCCGGCATCGATTCGCCGACCTCGACGAGGCCCGCCGGGCGATCGAGGAGTGGCGGATCGCCGATAACGCCGCCGCCCTGACGGCACGTCCGGATTGACCCCGGCCCGTGCAGCGGGCCGGGGTGCTGGTAACCGGCGAGTGACGAGCGGCCCGAGGAAGTGTGGCCCTGTGCGGCCTGGGTGATGTATGGAAGGAGCAGGTTACCATGACGATCGACCGGGACACATTGGTACCGCACGCGACGGACTGGCCGCGGTTGGGCCTGCCGTCGGCGCTGCTCACGGACAATGGTCGGCCGTACCGCGGGCCGGGCGAGTGCCCGACCGCCCCCTTCGTGCGGCACGAGTGGGAAATCGACGCGAATCGCTATGACGTCATGGTGTGCCGAGATGCCGACGACACGGGAACCGGGCCCGCCAATGAGACGACCAGGGCTCCGGACGACAGGCTTGGGGCCACCTTCGTCTTCCACAAGTAGTCGCGCCTGTTGCTCGACGCGCGCGTATCGTTCGAACCGTCGACGGAGAAGATGGTGCACCAGCTCCTTGACGGGATTCGCGGGGAATAGCTGGGAGGGCGATGGCGAGCCGAACAGCGCGGTGAATCGGCACGATAGTGCTTCCCGACATGGCGGTTGCCGCCCGGGCCGACCGCGCCATGACACGGGCGGCATTGTGACGTAGGAGGGCTTCATGGACACGAGCGATCAGCAACAACTCGGCCGCACCTTCGAGGCGATCGACCAATTCCGGTGCCAGGCGCGCGACGCCGCGGGGGCGCGCTGCATGGTGCTCGAGGGCCGGGGCAAGACTGGCGCCGTACGCGCGTACCTGGCCGCGCACACCCCGGTCGAGGGCATGGGCGGCGCGACGGGCGGCCCCATCCTCTACCTGCCGGTCCTCCCGCCGGCGACCGTCGCGGGACTGACCGCCGCGCTGACCGCGGAGGTATTCGGGACGCAGGATAGCGCACCGCGGCGCGGCGCCTATACGGGCGGGCTTCATCGACTGGTGAGTGCGCTGCGCGACCGTGCGGTCGCACTCGTCATCCTGGACGATGCGCAGAATCTGGGACTGGGATTGAGCAACAGACTGGTCGATGCGAATGTCGACTGGCTGAAGCGCCTCATCAAGGGCACCGATGTACCCGTCCTACTCGTTGGTGAGGGCGCGGGGATCGCGGCAATCATGGGCCGCGATGTGGCGCTGTCGCACCACAGCACAGCCCGCGTGCATCTAGCAGGCTCGTCAACAGGCAGGGAACCCCTGCCGACCTTGCCTCACGACCCGGATGGTGAGCTCGCACGACCTCGGCGGTGAGGGAGGCGGAGCGAAAGTATGGGCGCGGTGATCCTTGAGTCGATGGAAGAAATATACCTAATCCACGGAATGGGGAGACCCGGTGCTGAACAACAATGAATTTCACGCCTACTGCCTCGACAGGAATTTTACGAAAGAAACTATCGACTATATCGCGAGCATCCGCTCGTCGCCGCCGTATCGTACGCCGCAGAGTAGTCGCGGCAATGTGCCCGTCTGGTACCCGAGCCAAAAAATGTGCCGCGTCATCAAGGCGGAGAGCCATCGCATCGAGTTTGCCTTCCTGCTCGAGTACGAATATGCGGATACGGTGCTCGAGTACTACGATCAAGCCCGGCAGATCAAGCTCATCTACCCGTCACCATCCGGGCGCATGCAACACGTCTGGCATACCCCCGACTTCTTCGTCATCCGCCAGTCGGATGCGGGGTACGAGGAATGCAAGCCGCTGCAAGACTTGCAGAAACTGGCGATCACCCAGCCGAATCGCTACCAACTCGACGAGCACGGTGTCTGGCGTTGCCCGCCCGGCGAGGAAGAGGCCGCCCATCTCGGCCTCTATTACCGCGTGCGACCGCACGATACGATCAACTGGGCGGCCCAGAGCAACTGGCTGTACCTGGAGGACTACTATCGCCGGTTCGAGCAGCTGCGGATCACCGAGCGGGCCAAGACCGCGCTCCTCGATCTGGTGACGCGCGAACCGGGCATCACCCTCGCCGCGTTGCGCGAGCGCGCTGCGGCCGAATCGATCACCGCCGACGACATCTATGTGCTGATCATCCAGGGCGGCATCTTCGTCGATCTAACCACACAGCGCCTCGCCGACGCCCAGCACGCGCGGCTGTACGCGAACGGCGGATTGGCCCGAGCGTACGAGTTGCGCGACACCGGCACGGTCGCCGCCGAGGCGGAAGCGCCCCACGCCCTGGTGATCGAACGCGAGACGATCGTCGCGTGGGACGGGGTCCCCTGGACGATCACCAACGTGGGGCGTACCGAGATCACGCTGCGCGGGGACGATCGGCAGTACTTCCCGCTGCCGCGCGAGACGTTCGAAACGCTGGTGCATCGCGGTACGATCGTGGGCGTGGGCGATCGGCGGGTCACGAGCATCAGCGCGGCGGGTCGTGCACGACTAACCCAGGCGAGCGACAACGATCTGGCGACTGCCACCCACCGCGCGCTTGTCCTGCGGGGCGAGGAGCCATGCGACGTCACACCCCGCACGAAATCGACGTGGCAGCGCGAAGCGCAGGAAGCCGAGATCGCGCATGGCAGCGGCTATATCGGACTTATCCCGAAGCACAAGGGGAAATCAGGTGTCCCGAAGATGTCCGAGGCAGTACGGAGCCTGATCCATACCGTCCTGCGCGAGTACTACGACACCTTCACCCGCAAGGTGAAGCGCGGGGCCTACGGCGAATGGCTCAAGCGTTGCAGCGAGCAGCAGCTGGAACCGTGCAGCGAGCGGACGTTCTATAAGGAGGCGGCGCGACACCTGCCCGCGTATGAGCAGGAACTCGCGCGCGGCGGACCGCGCGCGGCGTACCCCGCAAAGCCGGTCTATCACGAACCCATCCGGACCATAAACCGCCATGGCGAGCATGCCTGGCACCTCGCCCACGCCGATCATCTCTGGCTCGACATGGAATTCCTCTCGTCGATCGTCCCCGGGAAACTCCTCGGCGGGGCCTGGCTCTCCCTCTTGTTCGGGGCCAAGACCCGCTCGGTCCTCGCACTCACGCTGTCCTACAACGCGCCGAGTTACCGTTCGTGCCTGATGCTCATGCGGGATTGCGTACGGCGGCACGGACGCCTTCCCCAGATCGCCATGATGGACGGGGGGCCGGAGTTCCGCAGCGTGTATTTCGAATCGTTCCTGGCCCGCTACAAGGTGACCAAGGAGAAGCGCCCCGCGAGCGAACCGCGCTTTGGCTCGCCCGAGGAGCGGCTCTTCGGGACGGCACAGACGCAATTCATCTACCACCTGCTCGGGAATACCCAGCAATCGCAGAAGAGGCGGCAAACTACGAAGCGCACGGATCCGAAGACACACGCGCGCTGGACCTTACCCGCCATGTGGGGCACGGTCGAGCAATGGGCCTTTCACAAATACGACACCATCCCGCACCCCGCCCTCAACGGGCTCAGCCCGCGAGAAGCCCGCGCCGTTAGTCTCGCCGAGGATGGCGCGCGTCCCTATGCGCATATTCCGTATGACAACGATTTCATCATCTCTACTTACCCGACCACGGCCAAGGGCTCGGCGAAAGTCCAGAGTGGTCGCGGCGTTCAAATCAACTACATCTACTACTGGTGTGATGCCATGAAACGTGCCGATGTCGAGGGCACGCAGGTGAAGGTCCGCTACGACCCGTTCGATATCACGATCGCGTACGCCTATATTGACAAGCTGTGGCAACGCTGTCACTGCGGTTATACGGCGCAGCTGCAAGGCTGCTCAGATCGCGAGATGCAGCTAATAACGAAGGAATTCCTGCGGCATCAGCGCCTTGTCGGTGGGAAGAAGACGGTCGAGGCCACCCAGAAGCAGTTGGCGGAATTCCGCCGCGCGAATGAACGAACCGAGGGCATCCTCAAACAGCAGCTGCGCGATTTGGAACTACGGAAGGCGCTTGAGCAATTTGGCGGATTGGGGGTCACCGGAGAATACAATCACTTACTCACCGAGCCCGACAGACCCGCAGGAACCGCGCCAATCGCAACTGCGGACGACGTGTCGCCGCACGACGACAGCGAGGACGATACCGCCCTCGTCCCCCTAGGGAGGTATCGATGAGCACGCCTGACGGAGAGCCGGAATCGTTCCCGTCGCTGCTGCTCAAACAGGCGGCAACAGCGAGGAAGGACTATTTTAGGGACTTTCTTGTCGGGCATGCGCATATCCAGAAGGCGAGCGACCAACTCCTCAAGGCGGCCCTGGATCCGGGAGATGCGGCGTTCGTCATGCTTATCGGGCCGACGGGAAGCGGGAAAACGACGATAGGCCATTGGCTCGCCGGCAAGCTTGCCGAACAATGGCAAGCCGGCAACCGGTCGTCGGGCGAGATACCGTGCGTCGAGGTAACCGTCATGTCGCCCGAGTATGGGCGCTTCGACTGGATCGACCACTACCAAGACGTGCTTGATGGGTTGAAGGATCCGTTCAACCACCAACGTTCCGCGCGACCGGCCAGGGATATCCGCCGTGCCATGGAGAACAGCCTACGCCAGCGCAAGCCGATCGCTATTCTCGCTGATGAGGCGCAGCAATTCGGCAAAACCGGCAGCGGCAAGCGGCTGACGGATCAACTGGATCACCTCAAAGCGATCGGCGATCGGACCGGCGTACTGTATGTACTGCTGGGGACATACGAGCTGGTACCGTTCCGCGCGGTGAACGCCCAATTAGGTCGTCGGAGTATCGATATCCATCTCCGCCGCTACGACGCGCGGCAGTCGGCCGACCTCCGTCACTTCAAGAGCGTCGTCTGGGCCTTTCAGCGTAATCTGCCGGTGTATGAAGAACCGCACTTGACGGACGTAGAATGGGAGTATCTCTATAGCCGGAGTATCGGTTGCGTCGGCACGCTGAAGCAATGGCTCCGGCGGGCGCTCGCGCTCTCATTGGAGGAGGGGGGCAAGGTCAAAGGACGCACGATCACCCACAAGCATCTGGCGGAGACTGCGCCATCCGTGGACAAGGCGACGCAAGCGATCAACGACGCGTCAATCGGCGAACTCGCGATGGTGGAGTCGCAGACAAAGATTGACCAACTCATGGAGCTGGTCGGGCTGGGCTCCTCGAAGACAAGGGGCGCGGGCAAGAATACCGCCCCCCCCCAGGTACCGGCCACCGCGGCGACGCCAACGGCAACCGATGAAAAACCGAAGCGGCGAGCGACCAATCGGCGCGTAGGAGAACGGAAACCGCAGCGCGATCCGATCGCCGACGTGGCGGAGTAGCAGCCATGGCTATGAGCGGAGTTGGCGTCACCGGGGATCCGCGGCGGACTGCCGACACCGCACGCACCACGAGCCGCCTGTATGCCCTCGCACCGCTCGAGTATGGGAGCGCGATGGTCGAGAGCATGACGGGCTATCTAATGCGCCAAGCCGAGATGTTCGCCGTCCCCGTGCAGGTGCTCTTCCGGCAGGAAATCGCGCCGCTCCTCGGGCGGAAGCAGCTCGCGCGGGCGAATCACGCGGCGGCGTTCCTTCGCACCGGGGCGCATACCTTCAACGGGCGCGACACGCTGGCGCACGATGTATTGGAGATCGTGGCGCGACTGACCGGGCGCGCCGACCTGCGGTGTTCCACGATGCTCCCCTGGGGCGAGGCCCTCGCGTATCAAGCCCTCGTCCGATTAGCCCGATCCTGGTGTGCTGTATGTCTCGAAGAACGACGGGAACAGGGGTCACCCATCTTCGAGCCGCTCGCGTGGTCGCTCAGCGCGGTACTGGTCTGCCCCACGCATGGGTGCCCGTTAACCACGCGCTGCCCGCACAACGACTGCGGGAAGATCTTGCCGATGCTCGCGCCGAATGCCCGACCCGGCTATTGCGGCGCGTGCGCGCGCTGGCTCGGTCAACCGCCCCCCCCCACACCCGAACAGCCCCTGCACGAGAGCGATGACCTTGCCTGGGAAATCTGGGCGGCGCAAGCGGCGGGGGAATTGCTGGCCGGGGCAGCACACCTGACGACTCTACCGCGGCATGACCAGGTTGCCGCGATGGTGGCCATGTACACGGACACCGTCGGGGGCCAGCGTTCCCTGTCGGAGCGTACCGGTATTCCAAGAGAGACGCTCAGGCGCTGGCGAGAGGGTATCTCCCCACCGCACTTACGCCTGCTCCTCCGTTTTTGCTGGGGTGTGAACACCACACCGCTCCGATTTCTCACGGCGGATCCGGGCACAATCGTTCTGCCACAGCCCATCAGCCCGCCCAATCCGGCCCGGCGGCAGGAAAAGGCACCACGCCGAACGCTCGATTTACCAAGCCTCGCCGCGTCGCTCGCAGAAATTACGGCGGCGACATCGGTGCCGCTGTCGGTGCGGGCGGTATCGCGGCGCTTAGGCATCGGAGATACGCTAATCCGAAAATACTTCCCACGACAATGCAAGGAAATAGCCGAGCGCTATCGTGTCTATCGGCGAGAACAAAGGGAGGAACGGCAGCGAATTAGTATCCAAGAGGTACGCCGCGTGGCGCAGCTCATCGACAGCCAAGGGCTCTATCCCAGCGCGGTACGCGTGATCGCCGCCTCGAAGGTAGACCTGCATCTGGCGGAAGACGAAATCTATGAGGCTTGGCGTGGCGTCATCGCGGAACTGGGCTGGGGTCTCACGGGGGAACGCAAAGCGACACCATCGTGACAGTAGCATGCACACCGCCCTCGCTCATGAATGGGTCGAGCCCCGAAGGCGTTCCTGAGGGATAGAAGCGTTCGCGCAATAAAGCGCCTATCGTCCCGGATACCCATGGTCCGCCGCCATCGAGACCACCGCATTCACGGACGGGCTTGTCGAGAGGATTCACGAGGACAAGATCCGACGCATGAGCCTTACCTGGTCGCGAGAAATCGGCGATGTGGTGAGGCGGCGTGCTGCCTTATCCATGAGTGCCGTCCAAAGTCGGGTCGTGCGGTAATGCACACCCGGATACCCCTTCATGCCGAAGTGCGGCGGCCTTGCCTGCTCGGCGGGCAACACGAATGTTACTCGAGGAAGCGAACAGGTTCAGGATTGTGACTCGCGGAAGAAAACAGGTTCAGTAATCGCTGGTAGCACGAGCATCTCGAACGTATACTGTGGGAAGAAAACAGGTTCAGAAACGGAAAAGACGAGGTTCAACTCGCACGTGAGTGGTGGCGCGGTGCCGGTGACGGGCAATGCTAATGAGCTGACCACTACGGACTACTCGCCTACTCCGCCCACTTCTCCCACGACTCACGACCCACGACCCACGACCCACGACTCCCCAAGGCTCCGATGCAGCAGATCGCGATCGTCCTCGGCTTGCTCGCGGCGGTGGCCGGGGCCATCCCGCTCGCCGCCCGCCTGAACATCGCCTACCCGATCGTGCTCGTCCTCGGCGGCCTCGCGCTCGGCTTCATCCCGTTCGTCCCGAACGTGACGCTCGACCCGGAACTGGTCCTGCTCGTCTTCCTCCCGCCGCTTCTCTATTGGTAGGCGGTCAACACCTCCTGGCGCGATTTCCGGGCGAATCTCCGCCCGATCAGCTCCCTGGCGATCGGGCTGGTGATCGGCACGACCGGCGGCGTGGCGCTCGTCGGCCATTACCTACTCGCTCTGCCGTGGGCCGTCGCCTTCGTCCTCGGTGCGGTCGTCTCCCCGACCGACGCGGTCGCCGCCACCGCGATCACCTCGCGCCTCGGCGTCCCGCACCGGATCATCACCATCATCGAAGGCGAGAGCCTGGTCAACGACGCGAGCGCCCTGGTGATCTACAAGACCGCCGTCGCGGCGGTCGTGGCGGGCGCCTTCTCGCTGCCGCGCGCCGGGGCGCAATTTTTCCTCGCCGGGGGGGCGGGGATCGCGATCGGCCTGTGCGCGGGCGTGCTTTTCAGCCGGGCGCGGCTCGCCATCCGGGACACGCGCGTCGAGGGGACGTTGAGCCTCTTGATCCCTTTCCTCGTCTATCTCCCCGCCGATCTCCTCGGCGCGTCGGGCGTCCTCGCCACCGTCGCCACCGGGCTGGTCATCGGGCGCAAGGGGGCCGTTACCGCCGCCCCGGAGGCCCGTCTCCAGATCGGGGCGATCTGGGATCTCGGCACCTTCCTCCTCAACGGCCTGGCTTTCATCCTGATCGGCCTCGAATTCCAGGAGATCCTGCGCGCCCTCGACCGCGACCCACTGCCGTTGCTGCTCCGCGACATCGCGGTCGTCGGATTCACCGTGATCGTCGTACGGATCATCTGGGTCTTCCCCAGCAGCGCCCTCGCACGGGTGATCCAGCGCCAGCACAAACGCGAGGAACCCGTCAGCAAGCGCGAGTTGAGCGTCGTGGCGTGGACCGGGCTGCGCGGCGTGATCGCGCTGGCGGTCGCGCTGGCCCTGCCGGAGATGGCGGGCGACGGGCCGTTCCCCTACCGCAGCCTGATCATCTTCGTCACCTTCGGGGTGATCATCGTCACGCTCGTCGGGCAGGGG
>JAABUT010002651.1_pt1 | contig 16725 bp, 18 predicted proteins | sample 5559281 | NCBI WGS metagenome assembly JAABUT01 (sample SAMN10711880, study PRJNA513359) | rock metagenome | isolation source: Antarctica rocks | place: Antarctica: Victoria Land, Ricker Hills nord | collected 2016-01-04 | reverse complement strand
GGTGGCAGCCGGGATCGCGCTGGGCCGCGCCGAGGACGAGGACGCCACCGTCACCGACGACGAGTCCGCCGAGAAGAGCCGGCGGTGGCGATGGATGGTCGCCGGGATCCTGCTGGTCCTCTCGACGACGGTGCTGGCCATGCCGATCTACCGCATCGTCGGCGCCGGTTCCGCGGTCTGGTCGTCCTCGGTGTTCGGCGGGGCCGGTGACGTCTGGGGGGTCTGGGCACTGCTGGCGGGGATCGCTGTCGCGGTGGTGGCCGGTGCCCGCACGCGTTACGGCGAGGTGGCCGCGGGCGCGGTGCTGGCCGCCGCAGCGGTGATGGCGATCAGGCTCGTGTTTCCGCGGGGACTCGCCGGCGACCCAGGCTTCCGACCGGAGGCGGGCCGGATCACCGGGTGGATCGGAGTGGCGATGCTGCTGGCCGGATCGGCTGTCATGCTGGTATTGGCCCGTCGGGTCGTGTTGATCCAGCCGCCGCGGCCGGTGAAGGCGTCTGCACCGGTGACAGCCGGCCCTGTGGCCAGCGCGGCACCGACCACAAGATCTGCCGCCGGGAAGCGGGGACCTCGACGTCCGGGAGGCAGCAGAACGGCCGGCCGGCGACGCTGACCACCGTCGCCGCCCGGCTCTGTGAGCGCCGTCCGGTTGGGGAGCACTACCCATGTCGATCGACTGCGGAACCTGGTGGACTACCGCTAGCGTCGGACGACAGTAGGGCCGACGCGACCTCGCTCGGCCGGGAGTGCTGGGCAGCATAGGAGGGCGACGAATCATGACCACTGGTGTTTTCGCATTCGATACAGACCACGCCGGCACCGCAGAGACGAACCTGGGGTCGTTGATCACCAGTCTGTCGGGGACGTTGGCCGATCTGGATGGATTCGTCACCGTCGTCAAGGCGAACTGGACGGGTGACGAGATGGAGTTGTACACCACCATCCAGGACGACTGGAAGAAGAACGCCAAGACGGTGCAGGACATCCTGGACGGCATCCACCAGGCCATCGGCTCGGTGAAGACGTCGACCATCGACGTCCGCCAGAACGTCCGGGACTCCCTCAAGGACGCCTGAGAATCCGGGGACCGGTCGGCAGCCCCCACCAGCCGCCGCCGCCGATGACGGCTCGTCATCCGCCCGGTCCGGCCGGGTGGGCAACCTCACCGGCCACCGATGTGTGCAGGACGGTGCCCCCCGTTAGGGTTCTGACGACGGTCAACGGCGCGACCGGTATTGGCACGGTCGGCAACTGTCCGCGTCGGATCGGCACCACGTTCGCAAGCCCGGGAGAAGCAGTGGACCTGTACGAGTACCAGGCCAAGGAACTGTTCAGTGCGCACGGCGTGCCGGCGCCGCCGGGCACGGTCGTCACCAGCGTGCAGGACGCAGTCTCCGCCGCCGAGTCCCTCGGCCTGCCGGTGATGGTCAAGTCACAGGTCAAGATCGGCGGCCGCGGCAAGGCGGGCGGGGTGAAGTTCGCACTCACCCTCGATGACGTCCGGACCCACGCCGGCAACATCCTCGGGTTGTCCATCAAGGGCCTGATCACCCGCCAGGTGCTGATCACCCCGGCGAGCGAGATCGCGCAGGAGTACTACGTCTCCTTCCTGCTGGACCGGTCCAACCGCACCTACCTGGCCATGGCCACGCACGAGGGCGGCATGGAGATCGAGCAACTGGCCGAGGAACGCCCGGACGCGCTCGCCAGGATCGCAGTGGACGCCCTGACCGGGGTCGATGCCGCCAAGGCCGCCGAGATCGCGGACGCCGGCAAGTTCCCGGCCGAGGTGCGCGACCAGGTGATCGCTGTGCTGCAGGACCTGTGGAAGACCTTCGTCGCCGAGGACGCCACGCTGGTCGAGGTGAACCCGCTGGTCAAGGACGGTGACGGCAAGGTCGTCGCGCTCGACGGCAAGGTGTCACTGGACGACAACGCGGCCTTCCGGCACCCGGATCACGCTGCCCTGGTCGACAACGCTGCAGAGAATCCGCTGGAGCTGCGGGCCAAGGAGAAGGACCTCAACTACGTCAAGCTGGACGGGCAGGTCGGCATCATCGGCAACGGTGCTGGACTGGTGATGTCCACCCTGGATGTGGTCGCCTACGCGGGCGAGAAGTACCCGCTGGGGGACGGGCGGAGCGTCAAGCCGGCCAACTTCCTGGACATCGGCGGTGGCGCCAGCGCCGAAGTGATGGCCAACGGACTGGACATCATCCTGTCCGACCCGGACGTCAGCAGTGTCTTCGTCAACGTGTTCGGCGGTATCACCGCCTGCGACGCGGTGGCCAACGGGATCGTCAAGGCGCTGGAGATACTCGGCGCCGAAGCGAACAAACCGCTGGTCGTGCGGCTGGACGGGAACAATGTCGACGAGGGAAGGCGCATCCTGGCTGCGGCCAACCACCCACTGGTGACGCTGGCCGACACCATGGACGACGGCGCCGACCAGGCGGCCGCCAAGGCCCACCACATCGCCACGGCCGCGAACTAAGGGGAACCCGTAGCCATGTCCATCTTCTTGAACTCCGATTCCAGGGTCATCGTCCAGGGCATCACCGGCGGCGAGGGTTCCAAGCACACACCGCTGATGCTGAAGGCGGGTACCAAGGTCGTCGGCGGTGTCAACGCCCGGAAGGCGGGGCAGACCGTCACCCACTCCGGGGTCGACCTGCCGGTCTTCGGCACCGTGGCCGAGGCAATCGAGAAGACGGGTGCCGACGTCTCGATCATCTTCGTCCCTGCGCCATTCACCAAGGACGCGGTCGTCGAGGCGATCGACGCGGAGATTCCGCTGTTGGTGATCATCACCGAGGGAGTTCCGGTGCAGGACGCCGCCTGGTTCTGCGCCTACGTCCAGGCCAAGGGCAACAAGACCAGGATCATCGGGCCCAACTGCCCGGGCATCATCACTCCGGGCGAGTCGCTGGTCGGCATCACGCCTGCCACCATCACCGGAAAGGGCCCGGTCGGCCTGGTCTCCAAGTCGGGCACCCTGACCTACCAGATGATGTACGAGCTGCGGGATCTCGGCTTCTCCACCGCCATCGGCATCGGCGGCGACCCGGTGATCGGTACCACCCACATCGACGCGCTGGCAGCCTTCGAGGCAGACCCGGAAACCGAAGCCATCGTGATGATCGGGGAGATCGGCGGCGACGCCGAGGAGCGGGCAGCCGCCTACATCGCCGACCATGTCAGCAAGCCGGTGGTCGGCTACGTCGCCGGTTTCACCGCACCCGAGGGCAAGACCATGGGCCATGCCGGCGCCATCGTGTCCGGCTCGGCCGGAACCGCGCAGGCCAAGAAGGAAGCACTCGAAGCGGCCGGGGTCAAGGTCGGCAAAACGCCGTCGGAGACCGCTAGGCTGCTCCGCGAGAGCCTCCGCTGACCGGAACACCATCCAGGCGGTCGGCGAATTGTCCGTGTCCGATCGGATGTGTTCCGCCCTCAGCCCGGGGCGAGACGGTACGTTACCCAGGCGAGCTGCTGCCGGACACAGCGCAGGTCGAGTCAAAGCAGCAACTAGACAGCCCAAGTGAGGTAGGTCGTCATGAGTGCTCCGTACGGTCCCCAGCAGGGTGGTGCTCCGCAGGGCGGACCCGCCCCGTATCAGGGGCAGCCCGGTCCTGGGCAGCAGCACTGGGGCCCGGGACCCGGCCCCGGCGGTCCGGGTGGACCCGGCGGACCTGGTTTCCGTGGCCCGCAGGCGCCGTCCGCTCCGCGTAAACCGATGAACCTCGGCAGGATTCTGCCGTTGGTGGTGGGCGTGCTCGGAGTCCTCAACCTGATCTGGGGTTTCCTTCCCGCCACCAGCAGCGCCTACAACAACGGCGACAGCATCTCGGTGTTCGGTATCGGGTACGGCTGGCTGCCGCTGTTGCTGTTGACCGGCGGACTGCTGGCCCTCGGCCCGTTGCTGCCCAAGGGCGACAAGATGTCCTACGTGGTGGCCGTGATCTCGGTCGTCGGACTGCTCGGCGCGTTCTTCACGGTGGTGATCGTTTCCGGCGACAAGGGCATCGGCATCATCCTGCTGTTGGTCTTCGGCTTCCTGCAGGCGGTGGCAGCCATCGTGCTGTGGCTGTTCGACGCCGACGTCATCAAATCCGCCTCCGAAGGCGGTGTGCAGTTCAGCACCCAGTCCTTCGGTGCTCAGATGGGTCAGGGCGGTTACGGCCCCGGCGGCTCGGGGCAGCTTCCGCCGGCTTATGTCGGTTCGGCTCAGGGCGGACCGGGTCAGTACGGTCCGGGCGGCCCGTCCAGTTCCGGCGTCGGGACCGGTGCCCCGTTCGGTCAGCAGCCGCAGAGCGGGCCCTCCTACCAGCAAACCGGTTACGAACCCGCGGGTGGCTACGGCTCGCACGGCGAAGGCGCCGGTGGGGTTTCCGAGCCGCCGGCGTACGGCTCCGGTTCGACCCCGGTGGCCGACCCAGGCGATCGCGAGCAGGCCTCCGGGGCGCCGAACCTGTCCAAGCGGGATAACGGTGACGACAATCCGGATGTCACCCAGCAGGTCCGCTTCTGACCGTCCCACCGGTGTCGCGTCGTTGCTCGAAGGTCCCGCACTGAGGGTCGTTTCTCGTGTAAGAGCGGCCGAGCGCCGCGCTCGAAGGCAGCTGGAATGCCCGGCGGCACAACAGCTCGAGGGACCGGGTCCGGCGCGTCAGGTCCGGGCAGCAGCCGGTCCGTGTGAGGGTGTCGGGTATGGCTCTCGCACCCGCTCCGGTCCGGGAGTTCGACCGCCCCACCGGGCAGCCGGCACCCGGGCACGTCGCGGTGTGCGCGCTACGGGCCTTGGCTGCGGCGTTCGCCGGCGTGGTGCTGGCCTGCGGCATTGGTCTGTTGATCTGGGCGATGACTCCGGAGAGCGGGTCACCGGGCCCGGTGGTTCGCGGGGCCATTGCCGCCTTCGGCGCGGCGAACTTCCTGCCGCCCTCCATCGGAGGCATCCAGCTGACGCTGCCGCCGCTGCTGCTCACCGCAGTGTGTTTCGGGGCGGTTGCGTCGGCGGCGAACAGGGGCAGCAGGCACGGTGTCGGCATCGCTGTCGAGCTGCTGGGGGCGCTGGCCGCCGGCCTGATCTACGGGGCAGCTGTGACGGCCGTGGTAGCAGCCCTGGCTCCGGCCGGAGCGGACAACGTCGGGCGGGTCTGGGCCCCGGCGTTGCTGGGTGCGCTCGCTGCCCTGGCCGGTGTAACGGTGCGGGGGCGCCGCTGGCGCACACTGCTACGGGCAAAGGCACCCGGGTGGATGCAGGTCGCGTTGCGGGCGGCAGGAGCTGCTCTGCTGTTGATCCTGTGCGGCGGCGCGGTCGGTGTGGTTGCCGGCCTGGTGGCCTCGTTCGGTACCGCCGTGGACCTGTCGTCGATCGCGGCGCCATCGGTCGGCGCCGGCGTCGGGTTGGTCGTCCTGGGTCTTGCCTACTTGCCGAATGCGGTGATCGCCGGCGCCGGGTACGCCACGGGTATCGGCTTCCAGATCGGTGCCGGCACCTATTCGCCGTTCGGCAGCACGGCGATTGAGCTTCCGGCGCTGCCGCTACTGGCTGCGGTGCCCGATTCTGGCGGACGATCCTCGGCCGGAATGCTGTTGATGATCTTCCCGCTGGCGGCGGCCACGCTGATCGGTCGGCAGATGGTTCGGCGGCTCACTGCGCGCCGGGATCGGATGCTGGGGGCGCTGACCGCTTCGCTATGTGCCGGAGCCGTGATGTCCGTACTGGCCGCCGTTGCCGGGGGAGGCGTCGAGGGCAGTCCGTGGGCGCATCTCGGCGTGCCGGTGCTGGGCGTCGGCGCCGTGGTGGTCGGAGCGTTCGCAGCAATCTCGGTGACCATCGCCGCCGTCGCCGGCTGGGGGTCGGTTCCCTGGGCCCACCACCAGCGGCCGCCCGCAGCCAACGGTGGGGAGGATGCCGCCGATGCGGATGCGGATGCGGATGCGGATGCGGATGCGGATGCGGATGCCGGTGCCGGTGCCGATGCGGATGCCGGTGCCGGTGCCGACAGCGACGCGGACCGTCACGCCGACACTGACAGTGATGCGGAGGACCTGGCCGCCACCTCGACAGAGCCGGGCTCCGAGACTGAGCCAGCGACTGAGCCAGCGACGGCAACCGAGACAGCGACGGCAACCGAGACAGCGACGGCAACCGAGACAGCGACGGCAGCCGCGTCAGCGAACGAGCCGGCAACAGCTCCTGAGCCAGCGACAGCAACGGAGCCGGCGACCGAACCGGCGACCGAGCCAGACACTGAGCGAGCGTCGAAGGCTGAACCGCAATCGGGACCAGCGCCCAAGTCTGAACAAGAATCTGAGCCGGGAGCCGCTGCGGCCCACGCCCATGAGTCGGAGCCATCACCGGGGAACAAGCCGGCGGCGAGCTCCGACGCAGAGTTCGACATCCAGCCCGAGACTCTGCGCGCAGCGCCGGCCGACCCGACGCCGGGCGACGGCAAGGAGGTCGAGCAGCAACGGGCAGCCGTCGTCGACTCGCCTCCCGCTACCCGGCGGTGATCCTCGCCGACCACCGGCGGAATGCCGGACAGGCACGGTCCCTCCACCCGCCGGCGGCTGCGCCCGCACTCACCCGGAGATCAGTACGAAAGCCGAGCCTGACCGGCCGCCGGTCCGCGCCAACGCCCGTCAGCGAGTCGGACCCGCCCGCGATCGCCCGAGCCGCTCGTCACTAGGCTGGCCTGGCCCCCAGGTCAGGTAGCGACGAGACGAGAGATGCCGCGTGCCCGAACTCGACGACGGACCTGGGGCGGTCAGGTCCCCGGAGGGCGCGGCATTCCGCGTCGTCGTTCTGATTTCGGGAGGCGGCTCCAACCTCGAAGCGCTGATCCAGGCACAGCGGGACCCCGAGTACGCGGCCCGGGTGGTTGCGGTAGGAGCCGATCGGCCCGGCGCCGGCGGCCTGGACATCGCCGGCGCGGCCGGCATTCCCACGTTCGTCGAGTCGGTCAAGCAGCATCCGGACCGCGCCGAGTGGGACCAGGCATTGACGGCCGAGGTCGCGGGCTACCGACCGGACCTGGTGGTGTCGGCGGGATTCCTCAAACTGGTCGGTCCGCAATTCCTCCAGGCATTCGGCGACCGATACCTGAACACCCACAACAGCCTGCTACCGGCGTTTCCAGGCATCCGTGGCCCCGCGGAGGCGTTGGCCCATGGTGTTCGGATCACCGGCGCCACCATCTTCTTCGTTGACGACGGCGTCGACACCGGCCCGATACTGGCGCAGGTGGCGGTGCCGGTGCTGGACGAGGACGACGTGCAGACGCTCACCGAACGCATCAAGATCGCCGAACGGCGGCAGCTGGTCGAGCAGGTCGGTCGGTTGGCCCGCGAGGGCTGGACGATCAAGGGCAGGAAGGTAACGATCCCATGACCCCATCCCGATCGAACGGGGCACGGCATGCCGCGTCGGAGGTCGCCCCACCGGTGGACGCGGGGCAGCGCCCTATCCGGCGCGCCCTGATCTCGGTGTACGACAAGACCGGCCTGGAGGAACTCGCGCGCGACCTTCACGCAGCCGATGTGCACATCGTGTCCACCGGCTCCACGGCAGCAAGGATCGCCGCCGCCGGCGTGCCGGTCACCCACGTCGAACAGGTGACGGGTTTCGGTGAGATTCTGGACGGCCGGGTAAAGACGCTTCATCCGAAGATCCATGCCGGTCTGCTGGCGGATTCCCGAGTGCCCGAACACCTGATCACCATCGACGAACTGGGCATCGAAGCGTTCGACCTGCTGGTGTCCAACCTGTATCCGTTCCGGGAGACCGTGCAGTCCGGAGCGCTACCGGACGAATGCGTCGAGCAGATCGATATCGGTGGACCGGCAATGGTGCGGGCGGCAGCGAAGAATCATCCCAGCGTCGCGGTGGTCGTCGACCCCGCCGACTATCCGGCGCTGCTGCAGGCGGTGGCCGGTGACGGGCTCACTCTGGATCAGCGGAGGGCGTTGGCCGCCAAGGCTTTTGCGCACACCGCTTCCTACGATGTGGCGGTGGCGGCCTGGATGGGAAGTGTTCTGAGTCCTCCGGGCGGCGGTGATCGGTTTCCGGACTGGACGGGTGCCACCTGGGAGCGTCAACGGGAGCTCCGGTACGGCGAGAACCCGCATCAGCAGGCGGCGCTGTACCGGCACTGGCGCCCCGGGCTGGCGACCGCCGAACAGCTGCACGGCAAGGACATGAGCTACAACAACTATGTGGACGTCGACGCGGCATGGCGGGTGGTGACAGATTTTCCGGACCCGACAGCGGCAATCATCAAGCACGCCAACCCCTGTGGCATTGCCACGATTCCCGGCGGGCACGACGCCGAGGTGGCGATGGCGCACGCCCGGGCGCTGGCCTGCGACCCGGTGTCTGCCTTCGGCGGGGTGATCGCGGTGAATCGTGCGGTCACCGTGGAGCTGGCCGAGCAGATCGCCGATGTCTTCACCGAGGTGGTGCTGGCACCCGCCTTCGACGACGATGCGGTGGCTGTCCTTGGCCGCAGCAAGAGTGTGCGGCTGCTGCGGATGCCGGCCGGCGCCAAGCCGGATCCGTGGGAGTTCCGCGCGATCTCCGGCGGCATCCTGGCGCAGACCCGGGACAACATCGACGCACCCGGCGACGACCCGTCCGGCTGGACCTTGGCCTGCGGGCAGGCGGCGGACGAGAAGACGCTGGCGGACCTGGCATTTGCCTGGCGTGCGTGCCGCTCGGTGAAGTCCAATGCCATCCTGCTGGCGAAGGGCGCGGCAAGCGTCGGAATCGGTATGGGACAGGTGAATCGGGTCGATTCCTGCAAGCTGGCGGTGGAGAGGGCAGGCGAGCGGGCAGCCGGATCGGTGGCCGCCTCTGATGCCTACTTTCCGTTCTCCGATGGCCCGGAAGTGTTGTTCCAGGCCGGGATCCGTGCCGTCGTGCAACCGGGCGGCTCGGTCAGGGACTCGCTGACCATCGACGCCGCGAACGCAGCCGGCGTCACCATGTACTTCACCGGAACCCGGCACTTCTTCCACTGAACCCCGATATGGAGATCATCGAGAAAGCTTACGAGGCAGAGGATTTCGTCGAGGTGGATCTGCGCGATCAACAGCTCGAGGAAGTGACCTTCACCCGTTGTGACTTCTCAGGGGCAAGCCTGGCCGGCGCGCACACCGCGAGAACGACGTTCCAGGAATGCACGTTCACCAGCGCCGAATTGTATGCCTCACGGCATTCCAACAGCAGCTTCATCGGCTGCACCTTCGACCGGACGTCCTGGCACGGCGCGGTGCTGCGCGGCAGCCGACTGGTCGGATCGACCTTCACAGACTGCCGCCTGACCCCGATCACCCTCATCGAATGCGATCTCACCCTCACCTCTTTCGCCGGTGAGAAGCTCGCCGGTACCGATCTATCCGGACTGCGGCTCCGCGAGTCGAACTTCACCGGCGCGAACCTGGCTGGCTGCAACCTGAACGGCGCCGATCTGTCCGGCGCGAGGATGGGCCGCGCGGACCTCAGCCGGGCGGACCTGCGAGGCGCCCGCACCGACGCCGGACTCTGGGTGGGGGCAACCCTCACCGACGCGATCATCGACGTCGATCAGGCCATGCTGTTCGCCGCTGCACACGGTCTGGTGCTCGCGCCGCCGCAGGAACCGGGACGCTGACGGTCAGGACGGTGCGATGGTCCAATCGCCGTCCGCGGTGATCTCCAGAACGGACGGTGTGTTCAACGGAACGGTGCCACGGTATTTTCCGATTTCGTTGACCAGCAGGTCCTTGCCCGCTGAATCCGAGGTCTCCTGTACCACGAAGTTCGCCTCACCGGTGTGGGTGATTGCCGCCTTCGAACCCTTGTCGAAGTAGACGACATCGTCCCCATGTCCCTGGGTCCGGTTCTTGTCTCGTGCGAGCACCGACACTGGCTCCAGCGTGATGGTCCATGAGCTGTCCGCGCTGATCTGCAGCCGGGTGAGGTCGCTGGCCAGGTTGACGAAATGCCGACCGCTGTACGAGCCGATGGCGTTGACCAGCAGGGTGTCCTGGCCGTCGCCTTGCAGCACGGTGTTGCTCCCACATGACGTGCACACGAATGTCAGAACTCGTGGGTCGTTGCCGAGGGTGACCTCCACAACATCATCACCGGTGCCCGAGTACTGCTGCTTCTTTGGAGTCGGCCCTGATCGCTCTGCGGTCGTGCTGCTCGGCTGGTCGACGGTTGGCACGTCCGGCTGCGCAGTGGCGGAAGACTCCGCCGTCGCAGGGACGTAGGTCGTGCGAACGATGGTCTTCGGTATTGCCGTCACTTTCTCGGTCACCGTGCCAACTTCGGTGACGACGACCGTTTCGGCCACCGCTGTTCGCCTCTCGGTGACCTTCGCCGTAACGGTCTGGGTCACCGGACTACTGCTCACCACGGTGACGGTCGCGGCCGGCGGGACGTCCGCCGACACCGTCACGGTGGCCACCGGTGCCGCGACGCCGGACGGCGCGCCACAGCCGGCCAGCACGATCGCCGCTGCGGCGCCGAAAATCGTCCTGAAATCGCGACTGATGATGTCCCCCTCGCTGAGATCTCGCTCTCGGAACGTCTTCGACGTCACCGAGGTGCCCCGATCGTATTCGGCTGTTGTCTTGAGTGAGCTACTACCAGACCCAGTCGGATTTGTGCAATGAGCAGCGGCTGGTCGGTCCTACTGTCGGGCATCCAAGAGCAACCAGGTCGAGCAAGGAGCATCCTCATGACGGATCATGTGGCCACCGTGGAGACGGACATCAGTGCCTCACCGAGCCGGGTGTGGTCGGCACTGACGGACCCGGAGCAGATCAAGAAGTACATGTTCGGCTCGGAGGTGAAGACCGACTGGCAACAAGGAAATCCGATCATCTGGCAGGGCGTGTACGAGGGCAAGGAATACCAGGACAAGGGCGAGATCCTGGCGATCGAGCCGGACCGGCTGCTCAGGGTGAGCCACTTCAGTCCGCTCAGCGGCCAGCCGGACGTCCCCGAGAACTACCACACACTCACCTACGAGCTTTCCGAAACCACTGGTGGCACGCACATCTCGTTGAGTCAGGACAACAACGCCAGCGAGGAAGAGGCCGTGCATTCCAAGGGCATGTGGACGAGTCTGCTCGACGGGCTCAAGAAGACGGTCGAGGGCGGCTGACCGGCCGTCGTATCGTCGCCGGTTTCCGATCGCGCTGCCCAGGCTCATCCGCCTCGCCTGCTGTGGATCATCTGGTCAGCTTGCGGCTTGTCATCGACATCTCCGTGTTGTCTCCCAGGGTTGGTTCCTACCGTCGTCCGCCACACTACGGTAGGATCGCAGTATGAAGGTTGACAAGTTGAGCGTGTCTTTCGATCCGGACCTGGGTGACGCCGTTCGCGCCGCCGCCCGGCAGCGCGGCGGGGGTGTGTCTGGATGGCTGGCGGACGCCGCGGCGGCAAAGCTGCGCACCGAGGCGCTGGTCGATTTCCTCGACGCCTGGGAAGCAGAGCACGGATTGCTCACGGCCGCAGAGCTGGCACAGGCCGCTGCCGAACTGGCCCTGCCCATACCGGCAACCACCGGGCCGGCAGCGTGAGTGCGCTGGTACTGGACGCGGGAGCGTTCGTCGCGGTGGACCGCGGAGACCGCGCGATCGTGGCGCGCCTGCGCATGGCCCAGCAATCGGGACTGGAGCTGCGCAGCACAGCAGTGGTGATCACCCAGGTGTGGCGAGACCCTGCCGGACGCCAGGCGAACCTCGCCCGACTCCTCAAGTCGGTCGACGTCAAATCCGTGGATGAACACTTGGGCAGGGCGGCAGGGATGCTACTCGGCCGAGCCGGCACGAAGGATGCTGTCGACGCGAGCGTCGTGGCCGTATCTGCGACAGGCGACCGAATCGTGACTGGCGACGCTGGCGACATCCGCCCCCTCGTCGCGGCATCCGGCCGATCGATCCTCGTCGTTCCCTGCTGACGACTGCCAGCCTGAACAGGCAACCGTCGAGCACTATCCCCGAAGTGGTCCCAGAACTGATCCTGACCGTGCGCCGAAACCTGGCAGCGCGGGCGTCATGACGGACCTGGGGCGGTAGACCGGCTCGACTACCCACTCGCAGCGGTGCGAGAGGTTATCGTCAACGCGCTGATGCATCGCGACCACAGCCATGTCACGCGGGGGTCCCAGGCCCAGGGGGGCGCCGATCGGTCACCGCCGGCGCGATCCTGAAGGATCTGGTTGACAGCGGGAATCGCATTCGACGTGGCGGTCGACGCTAAGCCCACTACGGGTTGGACCCTTCGTTCCGCGACGCTTGTCCGGCCCGCACACCAGGCGGCGATCGGGTCGATTTCGTGGGTATTCCAACAGATTTCGACTGTCGGCGTCTTCTTTTGAGTCGAGGCTACAAGGTCACAGCGGCAGAACTGGAGACGGACCTGAGACTTTCGGGCCAGGCGGCGCTCGCCCGGCTGAGAAAGCTTGTCGAAGCTGGGCTTTCGGGTCGGTTCGGCGTCGGCCCCGACGCCGTCGCGTGGTGCACTATTCGCTGATGAAGTCGCGAACGGCTGCGGACAGAGCTCGCCGGTCAGTACCGAGCCAGTAGAGGTGACTCGGGGCGTTGGTCTGGACGAGGCGGGCGCGCGGGATCGTACGAACGAAGTCCTCGGCGTGGTGGAAGCAGACTCCTCCGTCGTTGCGAGACGCCGTCACCAGGGTCGGGCATGGAACGGATCGCAGAACCGCCTCGCGGTAGCTCGACCTATTGGCCTGGCCCTGACGCACGTCGGTCACGAAACCCGAGCCCGAGTCCATGTTAGCGAAGGTCGCCCGTGCCGCGGCTCGATCGGCTGGTGTCCAGGTGTCCCACCACTTGGCGCTCGGCAGGGTCGACAGCGACGACATCATCAGCCGTAGGCCCGTGTCCGAGGATGTCAGGGCGCGCACGACGCGCCAGGTGAGTCGTTGGGTGCGAGGGGCGAATGCGAGTGGACCGGCTAGCCGTTCGACCGCGGTGTCCGGAAACGGCAACGTTGATGGAGCGCAACTGTGCAAGACCAGCCGTGGAGCCAGGTACCGCAGCGACACTGCGACGTGGACGGCCTGAAGTCCACCGAAGCTGACGCCCACGGCCGCGGCCGCCTCGGTGATGCGCAGTTGTTCGCACACTTCCGCGATGGCGGGAACGAACTCAGCGGCCGCGAGCGCGCCCACCTCGGTGCGGCCATAGCCCGGTCGCGAGAACGTCAGCACCCGGTACCCCAGATCGGTGTAAAGGTCGGTGCCAATCGGAGTCGCAGCAGTAGTGTGCCCACCGGGAAAGACCAACACAACTGCATCGCCACCCGCACAGGTCATTGCGACTTCTACCGGTCCGAGGGAGGTGTCCACCACGCTCGTCTCCACGCCACGATCATGCACCGCAACGACGCGATGGGGGCGGCTTGGCCTCCAGTTGAGGATCGCCCTACGGGGCGATCGAGGCGTTGCCATGGCCGCCGCACTGTTCGAGTCGTTCGGCTGCGAGACGACCCGGCCGGCTTCCGGCGGGGGACTTACTTACCTTGAACGAATGACCGAAGATCTCGAAGACGACGCAGGCGCCGCCACTCTGCCGATGACTCGCGCCAGATGGCAGGCGACAAGGAGCAGGCGATTGTTGACCTGGCGGACCGGTACAGGTATTCGCCCATAGTTGGACGTGAAGTCAAGCCACGGCCTCGATTATCCCCAGCGGTGGGAGCGGGGATGCGAGGCCCACGATGGGTCCCGCGTTCGCCAGCACTGCAGAGCCGCCGCCGGCACGTTTCAACCTGCAGGTGTTGGGCCGTATGAGTCCCTCGACTCCGGCCAGGCTGGCGTTGTCTTCGCCCGGCGACGAGTCCACCTGCCAGACGTTGGAGCTGACTATGGCGGATCTCTGATCCCCTAGACGTGCTGTAGGTCCCGCGCCTTGTCGGGGGCGCGGGACCTACAGTCACCAGCCTGCCAGTCGATAAAGGCCTCTGGACGCCCAATTATATCGACACGCCGTTTCACCGCCGCGGTGGTCTGTGGCTCATGGCAACCCGGTTGTTTCATCACGCTGGCAAGCGACAATGAGAACACTTAGCACCGGGCAACTCGGTGACTCAGAGTGAACCGCAAGCGCGAACCTTCGCCCGAACGGTCGTTGTCAGGGGCCGTGACGGAGGTTACATTTCGTTCCGACGGTCGCGGGGGCCGTCCGAGACTCTTTAGGAGGCCATCGTGCGTAGATCTCTGCTTGCCACACTGGGTATTTGGCGGTTCTTGGGTACGGGCAGTCCGGACTCCCAGCCCTCCCGCCACGCGAAGTCACCGTCGAGCAGTGCCGCAGTGGCACCTGATTGAGGTAGTGCTCGAAGCACAGATGGGTGGCGACGTGGCGTCTGCTCGCCCAGCAGAGTTGCCCAACCTGTGCTCAGACAGGAGAGTTCAACTCAATTTCCGCAGGTCAAGGAGGACCCAATGGGGATCAAGAAGGTTCTGGCTGCGTTCGTGCTCAGCTGTCTGGGCGGCCTTACGCTCGTGTCGACTGCGCAGGCGGCGAGTCCGACACCAGAGCAGCACTGCAACGTCTCTGCGACGGGCGAGCTAACCTGCTACGCATCGCAAGCAGAGGCGCTTCGCGCCGCATCGGGTGGACGCATCGACGTCACTCACACGGCCACGACTGCACAAGTCACGAACGCGATCAACCAGTCGAACGCCGCAGCACCGTCGGCCAAGGCAGGAAGCGCGGTACAGGCGACCATCATTCAGGCCGTTATGTGGACCGGAACCAACTTCTCAGGAAGCTCGCTGAACTTCACCTACTCGTCTTCGTGTAGTAGCGGTGGCACGGCCATTTGGAACAGTTTCCAGGCGCCGTGGAACGACAACTTCGAGTCCGCCATCTTGTATGCAGGCTGCTATGGCCGCGGGTATGATTTCGGTCTTGTCAGCTATCCATCTGGGGCTTCGTTCGGGTTCGCCTACCAAGGCAATTACAACTCTCTCGGTACATTCAACAATGCGATGTCGTCATTCAAGACATGCCGGAGCACCTGCTGAGCTCTTGTGTCCGGGACGTTCGCAGCACCTACCGGCCAGTAGACGAACCTGCAGTATTCACGGACAGGTTTGAGATGTGTAGCCACTGGTGCAGGTCAATCCGTTGGACCAACCAGGCGGCCGTCTCCAGCCCGGTGCCGTCGTCGAAGGGCGTCTGAATCATGAAGGTTCTGTCAGACAGCTGCCAGTAGGTGCTTGATGTTGAGGTGGGCGTGCACGTCACGGTGATCCTGTCGGCCGGCTCGGTACCAATGGAACCCTGTTCCAGGGTAGGAACAACCTCGGCTTTGCCCTCGGGCTCGCCGCATTGGACTTCAAAGGTTCCGGGTAGCGGCACGGTCTGGTTACCGGCGTTGACTCCCGCAACCCGAATTTGGATGCCTCCACTGCTCAGGCATCCCTTCGCGTTCAGCTTCTGGGCACCAGGAAGTAAGCAGAACCGGTAGGCGGTGTCACCGCTCTCTGTGAGGTCTTCGGAACGCCATCCCTGAGGGATAGGAATGACCGCTCCTTGGACCTCGATTGCACCCGGAGTCACTGTCACAGCAGTCGTGGTAGGCGAGACCGCGACGGGGACGTTGGCGCTGATGTCTGCACTAGGGGCGCGGTTCGTCATCACTGCCACCATGCCAGCAGCTACCATTGCCACTGCGGCGACGGTAGCTGCTACGCCGATAGCCGCTCCGTGGGTTTGGCGCGGTACCGGGAGCGTCGGATGGCGCAGTGCTTCTTGGCTGATCTCTTGTAGATCGTCACGGAGTGCAGTACGGAGTTTCTCTTCGAAAGTAGGCATCAGATCTCCTTCCCTATTTGCCTTTGCAGGTTCTCAATAGCCCGATGCTGGGAGGCTTTGACCGCTCCGGTAGTGATTCGTAGAGATGTAGCGGTCTCCGAGATGGACAATTCTTGAACGAACCTCAGGAGTAGGACGTTGCGTTGTCTGTTCGGCAGGTTGCCGATCGCATGAAGAAGTTCCGATCTGCCGAGTCGGCCGAGCGCGGATGCTTCGGCGGAAGGTACGGGCTTGGGGTCGGGGTGCGTGAGCTTGTTCGGGCGTCTGACACCGCGTCGGCGCAGTTCTGATCGAGCACCGTTGAGCACCGCTCTCCGTAGGTAGGCCAGGGTACGGGTGGTGTCACGGACGCCATGCCAGCGTGCCTGTACTCGAGCGAACGCCTCCTGCACGACATCTTCAGCCATAACCTGGTCCCGGAGAACCGCCGCTGCGAGCCGAACCAGATCCAGGTATGAGGTGATGAACAGCTGCTCGACTGCCTCGCGGGCACCCTGGCTCGCCTGATCAGCTGGACCGGTCATTACGGCTCCACCAGGTGAGATGTTCATTCGAACCCCTTTCTCTACACACATAACGCCCGGCCGTGCCGGAAAGATAACAAGACGCACGAAACCTTCTCGGCAACTTCAAGTTGGGCGTCGCAGGCCACAGGCTCGGCGCCGGCGGCAAGCACAGATCACCGCTCGAAAGATCGCGCGCGTGCCACAGCGTCGGCAACCCCGACGACCTGCCGTCTGAGGTCTCGTCCGCGCGACGCAAGCCAATTTGGGCGACAGCGGTACCAGCAGTCTCGTCTCGTTAGCGCGGATTTCCACGCAGTTGGTTCGGGGCAAGGGGTCAGGTGGTTTCGTAGTGGAGGGTGCGTCCGCCCCACCAGGG
>JAABUT010002650.1_pt1 | contig 16731 bp, 11 predicted proteins | sample 5559281 | NCBI WGS metagenome assembly JAABUT01 (sample SAMN10711880, study PRJNA513359) | rock metagenome | isolation source: Antarctica rocks | place: Antarctica: Victoria Land, Ricker Hills nord | collected 2016-01-04 | reverse complement strand
GTAGGCCCCCCTTTGCCGTAGGCCACCTCTTGTTTAACGGAAGCCGGTCCATGGGCCGCTGGCCCTGGTGGGGTCGAGGGGCAAAGCCCCCGCCTTACTCGCTTCACCCGATCGCCCTGCATCACGCCACCGCCTTGAAGCAGGCGGCTTGGTGGTTCGGTCCCATGTCGCGCGCGGGCGGGTCGGCGTCGCGGCAGGAGGCGTCGCCGATCGGGCAGCGGTCGGCGAAGCGGCAGCCGCGCATCCCGGTCGCCATGTTGGGCACGCCGCCGGGGATCACCGGCAGCCGGTCGACGCGGTGCTCCGGGTTCGGCAGGGTGGCGATGAGGCCCTGGGTGTAGGGATGGCGCGGGTTGGCGAACAGCGCGTCGGCCGGCGCCCGCTCCACCACGCGGCCGGCATACATCACGATGATCTCGTGGGCAATCTCGCTGACCACCGCCAGGTTGTGGCTGATGAACTGGATGGCCATGCCGATGCGGTCCTGCAGGTCGAGCATCAGGTCGAGGATCTGCGCCTGGATGGTCACGTCCAGCGCCGTGGTGGGTTCGTCGGCGATCAGCAGCGCCGGCTCGCAGGCCAGCGCCATGGCGATCATGGCGCGCTGCCGCATGCCGCCGGAAAGCTGGTGCGGGTAGGCGCGGGCGCGTTCCTTCGGCGAGTTGATGCCGACGGACTCGAGGATTTCCACCGCCCGGTCCTCCGCCGCCTTCCAGCCGACGCCGTGGTGCAGCACCAGCACCTCGGCGATCTGGCGGCCAACCTGCATCACCGGGTTCAGCGCCGTCATCGGCTCCTGGAACACCATGGCGATCCGCTCGCCGCGCATCCGGCGCCAGTCCCGCGGCGTCTGCCCGATCAGTTCGGTGCCCTGGAACACCGCCGAGCCGCTGACGTGGCCGGGCGACGGCACCAGCCCCATCAACGCCAGGGCGGTCATGGACTTGCCGCAGCCGCTTTCGCCCACCACGCCCAGGGTCCGCCCGGGGCTGATGGCGTAGCCGATGCCGGCGACCACGTCGCGCGGGCCGTTCTTGGTGGGAAACGCGACGGTCAACCCGTCCACCGTCAGCAGCGGCGCGGTCGCAGCTTGCAGCCTCGGGTTCGCCGTCGTCAGCACGGCACCACCCGGAATTAGTTGCTCTTCCAGTTTTCGGACCACAGCACGCTGTAGTCGCCGTGGCCGGTCGGCGTGTAGCCCGCCAGCCATTTCGGGAAGATGTGGCTCTCCGCACGGTAGAACAGCGGCAGCACCGGCAGTTGCTCGGCGTAGATCTTCTGCATCTCCGCCCAGATTTCCTTCTGCCTGACGGGGTCAAGTTCGCTGTCGGCGGCGTCGATCAGGGCGTCGAAGCGCTTGTCGTTGAACGCCACCGCGTTGTTGCCGCCGTAGTTGTTGGCCGCCGTCGGAGTCATCGAACTGTACAGCGTGCGGCGCGGCGACGCCCCCACGTTGTCAGACCAGCCGTACATCGCCATGCTGGAATAGGTGCGCCTCTTCAGCGTCTCGCCGAACAGGGTGCGGGCGGGTTCGTTCTTGATCGTCACCTCCGCGCAGGCGGCCTTCCACTGGCTTTGCAGCACCTGCTGGGTCAGCTCGCGCAGCCGGTTGCCGGCCGTGGTGGCGAACTCGACCGACAGCCGCGTGCCGGCGGCGTTGCGGCAGATGCCGTCCGGTCCCGGCGTCCAGCCCGCCTGCGCCAGCAACGCCTTGGCCTTCGCCAGGTCGAACGGATAGGTCGCGACATCCTTGGTGTAGTTGGCATCCAGCGGGTTCACCCAGGTCTCGGCCACCGGCTGCTGGCCCTCGAACAACCGCTTCACCAAGGTCTGCCGGTCCAGCGCGTACAGCATCGCATGGCGGACACGGATATCAGCCAGGATCGGGTTCTCGATCTTGAGGTCGATGTGCTCGTAGGTCAGGCTTGGCTTGAATACGTACTGGAAGCGGTCGGGGTGGGCCTTCTGCAGCCCGAGCGCCTGGTCGATGGTCAAGCCAACGCCCTCGCCGGCCACCATGTCCACATCGCCGGACAGCAGGTTGGCCTGCAGCGCGGCGGTGTTCTCGATCACCCGGATGACGATCCGCTTCAGGCCGGGCTTCGGGCCGGACCAGTTCGGGTTCGGCTCCATCACCACCTGCACGCCGGACTGGTACTGGGTGATGACGAACGGCCCGTTGTACAGCCCCGGCGTGGTCGGCGCCCGGTTGAACACCGTCTGCTTGATGTAGTCGGCCGGGTTGCCGGCGGCGTCGTGCACCGGTCCCTCGATATGCGCCGGCAGCAGCGTGTCCCACTCGTTGTAGTGCACGCTCACCTGGTCCAGGTGCAGCACCGCGGTATGGGCGTCGACCACGTCCAGCCTTGAAGCCAGCGCCCACGGATGGCCGTTGATGAAGCCTGAGGCCGGGTCGCGCCCGACGCGCCAGGTGAACTCCAGGTCCTTGGTGGTGACCGGCACGCCGTCGCCCCACTTCAGGTCCGGCTTCAGCTTGATGGTGACGGCCATGCCCTTGCCGCCGTCCGGCCCGTCCTCGATCTTCGCCAGCCCGTTGGCGATCGTTGGCAGCTCGGTGCACAGCAGGCAGGTGAGCTTCCAGTCCTTGTCGTAGGCGGTGATCGGGCGGGTGACGAAGCCGAGCACATAGTTCTTGATGACCTCGGCATCGATCGCCGGGTGCAGGCTGGACGGGAACTGCGCCACGCCGATGGTCAGGTCGTCCTTGGCCTGTGCCGGCGTCGGTGGCAGCAGCAGCAGCGCCAGGGCGGACAACGCCGGCAACTTTATCGCGTGGCGGAACTTCATCGAGACGCCTCCATCCGGCCGGACGCGTGGGTTCCGGCGCAATCGGGTCGATGAATCAGCCGCCCGCGCCGCAGAGTCAAATCGAAACCAGGGGACGGATGGCGTTCGAGAGCGAAAATCAGGATGCAGCCTACCGCGAGAAAAACGGTGCGACAGTGAGATATTTACGTTTTCTGCTATATTGCGATCACAACGAGCGTGCGGCGCAACGGTGCAAGGGGTTGGCATGGAGGAGAAGCTCGGCAAGTACCTGATCCGCGGCATCCTCGGCAAGGGCGCCATGGGCACGGTGTACGACGCGCTCGACCCGGTGATCGACCGCCGCGTCGCCATCAAGACCCTGACCCTGCCGGATGCCGACGACGCCGAGGCGCAGGACGAGCTCGCCCGCTTCAAGCGCGAGGCGCAGGCCGCCGGCCGCCTGGCCCACCCCAACATCGTCGGCGTGTTCGACTACGGCGAGACGGCGACGGTCGCCTACATCGTGATGGAGTTCGTCGACGGCCTGTCGCTGAAGGGCCTGCTGGACAAGAAGGACAGCTTCCCCGCGTCGCAGACCGTGCGGGTGATGGAGGAGATGCTCGCCGGCCTGCAGTTCAGCCACGAGCGCGGCGTGGTGCACCGCGACATCAAGCCGGCCAACATCATGCTGACCAGCTCCGGCCAGGTGAAGATCGCCGATTTCGGCATCGCCCGGATCGAGAGCAGCAGCATGACCCAGGCCGGCACCATCATGGGCACGCCCGCCTACATGTCGCCCGAGCAGTTCATGGGCCAGACCGTGGACGCCCGCACCGACCTGTATTCCGCCGGCGTGGTGATGTACCAGATGCTGACCGGCGAGCGCCCGTTCGAGGGCAGCATGACGGCGATCATGCACAAGGCGCTGAACACGGTGCCGCCGCGCCCGTCCGAGCTGTCGGTGACCGCGCCGTCCAACCTGGACGCGGTCGTCGCCAAGGCCATGGGCAGGCGGCCGGAGCAGCGCTACGCCAGCGCCGCCGAGTTCGCCGCCACGCTGCGCCAGGCCTTCGAGGGCAAGGCGGGCACGATGCCGCAGGGTGCCGCGCCGCAGGGAGCCGCCGACGACGGCGATGCCACCGTGGTGTCGACGCCGTCGATCGCCCTCGGTGCCGGGCCGCTGACGGCGGCGCCGCAGAATCCCGCCGTGCAGCGGGCGGCGGCGCCCGCACCGAGGCGCAACGTGGCGCTGCTGGCCGGGGTCGGCGTGGCCGTGCTGCTTGCCGGCGGCGGTGGCGCGTATGTGCTGCTTGCCCCGTCGGCGCCGAAAACCGAAGTTGTGGCGGTGACTTCAACCCAACCATCGATATTCGCGCCGCCGACCCAGTTGCCGGATGCGCCATCCAATCCGCCGACAACCGTTCGGGACCAGGCCACTGAACTGCCGATGGTCCCAGCTTTGGCCATGCCGACCCTGGCCGTGGTGCAACCGACCATCGCACAGTTGCCCGTGGTTCAGCCGATCCTGCAGGTTCCGACACCCCCGGTGCAGACGGCGATGGTGGTGCCCTCGCCGACAGCTCTCCATGCCGCCCTGGCCGCCGCCATCGCCAGCCCCGGCTGTTCACTGCTGAACGCCGAGGTCACCGACCAGGGCAACGTCGTGGTCGGCGGCATCGTCCAGCGCGGCGCCGAGGCGCAGCTGCGAAACAGCCTGGCCGGGGCGGCGTCAGGCGCCAACCTCGAATGGCTGGCGAGCGGCTTCGACGGGCCATACTGCAGGGTGCTGGACGCCGTTCGCAGCGCCGCCCGCCGCACTCCCGGGCGGCCGGAGCTGGAAGTGGCGTTGAAGGGCAACCTGCCGCGCCTGCGCAACAACGACAGCATCGTGCCGCGGCTGACGATGCCCGATTTCCCGGCCTACCTGGAAATCACCTACTTCGCCAGCGACGGCACCATGGCGCATCTGCAGCCCAGCCCGCAGGTCAAGCAGATCGACCTGCGGCTAGCCGACGGCCGCACCCAGGCGGTCAGGCCGGCCACCGTGCAGGAAGCCGCGCGCCAGTTCCCGGCCCGCGCGGTGGTGACGCTGGGCGACCCGGCAACCTCCGGCATCAGGCCCGAGGAGATCGGCTGGACCGTGGCCGAACCTTTCGGCCGCGACCTGCTGCTGGTGGTGGCCTCCTCCACGCCGCTGTTCGCCGGTCCGCGCCCGGGGGAGGAGCCGTCGGATGCCTACCTCCGCGACCTGCAGGCCGCGATGGACGCGGTCAGCCGCAAGGGCGGCACGGTTACCGCCCGGGTCATGCTGGTGGAACTAGTGCCCTGATCCGGCTCCGGCGTCAGGGCTTCTGCCCCGCCGACACGCTGATGCCGGACGGAAGCGCGGTGCAGTCGCGCAGCCAGCCGGGCGGCATGCCGATCAGGAAGCTGGCCTGCAGCCGTGCGAAGGTGTTCGCCGACAGACCCAGGCTGGCCGTGCTGAACATCCGCGGATCGGCGGTGTGCATCAGGTAGGCCTGCATCTCGTTGGCGAACAGGTCGGGCACCGCCGCATCGTAGTCCGACGCGGTCAGAAAGCTCACGAACGCCTGGCGCGTCGGAGCATCCAACGTCTCGTTCCAGAACCGGCGGACATAATCGGCATAGGCAGGGTTGCTGAAGAACTCCGCATGCGACAGCTCGTGGCGCAGAATGGTCCGCCGCATGACGGCGTCGATGCCGGGCGCGGCGCCTTCGCGGGGTATTGAAATCAACGCCTTGCGCGCGCCGGGAGCCAGGAAGCCCTCATCGCGCAGCAGCGCGCGCAGTTCCTCCTCCTCCGGGGTCAGGCGGACGGCATCACGGTCTGCCAGCAGGAAAAACCGGGCGAGATCGGCGGCGGCGTAGTCATGGCCGTAGTAATAAGTCTCGACCGTGTCGCCGCGGGACCGGATGGCGGCGTCAAGGTCGGCGTCGTTCAGCACGCGGTCGCGCGGCAGGCCGATCTTCTCCACCAACGTCGCCACCCGGTTCAGCATCATGCCCTGCTGGCGCAGATCGGGAAAATCCAGCACCAGCACGGCCGCGTTGGCGTCGAGGCGGAAAATGCTCGGTCCAGTCGCCGAGTTGCCCAGGATTGTCGCCTCGCTTGCGGTGCGCACGGCGAAGCGCGGCGCCGGCGAAGTCCCGGAGCCTTGCTGCAAGGCCGCCACCGGGGCGTCGTGCCGCAACATCCAGGCGCCGCCGCCAGCCGCGAACAACGCCACGACGGCGGCTGCTCCGGTCCATCGCAGAGAATGCGACCGCAGGACATGCCACGGACCGGCATGCGGCCGGCCCGGCCTGGACGGCGAAGCCGGGCGAAGCGGCGCAGGCGTCATGCGCACGGTCGGATCGTCTGAACCGTGCTCGCTCATGCCTCGCCTCGATCGGTGGGGTTTCTGCCTGTCGCGTCAGCCTCGGTGTCGTGCCCGCGGCCCGACCGCGTCGCGCCAGAGTGATCGGGGTTCAGCTGCCGAGATTAATGACCTGCACGCGGCGGTTGCGCGGCTCGGCAACCTGGTCGGCGGTGCGGATCAGCGGCGCCTGCGATCCGCGGCCGACCGACTCCAGGCGCGCCGCGCTGACCGCGAACTTCTTCTCCAGGTAATCGGCGACCTTGCCGGCGCGCAGCTGCGACAGCGCCAAGTTGGCGTCGCCGGTGCCGATGGTGTCGGTGTGGCCCTCGATGCGGAAGCGGAAGGCCGCCAGCGTGGCGCTGGACAGGGCGCGCCCAAGTTCGTCCAGGGTGCGTGTCGCATCCGGCGTCAGCTCGGCGGAACCGGTTATGAACTGTACTGTCAGGTTCACCGACGGCGCTGCGACCTGGGCGGTGACCACCGGTGCCGTCACTGCGACCGACAGTGCCACCGGGCGCATCGCGACGTTGCCGGCCGGCATGGCGACGGGCGAAACCGCCGTCACCGGAGCCGCCGGTGCCGACGGGCGGATGCCGCGGGTGCTGGACTGCAGCGTGCCGGTTGGCTTCAATGCGTTAATGATGGCATCGGCCGACGGATTGCCCTGCGCCAGCGCAGAAAGGCTGCCGAAGGCGATGGCGGCGGCGAGGGCTGCGGAAAATGCACGCATGCGCAAGATCTCCTGGAGAACAGTACGCATTTTTCTATCACACAAAAGAAACGTTTGACAGGACGCCGACGCTTGCCAGACGGCTTCGGTCGTCACGATCGCTTTATGAAATCGCCGTCAAACCAACCCGGCGTACCGCCACACCGGCAGCCTTTCCTCCAGCACCGTGATGAACAGGCCGCGCAGCCGCGCCTGCTCGTCCGGCGGCAGCTCCGGCCCAAGCTCCGCCGCCCAGATGCCAGGATCGACGCCACCGCCGGTGGCACCGATGCGCTCGATCAGGAACAGCTCGACCGCCCGGCACGGCAGCCCGCCGCCGATGCGGGTGCTGGCCGCCACCATCGGCTTGTTCAGCTGGTCCAGCTGCACGCCCGCCCGCGCCATATGAGCGTTGAACGCGGTCAGCCTGGCATCCGCGGCGGCCTCCGGGCGCGGCACGATCGCGGCCTGCATGGTGCCGACCATCATGCCCACCAGCTCGGCCGGATTGTCGGACCTGCCGGCCAGATCGGGCAGCCGCAGCAGGTCGCCGACCTGCGCCGGCCCCTGCCCCAGCGCCCGCACCACCGGTCCGTAGTAGTCCTCGCCAAGGGCGGCGAGGCCGGCCGGCATATCCAACTTGTAGATGAACCTGGCCACCGGAACGGTCAGCGTCATGGTCAGCGCACGGAGCGCCCGGTCCTGATCGCGCGTCGACAGCCGCCGCGCGCCCCGGACATACACGTCGTGGCGCAGCCCGCGCGGCGCACACATGTCCTTGATCAGTTCGCGCAGCCTGCCGTCCTCGAAGCGGTCGTGGATGGCGCGCTGGGCGTCGGTCAGCATCAGGGTCGGGAAGTTCTCCGGAATGCGCGGCGAGCACGCGTAATCCAGCCGCGCCGGCGCCAGCGCATCGGCGACGTCGGCGACGTCGGCGTGGAAGCACGGATACCAGGTGGCGTTCATGTATTCGTGCGCCAGATAGGCGACCGGCGCGTCGTCCAGCATGCCCAGCAGCTCGCCCACCACCTTCGGCCCGGCCAGATGCATCGCCTCCGCCGCCGCCAGCTCGCGCACCACCCCAAGCCCCGCGGTGGCCTGGCGATCGCTGCGGGTGGCCAGCGCCTGGCCGGCGGTGCGCAACAGCCGCTGCATCCCCAACGCCCCCTGCAACGCCGGCAGCACGTTGTAGCTGACATGCGCCAACCCGCCGGCGCGAAGCTTGGCGTCCAGCAGCCGCACGATGCCGTCGCGCACCGGCAGCGGCACCCAGCTCCAGACGCCGTGCAGGCTCACCACATCGACAGGCGCCAGCGCCGCTGCCTCCGGCGAGGCGTGGAAGTCGGCGAGATCGGCTTCGATGAAGGTGATGTTGTCCAGCCCGGCGGCGGCGGCGATGCTGCGCGCCTCGGCGATGGCGGCCGCGTTGAAGTCCAACGCCGTGACCCGCCAGCCGGGATTGCCGGCCGCCGCCATCATCGCGTTGCGCCCGCGCCCGCAGCCCAGTTCCAGGAAATGGAAGCCGGCGGCATTCAGATCGATGTCGACGGCAAGGCCGCTGACTAGGCAAGCGGCCGCGATCAGATGCGGCGACTGCTCCGCATAATATCCGGCGATGTAGTCCACGTCGGTGACATAGCCGCCGGACCACACGCTCATTGCACTGCCTTCGGTTCAGGTTTCGCCATCTGCATTCCGCCCTCCACCAGTTCGGCCTCGAATATCGGCTCGGTGCCGTCCTTCGTCCGCGCCGTCCCGCCCCGCCCGGCGGCGGACACCGGCAGCCAGCTGTTCCATCCCAGCATCGGCGCCTGCGCGCACGCGGCAGACAGCACCAGGAGCGGCACCGCATCGGCCGCCAGCACCGGGTTGATAGCGAAACCGGTCTCGACGCCCAGGAACGTCCGCACCAGCGACACCAGCTGGCGCAGCGCCGGGCGGTCGGGCAGCAGCGCCGCGAAGGCCGCATGGTCCAGCGGCCCGACCCGCAGCACGATGCGCGCCTGCAGATCCCAGGCGCGTACGCCGATCGCGGCATCGCGGCCAAGCCCGGTCCAGGCGCCGGCGCCGCGGCCCACCGGCAGGCGGGTGCGCTGGTCCTCCGCCAGGTTCAGCCAGGCGCCGGCGAACTGCACCACCTCCACCGGGCGGCCCAGCCAGTCCGACACCAGGCTGGCCAGCCGGTCCGCCGAGCGCGGCCGCATCGACAGCAGCCCGGCGTAGTGCAGCAGCGGATCGGTGCCGGACGCTACCCGATCGCGCAGATGGCCGGTGGCGTGGCCGGTGAAGGCCAGCAGCGCCAGCGCCACCGGATCGGCCGGTGCCTGATCGGGCCGGGCTGCCGGGGACGGGGCCAGGCGGGCCGTCTCGGTGGCGCGGTTCACCCGGTACTTCACCCCGGCCAGCGCGAACTGCGCCACCACCCGGTGCGACAGCAGATCCAGGAAATCATGCAGTGCGCGCGACCGGTTGCGCAGCGTCTGCGTCAGGATTTCGCTGTAATAGCGCGGCAGCACCCCCGCAGCCCCGGTCAGGCCGATCACCGCGGTAGTGATGGTCGGCACCTGGCCCTCGGCACCCGCCACCGCCGCGGTCACGTCGGCCGGCAGGAAGCCCAGGCTTGGCACGCTGCGGAACCGGGTCGCCTCCGCCGGGTCGGCGGTGCTGCCGGCATGCATCAGCACGCGCACCGCCGCATCGAAGCGGAACCTTTGCGGCTCGCGCAGCAACAGCGCCATCGCCGAGCTGGCGCGTGATCCGACGCCGCTCAAAGCAGCACGCGCATTCCGGCCCGCGCCGGCCACGCGGCCGCCCGACCCGGCCGCCCGCGTAGAACCGCCCGTGTCCGCACGAAAGAATTGACCGTGGCGTGCAAGGCCAAGAACCGGTCCAGCACCGACGCCAACAGAAACAACCCGCCGGTCTGCCAACTGCGCTGATCGAACTCCAGGGTCACGTCCAGCCCGCGGCAGAACGCGCCCATGCGGGCACCGGGCACCCGCGCCGTGCCCGGGCACCGCCGACACCGCGATCAGCCCCTCTATCGCAGCGCGCGTTTCCGCCGAGTCCCGCAGGTCATACAGCCGCAGGATTTCCTTCAGCGCGTTGGCCCCCTCGCCGCCGCCCACCACCGACAGATGGCCCAGCGACAGATGCGACACCAGCCGCCAGAACCCACGCTCCCGCAGGGGCGCCCGCAGCGGCGCCGACGGGGCGGTCACGGCGCTGATCCGGGTCACCGCGGCGGCACCCTCCACCAGCCGCAGCTTCGGGTGGCCGCCGCCGAACGGCAGGTCGCCGGGCAGGTCGCCGTTGGTGCACAGCGCATCGATCGACAGCACCGCGTCGGCCTTCCGGTCCACGTCGAAGGCCGGATCGTCCGGCGCGAGATAAACCTCCGACCCACTTAGCGGCGCCGCCGCGCTGCGCCGCACAGTGTGATAGAAGCCCCCAGGCACGCTGTCGTCGCGGTCGCCATGGGTCAGGCGATAGAACGGCCGCCACGGACGGTGGCTGCCGTCCGGACGCGACTCGCGCACCTGTTCCACCCCCCACACCTCCAACGCGCCCTGCCGCCGAACATCCGGCACGATGCGGTATTCGATTTCTGTATGCGTTATCATGATCGGTTCGCAGCGTTGCGGGAACAGGTTCACCACCGGCGTGCAGCCGAGCGCCAGCACGTCGTTGCCCAGGGCACGCTCCAGCTCTGCCACCGCCCGATCGAAGTAGACGTACACCTCCATGCGGTTGCCGCCGGACACCAGCGTCTTGCCTTCCATCTTGGCAAAGTCGAGAAACAGGAACTTCTCCGGAAAGGCGAAATACTCGGTCAGCAGGCGAAAGCCCGAAAAACTGCGCGCCGGCCATTTGAACAGCGCTTCCTCGGGCGCAAAGCCAACCGGCTGGATCGCCTCCGCTCCCACGATCACCGGCGCCGGGTCGTTCGGACCCTCGGCATACGCCACCGACAGCGTGTGCCCACACAACAGCTCATGCAACGGCAGCGCGACATTTGGCGCGGCCCGCAGAAAAAACCGCAGCCGCTCGACGCCCAACCGAGCAAACGTCATCTCCGGATCGCTGCACTTCAGCACGATCCGCAACACCGACTGCGCTCCCCCTGCCAGCGGATTGGCCGGCGCCGCAAGCGGCAACCCGGACAACCGCACACTCTCGATTTCAACCGGCCACAAGGTCAGCGGAAACGCGGTGCGAAAACGACAGGTCTCGCCACGCACCGCCTCGGTGTCCAAAGCCAAACCAGGATCGATCTGAAACGGCCCCAGCAAATCGGACTGGCACCCGAACTGCACCACCATCGCCGACGGCACCGGCGCCAGGTAATGCGGATACAACACGCTCAGCAACGCATCCGTCAGCTCGGGAAACTCGTCGTCCAGCCGGTGGTGAACCCGCGCGGCCAGATAAGCCACACCTTCCAACAACCGCTCGACATGCGGATCATCCGCCGCATCCGCCCCCAATCGCAACCGACCGGCAATCTTTGGATGCGCCTTGGCAAACTCCGCCCCCAACCGCCGAACCGCCACTAACTCCCGATTGAAATAAGGTAGCAGATCGTCAGACATGGATGGCTCCACGATAAGAAGGGCCAGGGCTCTGCCCTGGACCCGCCAGGACGCAGTGCGCCCTGGACCCCATCTCGAAGGGAAGGACAGTGACCTGCGGCAAAGGGGGGCAACTCGTATGTTGCAATATCACCTAAGCCCCCCCTTTGTCGCAGGCCACTCTCTTGCTTTGAAAATGGGTCCAGGACGCCCCGCGTCCTGGTGGGGTCGAGGGGCAAAGCCCCCGCCTTCTCATTCGCGAGCCACCACGTAGACGTCCGATGTGGTGGAGTCGACGGTGGTGTCGAAGGTTACTTCTTCGCGCGCCTGGTCGACCAGCAGCACGCCGTCGATGCGGAGGCGGAGGGTGGCTTCCAGCTTGTTTTCGCTTTCGATGATCGAGACCTTGACGCCGTGCATCCTTGGTTCGAACCGGCGGATGGACGCTTCGACCTCCTGGCGCAGGCTTTCGCGGCGGGCGGCATCGTTCAGCGCGCCGGAGGTGAAATCCGGGATGCCGAAGCCGATGGCCGAGCTGGCCAGTTCGGACAGCTCGGCCGGCCAGGACAACCAGCGTCGGCGGCCGTTCAGCAGGGCTTCCAGGTCGCGCCGCACAGACATGCGCACGACGACCAGCGCGTCGAGCGAGGACATCGGCGGATCGCGCTCCTGGTCTGGCTCGTCGTCGATCAGCCGGTCGAGCAACGGCAACTGGGCGCGCGGACCGCCGCGCTTGGCCGCCTCGCCGCGGCCGCCATCCGACCAAGTGTCGTCGCCGTCGCGTCCGTTCGGGCGGCGTGGGCTGCGGTCGCTCATGCGGGTCGCGGTGCGGTCATCCGGCGGCCGGCTGGTCGAATTCCAAGGTGGTGAGCTCCATGATGCCGAGCGCCTCCTCGCCCACCAGGAACTCGCGCTGCCCGACGCCGCGGACGGGTGCATCAGTTTGTTCCAGCCATTCGGTGGTGCGGCCCAGCCTGAGGCTGTCGGCCAGCGTGGCGTCGTCGCTGCCGTAGGTCGCCGGCAGGTACACCTCGCCGTCGGGGCCGTGGCGGACCGACATGCTGGCGCGGCGCCACAGCAGGTCGCGTGGCCGCCTGGGGGGATGGAACTCCAGAGTCATCAGGCGCTCGGTGGGTATCCAGAAATACTTGCCGGTGGTGGTCAGCACCTCCAGCGAGCCGGCGCACAGGTCGTCGGCGTCGCGGAAGTCGTCGAAGCGGGTGTCGCCGGAGAAGCCGGCCACATGCGGACGTCCGGCTTCGGCCTGCTCGGCCAGCCGCGACGCGCCGGCCGCATCGCCCTCGCGCAACGCCACCAGGGCGGCAAGCTGCAGGCGCTGGGTGTCCGTGGGTTCGCCGAGGAACTCCGGCACCCGGCCGTCCCGGCGCATCTGCCGCCGCGCCATGTCGCCGCGCAGCAGCTGGCGGAACTCGGCGACCACCATCGCCGCCTCAGGTTCAGCCTCGCCGGCGGCGTCCAGGATCACGTCGGCGCGCTCCAGGTTGCCGACGAAGATCAGGATCTCGGCCAGCAGCACGCGCGCGCCCAAGTCGGACGGCGTTCTGCGCACCGCAGCGTTGGCGGCTTCCAATGCCGACTGCAGCTGCCCGGCACGGAACAGCGCCCCCGCCGTTTGTTCGATGTCCATCTTCGGGTTTCCTTCTGATATCGGCGTCAGCGCGGCGCGCCAGGGGCGGCGATGTCGGTCACGAGGCGGAACGAGGCGGACACGTCGTCAAGCTGGAAATGAGGCTGCAGCTGGATGGTGCAGCCGAACACTCCGGGCCGGCCCGGACGCTCCTTCACCAGCACCCGCCCGCCCACCAGCGGATACTTCGCCCGCGTCTCGGGCCCGGCCGACATCGAGTTGTTGACGTAGCGGCTGAGCCAAGCCTGCAGGTTCCGCTCGATCTCGTCGGCGGTCTTGAACGAACCGACCATGTTGCGGCCCAGCATCTTCAGGTAATGAGCGAAGCGGGAGATGCACAGCAGCGTGTTGATCTGCGTCGACAACCGGGCATTGGCGTTGGCGGCCTGGGCGTTGGCGCCGATGTACTGCTGCGGCGTCTGCATGCTGCGCACGGCGCCGAACGCCGCCTCGTCGCTGAACGGGATGGACGACAGCGGCATCATGCCGGCGTCCACCAGGATGCGCTCCTGGCGGTCGGTCAGCACCACGTCCAGCGACGGGCGCCGCCAGACCAGCCTGGTGTCGGTGCGGAACGCCTCGACCGGCAGATGGTCCACCAGCCCGCCAGCGCGCCGGTCGACATCCACGCCGCGCACGTCGGCCGGCCAGGCGTAGTTGGCGAACGCCCGCATGGCGGTGGCGGCAAACCCGTAGCCGGCCGACGACCACACCCGGGTGGTCGCCAGCGGGGAGTGCTCGCTGTAGCGGAAACGCTCCGGGCGCGCCGGGTCGTCCAGCCAGGGCGGCCGGGCCAGCACCCGCGGCAGGGTCAGCGCCAGGAAGCGGATGTCCTCCTGGTTGAACAGCCCGCGCCACCGCGCGTATTCCGTCCCGCGCAACGGCGCCGCCGGGTCGGCCACGGTGGCAAGCTCGGAGAAGTCGTCCAGGCCCAGCAGCTCGGGCGAGGCGCCCAGCACGGTCGGCATGAAGGCCGCCGCCGACACGCCTGCCAGCAGCTTCAGCGCGGTCACGTCGTCAATCGGCGCGCCGGCGCTGGGACGATGGCGGACCTCGTGGTCGATGATCATCAGCCCATACGGCTCGCCGCCGGGCATGCTGAACTCGTCCTCGTAGATCTTGCGGAACAGGTGGCTCTGGTCGAATTCCGGCGCGCGTTCCAGGTCGCGGCAGATCTCCGCCCAGGACACGTTCAGCAGCTTCAGCTTGATGCGCTTGTTGCCGGGATCGAGGCCGTCGGCCAGCCACAGCAGCCCGCGCCAGCTGCCCTCGAAACGCCGCAGCCGCGGCTGGTGCAGGATCGTGTCCAGCTGCGCGCCGATTAACGCATCGATCGCCGCGATGTCGCGGTCCAGCGCATGGCGTAACCCGTCGCGTTGCCGAGCCAGCAGGCAGGCACGCCCGGCGCCGAACCATTCGCCGAGTGCGGCCTCGTCCGGCAGGGCCGTGAACTCGGCCACCCGTATCGCGGTCGCGCGGTGCGCCGCCGTGAAGTATCGCCCGGACAGCACGCCGTCGCGCAACGGCTGCATGACATCGGCTGCCGGAGCGATCACCCCGGCAGCCGCTTCGTCGCTCATGCGATCATCCCCCCAACACGGCGAAACCGAACCTGGAAGACTGCCAGGAGGCGCCGGGCGCCAAGTAGGACGTCCAAGTGAGGCGCTAGATGGATCAGGTTTTCTGCGGAATGCGCGCGACCATGCGCAGGCTGGTGGTCAGTTCCTCCATCTGCAGCCACGGCCGCAGATAGGCCACGGCGTTGTAGGACCCCGGCTTGCCCCAATACCGTTCAGTTAGCCGTTTTCTGGAGTATCAGGCAGCCTTTATCAAGCGGTTTCCCCACCATCGCCGGGCGCCTAACGGCGCTAACTAAACCGTATTGCGGCTTGCCCGGGATTTCCTTTACCTCGATCTTGGCCTCACGCAACGGGTACTTGGCCTTGGACTCCTGCCCGGCGTTCTCGTTGGAGTTCACGTAGTTCTTGATCCAGCGGTTGAGCCAGGCCTCCACGTCGGTCGCTTCCATGAAGCTGCCGATCTTGTCACGCGCCATCACCTTCAGGAAATGGGCGAACCGGCTGGACGCCATGATGTACGGCAGCCGTGCCGAGATAGCGGCGTTGGCGGTGGCTTCCGGGCGGTCGTACTTCTTCGGCTTCTGCACCGTTTGGGCGCCGAAGAACACGGCGTAATCGGTGTTCTTGTAGTGGCACAGCGGCAGGAAGCCTTGGTTGGACAGCTCGAACTCGCGCCGGTCGGTGATGCCGATCTCCGTCGGGCACTGCGCGTCCATGTCGCCGTCGTCGGACACGAATGTGTGGTTCGGCAGCCCTTCGACCTTGCCGCCGCCTTCGGCGCCGCGGATGGCGACGCAGAAGCCGTTCTCGGCGAAGCTGCTGGTCAGGCGCACACCCATCGTGTAGGCGGCGTTCATCCAGCAGTAATCATGATGACCCATCGCGATCGCCGCGCCGTTGGCATCGAATGGCGCTTCCTCGTAGTTGAACTCGTCGATCGGCTTGGTGGCCGAGCCATACGGCAGGCGCGCGATCACCCGCGGCATCACCAGCGACACGAAGCGTGCGTCCTCGCTGTCGCGGAAGCTGCGCCACTTGGCGTATTCCTGGGTCTCGAAGATTTTCGCCAGGTCGCGCGGCTTGGTCAGCTCGGTCCAGTCGCTGAAGCCGAACATCTGCGCGCCGGCCGCCGAGATGAACGGCGCGAACGCACCGGCGGCCACATTCGAAATAAGCCGCAGCGTTTCGACGTCGTCGGGATGGTTGGTCCACTCGTAGTCGCCGATCAGCGACCCGTACGGCTCGCCGCCGGGGGTGCCGAACTCGTTCTCGTAGATCTTCTTGAACAGCTGGCTCTGGTCGAACTCGACGGCCTTGGTCAGGTCGCGGGTCAGGTCGCGCTTGGTGGCGTTCAGCACGCGGATTTTCAGCGACGTGCCGGTCTCGCTGTTCATCACCAGGTGGTGCAACCCGCGCCAGCTGCCTTCGAGCTTGAGGAATTTCTCGGAATGCATGATCGCGTTCAGCTGCACCGACAGCTTGTTGTCGATGGCGGCGATGGCGCGGTCGAAGGTGCGGCTCAGGTTCTTGTCGAAGGTGACGGTGCCGGACAGCGCCTGCTCGACCAGGGTTTTCACCAAGTCATGCGCACGGTCGGGTTCGGTCTGCTTGGTTGCGGCCACGACCTGGTCGAGGATGCTGAGACCCTCGGTGGCCTCAAGGATGGCAGCGCCGCCTGCGGTCTGGATGCCGGACATGGATCAGCCCTCCTTGTTGGTGAGGCCGAGCTGGCCAGACAGCGATTTCAGGTCGGTGTCGTTCTTCAGCACCTGCTCCAGCAGGTTCTCCAGGTCTTCCGAGCGGTCGACCTTGGTCATCAGGTCGCGCAGCTTGGACCGCGTTTCCATCAGCGCCTTCAGCGCGGGCACCTGCTCGACAATCTTCGCCGGCTCGAAATCGTCCATCGAGTTGAACTTCAGGTCGACCGACATCTGGCTGCCGTCATCGGCCAGCTTGTTGTCGACCTTCAGCTTCACGCCGGGCGTCATGCGCGCCTGGTAGTTGCTCAACCCGGGTAGGGGGCAGCCGGGCCGCGTAGGGTTTGTTGGATAGCCTGGTAGGCACTGACGCCGCG
>JAABUT010002649.1_pt1 | contig 16733 bp, 15 predicted proteins | sample 5559281 | NCBI WGS metagenome assembly JAABUT01 (sample SAMN10711880, study PRJNA513359) | rock metagenome | isolation source: Antarctica rocks | place: Antarctica: Victoria Land, Ricker Hills nord | collected 2016-01-04 | reverse complement strand
TCATGCAAACCCTGATCGACTCAAGACCGCCACCCCACGTCGAGGCCCAACTCGCACGGTGAGGCTAATGCAGCCAAACAGCCATTTAGAATTGCTGGTGTTGCGTTATGCTGTTGCCCATGGGAATTTCATTGCAACCGAATTCTGCGACGTGTTTGCCATTCGTTCTGCGAGTTGGCCGTTTTCCAACCTATGAGGTGACTGGGCCTGGCTGGCTGCTTCCCTGGCGATGGATTACACGATCTATCTTTGGCATGTCCTGACGCATAGGGTCCCGGCGCTATGGCACCTGCAGTTGAAACACTGGCCCGCCCGCCACTGCCGCGTCCTCGGAATCATGCGTGACCAGCAGCACCGGCAAGCCTCTGGCCGCGGCATGGCCGAACACGAAGCGGCGGAAGCGATCGCGCAGGGCAGCGTCGAGCCGGCTGAACGGCTCGTCCAGCAGCAGCGCCTGGGGCGCCGACAGCAGGGTGCGCATCAATGCGGCACGTGCGCGCTGGCCGCCGGACAGCGTGGCGGGGTCGCGGCCGGCGAGCCCTGGCAGCTCGGCCTCGATCAGCGCCGCCTCGATGCGTTCGCGCCTCCTCGGGCCTGGCTGCAGGCCGAAGCCGAGATTGGCGCCAACGGACAGATGCGGGAACAGCAGGTCGTCCTGGAACAAGATGCCGATGCGCTTGCGCTCCGCCGGCAAATGCGTGACGTCTGCGCCGTTCAGCCGCACCCGGCCCTGCCCGCGCAAACCGGGGTCGAGCGTGCCGCATAGATAGGCCAGCAGGCTCGACTTGCCGCTGCCGCTTGGACCCATCAAGGTCGTGACGCCGCCCTGCGCCACGTGGAGCGTGACCGGGGCGAAAAGCGGCCGTCCATCAGCCGCGACCGCGACGCCATTCAGGTCCAGGCTCATCCGCGCAATGCCGCGCGGTGACGCCAGACCACTCGTGGCAGCATTAGAACGAGCGCGTAGAACAGCAACGGCAAGCCCATCTGCACGGTGGCGAATACGCCCAGCACGCGCCGGTCCCCGCCCGAGGCCAAGGTCACGGCTTCGGTCGCCAGCGTTGCGTGCCGCCCGCCCCCGGCGAACACAGTCGCCAGATACTGCCCGGCGCTGACGGCGACGCCCACGGCAAAGGCGGCGAGCAGGGGCCGCAACAGGATCGGCAGTTTGATCCGCAGCAGCGTCCGCAGCCGGGACGCGCCGAGGCAGGCGGATGCCCCCGCCAACCGCGGGTCCAGCGCCGCCCAGGGCGCTGCCAGGGAGAGGAGCACATAGGGCAATACGAACACGAGATGCGCCCAGACCAGCGCGGCCCAGCCGCCGTCGAGTCCCAGGCCGAGCAGCGCAACCTGGAAGCCGAACAGGAACGCCGTCTGCGGCGCCAGCAGCGGCAAGTAAATCAGCGCGAGCCAGCCGGGGCGCGCGGCCCCGCCATGCCGCGCCACGGCCTCTAGCGCAGCGACCGAGAGCAGCATCGCCAAACCGGTCGCGGCGAGGGCGACCCCGAGCGTCGTGCCGAACGGCCCGGCGAGGCTGCCGGCCTGGGCGGTCCAGGTCGCCCAGTCGAGACGCGTGGGCAGCGCGTCTGGAAATCGCCATGGCCCCGCGACCGACCATAGCGACGCTGCCGCCAGGCTCAGCAGCGCCAATGCCTGCAAGATCGGCAGCGCGAGTGCGGCCAAACAGATCACGCCAGCACCGGCGGAGCGGCCCGACGCGGCCCAGCGCAGCATGGCGCCAGCGACGGCACGCTCGATCAGCATCCACAGCAGCACCGCCGCCGCCGTCAGCCCCAGCAACAGGCAGGACGCGGCGGCGGCGGGGAACACGCGGGACAGGTCGGGATCGAAAAACCAGCGCACGACCAGGACTGCGAGTGGTGGCGGGCTGTCGGGGCCGAGCAGCAGGGCGACATCCACGGCCGACAACGCATAGGCCAGCACCGCCAGCACCGGCAATCGGAGTTGCCAGTAAACCAGCGGGAAGACGGCTTTCAACCAGGCCACCGGCGCGGGCTGGCCCAGGCTGCGCGCCACCGCCATGAGCCGGGCCGCGGGGATGCCGTTCAGGGCGGCGCCAGCCATCAGCAGCAGATACGGCGCCTCCTTCAGCGCGAGGCATAGGGTCAGCGACACGCCCCAGGCGTCGTTGACGGTAGCGATGTCGGGCGGCTGATGCCAGCCGGTCGCCCAGGGCGACGCCAGCCGTGCCAGTATGCCGCTCGGTGCCGCCAAGGCGAGGAAGCCGATGGCGACGGCAACATGCGGCGTGGCCAGTACCGGCGCGGTGGACGCCTGGACCCAGCGGAACCAGCTGGTCCCGTGGCATGCCGCGAAAAATAGCGCCACCCCCCCGAGGGACAGCGCCGTGGCGCCCAGCCCGGTCGTGAGCGTTAGACGCACCGAGGCCGCCAGTCCTGGCTGGGCGAACAGGATGCGCCATGGCTCTAGGCTGATGTCCCGCCCTCCCAGCGCAGGCAGCAGCCCGAAGGCCGGCAGCATCGTGCCGAGCAGGCCCGCCACCACCGGAACCGCTACCGCGCCGAGGGCCAGGCCGGCCGGGAGCGCCCTCAGCCGGCGCTCGTCCGCCGTTCCCACTCGGCGGTAATGCGAGTCATCCAGGACGGGTGCGGCTCGGCCAGCGGCTGGCCCAGTTCGGCCACGGGGATGGTGCCGGGTCCGCGGGGCAGGTCGTCGAACAGCTTGCGGTCCGCGGGGCTGAGCCGAGCCAGATCGAGCACGGTGACGTTGCCCATAGACCCCGGGTCCGACGCGTGGGCCTGCGCTGCGGGCGACATCAGGAAATTGGCCACCACCTGGGCGGCCTCGGGTGCGGCGGCGTTTGTGGGGATCGCGACGAAGCTGGCGTTGCCGATGGTGCCGCCGTCCAGCACGTAGCCCCGCACCGTGGGCGGCAGCAGGCCGGTGGCGATGGCGTTGGCGGCCTCGGCCGGGTTGAACGAGACCATGAGGTCGATCTCGCCATCGTTCAGCAGGTTGCGCGTGGCCGGGCCGTTCTCCGGGAACTGGCGGCCCCCGCGCCACAGGTTCGGACGCAATGTGTCATACCAGGCCCACATGGCGGCCGTCGCGGGCGCGAAGGTCGCGTCGTCGGCTGGCTGCTGCAGCGCTTTCGGGTCGGGCGTCAGTTCGTATAACGCCTGCTTGAGGAAGGTGGCGCCCAAGAAGTTCCGCACCGTGGGATGCGCCAGCCGGCCGCGGTGCCCGGCTGCCCAATCGGCCATGGCGCGCATAGTGCGCGGCGGCGCCGGCAGCCGGGCAGTGTCATGGATGAAAACGATCTGGGCCATGCGCCACGGCGCCGCGAGGCCCTCGACCGGCACGGTGAAGTCGACCGTCGTCGCCGGCTTTCCCGCGACGTCGACCAGGGCGAAGTTTGGCAGCGTGTCGGCGAAGCGGAGCAGGAAGCCCTGCTGCTTCAGCGCCAGGAAGTTCGGGCCGTTGATCCAGATCATGTCGACGGCGCCACCCGTGGTGCGCCCGGCCGCACGCTCAGCCACAACGCGGGCGACCGCCTCGCCGGTGTCGCGCAGGCGGACATGGCGCAGCGTGACGCCGAACTCGGCCTGCACCCGCTCGCCCGCCCACACAATGAACTCGTTGGTCTTCTCATCGCCGGCCCAGGCGTTGAAGGCGACTGTCTGGCCGCGGGCATGGGCCAACGTGGCGTCCCAGACCGCCGCCTGCGCTCGGGCGTTGCGGGTGAATGCCAAGGCGGACCCTGCGGCCAGGGCGCCCAAGCCGCGCCGGGTCAGGGTCATCCGGCGGTCTCCAAAGTCGGGCGTTGGACGGCTCGGCGGGCGCGGGCAGCTTCCAGCCGCGGCGCCAGCACCTCCTCGTGGAAGCGGTCACAACCGATGCACAGGTTGGCATAAGGTAAGCCCTGGGGCGTTGTGGTGCGAGACATACGCAGGAAATCGTCCACGCTCCAGCCGGCGGCCAAGCCCATGCGCTCGGGCTGGCCGGCGTTGATCGCCTCGTAAACCGGGTCGCTGCCCAGGCTGTCGAGGATGTCGATGAGCTTCTCCTCGGTCAGGTTGCCGATGGGCAGCTTGGTCTTCAGGCAGCACGGATAGACGGCGCCATCCGGCTCGATCGAGACCTCCGACCCGGAGTGGCGGTGGTGCAGGAAGTTCAGCCCGCCCGACCAGCGGTTGCAGAAGTTGTCGGCCAGGGTGGCAGTGGAAAGCCCGTTCTCCCAGGACCGCCCACGGGGCCACAGCTTGCCGATCCAGCTATCGGGCGTGGCGCCGAAGAAGCTGAATAGCGGCCCGGGCTCGTCCAGCCACTTGCGGCTGGCTGCCGTGAGGCCGGACGCGGCCATGCCCTGGCCCTCCATCATGGCCGAGAGCTTCGCCTTGACCGCCGCCTGCTTGGCTTCCCCTTCCATGCCGACGTGGAAGTCGTCCATTCCGGCCACGGAGATCATCCAGATCCCTCGGGCCAGCAAGTCGCCGACAATCCCAGGGGTGAGCAGGTCGCCGGTGGTCTGGATGACGATCTTGACCCCGCCCTTGCCGGCGTAGCGGGCGACCAGGCCCTCGATGACGCGGTAGGTCACGCGCTGGCGCACGCCCTCCAGCAGGCTCTCGCCGCCGGACAGGATAATGCGGCCGGTCTTTTCCTTGGGGCTGCCGTCCAGCGCCGGGTCGTTCAGGTCGAGGTAGGTCATGCGGTCCGGCAGGTTGGCCAGCACGAGCGGCGTATTGCGCTCGGCCTCGGCGATGACGGCGGCCAGCTCGTCGCGAACGTAGGGGCGGAAGCGGCTTTCGTAGCAGTGCTTGCACCGCCGATGGCAAGCCCAGCACATCACCCAGTAGATCGATTCCATTCACGCCCCACTATCGGATGCTGCTATGCCAGTCTCGGCGCCACCGATTGGCGGCCCGAGGGCCCGCCGAACGCTGACCTTAGCGGTATATGCGGACTGCACGCCCAACTGAAATGGCACAGGCAGAATTCAACGGCAGCACGAGCTGTAGGCGCTCGCCATCATCGGCGCTCGTGCTCGCAATCAGAGCGGATTCCTGCTTGGATTAGCACACAATGGAGCAGCGCTCGTGCTCACGCTATCTGCCACGGTGCTTGCCATCATGGCGTCGTGCTCGCCAACGGAGGCTTGTGCTCACAATCGCTGCCAATGAGAACTCCAACCCGCGAGTGGTGATTGTCTGTTCTCGATAACCAACCCTTCTGGCGAGCCCCTGCGCGTGATTCGCAAAGCACCCGCTGAGGCACATTCTCCTTCTCAGAACTATTCTCAATAGGCTTGTTCCGAAACGCTGCGCGTTCGGTGGCTTTTGAGAACATGAGGGCTGGATGCGGGTCGGATACGAACCATGGCGACGATCTGCGCCAAAACCTCACATAGTGAGCTGCGTTGAATGGTGGTGGACCCGAGATCGCTGCGTTGAATGGTGGTGGACCCGAGATCACCGTCCCCGTCCATGGCGCTAAACCCGAAGGGTGGCATAACCTGCCCCGAGCTGTTGCCCGTCAGGCAACCCCACGGTCACCCCGAACTCGGCGAGCGCATGCTGACCGGGTGCAAGGAGCGCTACTTCTCGCCAGGCATATCGCAGGTCACGCTTCCGCTTGGTGCAGGGCGATGCCGCCGATGACGAGCGGCTCAACCACCAAGGGCACCTGGCGCAGCACGAGGAAGCCGATCGCGGCGGCGGTGGCCGGCAGCAGCGCGAGCAGCAGCGCAAAGGTCGCGCGCGGCAGGCGAGCCATCGCGAGTTGGTCGCAGACCTACATAGCGGCTCAAACAGTCAGCATGAAACGCCGTCACCTTGCGGAACACCTTTGTGGAACGTGTAAACCGTTGAAGATACAGGGACCGGATTTCTGTTCCACATCGACCGTTTGTGGAACACACGTGTGGGACCATGACGATAATCCGTACCGGAATATCATACAGAGGCTCAGGCGCCGTGCCCCATCCACAAAACCGCCCCTAGCCGATTGCGTTCATCCAAGCTCGATATAACAGAGCCGGTTAGGTGTCGGTATCTGAGCCGCTCCAGATCTTCTCCTCGGTCCAGCCCAGCGCTGAGAACTCTGCAGCCCGCAACGGCGCTTCGCCAACCGAGAAGAACTCGTCGAGTTGTGGTGGCCTCACTGAGGTCCCACTCAGCATGGCGTGAGCCTGCCCGCGATGATGCACTTGATGCTGGAACAGGTGCAGCAGCAACCGGTCCATCCGCTCGTGCTGGACGCGGGTGCCGCGATGCACGGAGACGATGCGCTCCAGCCCAGCCCCGTCTAGACCTCCCACCACGGCGAGCAAACGTTGGTCTATCGCTGCTTGTGCCTCTTGAAGCGCGGCAACGGTTCCAAAGGGCTCCCTGTCTGCCCAGGCTGCTGGCCCGAGCGTGCCGCCCTCCATCGCATCCACGTAGAAGCGGTCTATGACCAGGACATGATTGAGCGTGGCGCGCAGGCTCGGAAAGAAGCCTGTTCGCTTCGCGGCGAACTCGTCCGGCTCCAGCCGAATACAGGCGGTGAGCAGGCGATGGTTTGCCCAGGCGTTGTTGTGCGCCCTGGCACGGTAGGGAAGCACAGCATCCATCAGCGCACCGGGGCGCGCAAGCTGCCCGGCCTTCCAGTTTTGGGCTTCCATACTGAAACAGTTAAGCCGACGGCGCGATCCCATAGGCGTCGGAGCGTCACCAACTGGCCATCAATCTTGTCCGTGGCATGGCCGCGTCTAGAACCACGAAAACCGGCCGTTTCTCTTGTGCTCTTCCCGCTGTCCCTGCGGTCCGAGCACGCCGGTGCATTTCGCCGCTCCTACACCTTTGCCGGATCATACCTCGATTGACCGATCTTCCCGACGTTCTCCGCCGCGCCATCGACCTTGTGCTCGGCTTTGACGCCGGATTGGTTCATGCCGTCGCGCTGTCACTCGGGGTCAGCGTGGGCGCGACCGCGGCCGCATCTTTGCTTGGTTTGCCGCTCGGGGCTGCACTTGCCGTCCTGCGGTTCCCGGGCCGGCGCGGTTTGGTGCTTCTCGCCAACGCCCTGCTCGGCCTGCCGCCTGTCGTTGTCGGCCTGATGCTCTACTTGCTGCTGTCGCGCGCGGGGCCGCTCGGAGGCTTGGGGCTGCTGTTCACGCCTGCCGCCATGGTGCTTGCCCAGTTCCTGCTCGCGTTGCCGATTGTGGCGGCCCTCGCCCACCGTGCCGCGGACGGCATTTGGGGCATCTACGGCGACGACCTGCGGGTCAATGGCGCTGGCCCGCTGCGTGCGATCATGACGGTGCTGGCGATCGGACGTGCCGAGATGCTGACAGCCATACTCGCGGGCTTTGGGCGCACGATCTCGGAGGTGGGCGCTATCCTGGTGGTTGGTGGCAACATCGCCGGCCACACGCGCACCATGACCACCTCGATCGTCTTGGAAACGAGCCGGGGCAACCTCGCCTTCGCGCTGGCGCTGGGCAGCGTGCTTGTCGCCATAAGCCTTGCCGTGAGCGCCACAGTATTCGCCTTGGCCGGGCGCTGGGACCGTGCCGTCCCGCGCCCGCCAGCAGAGCCGTCCATGTGAATGCTGCGCCGCGACCATCCATCGCCACCCTTGCCGTCCCGTCCGCGGCGGTGTCCAAGCGTAGGGCTTCTACGGCTCTATCCCACGTTCAACCTGCCTCGCCAGAAGGATGCCCCCATGACGAAGCCGCGCACCCGCCGCTCCCTTCTGGCCGTCCTGGCAATCCTGCTTGGCGCCGTGCCGCTTGCGGCCGGCCCCGCCTGGGCGGAGGCGCCGTTCATCACCGTCGCGTCCACCACCTCCACCGAGCAGTCCGGCCTGTTCGGCTATCTGTTGCCCGCCTTCACTAAGGCGACCGGGATCGAGCTGCGCGTGGTTGCGGTCGGAACCGGCCAAGCCCTGAAGCTCGGCGAGCGCGGGGACGCCGACGTTCTGCTCGTTCACGACCGGGCGGCAGAGCTGAAGTTCGTCGCCGCGGGCTGGGGCATTGAGCGGCACGACCTGATGTACAACGACTTTATCGTCGTCGGGCCCAAAGCAGACCCGGCAGGCGTCGCGGGCAGCAAGGACGCCGTTGCCGCGTTCCGCAAAGTCGCGGACGCGAAGGCGCCGTTCGTCACGCGGGGCGACGACAGCGGCACAAACGCGGCGGAGCTGCGCTTCTGGCGCGACACCGGGATCGACCCAAAGGTGGCCAGCAATGGCGCAGGCTGGTACAAGGACATCGGCGGCGGCATGGGTGCTGCACTGAACACATCGGCCGCCTTGGATGCCTATACCCTGTCCGACCGCGGCACCTGGCTCAACTTCGGCAACCGGCGCAACCTCGTCATCGTCGTCGAGGGCGACCAGCGCCTGTTCAACCAGTATGGCGTCATGCTGGTCAACCCAGCCCGGCATCCCACTGTGAAGGCCGACCTTGGGCGGACCTTCATCGACTGGCTGATCTCGCCGATAGGACGGCAGACCATCGCCGGCTACAAGATCAATGGTGAGCAGCTGTTCTTCCCGGACGTGGACAGGCCCGGCCTGTGAAAGGCCCGCTCCACATCGCAGGAACGGCGGCTGCCGCCACAATGATTGCAATGGCGTCCGTCTCGACCGTCCACGCTGATGAGGGCATCGTCCGCCTGCACGCCGCCGGCAGTCTGAAATCGGCTCTGACCGAGTTGGGCCGTGCTTTCACTGCGGCGCACGGCACCAGGGTCGAGGCGCAGTTCGGTTCCTCCGGACTACTGCGCGAACGGTTGGAAGGGGGTGAGCCCGGCGACGTGTACGCCTCCGCCGACATGGGCAACCCGCTTGCGCTGGCGAAGGCGGGCAAGGCCGGGCCAGTCGTGCTGTTCGCCCGCAACCGCCTCTGTGCCGTCGTGGGACCCGGCCTGCAGGTAACGCCCGAAACGGTCCTGGCGACGATGCTGGCGCCGGACACCAAGCTCGGCACCTCGACGCCGCGGAACGACCCGGCTGGGGACTACGCCTGGCAACTCTTTGCCAAAGCCGACAAAGTGCAGCCGGGCGCGGGTATGGCCTTGGAGGCGAAGGCTTTGAAGCTGACGGGGGCACCGGACTCGCCGCGCCCTCCGGAGGGCCGCAACGTCTATGCCTGGCACATTCTGGAAAGCCATGCCGACCTGTTCCTGGCCTACTGCACCGCCGGGTGCGAGGCAGCAGCAACGTCAGCCGGGATCACCGTCGTGGAGCTGCCGCAGGACCTGGCCGTCGCCGCCGACTACGGGCTGACCGTGGTGCATACGGCAAATGCGCAGGTCGCCCTGCCCTTCGTGCTCTACATTCTCTCGACTGATGGCCAAGCCATTCTCGACCGCTATGGGTTCAACGCTCCGCTATCGCCCAGGTAGTTCGGCTCCGGCGTGAGCTACCCGGAGTGGCGGCTTAACCTGCGTCACTCGCTCCCCGTCCGCTAGCCTCCGCAGGTGCAGTCGCCCGGACCACGGGACTATCAGCCTCGGACCATGTCTTTAACGCTTTCGCCACAAGCGGATCGAGGCCGGGATTGCCCGCATTGGCGGATGCCAGGAATGTCGAGCGCATCCCTGGCGTCCAGAACGCCACGATGTGGTCGCGGATGCCGGCGCAGGCCTCCTCCTCGGGGTAGGCCCGGAAGAAGCTGACAATCTCGTTGGCCATCCGGGCCAGCTTCTCCGGGGTCATCGCGCGCTACTCCGCGGCATCGAGCGGTGCGGCGATCCGGGTGAGCGAGACGTCCTCGTCGAAGAAGCGCGCCTGCCAGTCCGAAGGCCGGTTAGTCCGTCGCACCTGCACGGCTGTCACCTTGTACTCCGGGCAGTTGGTCGCCCAGTCGGAGAAGTCGGTCGTGATCACGTTGGCGCCGGTCTTGGCGTGGTGGAACGTGGTGTAAACCACGCCGGGCTGCATCCGTTCGCTGATGTGCGCGCGCAGCGCGATGTCGCCCGAGCGGCTTTCCAGCGCCACCAGATCCCCGTCCTGCACGCCGCGACTCTCGGCGTCGAACGGGTGGATGTCCAGCATGTCTTCTTCGTGCCAGCGGCTGTTCTCGGTGCGCCGGGTCTGCGCGCCGACGTTGTACTGGGACAAGATGCGGCCGGTGGTCAGGATCAGCGGGAACAGCGCGCCGGTGCGCTCCTCGGTCGGCACGAACTCGGTCAGCATGAACCGGCCCTTGCCGCGCACGAAGCGGTCCACGTGCATCATCGGCGTTCCCAGCGGCGCCGCCTCGTTGCACGGCCACTGCAGCGATCCCTCGGCGTCAAGCTTCGCATACGACACGCCGGCGAAGCTCGGGGTCAGGCGCGCGATCTCGTCCATGATCTCGCTCGGATGGCTGTAGCTCATTGGGAAGCCGAGCGCGTTGGACAGCGCGACCGTCGCCTCCCAATCGGCGAGCCCGCCCAGTGGCGACATCACCTTGCGCACCCGGTTGATCCGCCGCTCCGCGTTGGTGAACGTGCCGTCCTTCTCCAGGAACGACGAGCCCGGCAGGAAGACGTGGGCATACTTCGCCGTCTCGTTCAGGAAGATGTCCTGCACGACGATGCACTCCATCGCCCGCAGCCCGGCGGTCACGTGCTGGGTGTCGGGGTCGGACTGCGCGATGTCCTCGCCCTGAATATACAGCGCCTTGAAGGTGCCCTCCACCGCGTCGTCCAGCATGTTGGGGATGCGGAGGCCCGGGTCGGCGGAGATCGGCACGCCCCAGAAGCTCTCGAACATCTCCCGCGCCGCGTCGTCGGAGACGTGGCGGTAGCCGGTCAACTCATGCGGAAAGCTGCCCATGTCGCAGGCGCCCTGCACGTTGTTCTGGCCGCGCAGCGGGTTCACCCCAGCGCCCAGCTTGCCAATGTTGCCCGTCGCCATGGCGAGGTTCGCCATCGCCATCACGGTCGTGGTGCCCTGGCTGTGCTCGGTGACGCCCAGCCCGTAGTAGATGGCGGCATTGCCCCCCGTCGCGAACAGGCGTGCCGCCGCGCGGACCTCGACGGCCAGCACGCCGGTCAGCGCCTCGGTCGCCTCAGGCGCGTTGTGCTCCTGCGCGATGAAGCGGGCCCAGCTCTCGAACTCCTGAAGGTCGCAGCGCTCGCGCACGTAGTCCTCGGCGATCAGGCCCTCGGTGACGACCACGTGGGCCATCGCGTTCAGCAGGGCGACGTTGGTGCCGGGCAGCAGCGGCAGGTGGTGCTGCGCCTCGATGTGGGGCGACCGCACGAGGTCGATGCGCCGCGGGTCCGCGACGATCAGCTTGGCGCCGGCGCGCAGCCGCCGCTTCATGCGGGACGCGAACACCGGGTGCCCGTCAGTTGGGTTGGCGCCGATCACCAGGATCACGTCCGAATGATCGACCGAGGCGAAGTCCTGGGTGCCCGCCGAGGTGCCCAGCGTGGCGCTGAGGCCGTAGCCGGTCGGCGAGTGGCAGACCCGGGCACAGGTATCGACGTTGTTGTTGCCGAACGCGCCGCGGATCAGCTTCTGCACCAGGAAGGTTTCTTCGTTGGTGCAGCGCGACGAGGTAATGCCGCCGACGCTGTCCCGGCCATACTGCGCCTGGATGCGCTTGAACTCGCTGGCCGCGTGGGCGATCGCTTGGTCCCACGACACCTCCTGCCACGGATCAGTGATGGCCGCGCGGATCATCGGCTTGGTCTTGCGGTCCTTATGCGTGGCGTAGCCGAAGGCGAAGCGGCCCTTGACGCAGGAGTGGCCCGCGTTGGCCTTGCCGTCCTTGTAGGGGACCATACGGACGACGGTCTCGCCCTTCATCTCCGCCTTGAACGAGCAGCCGACGCCGCAGTAGGCACAGGTTGTGACGACAGAATGCTCGGGCGTGCCCAGCGCGATGACCGACTTCTCGTTCAGCGTCGCCGTCGGGCAGGCTTGCACACAGGCGCCGCAGGACACGCACTCGGAGCCCATGAAGTCGGTGCCGCCGGCCGAGATCTTGGACGCGAAGCCGCGCCCCTCCAGTGTCAGCGCGAAGGTGCCCTGGATGTCCTCGCAGGCGCGCACGCAACGCGAGCAGGCGATGCATTTACTGGCCTCGAAGGTGAAGTACGGGTTGCTCTCGTCCTTCGGGGCGGCCAGGTGGTTCGCGCCGTCGTAGCCGTAGCGCACTTCGCGCAGGCCGACCTTGCCCGCCATGTCCTGCAGCTCGCAGTCGCCGTTGGCCGAGCAGGTCAGGCAGTCCAGCGGATGGTCGGAGATATACAGCTCCATCACCCCGCGGCGCCGCTTGGCGATGCCGGCGTTCTCGGTGTGCACCACAAGGCCCGCCTCGGCCGGGGTGGTGCAGGAGGCCGGGTAGCCCCGGCGCCCCTCGATCTGCACGATGCAGAGACGGCAGGAGCCGAACGGCTCCAGGCTGTCGGTCGCGCATAGTTTCGGCACCTGCGTGCCCATAGTGGCCGCGGCGGCCATGATGGAGGTGCCGCGCGGCACTGTCACGGACTGGCCGTCGATTGTCAGCGTCACGGTGCTGTCTGCCACGCGGATGGGCGTCCCGGTATCGAGCTCGCGGATCAGGGTCATGCCGTCCTCCTACTCCGCGGCCATGGGCAGGCGCCCGGCGCGGTCGAAATCATCGGGGAAGTGGGTCAGCGCGCTGTTCACCGGCACCGGCGTCAGCCCGCCCATGGCGCAGAGCGAGGCGTCGGTCATCGTCTCGCACAGGTCGTCGAGCACGGCGAAGTTCTTCGTGGGCTCGATGCCGGCCACGATGCGGTCGATGACCTCCATGCCGCGCACCGCGCCGATGCGGCAAGGCGTGCACTTGCCGCAGCTCTCGGCGGCGCAGAACTCGAAGGCGAAGCGCGCCTGCTGCGCCAGGTTCACCGTCTCGTCGAACACCACGACGCCGCCGTGGCCCAGCAGGCCGCCGGACTTGGCCATCTCCTCATAGCCGAGCGGTGTGTCGAGCAACGCGTCGGGGAAGTAGGCGCCGAGCGGCCCGCCGACCTGCACGGCACGGAATGGCCGGCCGCTCGCGGTCCCTTGGCCCCAGTCCTCGATAACGCTGCGGATCGGCGCGCCGAACGGGATCTCGATCAACCCGCCGCGCGCCACGTTGCCGGCGAGCTGCACCGGCAGCGTCCCGAGCGAGCGGCCGGTGCCGAAGGCGGCATAGGCGGCGGCGCCGTTCGCCATGATCCACGGCACGCTGGCGAGCGACAGCACGTTGTTCACGACGGTCGGACGGCCGAACAGGCCCTCGATCGCCGGCAGCGGCGGCTTGGCGCGGACCATGCCGCGCTTGCCCTCCAGGCTCTCCAGCAGGGACGTTTCCTCGCCGCAGATGTAGGCGCCCGCACCCATCCGGACTTCGAGGTCAAAACGGTGGCCCGACCCCATGACGTCCTCGCCCAGCAGCCCGGCCTGGCGCGCGGCGAGGATCGCCCGGCGCATCGTGCGGATGGCGTGCGGATACTCCGAGCGCGTGTAGATATAGCCCTTGGTGGCGCCCACCGCGACGGCGGCGATGGTCATGCCCTCGACCAGGCTGAGCGGATCGCCCTCCATCAGCATGCGGTCCGCAAAGGTGCCGCTGTCCCCCTCGTCGGCGTTGCAGACGACGTACTTGCGGTCCGCCTGCGCCAGCCGGACGGTGTTCCACTTGATCCCCGTGGGGAACCCGGCGCCGCCACGGCCGCGCAGGCCCGACAGCTTGACCTCGTCCACCAGGGCCACGTCGCCCAGACCGAGCGCTCGCTCCAGCCCGGCATAGCCGCCATGGGCGCGGTAGTCCTCGACGGAGACCGGGTCGATCACGCCGCAGCGGGCAAAGGTGAGCCGGGTCTGGCCGGCGAACCATGGATGCTCCTCCGGACGGCCGATCCGTAGCGCGTGCGCCCCGCCCTGCAGCAGCCCGGCGTCCAGCAGGCCCACCACGTCCGATGTCTGCACGGGGCCGTAGGCGATGCGGCCCTCGGGCGTCTCCACTTCCAGCAGCGGCTCCAGCCAGATCGCGCCGCGCGTGCCGGTCCGCACTACGTCGAGCGCCAGGCCGCGTCGCGCGGCCTCGGCCTGAAGGGTACGGAGGACCTTGTCAGCGCCAAGCGCCAGCGCCGCCATGTCTTGCGGCAGGTAGATGCGGGTCATGTGCGTCGCGCCTCCTCGGTCACTTCGTGCAGCATGCCGTCGTCGAGCCGGGCTAGGGGTTCGCCGTCCAGCAGCGCCGCCGGCCCGCAGGCGCACAGGCCCAGGCAGAAGGTGGGCTCGACGGTCAAGCTGCCGTCGCGGGTGGTGCCGCCCCATTCCAGGCCGAGCCTTGCCAGCAACCGGTTCGCCATCGCGGCAGCCCCGACCGATTGGCAGGCTTCCGCGCGGCAAACCTGCAGGACGTGCCGGCCGGGCGGCGTACGCCGGAAGTCGTGGTAGAACGAGACGACGCCGTGCACCTCGGCACGGGACAGGTTCAGCGCATGGGCGATCATCGCCTCGCTCTGCTTCGGCACGTAACCGAATTCCTTCTGCAAGGCATGCAGGATCGGCAGCGCGGCGCCCTCAAGGCTGGCGTGGGCTGAGATGATCTCCCCTGCCAGGACAGCGTCCCAGCGGTCAACGAGTGCGGTGGGGGGCGATTTGCTTATCATTGCGACCACGGCGGTGTCTTGCTCCCTGTGCCGCTTTGGCGGCATTGGACGATGTAACAGGGCTATTCTTCGCCGGATCAAGCCCGTTTTCGAGTGCTGCGATAGCGAAGTCCTATCAAACGGTGTGGTTGCGCCGGGTCAGCAAGCGCGCCTCAGCCAGCAACGCGGCAGCTAGGGCCGGCATCGGCTCGCGATGCGGCAGCACTAGCCCGATCTCGTAGGTCGCGTCGGGTTCGACGATCGGAATGCAGCGCAGCCGGGGCGACAACACCAGAGCCTGCGCCACGCGCTCCGGCAGCACCGTCGCCCAGCGCCCGGTCAGCACATGGGCCAGCAGGGTGACCTGCGAGTTGGACTCCAGCGCCGCCCGCGGCTCCCCCCCGGCGCCGCGCATGAGCTGGTCCATGATCCGCCGGTTCTGCATATCGGGTGTCAAGAGGCATAGCCGCGCGTGGCTGAGTTCGGCCCATGCCACCGTCTCCCGGTCGCCCAATGCACCTTCGGCCGTAGTGATGAAACGGTAGCGTTCGGTGTAGAGCGGCACCGTCCTGACCCGGCCCAGCGCCTCGTTGTTCAGGTAGGTGATCCCGGCGTCCACCTCCAGGTTCGCCAGCATCTGCAGGATCTCGGCAGACGTGCAGGACAGGATGGTGAACTGCAACGCGGGGTGCCGCTTAAGGCAGGGCTCGGTCAGGGCCGGAACCATCGCGAGCGCCGTCGGGATCACCGCGATGCGCAGATGGCCGGAAAGGCCCGTCCGCATGCCCTGCAGCTCCTGCCGCATAGCGCGGGCATCGCCCACTAGGCGCTGGGCCCACTCCAGGACCTTCTCCCCTTCCGGCGTCAACCCGAGAAAGCGGGAGCTGCGCCGGACGAGCATCACGCCCAGCTCGTCCTCGAGCTGCCTGATCCCGGCCGAGAGTGTCGGCTGGGCGACGCCACAGGCTTCCGCCGCACGGCGGAAGCTCCGCTCCCGTGCCACGGCAACGAGAAAATTCAGCTTGTTAATCACAGCGGATGTAAAGCAGTCCAGGCAAGCGTTGGGCAATGCTGAACGGCGTGCGGCACGTCGTTGCAGTTCACAGCAGGTCGCAGCTGACTCCAGGCAATCGCATCGGCGATCCGGTCACTTCGGCAGCAACCCCTTGGATGGGAGTTCTGACGTTAAGCGTCGCTATGCTTCATTAAGGTCTACCCCAGCGAGGCAACCGCGCGAGACACTTTCCACGTCTCACATGGGTTGTGTTCCGGTTTCCGAGACACTACCGTGCGCGGGTCCAGACCTCAATAAGACGGATTGCTCTTCCGCATGCCCCTCTATGGCTATGCCCGCGTATCCACCTTTGACTAGGATCTCGGCATCCAGCGCGCCGGCCTTAAGTCAGCCGGCTGCAAGGTGGTCCGCGCCGAGAAGGCGTCGGGCACCCCCGCAATGGCAGGACCGAACTGCAGGTGCTGCTCGACTTCGTGCAGCCCGGCGACACCCTGGTCGTCACCCGCATCGACCGGCTCGCCCGGTCCATGAAGGACCTGCAGGACATCGTCCACGAGTTGAAGCAGAAGGGCGTCGCCCTGCGCGCGACCGAGCAGCCCGTGGGCACGGGCACGGCCGCCGGCAAGGCGTTCCTCAACATGCTGGGCGTGTTCGCGGAGTTCGAGACCAACCTGCGCCGCGAGCGCCAGCTCGATGGCATCAAGGCGGCCAAGGCCCTTGGCATCTACAAGGGACGCAAGCCGAGGATCAACCCGGCCGAACTGCGTCGCTTACGTGATGAGGAGAAGCGCGGCCCTGCCGCCATCGCGCGCTGGCTCGGCATCGGCTGAGCCAGTGTCTATCGGGTGCTTAGAAAGCCGACGTCGCCAGCGTAGGGCCCGGCACAGGCAAGCCATCCCACGCTACTTTGCGTCTGGTAGCAGCGATGTTGGGTCACCCCCCAGTAGGAACGGGCGTAGCACCTTCGCGACTGCGTCGGGATACTCCTCATACAGCCCGAGCGCGCCGGCTGCGAGCTGCCGGCTGGCAACGCAGCAATTCTAAATTGCCCTGGTGCTGCACGGGCATCATCGTGTGAGCTGGCCTTGTCGTAACCTCCATGCCAAAAGTGCCGATCTGAAAAGTGTGTAGATTCAACGCAC
>JAABUT010002648.1_pt1 | contig 16733 bp, 18 predicted proteins | sample 5559281 | NCBI WGS metagenome assembly JAABUT01 (sample SAMN10711880, study PRJNA513359) | rock metagenome | isolation source: Antarctica rocks | place: Antarctica: Victoria Land, Ricker Hills nord | collected 2016-01-04 | reverse complement strand
GTCCGGCGTCGAGTGCGGCTGATCGAGGCACCTGGCGAGCAGGCCGAGGCGGCGACCGGCGGCCAGCTCTTCGATGCGGTGCTGTGCCATGGCGTGCTGATGTACCTCGAGCAACCCGATCCGCTGGTCGGCGCGTTGTGCCGCTGCGTGCAGCCCGGAGGGGTCGTGTCGGTGATGGCGCTGAACGCGCGCACGCTGGCGGTCCGCCCCGCCCTGGACCGCCGCTGGGCGGCTGCGCTGGCCGCGTTCGACGCCACCTGCGAGGTGGGGGTGCTCGGCACGGACACACGCGGCGACACGGTCGAGGTCTTGTCCGACCTGCTGCGGCAGCACGCAGTGGCCCCGGAGGCGTGGTACGGCGTCTGGCTGTTCGCCGACTGGCAGGATCTGCCGCCCGCTACCACCGACGTGGCGGCGGTCGCCGCCGTCGAGTTCGAAGCGAGCCTGCGCGACCCCTACCGGCAGCTCAGCCGCGTGTTCCACCTGATCGGACGACGTGCCCCGTCCCCACACCGCTGACCGGACGCGCCGGGGTGGCGCGCCGATCCCCCTACCGGACGAGATGGCCGATGTCGGCGTCTCGGTCGAGGTCCGGCGTGCCTTCCCACGACGTCCGTCGTCCTAGCCAGCCAAGGACCCCTATGCGCTTGTCGTCGAAGCGACGTCCGTAACGGACGATCCTGCTCGGTTACTACTCGGACCCCATCCCTGAGCAGCCCACCCGACAGCGACATCTCCTTCCCCGCTGCCCGACGCACCCGGCTGCCGGCAGCCCGCCGACCTGTCAGCGGCGGCGCCGGGGTCGGCTGCTCATGTGCCGCCAGATCGCGTGGTCCAGCGCGGTCGCCTCAACATGCAGGTCCTTGGCGACCGCGGTCACCAGCGCCTCGGCCTCCTTCGGCGACGACGACCGGCCCAGCCCCTCCTCGACGAACCTGACGACCCAGGTGTCGGCCTTGACGCCACTGCGGCCCAGCAGCATCAGCAGGTAGGTCCACGTGACGTCACCCAAGCCCTTCACTCCCACGTATGCCCTGCGGGCCGCCGGCTCCTCCGAGAGCAGCTGCGAAGCCGTCGTCACGCCAACCGCGACCAGCCGGGTTGCCGCCTCGACGACGCCCTCGGCTTTGAGCAGCCCGCCGCTCAGCACCTGCCGGTTGCCCAGCACCGCAGCCAGTGACTGCGCGTCCGCACCGGCCAGGTGCGACAGGTCATCCAGCCCTCCCGCGCCGCCCTGGCGCACCTCCCGCCAACGACCTACCGCGCCGCGCACCCCCGTCGTCGGCGACGTCCCGTAGGCGTTCCGGATTGACAACACCGCGTCCAGCAGCGCCGCCTCGACCTCGTTCGGGTAGCCGCCACGGAACGCCGGCCACGGCGCCCGCAGCTCCCGTCGGACATACTCGGAAAGCGCCGTCCGATCCTCGTCAACGCCAGCCACAGTCGCAGGCTACGGCCGCGGCTCGACCAAGGTGTGCTCGACCAGCGACACATCAGCGACCGGTTACGTCGTCTCCTTGTCAGGGCGACTGGCGGAATGGTGCTTGGGTGTCTTGTCCTAACGCGCTTCCCAGGAGTCGGCTGGGGGTTGCTGTAGTGGGAGCGGGGCGGGGAGTAGGTGGCGGTCGCCGCAGGCGGTGAACGGGCCTCGGTCGGGGTCCCGGAGGCGGTCCATCTGCGGGTCGGCGACGTCGCGTAGCCACCGGGCGATGCCGATGCTGGGGTCGAGTCGGAGTGTTTCCCAGGCCCGCCAGATTGCCCCGAGCCGCACCCGGGCTTCTTCGTGCGCCCACCAGCTGGCGCACCAGCCACCGCCGCTGGTCCCGTGCTTGGCGTACAGCGGGGCGACGACAGCTTCGACGAACTCCGGCAGCGACCCGTACAGGAACGGGACCGCCTGACCCTCGGCCGGCCCGGCTGGTGGGTTGCCGGTGGCGCGCAGGTCCGCGACGGTGTGCTCGAGGTCGTCGAGTTGCTGCGCCTGCCGGGTCAGCAGCGCCTGGACCTCGGCGGGTGTCACCGCACCACCCGCAACGGCCGGGTGGTGCGGGTGGTGATCTGGTGCACCGCTGCTGCGTCGGCCGCGGTGACCTCGGCGGCCCGGGGCCCGTCGTACCAGGGCAGCAGGCGCAGCATCGCCGGTTTGGCGCCGGTGGTCAGCAGCAGGGCGGTGCCTTTGGGCAGGGCCCGGATCTGGGCGGCACTCAGGATCGGTTCCTTGCGGCTGCTGTGGGTGCGGGTGGCCCGGCCCGGGCCGGTGGACCAGGAGTCGGTGGGGACGTCGTGGTCCCCGACCAGGCGGGACACGTCCTGCACGAAGCTGGCTTCGTCCAGGCCGGCGCCGAGCAGCTTGACGGTCGCGGCGGACCACAGCGACCGCATCCCGCTCTTGCCCCAGACGGCTTCGCCTTGGGCGTAGCTCTGCAGGATCGTCAGCGGCACGACGCCGCGGGAGCCCAGGTGGCTGTAGAGCTGCGGGAGGTCGGCGATCCGGCAGACGTTCGCGGCCTCGTCCAGCACCGCGAGCAGCGGCGGGTCCAGCCGCCCGCCGCGGTCCTCGGCCGCCTGGACCGCGCAGCGCAGCACCCGGTCGGTGAGGGCGGCGACCAGCGGCGCGGCACTGCCACCGCCGTCCTTGCTCAGCAGGTACAGGCTCTGTCGGGAGGTCACGAACGCCGCCGGGTCGAACACGTCCAGCCAGGGCTGCGGGGTGGTCCAGGCGGTGATCTGCGGGTCCCGCAGGCAGCGGCAGGCGGTGCGGGCGGTGAACAACACCGACCCGCGGGTCTCGGCGGGTGCTTTCATGCTGGCCCGCAACGACCGGGCCAACGCGCCGTAGCCGCCCTGCTCGAGCAGGGTGACCGCGGTCGGGTCCTGCTCGGCCTGCAGCCAGCTGTAGGCGCCGGCCAGGTCGGTGCCGGCCAGGTGCGCGGCCAGGAACAGCGCGGCGAGCAGTTCGGCGGCGGCCGGCCCCCAGATGTCACGGGCCTTGTCGTCATCGACGGTGAGCACGAAGTGCGAGGCGAGCCGCTCGGCGTCCTCCACCCCGGCCAGCTCGGCGATCGGGTCCCACGCCCACGTCTGTGGCTCCCGGGCGATGTGCTGCGGGTCAAACGTCCACACCCGCTCGCCGGTGTCCCGGCCGCGCAGTCGGGCGGTCGCCGCCCAGGCATCGGCTTTGTTGCTGGTCAGCACGACCGGACCCGGCGCGGCCAGCGCGGCCGGTACCGCCAGGCTGGTGGTCTTACCCGACCGGGGTGCCATCACGGCCAGCAGCACGTCCTCCCAGGACGCGGTCAGCAGCGGTCCGCGGGGCACCAGCCGACCCAGGCTCACCCCCCGGTCCGGGGCGGCGATGCGGCCGGAGGAGGCCAGCGACGGGCGCAGCGACCGGGCCTTGACCTGCGCCGGCCCGGGCAGCATCGAGCGCACATCGCCCGGTCGGCCCAGGGACTGCACCGCCCGCGACGGCCGGCGCCGCCGGACACCCAACGCCAGCACCCCGGCCGGCAGGAGCAGGGCGAGGGCGGCAGCGGCGGCCAGGACCACGACCAGGGCCAGGTCGACGCCGGGCCACAGCGCCGCGGCTCCGGTCCGGGCCAGGCGGACCACCAGCAGCGGCGACAGGGCAGTGCGGGGCCAGCGGTGGCCGGTCAGCACCGACGCCAGGCCACCGCCGGTCCACAGCGCCAGGGACGCGAGCCCGAGCAGGGCGGCTGCGCCGGGGATCACCCACGCCAGCGCGGTGTCACTGCCACCGGACCGGCCGGGCGTGCTCACCGGCCCCCCAGCTCGCGGGCCGCGCTGATCGAGGCTGCGGTGGCGTACCGGGTCGGCTGGTCGCACCCGCACAGCCAGGTGAGGCAGCCGGCGACGTTGATGCGTTCGCCGTACCCGGTGCGGACCTCGGTGGGCAGCTCCACGCCGTCCAACGCCTCGGTCAGCGCCCGGTCGGCCTGGGCGATGCTGTCGCCGGGCGTCACGCGTTCCACCGGCTGTTCGTGTCGTGCACCCCGGAGCTGTGCTCAACCTCGGTCAGCCGGGTCCGGAACGGCACTCCGGGCCGCTGCCCGACCTTGAGCAGGAAACGGCCCCGGCCGGGTGGCTCGGCCAGCGCCGACCAGTTCGGCGGTGTCGACCAGGACGTCAGCAGGTCCGCCTCGGCGGACGTCAGCGGGACGACGCCCTCCAGCGAGGTCAGTTCCTGGCGGGGGAGGCCGCCGACGATGACGGCGCCGCACCGCTCGAACAGCCCGCGGGCCTTGGCCCGGTCGTCGGAGGTCCGCAGCGCCGACAGGTCCGCCAGGCTGTGCGTGATCAGGCACTGCCCGACGCCCTGGGCCCGGTTCAGGCGGGACAGCTCATCGACCCGGTCGACCAGGCCCTCGCCAGCCCGCAGGACCTTCCACAGCTCGTCGAGCACGACCAGGAACCGGCGTTGTGGGCCGGCGCCGACGTCGGCCAGGGCGTTGGCTGCCTCGACCGCCCCGAACCCGGCGGACCAGCACGCCAGCAGCGCCGCGGCCTGCAGCTGATGGTCACCGGGGGAGATGCTGCTCAGGTCCATGCACACCGCCGGGGCGTCCAGGCGGAGCCGTTCCGTCGTCGGTTGGGCGAACACCGCGCCGAGCGCGCCTTGGGTGAGGCTGCCGAGGGTGACCATCAGCGGGTCGACGACCCGGCGGTAGCTGGCCAGGTCACCGCGGTCCAGGGTGACGGCCCGGACCTGCTCTGGGGCTTGCTCGAGCAGGCCGATCAGGTCCGGCAGGAGCGGGGCGTCGTGCCCGGCGTACCAGGAGCTCAGCAGAGCCAGGGCGGCGGACAGGATCGTCAGTTCGTGGTCATCGACCGGGCCGCGGCGCACCACGGTCAGCAGCGCGGCGAGCAGGTTCAGCCGGCGGCCGTGCGCCTCTTCCCGCAGCCGCACTGCCTCGTCCCGCAGCTGGGTGACGCGGGTGTCCGCGGCGTCGAGCCAGTCGCGGTACTGCGGGTCGGCGGCCAGCTCGCTCCGTTCGTCCTGCGCGGTCTGGGCCATCGCGTCGATGAGCGCGGCCGCGTCGTGCAGGCCGCCGTCATCGAGGACGTTCAGCGCCCCGAACCCGCGGCCGAGCCGGATGACCTGACCGCCCAGGGCCTGGACGAGGGCGACGTAGTCCGGGCGGGTGTCACCCAGCACCAGCGGGACGGCGCCGCTGGCCGCCGCGCCGATGCACAACCGGCGCACCAGGGTGCTCTTCCCGAGCCCTGGTAGGCCTAGCACCCCCAGGCTGGGGTTGGAGATCAGCCGCGCCCGGGTGAACCAGGAGAACGGGTCGAAACACACCGCCTGCCCGGTGCTCAGGTGCTGCCCCAGCGGGGTGCCGATCGGGGGGCTGCCGGAGCCGATCGCGAACGGGTAGAGCCCGCAGGCCTGCACGGTGGTGGCCCGCCACTCCGGTGGCGCCTCCAGATAGCAGGCCCGGCCCAGGTGCCGGCCGGTGTAGCCCTTGCGGGTCAGCACGCTCATGCGGCGCCGCCCAGGGTGGTGGTGACGTGCGCCGGTAGGACGATCCCGACGCCCAGGGCGGCGGCGAAGGCGGCGGCTTGGGTGCCGTAGCAGCGCCGCAGTCGCAGCCGGGAGGCCCGGCCGAGCTGGTCGACCTGCTGGGTGACGTCGGCCAGGGCGGTCGGGTCGGCGGTGACGGTGACCAGCAACGCGAAGCGGGTCAGCCCGGCGCCGCGGGCCTCTTCTTTGGCGGTTTGCCGGGCGGCGGCCAGCGCGGCGGTCTCGGTTGCCCGGGCTTCGCCGGCCCGGGCGCTTTCCCGGCCGACCGCGGTCCGCACGTCGCTGTCCACGATGGCTGCGGCGTCCCCGGCTCGGTGCGGCCGGTAGGTCAACGTCACCCGCTTACGTACCGCGCCTTGGGCGGGGCCGAGCAGTGCGGACAGCACGCGGGAGGTCACCGCACCGCGGGGGGCTTCGACCATCGCCCAGGTGACGCTGGCGGCGCTGTCGTGCCGGTAGGACCCGAACTCCTCGACCGCGGCGACCGGACCGGCTTCATCCCAGCTGATCGGCGCCGGGTCGCCGTGGGCGCGTTGGGCGTCCAGGTCGTCGGCGGCGGCCGGGTCGTAGGCGACCCGCACGACCGCGGCGATGTCTGCGGCTGCCAGCAGGCGGACCGCACCGGCGCCGGTGCCGACCAGAGCGGCCAGCAGACCCGGCAGCCGGGAGGTGATCAGCTGGCCCATCTCGGTGTCGCCGCGGGTGCGGGACCGGCCGGCTTTGCTCCGCCGCCCGAGTAGTTCCCGTTCGGCCAGGTCGTCGCGTTTGGCGGTGAACGTCAGGGCGATCCGGGCGGTGACGTCCGGGGCGGCGACCGGGTAGGTCGCGGCGCAGTCCCGCAGCACCTGGGCGGCGAACGGCGGGCAGCCGTCGGTGAGCTGGCGGTCGACCTCAGCGGCCAGCCGGTGCCCCGGGTCGGGGGCGGTCTCCACCGTGACGACCGCAGCGACCAGGCCGGGTTCGTGCCCGAGGTCACCGAGCCAGGACGCCCAACCCGCCACCCACGCGTCCACGGTGGCCTCATCGACCAGCGCGTCGCCTTCGGGGGAGATCTCCAGCAGCACCGTGTAGTGCCGGGCGGCTGGGACGTGCACCAACCCGACGGGCTGCCCGGCCGGGGTCTGGACCTCCAACAGCCGGGAGGAGGCGAGCAGCCCGGGCAGGCGGTGCTGCCCGAACGCGACCGGCTCCCCCTCTCCGTTGCGGGGTGGGACCTTGCCCGAGAGGTACACGTGCTGGCCGCGGGCCTTGCCCACCGCCCAGCACACCTGCCCGGCAGCGACCTGCCAGCCGTTACGCCCGGTCGGCGACCGGTACACCGCGGGCAGCAACGCCAGCACCAGCACCAGGAACACTCCCAGGCCGGGCAGGAACCCGCGGGTCTGGGCGGTCAGCAGCACCAGGAGCATCCCGACGAGCAGCACCACCGAGCCGGTGATGCCCAGCCGGGGGACCAGGCCGGGGGAGCGGGGTTTCTGCCAGTTCCCGAACGTCCGCGGCTCAGCAGTGCTGCGCTCGGCGGTGGCTGTCATGCGGCGCTCCCGTCCTTGCCGGTGGCTGAGGTGTGGTCGGTGACTGCGCCCTGCGCCGCGGTCTTCGCGCCCTTGGCGACCTGCAGTGCCGCCCCGACCGCGACCCCCGCCGGGCCGGCGGCAGCTGCGGCGCCGGAGGCCCCGGCCGCGCCGGAGGCGCCAGCCGTCCCAGCCCCCGCCCCGGCGCTGGCGCTCTTCGCCGCTGGGGCGGCGGGCCCGGTTGCGCCGCTACTGCCGCGGCTGGCCAGCATCCGGGCCCCGGTGGGCAGCGCCGCGCCGGCGGCGAGCATCGCCGCGCCGCCGCCGCCCTGGGAGGTGGCGGCGGCGACGGCCGGGACGACTAGGCGTTGCAGCGCGGGTAGGGCGACCAGGGCCAGGCCGGCGACGGCCAGGCCGGCCAGGATCTGCTGCGGGCCGGTGCCGTCCCCGAGCAACACGAACGCGGTGGCGTAGATCAGGGCCGCGACTGGCTTGTAGAGCAGCGCCGCCAGCAGCCAGGAGGTGAGTTTCTGGAAGCTCTGCTGCCCGGTCCTGGTGCCGGAGGAGGCAGCGACGGTCGGTAGCACCCCGGTCAGCAGGACCAGCATCCCGACCCGGACGACCATCAAGACCAGTTGCGCCAGGGCGGCCAGGGTGCCCAGCACCGCGACGATGAGCTCCAGGCCGATCCCGAGGCCGTTCATGCTTCCGGCGAGCCGGACCAGGCGGTCCCCCAGGTTCTGCCCGGCGCTCTGGTCCAGCAGCCAGGAGGAGAACTGATCCCCGGCCTGGCCGAGCAGCATCACCAGCGGCACGGCCAGGAAGGTGGCGGCGAGCAGGTTCACGATCGTGCGGCTGGCGGTGACCGCGCCGCCGGACTTGCGTTCCAGCATCATCCGGCCGCGGCGAACAGCAACGAGAGCACCGCCAGGGCGCCGGTGACCCAGGCCAGGTAGGTGTGCATCCGGGCGGTCGGGCCGGTCAGGTCCGGTAACCCGACGCTGGTCCATGACGCCAGGCTGAGCTTCGCGGCCTCGGCGAACCCCGCGGCCAGCTCCTTGGCGATGCTGTCCAGCACGCTGCCACCGACCGCACCGGCAACCGAGCCGGCGGCGTGGCACAAGGTGGCGGCGCCTGGGAAGTCGCACGGGCTAGGCACCGGGTGCCCCCCAGAGCACGAACCCGGTGGGGGTGGGCACCTGGACGGCGGTCGGGCTGACCCCGCCGTCGTTCTGCAGTTGCAGCCGCCAGTCCCCATCGCGCCACAGCACCGTGCTGGTCACGACCTGGAAGCCGTCGAATCCTGGCACCCGGGACACCAGCTGTACGACGCCCTGTGCGGGTGTCCAGGACACGAACCGAAACGCGACCGGCTGGCCATAGCCGCCCGGCGGTGCTGCGTCCGTCGTGGTCGAGCGGAACGCAACGAAGCGGTCCCGGCCTGGGCCGGGCACGACTTGGGCCAGGGTTACGGTCCGCCACCCGCCGTGCGGGGAAGCCAGGTACCGGGTGCCGATCTGCTGGGCGGCGAGCAGTGCTCCCAGCGGGGAGCGGGCGTAGCCAGCCGCGACCGCCCCGGCGACGTGGGCCGGTCCGGCGTCGGTGCTGGTTGGTTCCTGCACGCCGGCCCAGGTCGACCAGGTCAGCCCGGTGGGGGTGGTGGTCGGCACGGTCAGGTCCAGCGGGTGCGGTTTTGCTGCAGCGGCGGGTGGTGCGGCCGGCGCCGGTGGCGCGGCGGGGCTGCGGCGGGCGGGGCGGCCGCCGGCGGGCGGGGTTGCTGCTGGTGGCCGGTGGTGATGTCCACCGCGACCAGGCCGGCGGCCAGGGCGAGCAGGACAGCGCCGACCACCAGGGTCTTGCGACTGGGGCGGCGCGGGTCGGGGTTGGGGGTCGGCTCGGTGAGGTCCACGGAGACGAGTGTCGGGGCAGCCACAGCGGTTAGCCGCTGAGGCCGAGTGCGGCGACGATCGGGCCGGCCGAGGCGGCCAGCACGATCCCGGTCACTACCGCCCCCAGGGCGGAGCCGTGCTCGGAGATCCCACCGCGGCGGTGCTGGATCATCAGGGTGCCGGCGACGATCAGCAGCCCGAGGGCTGCGCACGCCGTGACCCCCCACGCCACCCAGCCCACGACGGTCTGGAAGTGCTGCGCCCCGGGAGGCGCAACCGGGGTGGTGCCGATCGCGTGCAGAACTGTCAGACCCAGCACGTAGACCTCCTCAGTGCTGCCGTCGCACCAGGCGGCACGACTCCAAGCAGCTCCTTCGCTCCCGGACGGTAGAGGCCCGATCCGGACCTGTCGAGGCTATCGACAGGCGAATGCGGTGCGATTACGGTCGGATACGGCCATGCCCGGATTCGGCGGGGTGGCGCCCGAGTCCGCCCCGAGCTGCGGGTTTTGGTGACGACCACGGCGAGTGCCCCTAACCTCCGGAGGACATGAGTGATCACAGCGAACCTCGCTACGTCGGGGCCGTGGACGCGGCCCGGATCTTGGGTGTCAGCGTCAGGACCGTGCGGCGCGAGGCAGCCGCCGGCCGGGTGCCGGCGATCCGGTTGGGCCGGGAGTGGCGCTTCCTGCTGTCCGACCTGGACGGCCCCCTCACCCGGCAGGGCCGCCCACCCAGCTCCGGCTGACCGGCCTGACCGGCCTGATCGGCCTGACCGGCGTGGCCGGTCGTGACCGGCAAGGCCACCGGCGCCGCCGCGGCCGCCGGCTTGTTGGTGCTCGGTGCCGTCCTGGGCCTGACCGTGCTGGTCGCGGCGACGCCGCCGGCCAGCGCCGCCCAGACCGGCGGCTCACTGAAGGCCGGGGCGGTCCCGGCGGCCTATCTGCAGGCGGTGACCAAAGCCGGCGGGGCGTGCCCGGCGGTGTCCGGGCCGCTTATTGCGGCGCAGATCGAGACCGAATCGGGCTGGAATCCGACGGCGGTGTCACCGAAAGGTGCTGAAGGCCTTTCCCAGTTCCTGCCCGGCACCTGGGCGGGCCGTGGCATCGACGCCAATGGCGACGGCACCGCCGACCCGTTTGATCCGTGGGATGCGATCGCCAGCCAGGCCGGTTATGACTGCGCGTTGGCCGGGGCGGTCGCGGCGGTGCCGGGGGACCGGGTCGGGAACATGCTCGCGGCCTACAACGCCGGGCCGGGTGCGGTCCTGAGCTTCGGTGGGGTCCCGCCGTACCCGGAGACCCAGCGCTACGTCCGGGCGATCCAGTCGCTGATCGGTGTCTACAGCGCGGCACCGTTGGCGCTGCCGGCCGGGACCGCGGGTGCGGTCCTGTCCGCCGCCCAGAGCATGCTCGGCGTCCCCTACGTCTGGGGTGGGACGACCCCGGGGGGTGGGTTCGACTGTTCGGGGTTGACCAGCTGGGCCTACGCCCAGGCCGGGGTCCGGATCCCGCGGACCGCCGCTGAGCAGGAAGCCGCGGCGAGCCCGACTGCTGATCCCCGGCCGGGTGATCTGGTGTTCTTCGGGCCGGTCGGCAACGCCGACCACGTCGGGCTCTACCTCGGCGGCGGCCGGATGCTGGACGCCGCGCACACCGGGACGTTGATCCGCACCGAGGCGTTGTGGCCCGGGTCCGGGGCGCGGTTCGGCCGGGTCCTGGCATGACACCGACCACGGCGCCGGCACCGACACAGCCGCGGGGCTGCCCGCCGGGCAGGTATCGGCGCCGCCAACGCCTCCAGGACTCCGGCCGGTTCCCCACCGGCCGGAGTCGCTTCCCCTCTGTCTGCCGTAGGAGCCCGTCGTGACCATGACAGGCGAAGATCACAGCGAAGCCTTCACCCCTAGGCAAGATATGGTTGGGCGTCCCAAAGCGGCCCCGGCGGGGGCCGCCAGGGGCGCCCAGCCTGGTGTGGGTGTGGGGGTCCGACCCTGCGGTGTCGGTGGTCAAGCCGAACCAGACGGGCCAAGCACAGCGACGTCGGCGGCGACGACCTCGGCGGTTTTGGGTCGGCGTCGGGCGCGTGGGGACGGGCACCGGACGGTGCGGGTGGATCTGCGGCTGAACGCCGATGAGGCCGGGGCGTTGCAGCAGGCTGCGGAACGCACCGGGATGACCCGGGCTGGCTACGCCGCCGCTGCGGCGTTGGCGGCCGCTGGTGGGATCCGGGCGCCGCGGGCGTTGCTGGCGGCTGAGGTGCGGAACAGTGAGCTGCTCGGGGCGTTGGTGGCTGCCCGGTTTGAGTTGGCGAAGGTCGGGGTGAATCTGAACCAGCTGGCCCGGGCGGCGAACATTGACGGGACGGTGCTGCCCGAGCAGCTCAGCGAGGTGCTGGCCCGGGTCGACGCCGGGGTGCGGCTGCTCGATGCCCGGACCGTGCAGGCCGTGAGCGGCGCCGCACGGTGACCGGCGGCGGGACCGGCGACCGGAGCCGGCTGGTGAAGGCCACTGCGGTGGCCGCTGTGGCGACTGGGTGTGTGGTGCGTGGTCGGCTGTGATCGGCAAGGTGTTGCGGTCGGGTGGGTCGACCCGGAACCTGGTGCGGTACCTGTTCGGGCCGGGGGAGCGCAACGAGCACACCAAGCCGCGGTTGGTCGCTGGCTGGGACGAGCTGGGCCGGATCGCCCCGGACCGGGCCGGTGGAGATGTTGGGCTGACGGCGCTGGCCGCCTTGTTGGACGCGCCGAACAAAGCCGCCGGTGGCGGCGCCGGCAGCGTCTACCACCTGATTCTTTCCGCAGCCCGGGCCGAGGAAAGGACAGGACTTGCGGCCGATCCGCCGTTGTCTGATGAGCAATGGGCCGGTATTGCCCGGGACGTGTTGGAACGCATCGGGGTCATTGCCGCTGGCGGCGCTGATGGGGTGCGGTGGGTCGCGGTCCGGCACGACCAGCCGGGGTCTGAGCACGTGCATGTGGTGGCGACCCTGGCCAGGCAGCAGAGCCACCAGCGGGTGCATCCGCGTAACGACTTCTACCGGGTCGGGGAGGGTTGCCGGGCGGCTGAGGCCGCCCATGGGCTGCGCGGGACGGCGCCCCGGGACCGCACCAGCACCCCGACGGCGACCCGCCCGGAGCGGGAGAAAGCTGGCCGGCTGGGCCGGGGGGAGGTTCCGCGGGACGTGCTGCGACGGCAGGTACGGGAGGCGGTCGGGCGGGCATCGAGCTCGGTCGGGTTCCTGGCGGAGCTGCGTGGCGCCGGTCTGCTGGTCCGGGAACGCCTGAGCCCCAGCACCGGGGCGGTGACCGGCTACGCCGTGGCCGTGGCCGGTGGGGACCACAACAGCCACGGCCAGCCGATCTTCTACAGCGGCGGCCGGTTGGCCTCAGACCTGACCTGGCCCAAGGTCCGGGCCCGGTACGGCGAACAGGCCCCCACCAGGCCGGTGCAGGCCGCCCCCAGCCCGACAGCTGCGACCGGGTCGACAGCCGCGCCAGGGGTCGCGCCTCGGCTCAGCGCTGAGGAACGCGAGCAGGTCTGGCGGCAGGCCAGAGCAGCGGCTGAGCACGCCGCCCAGGTCATCGGCGGCCACGCGCAGGACCCGGCAGCGGCCGCCGATGCCGCCTGGGCCGCGTCGGACTTTTTGACCGGCGCCGCCCGCCTGGTCGCCGGCAACGGCCGGGCCGGCCCGCTGGAGCAGGCCGCCCGCGACCTGGACCGGGCCGCCCGGCAGCCGTGGGGGCGCACCCCGGCACCGAGCCGGGCCGGGCAGGGCCTACGGACGGCGTCCGGGTTGCTGCTGGCCGCCAGGTTCGTCCAGAACAGCGAAACCCAGCAGCTGCTCGCGCTGCTCGCCCAGCTCGCCTCCCTCGCCGACGCGGTCACCCGCATGCGGGAAGCGCAGGGCCGCGCGGAGCAGGCCGCCGCCGCCCGCCGGGCCGGCGAACAGCTGCACGCCGCGCACGCCGCCAGGGCTGCGCCGTTCCCACTCAGCCGCAGCGCCGCCCTGGCCGCTGCCCACGCCGCCGGCGCCCAGGACAGCACCTCCCGCCGTCAGGACCCGCCGGCCGCCGGCCGCGGGCGCAGCCGATAACCCAGGAGCAGCCATGACCCCCAGCCACGATGAAGACCCGACTGCGCAGGCAGCGGCGAAGCTCGGCCAGGCCGTCGCGCTGCTCGCCGCCGCCGCGGAGGCCTTCGCGCAGCTGCAGGCGACCAGGACCAGCGAGCGGGCCGGCCGCGATGAACGCACCGCAGCCGCCGCCCGCACCCAGCTCCGGGCCCGGCACACCGCCGACCGCCTGGTCTGGTCGCCGCTGCTCGACGCCGACGGTCTGTCCCGGCTCGACGTCCCGGACACCCTGGCCGGTTGGGGGGCCGCCCGCTGTTGGCCGCAGGACCCGGAGGCGCAGGCCGCCCGGCGCGCGGCCGAGCAGCGCCTGACTGACCTGCGACCCGAGGCGATGCGCGTCTACACCGACCAGGTCGCGGACGGCGTGGAGGAAGCAGCGGCGATGCGGGACGCAGGGTGGCTGCCCGACCAGGAGCCAGCGACGGCCACCGCGGAACCGGCCGCCGAGCGCCCGACACTGAGCGACAACGTCATCGACCTGGCCGCCGGCACAGACCTGGGCGAGGACGGTGGGCGCGGTGAGCCAGCGGCCGGCGCCGACCGCAGCCGCACGATCGAGGGGGAGGTGCTGTCCTCCCGGGTGCACCCGCCGGACGAGCTGCACTTCCCGGGCCAGCTCACGGTCGAGGCCGGCGCCGTCGCGGCGGCCCTCGCGGTGTGCCGGGCCTGGACCAGGCCCGGCACACCGCGTTGCCAGCCGCCGCAGCCCTGGGCCGGACGTGACCGGCGCCGGCACCTGCGCGCAGCGCAGACAGGCAGTCAGAACGGCCGCGCAGGCCCTGTACACCGGGCAGCTGACCGCCGACCCGGGCGCGCAGGCCTACCTGACGTCCCGGGGCATCGACGCTGCTCTGGCCCGCCGGCTCGGGCTCGGCGCCGCCGGCCGCAGCTGGACCGGCGCGGTCGACCAGCTCCGGCACGCCGGCTACACCGACAGTGAGCTGGTGGACGCCGGGGTCGGGTTCCGGTCCGGCAAACACGCGGTGGTCGATGTGTTCCGGTCCCGGGTGCTGTTCCCGGCGCACGACCGGTACGGCCAGCTCGTCGGCTGGGCCGGTCGGTCCACCCCGACCGCCCCACCGCAGGCCCCGGCCTGGCTGAACAGCGCCGCCGGGGACTACCGCAAAGCCGAACTGCTGCATGGCCTGCACGAAGGCCGAACCCGGCTGGCTGCCGGCGCCACACCGGTGCTGTGCGAAGGAGTGCTGGACGCGCACGCCGTCACCCTGGCCACCCACCACACCTGCATCGGACTGGCACCGGGCGGCACCGCCCTCACCGCACAGCACGTCGCCGCGCTCCACCAGGCCCTGCCAGCCGAGACAGATGCGCCGGAGCGGGGACGTAGCCGGCCGCGGGTACTGGTCGCGTTCGACGCCGACGACGCCGGCCGGCACGCCGCCGTCGCTGCCTGGCCGATGCTGCACGCCGCCGGGCTCGACACCGCCCTGGTCACGCTGCCGACCGGCACCGACCCAGCCGAGGTCCCAGCCCAAGTCCTGCGCCACGCGATCCACACCGCGCAGCCGCTGGCGGACCTGGTCATCGACCACACCCTCAACGCATGGCCAGAACGGCGCCGGTGGGCCGAACACACCGTCGCGGCCAGCCGGGCTGCCGCCCGCACCATCGCCACCCTTCGACCAGAACAGATCGGCCGCCAAGTCACCCGCGTCGCAACCGCCCTGCACATCCCCACCGAAGCCGTCACCACAGCGGTCACCGACGCCGCCACCCAGCCCAGCCCCCCCAACGGTGCTCTGGCCAAAGACAACGACGACTGGCACCAGCCGCCGGCAACACGCCACCCCGGGCGAGCCTGCTGACCCATCACACCAGATGGCCCAGCGACCCCGTCGCCCACAGCGACAACCCCTGGGCAAGGCCCGCGACGCACTGCCCGGCAGCTACGGCACGCTTCCGACCGCGGTCCAGAAGGCCGCCGGCGACGCCTTGGCCGCGTCGCTTCAGGCCGCCGCCGGCCGGACCGGCGTGCACTACCTGATCTGGTACGGCCGGATCTGGAACGCCGACCGCGCCCACTAGGACTGGCGGCCCTACCAGGGCGCCGGCGTCTACAACACCACCCCCGACCACCCCGGATGGCATCACCAGCGGCCACTACGAGCACGTCGCATCTCTGCCACCACCAACGACGAGGTGTGGCCGCCGCCGCACCGGCTGACGGTCCACGGTGCCGCGGAGGTCGGCTACGTCCTTGAGCAGGACGACAGGCAGCTCGTGCCGTACAGGACGACACCCGGGTCCGCCAGCTGCCGCGCACCGACGTGCAAGCCGGCTGCGTCTGCGACCTGCAGCCCTTGGACCACCGGTCAGCGCTACCTGGCCCAGCCGGACGTCGGCGTCGCCCTGGACCCGGAGTGGAAGCTCACCGCCGGCCAGCGACCGCTTGGTCAGCTCGGCTCGAGGTGGCGGTGTTGTTCTGCGACCTCGACGGTTTCAAGCGCGTCAACGACACCGCCGGCCACGCGGCCGGGGACGCGGTCCTGGTCGAGACGACCCGCCGGATCCTCGCGGTCCTGCGCGAGCACGACACCGTCGCCCGAATCGGAGGCGACGAGTTCGTCGTCATCGTCGAGCCCTGGCAGCGCGAGGGCGCCCTCGGCCAGGTCGACGCCCGGTCCCTCGCGGTCACCCTGGCCCAGCGCCTCGCCGCGGAGCTCCGGCAGCCCACCGCCGTAGACGGGGTCGAGCACGTCGTCACAGCCAGCATCGGCATCACCTACGCCGGCGTCGCCGCAGCACACGGCGATGACGTGCTCCGCCACACCGACGCCGCGATGTACCGCGCCTGGTCGGGCGGCGCTGGCACACCTGACCGACGGCCAGTGCGTCCCCCGTCCACCGGAACTCTTCATCCCGGTCGCTGAGAGCACCGCCCTGATCCGGCCGCTGGGCGTGCTCGTGCTCTCGGGCGTGAATGCACTTGCATCTGCGCCATTCGGGTGACGTTACACAGAGTAACCGTTCTGGTGGTGCTTGTGCTGCCAGGCTCTTGTTTGCGGCTGGGGCTTCCTGGTTGCTTTGAGTAGTGACGACGCGTAGATCCGGATAGTCCTCACCGACACCTTTTGGGTGCACGGAGACGATCGGTCGCCAGACCGTCCGGGGAGCGAGTGGCGAGACCGCCGTTCATCAGCTGGGGCCTGGGATCGGTCCTGGGATGGGGCGCTCGTGCTTGTGCAGCTGACCTGTGGACTGCGGCGCCTGGTGCTGGTGCTGGCGCTGGTTGTGGCGGTGGTTGGGTTGGGCGCCACGGCGGCTACCGCCGCGGCGAGTTTCCCGGCGGCTTCTGGTGCAGCGGCCCGGTTGGTGACGCTGCAGGGTGTGTACACCGAGATCCATGGCGCCCCGGCCCGGCCGGGAAGCACGGTGGACACCGACACCCCTTTGTTCGAGCTTTCTGCTGGCGGCCGGCACTACCGGTTGAAGTTCGCTCACGAGCCGCACGTGCGGTCCCGCGCCACCATCACGGTCACCGGGGTGCTGGTCGGTCACACCATCGACGTGACAGCCCCGGGCAGCGGGGTGGCGCAGGTAGCCCCCCCGGCCGCTCCGTCGCCGCCGTCGTCGACGACGTCGTCGGCGGGAGCGGCGGCCGGTGCGGCGGTGCAGACCGGGACGAAGTCGCTGC
>JAABUT010002647.1_pt1 | contig 16741 bp, 18 predicted proteins | sample 5559281 | NCBI WGS metagenome assembly JAABUT01 (sample SAMN10711880, study PRJNA513359) | rock metagenome | isolation source: Antarctica rocks | place: Antarctica: Victoria Land, Ricker Hills nord | collected 2016-01-04 | reverse complement strand
CTTGCCATCTGCTATGACTTGCGCTTTCCCGAAAATGCCCGCAGCTTGGCTCTTCGAGGAGCGGAGGTCATAGCACAGCCATCAACCTGGCCCAGCGCGGCATCCATCTTGGCCGAGCACTTCCCACCTGTGCGCGCCTGCGAGAACCGTGTGTTCCTCGCTGTGGCCAACCGCCCGGATACGGAGTCCGGGACTCAGTTCATTGGCCGCAGCCAGATCGTAGCGCCTAGTGGCCAACGTATCGCCGAAGCTGCTGGCAGGGCCGAGGGATTGTTTTGCGCCCTCATCACCCCTTCTGACGCCCGCGAGAAACGAATAGTCACAAGGGCGAACGAGTATGAGGTGTCGCTTTTTACAGACCGGCGGCCCGAACTGTATGGTGCAATCGCCGACAAACACCTATCCAGTTAATAAGAAAGGAGTCGCTCGTGTGCGGACCCTCCATCGTCAGCGCGTCGGACAAGCAGCGGATTGCGGCGTACAGCGCCGCCTATCGGCAGGTGTCCGAAAGTCCCTTCGGTGAAGACGACCAGATCGGTATGCTAAACCTATTGTCGCCCAGTTCAATGCGCGAGGTCATGAGTCAGGCCGATGGGGCGCAGGTCTTTGACTTAGGCGTCGACTACTTCATAGGCATGCCGTCTTGGACTGCCGCGGGTGACCCGCCCTACGCGATTTGGATGTCGCATACCCCTCGCGGGACGGTGGCCGATGATCCGCTAAAACTCGGTCGCGAACACAATGAGCTGGTTAGCTACTCCGGCGATTGTGTGCAAATGTACACGCATTGCGGCACACATCTCGACACCTTGAACCATTTCGGCTACCGAGGCAAGATTTGGAACCATGTCAGCGCAGAGCGAAGTCTTGGGAGCCGTCATTGGATGGCCTGCGGAGCCGACAAACAGCCTCCGATCATAGCCCGTGCAGTGTTGTTCGATGTTGCGGCACTGCACGGCGTCGACATGTTGCCGGACAGTTACGGCATCGGAGAGCAGGACCTGCGAGATTGTTTAAAGCGTGAGGCGGTGGACTTCCGTGTCGGTGACGTCGCAATGATTCGCACGGGTCGAATGTCCGTTTGGCCTGACCCCCAGAGATATATGCTTAACGAGCCCGGTCTCAATCGCGGAGGGGCTGAGTTCCTCGCTCGCTCCGGCGCCATCTTAATCGGCGGCGACAATCTGGCGCTGGAGCAACTGCCGACGGCCGAAGCAGACAACTGGCAAGTCGTCCACACGTATTTGCTCGCTGAGGCAGGGATCCCCATTATGGAAGTAGTGGATCTCGAGGCATTGGCCCGTGAAGAGGTATACGAATTCGCTTTCATTGGAGCGTGTCTTAGGTTACGGGGCGCCACGGCTGCACCAATGCGTCCGCTCGCTATGCCGTTTGCTAAGAAGCTATGAGCGGAGACGGTGTCGAAATCAGGAGCGGCGCCGTGCGAAGCAGGGCGTCCCGCGTCGGACGTTTCTCGGCCTGTTGCCGTCAGTAATAACTACCACAGTAGGTCACCGTAAGCCGTCGGCCCTTCGGCACTGCCGAACTCCATTGGCCCAGTCCTCCAAACACACACTCCGGAACGATCATCGCCCGCCCGTCCACGCTTCAAGGGAGAATCAATGTCAGCCTTGTGTACATCAATGCAAAAAGCCGTGCTGCCTGGGAAGTCGGCGACCATCGCTGGCGCGTTGGCAGTTACGTTCCTCGCATCGGCATGCTCGACTCCGTCGACCAGCTCATCGGGAACTTCGACCCCAACTAAGGACAACACGAACGCTCGATCGATGGCAACGGCCAAGACGAACATTGAGGCGATCTCCAAAGCGCCCACCTACCGTGGACCTACCGCGCCAGTAGACGCTTCTAAGTTGCGGGGGAAGACGGTCTATTTCGTAGCCTTTGACTTGAGCAACGCTTTCAACAAGGCCATCTTGGATAACTTCACGGAAGCCGCCAAGCTGATGGGCTTACGAGTCATCGGCCTTAGCGGACAGGTCAACGCCTCGCTGGAAAGTACTTACGTTAACCAAGGGGTCAAGGCCAAAGCTGCGGCAATTGTGCTGCTATCGGTGGGGGCCGAGCAGGTGCCTGCAGCCCTGCAGAATGCTGCGGACGCTCACATTCCAGTGATCACCATGGCTCAGCGCAGCGCTGGCGGTGACCCGGGCAAGAACGTCACGAACCAGGTCACCGTAAACACTACCGACATCGGCAAGGCGCAGGTCGATCTTGCGTACATGACATCAAAGGGGAACGTCACCGCTGTGGGTTACGGCGGAAGTTCGCTACCACAAGACGCGAGCCAGTGGGCCGGACAAGCAGCACGGATCAAGGAGCTATGTCCGAAGACCTGCAGCTACACGAACAAGAACATCGACCTCACGAGCTTTCAGACCAAGCTTCCGACCATCGCTCGGGCCGCGATCACGGCTAACAAAAATCTAACGTGGTTCCTCCCGACCTGGGATATCTTGGCGGGTTACCTAGTTCCGGGCATCCAGCAGGCCGGTGCAGACGGTCGCGTCCGCTTCAGCAGCTGGAACGGGATCCCAGCCGCCATGAAGCTGGTCAAAGATGGAAAAGAGGCGGCGACGTTCGGCGTCCCGCTTCGCTGGTGGGGCTGGGCAGCCGCAGATATGGCAGCTCGCTACATCACGGGTCAGACCGTGGCTCCTGATGCAGAGAACATGCCGGTTCGGATGTTCACCAAGGCGACTCTCGAACAAGCGGGCACTACTGACAACGAAACACAGCTCTATCAGGATAGCGCGGTTTTCGACACGTATAAGAAGCTGTGGGGCCTGTCTTAGCCTCTCGAGCTGGCTGGTCGGCGAATGGACCCCGCCAGCCAGCCGGGCCAGTTATCACTGTTCACGCTGAGGGAGAGGCACGCTCTGATGTCTGTTACGTCGACGCCGGAAGATGAGAGGACGTCGAGCGGTTCGCCCGCGCCTTCCACCTTGGCCGTTGTGGCCCGACGGCTTCTGCCTTACACGCTGCTCGCTGTGCTCGTTGTTGAGTACCTGATCTTTGTAGCCATCAAACCAGGAACGTTTCTCACCAAGGATGCGCTTACCACCATCCTGGCGAGCCAGGCGCCGCTGTTAATAGCTGCCCTTGGCCTGACAGTTACTCTCATCGTGCAAGAGTTCGACCTGACCATCGGTGCCAATCTGGTGTTCGTCGACGTTATGGTGGCGGCACTCACTGTGAACAAGGGCTTGCCATTATTGCCATCCCTTGTCATGGCTCTGGCCTTGGGAACGTTGGTGGGAGTCGTTAATGCTTTGCTCGTGGTGCGCTTGGGCATCGACTCATTTATCGCTACGCTCGGTATGAGCACTTTACTGACGGGTATCAGCCTCTGGGCGGCCGGCTCCACGATCATCTCTAACGTTCCCCGCGCCTTGGTTCTTATTGCCGGAACTCAGATCATCGGTATCCCGCTTGTTGTGTTTTATGCCTTTGCTTTGGCTGTAGTTCTGTGGTACGTACTTTCTCACCTGCCGGTCGGACGCTACCTTTATTTCGTTGGGGCCAACGAGGAAGTTGCCCGGCTGGCTGGGGTGAGGTCGTCGCGCATCAAGTTTGGCGCCTTTGTCGCTGGGGCTTTCATCGCGTCGATTGCAGGAATTATGCAGGCTGGCACCGTTGGCTCCGCGGACCCAACCGCTGGCCCGTCCTTCCTGCTCCCAGCTTTCGCTGCGGCTTTCTTGGGGGCCACGGCCGTGAGAATCGGAAAATTCAACATATGGGGCACGATGATAGCCTCTTACCTTCTTTTCACCGGGATCACGGGCCTTGCGCTTCTTGGCCAGACCGGCTGGGTTCAGGATGCTTTCAACGGCCTGGCTTTGCTTACCGCAGTGATCGCGGCTCGATTCGCGAGGCGCACATGAGCGAGTTGCTCCGCTTTGAGAGAGTCTCGAAGACATTCGGCGACGTCACAGTCCTCTCCGATGTGACGTTCTCGATACAAGAAGGCGAGATCCACGCGCTTCTCGGTCAGAACGGCTCGGGGAAGTCCACGCTGATCAAGATCATGTCCGGCTATTACGGTCCTGATGACGGCGCTCGATTGTGGGTCGGCCAAAAAGAAGTTCCACTGCCACTGAATCCTGGTGACCCTCTAAAGCTCGGAATTGCCTTCGTGCACCAAGACCTCGGCCTGGTCGATGATCTCAGTCTGGTGGACAACCTATCAGTCGGTGAATACCGGCGGCGCCGCGGGGGAGGCATCGATTGGCCGGCACAAGAGGAGGCAGTGGCGGCAAGTTTGCGTGAATTCGGGGTGCATGAGGACGTGCGTGCAGATGTCTCGACTCTGTCCTCTCCGGCGAAGCGCGCATTGGTCGCAATCTCCCGCGCCGTCACGAAGATTCGGCGCCAGGATGAAGGAGGGGTGCTCGTCTTGGACGAGCCCACGGTATACCTGCCGAGGGATGAGGTGGAGCACTTGCAGGAGACGGTGAGCCGCCTGGCTGGCAGCGGAGTAGGGATACTGTATGTAACGCACAGGCTTGACGAATTGAAGGACTTTGCCGACCGTGCAACCGTTCTGCGCGATGGCAAACACGTCGGTGAGGTCGATATCCGTGAGTCCGGCACTGGCGGCTTGGTGCAATTGATCACTGGCTCGACTGTTTACTTCGGTGCGGCACGAGGGGCCGACGTTGACAGCGCCCAAGCCGAGGTGCTTAGGGCACACGGGCTAACTGGCGGCCGCGTTCGAGACGTCTCATTCGATCTGCGGCCAGGGGAGATCATGGGGTTGGCTGGGCTCGTCGGCATGGGTCAGGACGACGTCTTGGGTTTGCTCTTCGGTGCGACCAAGCGAACGGGAGGAACGGTACATCTTGGCAATGAGATCTTGCCAGCGAATCCGCGTGTGGCGCTCGACAGGGGCATGGCGTTCTTGCCAGCCGATCGCCCGCGATCGTCGGCTGCGGTAACCGAGTCGGTTGTCGACAACTTGACGCTACCCGTGTTGGCTAAGCGTTTCTTCCGACGGGGGAAATTGCAGTCGCGCGAGGAGCGCAAGCATGTGTTGGGATTGATGGAACAGTTCGATGTTCGGCCACGTAATGCGCTTCTTCACATGGCACGGCTCAGCGGTGGAAATCAACAGAAGGCGCTGCTGGCAAAGTGGCTGCAACTACGACCGCGCGTGCTTTTACTCGATGAACCGGTTCAAGGAGTTGATGTGGGAGCCAAGGCGCAGATATTTGAACGGCTCCGGGAGGCGGCTGCAGCGGGCTGCGGGCTGGTCATCGCCAGTAGCGAGTACGAGGACCTAGCGCTGCTCTGCGACCGCGTTCTAATATTTGTGGATGGTGAGGTGAGCGGTGTGCTTTCGGGCGCACAGGTGACGAAGGACCAGATTGCCGCGGCCTGCTACGGCCCCACCCAGGACCAGGGTGCCTAAATGGATGTTGCGATCATCGGTTTGGGCCATATGGGTCTCGCCTATGTTGAACGGCTCACCGAGACGGGCCACAGGGTTGTCGGGTATGACGTCTCGGCGCAAGCAATGGCGGCCCTTGTTGAGCTAGGAGGGGTGCCGGTCTCTACGCTCGAGGGAGTGACGCAGTGTGCGGCACCGGTGCTGCTGAGCCTGCCGGATCCGCACATAGTCGAACAGGTTGTGAAGGACTTGCTGGCTGCGATGGGCAAGAAACCGCTGCCTGGCGTTGTCGACTTGTCAACGACAGGCCCAGTCCACGCTAAGCGACTGGCGCGGTTGCTCGAGGCCGAGAATGTCCCGTATGCCGAGGCACCCGTGTCGGGAGGGGTCGCTGGGGCTCGCAGTGGCACTCTCACTCTGATGGCGGCAGGGTCGCCCACACTCCTTGATACCGTCACTCCCCTCCTGCGTCACCTTGGCACCCCGGTTCGAATGGGGGATTCTCCTGGCTTGGGGCAGACCATGAAGGTCCTGAATAACCTTCTGTCCGCAACCAACCTAGTCATTACGTCAGAAGCCATAGCGGCCGGCACTGCGTCAGGGTTAGACCCGGCACAGATGCTTGCAGTGTTTAACACGGGCAGTGGGAAGAACTCCGCGACGATGGACAAGTTCGGCAAGTACATCTTATCCGGCCGCTTTGATCAAGGTTTCTCACTACCGCTGATGACCAAGGACGTCAGTCTGGCGCTGGAATGTCTTCATGCGGTAGGGCTCCCGGCCTGGGTGTCGGCGGCGGTGCTGGAGACGTGGATCGCCGCCATGCGACTCCTGCCGGAAAGCGCGGACTTCACCGAGATCGCCCGCCTTCATGCCTCCTACCTCTTCGTCGATGCAACGACTTCGAGCGAAATCTACGGGAGCCAGGGATGACGAAAAGGATCATGTGCGGCTTCGAAGTGGCCTTCGATGCAGTCGCGGGGTGGCTTGGGTCGTATGGCGGGCAAGACTCGCCCGCAGATATCCAGCGAGGTGTGTTTGCTGGTGAAGTTGGGGTCCCCCGACTTTTGGACATGTTCGCTAAGAGGGACATTCTATCTAGCTGGTTCGTTCCGGGGCATTCGATCGAAACCTTCCCGCATCAGGTCGCGGCGATCGTCGCTGCCGGCCATGAGATTGGTGCACATGGCTACAGTCATGAGAACCCCATCGCGATGAGTGCGGAACAAGAGCGAGACGTGTTGGAGAAGAGCGCTTCATTGATCGAGCAAGTCTCGGGGTTGCGCCCCCGCGCGTACGTGGCACCATGGTGGGAGATGTCAGCGTCCACGATTGACCTGCTATTAGAGTACGGCTTCAGCTACGACAAGAGCCAGGGATACCACGACTTCTTGCCATTATATTCGCGGCGCGGCGACTCATGGACCTCCGTCGACTACGACAAGCGGGCCGAAGAGTGGATGGTGCCAATGCAGCAGGGAACTCTCGTGGATCTCGTCAACTTTGGAGCGAATTGGTACATCGACGACTTGCCACCATTAATGTTTATCAAGCAATCTCCAAATAGCCACGGGTGGGTGAATCCTCGGGACGTCGAGCAGACTTGGCTCGACCAGTTTGACTGGGTATACCGAGAGATGGATTATGCGGCGTTCACCTTCACGATCCATCAGACGTCAGTGGGAGGCCTCAAGTCCTCATGATGCTGGAACGCGTGATCGAGTACATTAGCGGTCATGAGGGCGTTGAATGGATGCCTCTGGAGAGCATGGCGGTTGATTACCGCTCACGCTTCCTATTTCAAGGGCTTAACGTGTCCGGCGGCTAGTGTGGCTATGAGTGCTGGCGGGGTGGTGCCTAGCTTCGGAGATTCCGCCGTTGGGTTTGCGGGTTTAGGAGGTCATTCAATGAGCACAGAAGATCGTCAGGCTTACATCGACGACATGGTCACGAAACGCGGCTACGTTTTGGATTATCATAAAGTTATGGCGAAGCAGGACTGGAACGTCTTGGTCGCAGCTAATGGCTTGGTGCAGGCTTGCTACTTGGAACAGCGGACGCTCGACCGCAAGACGAAGGAACTCTTATTTATCCTCAGTCTTGTGGTGATGCGGGCTAGCAAAGCTCACATACAAAGCCACATTAAGGTGGCGCTAGACCTGGGTCTAAGTCAGCAAGAAATTCTAGAAGCGATCGAGATATCGTTGCCGGAGGCCGGCGTAGTTGCATTTCAACACGGATTTGAATGCTGGAAGGAACTGGTCAACGCGGATGGTATAGAGCCGACTGTCGCAGCATTCTCGGCAGCAGACCGCGCCAACAACTAGACGTTGGCAAGGGACGGCGTGGACGGCGTAAATAGCAAGGCCCGACGCCACGTCAGAATCGCTGTTGGTGCGGGATACGCGGGTGATCGAATGGAACCGGCGGTTGAGCTGGCAGAACGAGGAGAGCTGGACGCACTGGTGTTCGAGTGTCTGGCCGAACGGACTATAGCGTTGGCGCAGTGGGCACGGTTGGAAGGACGTACACCTGGATTTGACTCCTTGCTTTTAGAACGGATGCGTGGCACTCTCCGCGCCGCCCGCAGAAACGGTACGGTGCTTGTTACTAACGGCGGTGCAGCCGCGCCCGTCGAAGCTGCTCAAGCGGTTGGGGAACTGGCGGCCAGCATGGGCGAGAAGTGCCGCGTCGTGGCGGTGACGGGCGATGACGTCCTCGACCTGCTGGACTTTCGGTCTTCGCCGCTACTTGGCGGGGAAGGAACTCTGTGGGAACTGCGCGACCGCATAGTTAGTGCTAATGCCTACCTCGGCGCTGAAGGCGTCCTGACGGCATTGGAAGTGGAACCGGCCGTGGTAGTAACCGGGCGCACCTCTGACGCGGCTCTCTTCCTGGCTCCCATCATTCACCACTTCGGTTGGCGGACGAACGACTATGATCTTATCGCGTCTGGGACGCTTGTCGGTCATCTGCTCGAATGCGCCGGGCAACTCACCGGCGGTTACTTTGCGGACGGACATCGAAAGCCAGTTCCGGGTCTGGCCCGCCTAGGATTCCCATTGGCCGAGGTCTCCGCGGATGGCTCGGCTGCCTTCAGCAAGCTGGCCAAGACTGGCGGCAGGATTGACCGTCGGACATGTGTAGAGCAATTGCTGTACGAAGTCGAGGACCCGCGTTCATACCTGACTCCTGACGTCATTGCGAACTTCTCGCAGGTCTCAATCGAAGAGTCCGCCAAAGACTGCGTTCGGGTTCGTGGCGCAACCGGCGTCGCTCCACCGGCCACGTTGAAAGTCTCTGTTGGGGTAAATGACGGCTACGTGGGCAATGGGGAAATTTCTTATGCGGGCGAAGGCTGTTTGCGGCGGGCTCAGATTGCTCGTGACATCGTCGCGGAGCGTTGGGATGAATTACACGGGCTGGGCTCAATCGAGATACAGTCTCATTTCATTGGTCATACCTCTTGTCGGCCCCCGCATGCTCCGGACACTTCCCCGCAAGAACCTCCGGAGGTGCGACTACGTCTGGCCGCTCGATGTCTCGACCGCGGCGCCGCGACCATCTTGGCGCGCGAGATCGAGTCACTGTACACGAATGGTCCGGCAGGCGGTGGCGGCATAGAAACCGACGTACGAGGGAGCATCGGAATAGTCGCGACGACCATTCAGCGCGGTGAAGTCCAGCCCAAAGTCACGGTTGTATCGTGACTCGACCGGTGGCCCTTTACGATCTGGCCCACTGTCGAGCCGGCGATAAGGGGGACGATGCTATCCTCGCCTTAATTCCATATCGTCCCCAAGACTTCTGGATTCTGCGCAAGTTGGTGACGAAGCGAACGGTCAGTAGGCATTTCTCAGGTCAACGACGGCTGGAGGTGTTGATTGTAGAGCTCCCAATGTTGTCGGCAATGGTGATAACGATTCGGGGAGTGCTATACGGTGGCGTGACTCGTGCAACCGGCGCCGATCCACACGGAAAGACGCTTTCTTCGCACTTGCTTTCACTTGAGGTAAACTGGCCGACTTCCTAGTGACGGGGTCGCTCAAGGCGGATTGAACACATCGAGAGCGAGTGCGAGTGAGCCGTAATAGCCGATCAGCCACACTAGCTCAGCTAAACCCGGAGCGCCCAAAAGGTCGATGGCTTGGCGGTACTCCTCGTCTGACAGTCCGCGCCGGACAGTGAGGGCACGGCATACAGAAACCATCAGTGTCTCCACAGCATTCAGGTTAACAGGCACAACCCCGTCGACGAGCGCCTGCAACTGATCCTGCGTCAAGCCTTCCGTCCTGCCTGCTTCTAAGTGGGCATTCCATTCAAATCCTGAGCCAAGTTGCGCAGCAACCGTGAGAATGCTCAGCTCCCGACACCGAGCAGTCATTAGCGAGCCATACCGAATAGCTGCCCCGACCGCCTGAACGGCGTCCCCGACGCGGGGGCTCAGCAGCATAATCGCGAAGGGACCAACCAGACGCCCCTCCTCGTCGGTAATAGGGATGCGGCCACGATCGACAGCCCTTGGCCCCCCAGCGATGCGCGTGTGTAGTGCGCGCTGTTCCGCATCGAGGTCCGCGACTTTGAGCAGTCGCAATCGGTGCGCCCCGGAAGCCTGCGGACGACCGGCGAGTTCTTCAGGCATGGTATCCCCTAAGCACGGCAAGCGCGATCGGGCCACTACGCGGGCGCATAAACTGACGTCCCTTCCGCGCGGTTCCAACTTTGCTCCGGTTCATAGCGTGAGGAATCCGCCAGCAACGTTGCGCAAGGTCACCGCTGGTAAGGTAGCGGCGCAGACCAGGCTCGCGCGCTACCAAGTCTCGATCATAGGTCACCCGGCACGGGTCGCCCGAGGTTGTCCCGCTTCGCGTCAAACCTCGGTAGCGATCCTGGTGGTCGTCAGGTGTCAACGACGGCTGAAAGTGAACCCTCAGGCGTCGCTTGGGTTCGCCGCTCGGGGGTCAGTTTTCACCCGTCGCTGACAGTCAGGCGGCGATTCCGGGTTCATCGTGACGGTTGTCGCCGGGCTTTCTGCAGTGACATGTGCATCCAGTGCGGCGCGCGCGCTGGCAGGTGCAGGTGCCTGTTGAGCGGCATAACTGCTTGCCGCCCCCGACCATCCCGGCGGCGCACCAGCACAGCGCCATGTTCCGGAGTTCTGTCAGTTCTTCACGTTGGTCGATGGGTTCGGGCCATGGATATCATTGAGTCGATGCCGTTGGTGCTGCGCACAGCGTGCGGGTCAGAGCCGGCGACACGTTCAGGCGCGGCACGGTCAGCGTCTCGGCCAGCCGCTCACGGAGGCTGGCGGTCGCGCCAGGGTGAGTGCGGTCGAGCTCCTTGGCCAGCGCCTCGATCTCGGCCTCGGCCACGAGCGCCCAGTCGGCATGGTGGGCCACGCGCGCATCCGCCTGGTGACCGCCTCGGCGAGCCGGTCGAGAAGCTTGTTAGCCACGTTCCTGAGATTGTGCCGCTGACATCGCTGGATCACCGGGTGATCGAAGACCCGTACGACCGCGGCACGCAACGCCTTGCCGCCGTCGATGCCGACGAAGACCGGCCGGCTGGTGTCCCGGCCCCGGTCGCGCAGCAGATCGGTGGACGGGTGGTGTCCTCGGTTGACCCTTCGACCAAGCCGAGCGGGTGCTTGGTGCGTCGATCCCGACGCCCAGCAAAAGCCAGGTGATCACCGAAGTGCACGCCGTCGATCATCGACGCAACTAATCCAGATCGCCCAAAGGAAGCGGCGAGAGTCCGGCCAGCGCTGTCTCGGTTGCGGCGACGAAGCGACGGCTGACCGCTGACATGCTCGTCGAGCGGGCCGACCTCTCGACGCGCTGCCCGACCGGTTCCAGCCCGACTGGTTAGCGGCGGGTCGACAGGCCAGCCAGCATCCGCCCCATCGCCATCCGGCGCAGCACCTCGGCCTGATTGGACAGCGCCTACGAGGGCACCGGCAGTTACCGGAGCCGTCCATGGCGCGGGTCTGCCAGCGGCCGGGCCACCGGCACCCGCGGGCCACCCAACGTCACCAAGCCGTCCTCGCGGGCGTGGCGAACTGCCGTCCGGACCGAATTATGTCTGCACTTCGGCCCACACACCGCCGCGAGGTCGGCGTTCATCATCGCGGCCACCTTCAGGCCGGTCCCCACGGGCATCGCGAGCAGCCCCTCCTAAACGTCGCTGGCCAGTTCAGCCATGACGACACTCACGGCCTCGGGCCGGCCCGGCACCGTCGCGCACGCAGCGTCGTTTTAGTAGCTCTCCTTCACAGCGGCCCCCTGTCTTGTCGGGTCGACTTGGCGGTCGCCCAACACCTACCGACAGACAGGCATCGGGCGAGGGGCTGTCTCGCTAACGGTGTTTCCGGCCTGACACGCTGATCGAGGTCAGCGGGAAGGGGGAGCCTGACCCGGTCCTCCGGACACGGTGGGTGTGGTGATCATGCCGCGGATGCGGCCTGGGTGTGAAGTGCTGCGAACTCGACGGGGCTGAGCATCCCGATGCTGGTGTGCCGGCGACGGGGGTTGTACCAAGCCTCGATCCACTCGAAGATCGCTGACGCAAGCTGGTCCTTGCTGGTCCAACGGCGGGTGTCGAGCAGCTCGCGCTGCATGGTCGACCAGAAGCTCTCGATCATCGAGTTGTCCACGCTGCTGGCGACGCGGCCCATGCTGCCGAGCAGGCCGGCCTCGCGGAGCCGGTAGCCGAAGACCCAGGAGGTGTACTGGGCGGACTGACCGCCCCTGTCGGCGTGCACGATGGTCCCGGCCTCGGGCCGCCGCCGCCAGGTGGCCATTTGCAGCGCGTCAACCACGAGCTCTGAGCGCATGTGGTCCGCGATGGACCACCCGACGATCTGGCGGCTGAAGACGTCCAGCACCGCGCAGCAGTAGACCTTGCCGTCGCGGGTCGGGTGCTCGGTGATGTCGGTGCACCAGAGCCGGTTCGGGGCGTCAGCGACGAACCGCCGCAGGACGAGGTCGTCGTACACAGCCGGCGCGCGCTTGCCCCGGCGGGCCTTGCTGCTTCCGCCGATGCCCCGCACGCTAACGCATCTCATCAGCCTGGCAACCCGCTTGCAGCCAACCCGGACGCCCCGGGCCAGGCGTAGCTCGCTGTGGACACGAGGAGCTCCGTAGCTGCCGCGGCTCATCACGTTGATGTCGACGATGACGTTCGCAAGGTAGGCATCCTCGAGGTCACGCGGCGCCAAGGGCCGACCGCGCTGCTCGTAGTAGCCCGACCGTGAGACGTTCAGGACCCGGCAGGCCACCGCGACGTCGAAGCCGTCAGCGGCGAGTTCTTGGACCAGCCGGAAACGCCCGTCCCCGCGGACCGTCAGATCAAGCGCGTTGCCTGCGGGTTCCGGAATCAGGCGTCCTACGAATGTCGTCTCGTCCTCAACAACGCCGCGTGCCTCACGTGCCTCATCCAGGACCTCGATGCTGTTGCTGTGCCGGTCACACAGGACCCCTGGCCGCGCTCAGCGACGCCGTGACCCGGCTGTATGGGTTGCCGTGGCTGTTGCCGCAGGGGCCGGCCTGGCGGGCCTCCCCGGCGCCAGCGACCGCGCCATCGCCCACCAAACCCGCCACCGCAGCCTCGCCACCCTCGGCGGATACGTCCGCCTCCACACCGCCTGGCAAGACAACGCCGCAACGCAATTGGGGCTGTAGTCACAAAATGGGCATGGAGCCACCGCGTTCGTGTTGATCTTGACGCGTCGCGCTCAGCGCACCGTCGACAACAGTCAAGCTTGCTCCGGTAGGAACCATGGCAGGCGATGCTTCATTGCACAGGCTGACCGTGATACCCGGCCAAGGTGATGCGGATCCTCGCGACGACTTTGGTATCCGCGGGTAGCGTTTCCTGGCGCGCCTTGCCGGGTGTAGACCCGGCGTCGCGGATCACACGTTCAAATACGCTTCCCTTCTTCGGAGTGGACACGACGTACAAGTCGTATGCCAGCCCGACGTCTTCCGGTGCTCGTCCCACGCGCATCGGAAGAGTCCAGGCGCCGGCGGCGTCGACGCGTAGGGGTTTGCGTTGGACGAAGGAGTAAATTCCGTCCGGCGGCTGGATCATCAGCCACAGCTCTCGGTCCGGGGGTACAACCGCCGTGCCGTGGACAACCAGGGGGCTTACCCACGCGCTCCCGGTTCGCCGGGTCCTGGATCCGAGCAGACTCTGTCGTCGCATGAGCGCCACGGTCGAAGCGCCCGGTAGCTGCAGCGGCGCTCACGCTGATCAAGATGACCACCACACCAAGGGCCAGGCGAAGGAAGTCGCGACGCCGGTTCCTGGCACCGGCGTGCCCTGGTGGCAGAGAGTGTGCGTCGGGTGGAAGCCGAAGCGACTCTGCCGCGGTGAGGTCTATCACCCGCGGCGTCGCCCGCTTCGGGATTGGCCCGAGACTCCGGCTTGAGAGGCCCCCGGTCCGGTAAGACTCGGTTGCCACGCCGCTTAGCGCCGAACCGTGCGTTGCCGCGCCGCTGCCGTTGCCAGCGACTCCTTCTGCAGACAGCCCGCGCTCGGCTACCTGGCCCGAGACCCCCTCCACCGGCAGGTCGGGCAGGCATCGCCTGTCTCTAATTTCGGCCAGGTCCGCATCAGACCAGCCAAGGCCTGGGGCCAACGCCTGGGCGATCCGACCATGGCTATCGTCGTACGGCCTCTGCGCACTGGTCTCGAGATGACGGATGTTGCGCTCAGTCATTCCGGCAGCGGCCGCCAACTTGGCCTGGGACATGCGCGCTTGGTCGCGCCAGAACCTCAACCGTGCACCGTACGTTGACTCGGTCGTCACAAGCACACTCCGTGCGTGGTCCGTTCCCCCGTGTAGCGCACACAGCATACTGGAGCCTCCGCAGCGCGCCAGTCAGATGCTTGGTGGGGCTAGCTGACCCACGCAACTGCCGGAAACCACCCGGAAAGATCACCTGCCGACCCGGAAAAGTCCCAGGTCAGCAGCTTGTTGACAGATTTCAGCGGTTTTCCTCTTCTCGGCCTCGGCTTAGGGCGCCTTGACTCTCCCTATCCCATAACGGTCGTCACGACCGTGGCCCCTCCTCCGCGGAGCCACAGGGTCCCCCTCAGAAAGGACAATCGATGGACCGAAGGCAACTACTCACGCTGGCAGCCGTCGGCCCGGCTACAGCGGCTACTGCACCCTTCATCGGTCGTGGCAGCTCGAGCACGGCCGCGGCCAGCTCACGGGAGGTGATGCCCGGGGAAAGCATCCAGGCGGCGCTCGATGCGGGCCCTGGCCACGTCATCTGCGCTCCCGGTACGCACACCCTGTCCAGCCCCATCGTGCTCCGGTCGCACCGCTGGCTCTCCGGCGCGTTCGGCGCCACGACCCTGCGGCCCGGCTCGGCCATGTCGGCCCTACTTGTGGTTGGCAACGCGGGACCGGTCGACCGCTGGAAGATCAGCGACTTGACCATTGACGCCACCGGCGCCGCGACAGGCATCGACATCAACATCATCGGCACGGCCGGCAACACACACGGGGAGCCCGACTCCCAAGGCCGCATCGAGGACGTGTTCATCAGCGACCCAAGCCAGCAGGGCATCTGGTACCGGGGCACCGACGCCCAAGCGATCATCACCCGTGGCGTCAGAGTCAGACGAGCCGGCATCTACGCCTACCGGATCGAGAATGCCGACTCCTGGTGGTCAAACTGCGAAGGCACCACCACCACCAGCCAAGGAGCCGGGTTCTACGTCACCGGATCCAACCTGCACTTCGATCACTGCGGGGCCTGGTACTGCCGCGGCTACGGCTGGCACATCCGGGGCGTCCGCAACACCTTCACCGGCTGCGCCGCCCAGGACACCGGCGGTCACGGCTGGCGGGTCGCCTACGAACAGAACACCCTCGCCGCCTGCATCGCGGACACAGCCTCCATGTACGACGTAGGCGGCACGCCGAGCGGAGCCGACGGCTTCTACATCGACCCGGCGACGAACATCACCCTAACCGGCTGCCTCGCATACGACCGCCGCCCCAATGGCCACGCGTCGCAACAGCGATACGGCTTCAGTGCACCCCGCGCGATGTTCGACGCCGGCCTCCTCCTGGGCTGCACCGGGTGGGACAACGCTGCGGGACTCTACAACAAGCGGTGATGAAAGAAGCGGCTAGATCGGTCGTCTCGGCACACGCTCACAATTCCCACCTTCGTGCACTGCCCTAGAGGGGCTTCCGCCGGCATCCCAAGCGGACGCCTTGAATGGCCTTGACAGGAAACGTTCAGCCAGCAATCGGTCGTGAGACAGGTATCAGCCACATTCTGGCGACCGTCCACTAGGGCGATACGCCATCCGAGTCAGAGGAGAACGATATGACCCAGGTCTTCCGCCGCTGGCGCGTCAGGCCGATCGAAGTGGCTGGCGCGGCCGCCGCCATCGCGGCGCCGCAACTTACTACCGCTATTCCGGCGTCTGCATACACCTATGACGGGGCCTACCCGGTGGGTTCCGGTTGTGACAACAGCAGTGTCTTCACCGCGCGCACCGCCCTAGTCAAGAACCTACAACAGAGCACGGTGGGCAAAGTCGAGCTTCGATACAGCTTACGGTCCGCGCCTGTGGGATGCCGCTGTATGCAGCGTTGAATGTTCTGATTGGGTCCTTAGTCAACTCACTGGGATGTGCCCCTGTCTGTGCCGACTGCACTGTTGCGATGACGACACGGACTCGTCGCCTTCCGCGAAAGGGCAGTAGGCCGGGCTGCGCTGACCGCAACGTCTGGTGAGCGATCAGCCGGACCATGGACCCAAGGCGCCAACGTCACCTACGAGGAGTGCCTGAGCCTCCGCTGAACCGGTGGATCCCAGCGCCTAAGACCCCTCCCGGGGGGGCTCGCACTCTCATGACCACCATACCGCGCGGACATTCGTGCCGTGCGCCTGTCCCCGCACACTCTCTTAAGGAGGAATTGATGAGAAGGACCGACATCATGCACAAGATAGTTGCCGCCGTCGGCGTCACTGCCGCCGCCTTGATCAGCCTGGCCGGTGCGGCCGCTGCGAACACCACTCGTAACGGCACGTGCGACGGCGGTGAGTTCTGCTACTACTACAACAGCTACAACGCCGGATCGGTATCCGACTTCACCGGATCATTGGACGACTACGGCGCGACCCTGCCGACTTGCTGGGTGTTCAAGGGCCCGGGCAACGGCCAGGGGCTCTGCGTTAAGAACCACGCCGCGTCGGTGTTGAACCGCACCAGCACGACTGTGCGGGTGTACTACAACAGCAACTTCGCCGAGTCTTACCAGGACTTCGCCCCAGGCGCCAGAGGCAACCTCAACGCCACGTTGAA
>JAABUT010002646.1_pt1 | contig 16745 bp, 11 predicted proteins | sample 5559281 | NCBI WGS metagenome assembly JAABUT01 (sample SAMN10711880, study PRJNA513359) | rock metagenome | isolation source: Antarctica rocks | place: Antarctica: Victoria Land, Ricker Hills nord | collected 2016-01-04 | reverse complement strand
ATCCGAAAGCCTCCTAATCTCCTCACGCGCTGTACGGCCAGTGATGTACGGACACCATGAATGTGCATTGTATGCAGAGTGTAAGTTTTCGTCAATCGTTATGGTAAGCAGGTGATGCGACCATTACCTTCGCACGCATTTTGTCCCCTGCGGCGCGCGTGTTCACGACCGGGACGCCTCGCGTGGCACAGCGGAGCACCGAGTATCGCACCACCACCACCGTCGCGCCGCTTCAGCATCGCCATGCTGACAGCGTTGCATCGTCCGAAGCCCGCAGCATCTGACGTGGTACCCGGCTCGTTCACCCCACCGTCGCGAACCGGACGCCGCGCCGACTACCACATCGCCGCGAAGTAGTTAGCCTGTCATTGCCGATGGGTACGGGGGCGGAAGTTTCGCGACGTTCTATCTCCTATCTCAACCGCGCGTTGACGCTCAGGGGTCGGCGCGGTAGCATTGAGGGGCCGTGCTGACGGAACACGCACATGACCGCCCGGGCGTGACCGCCCCCGCCGCAGTTGGCGGGGTGGGAGGCTTCGGGTCATCGTTCGCACAGATGGGAGCATAACGGAATGGCAACGGCGCCAAAGCCTACGACACTTGGGGAACTCCGCGCGAGCGGCTACGCTGTCCTGCCCGTCAAGGCAGAGATGCGCAAGAATTTGATCGACAAGATGCGCCGGGGGGAACCCTACTTCCCCAGCATCCTCGGCTACGAAGAGACCGTCCTCCCGCTGGTGGAGAATGCCGTCCTCTCCGGGCAGGACATCGTCCTCCTCGGCGAGCGCGGGCAGGCGAAGACGCGGCTCGCCCGCTCGCTCATCAACCTGCTCGACCCCGAGGTGCCGATGATCGCGGGGACGGAGTTGAACGACAACCCGTACGCGCCGGAGTCCGCGCAGGGCCGCGCGATGGTCGCGGAGATGGGCGACGCCACGCCGATCGACTGGCTCCCGCGCGACCGCCGCTACGGCGAGAAGCTCGCCACGCCGGACACGACGATCGCCGACCTGATCGGCGAGGTGGACCCGATCAAGGTCGCAGAGGGGCGCTACCTCTCCGACGAAATGACGATCCACTACGGCATGGTGCCGCGCACCAACCGGGGCATCTTCTGCATCAACGAGTTGCCGGACCTCGCCGAGCGCATCCAGGTCGGCCTCCTCAACATCATGGAGGAGCGCGACGTCCAGATTCGCGGCTACAAGGTGCGGCTCGATCTCGACATGTTCGTCATCGTCTCGGCGAACCCAGAGGACTACACGAACCGTGGCCGGATCATCACGCCGCTGAAGGACCGCTTCGGCTCCGAAATCCGCACCCATTACCCGAAGACGATCGACTACGAGATCGACATCATGGAGCGCGAGCGGTTGCAGTTCCACGACGACGGGATCGCCGTCGACACGCCGCAGTACATGAAGGAGATCATCGCGGAGTTGACGCACCTCGCGCGCAAGTCGCCGCAGATCTCGCAGAAGTCCGGCGTCTCGGTGCGCGTCTCCATCGCCAACTACGAGAACCTCGTCAGCAGCGCCCTGCGCCGCGCGATCAAGCTCGGTGAGGAGACGGCGGTGCCGCGCATCAGCGACCTCCCCGCCGTCGTCGCCTCCACCGCCGGCAAGATCGAACTGGAGAGCATGGGCGAGATGGACGAGCAGCGCGTCGTCGAGCGGCTGGTGCAGCAGGCCGTCTCAACGACCTTCGAGCGCCATTACCGCCTCTCGGAGATGGAGAGCGTCATCCGCTCGTTCGAGAAGGGCATGAGCCTCGACGTGTCGGACGGGATGCCCGCGCGAGACTACCTGCGCCATATGAAGTCGCTCGCGGGGATGGACGCCGCCATCGGCAAGCTCGACACGCCGGACGACCCGGCGCACGTCGCCTCCGCCGTCGAATTCATCCTCGAAGGGCTACACCTGAACCGCCGCCTCAACAAGAACCAGGACGGCGCGCGGTACCGCTACCGGGCGTAACCGAAGTACTGAGTACTGAGTACTGAGTACTGAGTCATTCCGGCTCCCCACTCAGTACTCAGTACTCAGTACTTGATACTGAAGGGGTACCCGCATGGTTTATCGCTATTCCAACTGGGACGGGACGCAGAACGTCAACCCGTTCGACGCCGACGATCTGCTCGAAGCGATCTCCGACGACATGATAAAGGACGGCGACCTGCGCCGCGCCCTCGAACGGATCATGAAGCGCGGCGCGGACCTCCGCAATGGCCGGATGCCCGGTATGCGCGACATGATGGAGCGCCTGAAGCAGATGCGCCAGCAGGAACTCTCCCGCTACAACATGGGCTCCGTCCTCGAAGACATCCAGGAGAAGCTCGACGCCGTTGTCGATCAGGAGCGGGCCGGCATCCAGAAGCGCCTCGATGACGCCCTCAATAAGAGCAATGAGCATGCAGAAACCGGAAGCCAGAAGCCGGAAGCCGGGGACGAATCCTCTCAGTCCTCCGAAGAAGCCGACGGTCTTCGGAAGATGTTCGAGAACATCGCGAACCGGAAAAACCGCTACCTCGACGATCTGCCGAACGATCCCGGCGGCAAGATCAAGGGGTTGCAGGACTACGAGTTCATGGACGCGCAGGCGCGGCAGATGTTCCAGGACCTGATGGGTGAGTTGCAGCAGCAGATGCTCGGCAACACCTTCCAGGGGATGATGGACTCCCTGAAGAACATGACGCCGGAGGACATGGCCGGGCTGCGCGAGATGGTCAAGGACCTGAACGAGATGCTGGAGAAGCACCAGCGCGGCGAGGACCCGCAGTTCGAGCAGTTCATGCAGAAGCACGGGCAGTACTTCCCGCCCGGCCTTAACTCGATCGACGACCTGATCGAGCACATGGCGAAGCAGATGGCGCGGATGCAGAACCTGCTCAACTCGATGTCGCCCGAGCAGCGCGTGCAGTTGCAGGGCGTGATGGACGCATTGCTGCGCGACGACCGCCTGCAAATCGACCTCGCGCGCCTCGGCGGCAACCTGCAGCAACTCTTCCCGATGGACGCGGACGGCTTCGGCTTCGGCGGCGAGGAGTCGGTCGGCATGGGCGACGCGCTCGACGTGATGGGCCGGATGCAGGGGATGGACGATCTCGAAGCGGACCTCCGCGCTGCCCAGAGCATCGGCGACCTCAACAAGATCGACAAGGAGCAACTGCGCGATCTCCTGGGGGACGACGCGGCGCAGTCGCTCGACCAACTCCAGCAGCTCATCAAGACGCTCGAGGAGGCGGGCTACCTCGAACGCAAGGGGAGCAAACTGGAGCTGACGCCGCGCGGCCTACGGAAGATCGGGCAGAAGGCGCTACAGGACATCTTCCAGCAGATGAAGCAGGACCGCTTCGGCAAGCACGCCACCGAGCGGCGCGGCGCGGGCGGCGAGCGGACGGACGAGACGAAACTCTACGAGTTCGGCGACCCCTTCCTACTCGACCTGCGCGAGACGCTGATGAACGCCATCGAGCGGAACGGAGTCGGCTCCCCCGTGCGCATCCAGCCGCAGGATTTCGAGGTCTACCGCACCGAGTTGCAGACGCAATCCAGCACCGTCCTGATGATCGACATGAGCCGGTCGATGCTCCTGCGCGGCTGCTGGGCAGCGGCGAAGAAGGTGGCGATGGCGCTCGACAGCCTGATCCGCGGCCAGTTCCCGCGCGACCAGTTGCACATTGTCGGCTTCTCCTACCTCGCGCACGAGTTGAAGCCGCGCGAACTCGCGGAGATGGACTGGAGCGAGTACGAGTACGGCACGAACCTCCAGCACGGCCTGATGCTCTCGCGCCAGCTGCTGGCGCGGCAGCGGGGCGGCAACAAGCAGATCATCGTCATCACGGACGGCGAGCCGACCGCGCACATCGAGGACGGCGAACCCTACTTCTCCTACCCCCCCACCTTCCGCACGATCCAGGAGACGCTGCGCGAGGTCGTCCGCTGCACGAAGGACGGCATCGTCATCAACACCTTCATGCTGGAGCGGGGCCGGAGCCTGATGGAGTTCGTCAACCAGATGACGCAGATCAACAAGGGTCGCGCCTTCTACGCCACCCCGGAACGGCTCGGCGAGTACGTGCTCGTCGATTACCTCACGGGCAAAACGAAGCGCGTCGCGTGAGGAAGTGAGCAGTGGGCAGAAAAGAAAACGCGCATAGCATCTCGGCTTTCGACTGCTCACTGCCCACTGCCCACTACCCACTACCCACTACCTGCTGAGGAGCAATCATGCAGATCGAAGTCTTTCCTGCCGGCCCGTTGCCGACCAATGCGTACATCGTCGCGGACGAGGAGACGAATGAGGCGTGGATTATCGACGCGCCGCCCGATTCCGCGCAGATGGTGCTCGATGAGGTCGCCGCGCGCGGCTACCATGTGAACGCGATCATCGACACACACGGCCACTGGGATCACATCGCGGACAATGCCGCCATGCAGGCCGCGACGGGCGCGCCGCTCCTGATCCACGAGGCCGACGCGGTGATGATCGAGCACCCCGAGCGGATGGGGAGTTCCGTCCCGGACATCGCCCCCTCGAAGGCCGACCGCTACCTGAACGACGGGGATATGCTCCATCTCGGGCGGTACATCTTCACCGTCTGGCACACGCCGGGCCACTCACCGGGCGGCGTCGTCCTCTACGAGCCGACGACCAACACGCTGATCGGCGGCGACACGCTCTTCCCAAACGGTCACGGGCGCATCGACATCCCCGGCGCGGACCAGGCCGCGATGTACCGCTCCCTCACCCGCCTCGCTGAACTGCCGCCGGAAACGACGGTCTACACCGGCCACGGCGACCCAACGACCATCGGCGCGGAACTGTCGTGGATTACCGCCGTGACGCGCCACAACGCGGGGTAAGGTTGCCCATCCTCCGCCCCGTCCACCTGCCCAGAGGTCAGGTGGACGGGGGGGCATCCCCGTCATTTCTTCTTGCGGTTCTTCTTGCGGGACTTGTCCGCCATTTTCTGCTTATTCTTCTCCTTCTTATCGGTGGTGCGGCGGCGGACGGCCCGATCCTCCTCCGCGATCACGCGCTCCAGGAGGTCGGGGAGATCGAAGCCCAATGGGTTGTACCGAGGGCGCGGCGTGTCGCGCTCCGTCCGGACGCCGAAGGCGATCTCGATGTCCTCATAGTCTCCCATCACGGCAAGATCAGCCGCATCGACGTCGTAGGCCTGCTTGATCGTGGGCAATGCTTCGACCGCTTCGAGATCGAGCAGCATCGTGGAGGCGAGGGCGTTGAAACTCGGGTCGTTCTCCGTGTACGCCGCGAGACCTTCGGTGAGGATCGCGATGCACCGCTCCCGCGTCTCAGGATGCATCCGGCCGATGACGGCGATGGCGTTGCCAGCGGTCACGCGCGCGTACATCAGATGTGACGGATCGAGGAAGAATGTCGCGAGTGCGGGGAGCGCCGCCGGGCCGATCAGCCCGAAGACGTACGGCACCTCCTCATTCCAGTAATCCCAGTCCTCCAATTCGTCCAGCAATCCGACGAGTGGCTCAATCGCCTCGGTCGCGCGGAGTTGGCCGATTGCCCGCCACGCATGGAGCGACGCCCAGGCTTCGGGCGAGTCTGGCTCCCCGTTGTAGAGCGATTCATCGGTAATCATGGCGAGCAAATCCGGCAGATGCTCCGGCCGGATGCCGAATTGCAGGTAATCGGGCCAGTTATTGCTCCGATAGGGTTCCAGCTCGGACTTGCGGTTCTGGATCACCTCCATCTGCGCCCGCATCTCCTCGAATGTGGGCATCGGCTCGGTGATCTCAGGTGGCGGTTGCAATTGACGCTCATTGCCGATGGTGAGGAGTGCGGCGACTGGCGGCGGATATCTCGCATCGAGCATTCTCATCTCCTCTCAACGTCTTGCCATTGACGAACCGCGTTGTACCGCACGCCGAAACTTCCCCTTCCCCATCGGGAAGGGTTAGGGCCTATCCCACGACGACGCGATGATACCGCTTCTTCCCCGCGCGCAGCAGCAAGCCCTCCGCTGGGATGTCGGCTGCAGTCAGGATGTCGTCCATAAAATATCTTCGCCCTCCCTCGTGCTGAAATCTGTCCCAAGAACCGGCATTCTCTTTATCCTTTGGGACAAGTCTTCCATTGATAGATACTCCCTCCTGATCGGCAAGCCGACGTGCTTCTTTACGGCCTGCGACCAACCCAGCTTTCACAAACAAGTCTGCGACAGTGAGAGTCGACAGAAGCTGTTCGGCTGGGATTACCGTTGTTGGGATATTCGGATCGCTGAGCAAAGAATCGACTTCCTTTGCTAGAAGAGCACCAGGACGCCTAGGGACGAAGAGTCCGCGGGAGGCAGTCTGCGCCTCGCGGGCTGCCGCCTCGCCGTGCGTCAGGCGCGTCGCCTCGAGGGCGAGCGTCTCCTTCGCCGTCCGCAGTTCCGCCCCTTCGAGCGCACCGAGCCGCCGCACCTCGTTCATCGGCAGGAAGGTGAAGAAGGCGAGGAACCGCGCGACGAGCGCGTCCTCCACGTTGATCCAGAACTGGTAGTAGTCGTACGGACTCATGTACGCGGGGTTGAGCGAGAGGGCGTTGCCCGTGGACTTGCCCATCTTCTGCCCGGCGGCGTCGGTGATGAGCGGCGTCGTCAGCACGAACGCCTCGCCGCCATCTTCCTTGCGGATGAGGTCCATCCCGCCAAGGCAGTTGCTCCACTGGTCCCCGCCGCCGATCTCCAGGATGCAGTTATCCTCCCGGTACATGTGGAGGAAGTCGTACGACTGCAGGAGCAGGTAGTTGAATTCGAGGAACGACAGGCCCGCCTCCAGCCGCGTCTTGTACGTCTCCATCGCCAGCATCTGGTTGACGGAGAAATGCCGCCCGATGTCTCGCAGGAAGTCGATGTAGTTGAGTTTCGTCAGCCATGCCGCGTTGTCGAGCATGATCGCCTTGCCTGCGGAGAAGTCGAGATAGTGGGCCAGTTGCTCCTTGATCTTCGCGGCGTTGGCGGCGATCGCCGCCTTCGTCAGGATCGTCCGGCCCGTCGCCCGCCCGGTCGGGTCGCCGACCATCGTCGTGCCGCCGCCGACGAGCGCGATCGGGCGATGTCCGTGCTGCTGGAAATGCGCGAGGGCCATCACCTGCACGAGATGGCCGATGTGCAGGCTGTCGGAGGTCGGGTCGAAGCCGCAGTAGAGCGTGATCGGCTTCTCCGTCGCCTGCCGCAGCCCCTCCATGTTCGAGACTTGATTGATAAACCCCCGCTCCGCGAGTGTGTCCAGTACATTTGTCGCCACGAGTGTCACTGTCTCCTCCTTGGGGAACCTAACCCCCGGCCCCTTCCTCATGGGGAAGGGGTGACTCATCGGGGCATCGTGCCTTGCCGATCAACAAACGAACCGTTCGCGCTCCGGCTCCCCTTCCCGGTACCCTCTGGGCGGCATGGGCGGTGGGGGTTCGGGCCTCCCCGGACAAACAAAAGCGCCGCCCCTGAGAAGGGCGACGGATCGTCGCGGTACCACCTTCGTGCGCGGGCGCGTCGCCGCGCTCGCCTCAGCGCGTGCAATCACACGCGCGGCCCGGTATCGGGGGCAGCCGACCAACGTTTTTCCCGATGGCTGTCACCGGGACCGGAGAGGTAATTCGCGCTCTGCCCTCGTCCGCAGGCTCGCACTAGCCACCTGCTCACTGTCGGGACGGGAGGGCAGCGCTACTGGCATCTCCGGCGTCGTGGTATCGAGTATCCACTATCACGTCGCGCCACGCAAGGGCGTGCCGCAACCAAACGACCGTCCCATTCGTTCTGTACTACGAGGGGAAGCGTGCGATTTGGCGCGTCCCCGTACCATAAACTCCCGACAGTGTACGAACGGCTCGTGTGCCACAAGTGTGGCGTTGCTCGACAGGTCAGTGATGGAGGAAAAGCGCATGAACGGGTCTCGGTGGCGTCGGTACATGGTCCGTCCACTCATTGGTTTTCTCCTGCTGTGCGCGCTGCTGCCCGCCGCCACGACGGTCAGCGCGGCCTCCCCGCCGCTCTATGCTCGTCCCACGGGCCACACGATCCCCGCGTCGTTCCGCCCCTTGTGGGAGCAACTCGGCGGCGTGGATGGCCTCGGCTGGCCGCTGAACGAGGCGACGACAACAAACGGCGTCACCGAGCAGTGGTACCCGGCGGGCCGCATCTTCCAGCGCGCGACGGGCGCACCGGAACTCGTCGCCATCGGCAAAGAAACCGCGCAGTCCCATTCGTTGCTCGGCGGCGACGCCTTCAAATCGCGTGCGAAACCGACCGGCCCCGCGCCCGCCAACTGGTCATATGCCACCACAACCAGCCACTGGGTCGCCAATGGCTTCCGCATCCTCTGGGAGAAGAAGAAGTCGCTCCTGGGCGATCCCATCTCGGAGGAATTCACCGAGGATGGGGCAACCACGCAGTACTTCATGTACGGTCGCCTGGACCTTGACCCCACCGCTAACAATGTCGCCCGCGTCACCCAACTCGGGACGCTCGGCCACGGCCCCGCCGATCCACGGGTCGAGGCCCCAGTCGGCGCGGATCAGATCGGTGAAGCGCCGATCACGAACATCCAGGGAGTCCCGGCGCATCAAGGGCACTGGCTCCTCGTCAACCTCGCCCAGCAGCATCTCTATGCCTACGACGGCACGAAACTGGTAGACGATCTCGCGGTCTCCACAGGCACCGACGCGCACCCGACGCCCGTCGGCTCGTACGCGGTCCAGCAGCGCTTCTTCTCGCAGGAGATGATCGGCCCCGGCTATGACCTGCCGAATGTGCCGTACGTCCAGTATTTCGGCAACGATCAGCTCTCGTGGCACGAAGGCTACTCCTTCCACGGCACCTACTGGCACCACAACTGGGGCTACCAGATGTCGCACGGCTGCGTCAACCTCCCCACCGATTTCGCCGCCTGGCTCTGGGACTGGGCGGGCGTCGGCACCCCGGCGGAGATCATCGCGGGGTAGCGCTACACGAGGACTGAGGACTGAGAAGGAGTAACGAGTAACGAGCAGTGGGAGGTGGAGTGTGCATTCTCGTTACTCGCTACTCGTTCCTTTCCACTCTTATTCCCTACCGTGAGAGGGCGCGCGTTTGCCACCAGATCGCGGGGAGGCGCGCGAGTTTGTCCCGCGTCGAGAGGGCGGCGCGATGGGTGTAGACCTGATAATCGAGCGCCTCGATGCGCCCCAAGATGCCACCGTAGAGCGTCGCCGCCGCCTGCACAGGGAGCTGGCCGGAGCGGTGCAGCCGGGCGATGCCGGGGGCGCTGGCGCGGTAGAGATCGCGCGCGCGGGCGATCTGGAAGGCCATCAGGCGGCGGAAGCAGGCATCGACGACGCCGGCGGCGATCTTCTCCTCGTCGTACCCGAAGGCGGCGAGTTCCTCCTGCGGCAGGTAGATGCGGCCCATCGCGGCGTCCGTGCCGACATCGCGCAGGATGTTCGTCAACTGCATGGCGATGCCGAGGCTCGCCGCGTACTCCAGCGTCTCCCGCGCGCCGTCGTAGCCGAGCACCGGTGTGCAGAGCAGGCCAATCGTGCTCGCGACGCAGTAGCAGTAGCGCCGGAGCACGTCCCACGTCGGGTAGCGGGCGTGTGTCAGGTCCATCCGCATCCCATCGAGCAAGTCCCAGAGCGGCTCCGTCGGGACGCCGTAGCGGTCGCGCACATCGATGAAGGCGCGGATGATCGGCAGCGAGGTGTCCACGGCGCGCAGCCGACCCTCCCACCAGTCGATCTGCGCGAGGAGATCCGCCGGTGACGCGGAGGCGGGCGCGCGGTCAACGAGGTCGTCCGAGTACCGGCAGACCGCGTAAATCGCCCAGATGGCACGGCGCTTCTCAGGGGGCAGAAAGCGGATCGAGAAATAAAAGGCGTGCGCGTGGTAGTGCATCACCAACCGGCACGCCTCATAGGCGTCCGCGAGCGTCACGTCCGCCGCTACCCGTTCGCTCTCAGTCGTGGGGGAGTGCAGCACATCGCGCTCGAAGGGATTGCGGGCGTGCAGCCAGGTCATCGTCGCCCGCCTCCCTGAGACGCACAGCGATCACCGCCCGGCGTCCGACGCGATCCGACGGGATGCAGCGTTTTGGATGGTGTTCGTGGCTGGATCACCCGTTCGTCCCTCTCGCTGCGGCCCGCCGCACCTTGCGCGCCGTCTCTCTTTGTATCTACTCAAAGCGGCGCGGCGTGGATCACTGCCACGCGAGCACAGCCCGAGCGGCATCAACATTTGCCCGCTTCACCGATGGGTCCTTAATCGGCGGCGGTGTCGCGCGATGGGAGGTCGTCATCCCCGCGCTGCTCCACGCCGCCCATCGGCGTGATCGTCACCTGCGCGATGCGGAGGCGGTCCATCCGGTCGACGCGAATGCGGAGATGCTCCGTCTCGATGCTGTCGCCCGCCTTCGGAATCCGGCCCATGCGGTCGAGCACGTACCCGGCGATCGTCTCGTAGCCGTCGTCCACGTCGCCGAGCGTGACCAACGCGCGGACATCGGCGATCGGCGTGCGGCCATCCAGGGTCAGGCTGCCATCGCTGTTGCGTTGCAATTGCGGCGCGGCAGCGTCGAACTCGTCCTCGATGTCACCAACCAACTCCTCGATCAGGTCCTCCATCGTGACGAGGCCCGCCGTGCCGCCGTAATCGTCAACGAGGATCGCCATGTGCGTGTGGCGGCGGCGCATTTCGAGCATCAGGTCGTCGATGTGCACCGATTCGGGCACGACGAGCACGGGGCGCATGATGTCCCGGATGCGCGCCTCGCCCCGCTCCGAGCCAACCGCCGCGATAATGTCCTTGACGTGCACCATGCCGTGAACCGTGTCGAGGTTCTCCTCGTAGACGGGGAAGCGGGTGTACGTGCTCGTCGCCACCTGCGGCGCAACATCGGCGATGCGCGTGCCCATCTCGATCCCCGCGACCTGCGTGCGCGGCACCATCACCTGCTGCGCCTCCTTGTCCGCGAAGGAGAAGACGCGGTCGATCAACTCGCGCTCTCCCGTTTCGAGCGTGCCCGCCTGCTCGCTCTCGCGCACGAGGATGCGCAACTCGTCCTCCGTGTACGTCCCGTGCTCGCTCGCGTCGCTGAGGCCGAACCGCGTGAGCAGGAAATTCGCGCTGTTGTTGAGGATCGCGATGAGCGGGCGGAAGACGACGAGGAAGACGCGGATCGGGCCGATGATGATGAGGGCGACCCGCTCCGGGTTCTGGATCGCGATGCGCTTCGGCAGCAACTCGCTCATCAGCACGGTGACGTACGTGACGATGAGGAACGAGAAGATGATCGCGATGACATTCACGGAGATCAGCGGCAAATTGGCCGGGAGCCAGGCGAACGCGGGTTCGATCAACTTCGCCACGACTGGCTCACCGAGATACCCGAGCGCAAGCCCCGCGATGGTGATGCCGATCTGCGTCGCGGAGATGTACGGGTTGAGGTTGGCGAGCGCCCCCTTCACCCAGCGCGCGCGGGTGTTCCCATCGCGCGAGAGTTGCTCGATGCGGCTGCGCCGGGAGGCGACCAACGAGTATTCGGTCGCGACAAAGTACGCATTCAGGAAAACGATCAGCGCGAGGACGGCAAGCCCCCCAATCGTTCGCCAGAGTTCAGTGCTCATGTGACGGGAGAAACCTCCATGACGGCCCGATGTGGCGGAGAGTGGCGCGGGGTGCGGCCGGAAATCGCGCCGGGCCAGCCCATTCCATTGACGAAAGTATAGCATGTGCGCTGCCATCGAGATGGGCCAAACTCCCACCTTTATGCTCCACAGAGAGCAGCCGCACAGGTTGCCGCCCGATTTTCGTTTGCCCACGTCCGGCAGACAAAAAAAAGCCCGGCGCCGCGGGGACGACGCCGGTAAAGAAAGGAGGATTGGGGGCAGGAAAGTGCGAGAATATATCGGTCAACATCGTATACGCAGTGCGTCCGCCATTGGATCACTGGGCGCGATCACGATTCCTCGTCACCCCGGTTTTTCCAATCCTCATTACGCGACCCAGCGATCGTCGTCACCGTGCGCGGCGTCCTCACGCGCGAGCGCATCGGTGACGCGGCGAAACTCGTCGCGGGCGCGGAACAACATGGACTTGACCGCCTTGCGGGAGATGCCGAAGACCACGCCGATCTCCTCGCACGAAAGCCCCTCGCACTCGCGCAGCACAAGTGCCCGTCGGTTGCGGGGGGACATTCGCGCCAGCACTGCCAGCACCGCCTGGTCGCCCTCGCGGCCAATCACCACCTGCTCCGGGTCGATGCTCCCCGCGCTCTCCATCAATGCGGCGCCATGCGTCTCGTCCCACGGCATCCAGCGGGAGCGTCGCCGTCGCCGCAACTCATCCAGGCAGCAGTTCCGCGCCACGCGGTAGAGCCACGCGGGGAAGTTGACGCCCTCCGGGATGCGCGGCAGGGCGCGATAGACCTTGATGAACGTCTCCTGCAGGAGGTCCGCCGCGTCGTCCGCGTTGCCGCCCATCATGTGATAGATGAAGCCGTAGAGCGGCCGCTCGTGTTGGCGCAGTAGCGCCTCGAACGCCGCCGCGTCGCCCTGCCGGGCGAGCGCGAGCCGCTGTGTCTCATCGAGAACCGAATATCGCGCCGTCGTGCTTGCCATCGTACACCTCGCCCCTCTCGTCACACCCCACTCGTCGGCTTTTGTCGCGCTCGCTCCTTTGCTCTCTCCACTCTCCACTATGGGATGACGGCGTGCGACGCACATCCGTAAGGTTACGTATTTCGCGAGTGGCAATTCGGCTGATGACGGCGTTCGGGGTCGTCGGGAAGAGCGGCGCGGGTGGGCGGTAGTCCGTTAATCGTCGGACGAGCTCCGGCGCGTCCGCTGCGGCATCGGCGGGATTGGCGTAGACGAAGGCGATGCGCAGGGCACGCTGGAAGTTGCCTGCGTCCGTGATGCCGACTGCGAGCAGTTCCGGCGCGTGGATCGTCCCCCACTGCCGCGCGAGGTCACGGAGGCCGGTGGCAATTCCCTCGGCCGACCCTCGTTGGCTGCGCGACCGGGCAATGGATGATCTGATCGCCCGGTCGGGGTAATCCGGCGGCACGGCGACCATGCTGACCACATCATCAAGGGCGTGGGCGAGAGCGCGTGCCGTGGGGTTCATCCCCAGCGTGGGAATTTGGCGCTGTTCCGCATCGAGCGCACCCTCGATGATCGCCGTGGTGGGCGCGGCGACGACCCGCGCGGCGCTGACCGCCAGACGGTTCCGCCGCGCGAGGAAGAGCTGGCAGCGGACATCGTGCAAGTCCACTATATTGTCGCCGCGGTGCGCTGCCAGCGGTCGAGCGGGTCGGACACGAAGGCGAGCATTCGCAGCAAGTCCGACGCGGGCGCCACTGCGGGGGTTGGCGCGCCAGTCGCGTTGACGACTGACGACACGGACGTTTGGCGCACCGCCGTACCGGGCGCTCCGCCGCCGCCGCCGCGAGGATCGCCTCACCCGCCTGTGCCGCGATTCCGAGCACTCTCCGTCGTCGCATCCGCTGCTGCATCTCGCCCTTCCCGCTTGAGAATGCCGCCCCACGTGAAGAACATTGAACCACAGAGGCACAGAGAACGCAGAGAAACGAGAAGAAGAGAGAAGAACGCAGGGCCGTGTCCATTTTCCATAAATACCTCCCCATATTCTCCTTTCTTCTCCTCTTTCCCTCTCTGTGTCCTCCGTGCCTCTGTGGTTCAATTCTCCGCGCCTTGATACGGGGAATATCAAGGTATGTGAGTGCGTTTTCAATGATAGTCGCGAGTGTGTACTCGCTAGGAGGGACATTCTAGTCATGGCACAACAACCACGATTCACGGAAAAAGCAGGCGAGGCGCTGGCGGCGAGCCAGCAGTACGTCCTTGAGCATGGCTACAGTCGGTACGAGCCGGAGCATCTGCTCGTCGCCCTGCTCGCGCAGGAAGGCGGCATCGTGCCGCTCGTGCTGACGAAGCTCGGCATCGACCCAATCGAACCGCGCGCGATGGCCGAGCAGTTCGGTAGCCGCGTGCCGCGCGGGATGGGACAGGCAACACAAGTGACGCCATCGGAGCGGATGCAGATCGTCTTCCGGCAGGCGGTCGAGGCGGCGAACGAACTCGGCGACAGTTACCTGAGCACCGAGCACCTCTTCCTCGCGATGCTGACGCCGCGACTCGGTGGCGCGCCGGAGCAGCTTGTGACGAAATTCAACCTGACGCGCGAGCGCGTGCTGGACGTGCTCAAGGAAGTGCGCGGCGGCAAGCTTGTCGATAGCCCGAACCCCGAAGGGAAGTATCAGGTCCTGGAAAAGTACGGGCGCGACCTGACCGCATTCGCGCGCGACGGCAAGCTCGACCCCGTCATCGGGCGGGACGAGGAGATTCGCCGCGTGATGCAGGTGCTCTCGCGCCGCACGAAGAACAACCCCGTGCTGACCGGCGAGCCGGGCGTCGGCAAAACCGCCGTCGCGGAGGGTCTGGCGCAGCGCATCGTGCAGGGCGACGTGCCGACGACGCTGAAGAACAAGCAGATCATCGCGCTCGATATGGGCGCGCTCGTCGCGGGGGCGAAATACCGCGGCGAGTTCGAGGAACGGCTGAAGGCCGTGCTGAAGGAAGTCCAGGAGAGCGACGGCAACATCATCCTCTTCATCGATGAGCTGCACACCGTCGTCGGGGCGGGCGCGGGGAGCGATGGCGCGATGGACGCCGCGAACCTGCTGAAGCCGGCGCTGGCACGGGGCGAGTTGCACGCCATCGGCGCGACGACGCTCGACGAGTACCGCAAGTACATCGAGAAGGACGCCGCATTGGAGCGACGCTTCCAGCCAGTGAAGATCGGCGAGCCGAGCGTGGAAGACACGGTCTCGATCCTGCGTGGCCTGCGCGAGCGGTACGAGGCACACCACGGCGTGCAGATTCACGACGCGGCGCTCGTCGCGGCGGCGACCCTCTCCGACCGCTACATCACCGACCGCTTCCTGCCCGACAAGGCGATTGACCTTGTGGACGAGGCGGCGGCGAAATTGCGGCTGGAGATCGAATCCCGCCCCGCCGCGCTCGATGAGGTCGAGCGACGGTGGACGCAACTGGAGATCGAGCGCACCGCGTTGCAGAAGGAGCGGGATCGCCGCTCGCAGGAGCGACTCGGTGAACTGGAACGCGAACTCGCCGAGATCGGCGAGAAGCGGGACGCGCTCCGGTCGCAGTGGACGCAGGAGCAGGACGTCATCAACCGGCGACGCGAGTTGAAAGGTCAGATTGAGCAGACCCGCACCGAGGTCGAGAAGGCCGAGCGGGCGGCGGACTACAGCCGCGCGGCGGAGCTGAAGTACGGCACGCTCGCCGAGTTGGAGAAGCAGGTCACCGATGAGGCCGCCGAGCCGACCGTCGCCACGACGGGCGTGCGGCCACTGCTCACCGAGGAAGTAACGCCGGAGGAGATCGCCTCGATCGTCTCCGTCTGGACAGGCATCCCGGTCACCAGCCTCGTGGAGGGCGAGGCGATCAAGCTCGCCACGATGGAGGAGCGGCTGCACGAGCGGGTCGTCGGCCAGGAGACGGCGCTCGCGGCGGTGTCGAAGGCGGTCCGGCGGTCCCGCGCGGGGATGAGCGAGCCGAAGCGGCCGATTGGTAGCTTCCTCTTCCTCGGCCCAACGGGCGTGGGCAAGACGGAACTGGCGCGGGCGCTCGCGGAGTTCCTGTTCGATGACGAGTCGGCGCTCTTGCGCTTCGACATGTCGGAGTACCAGGAGCGGCACACGGTGGCGCGGCTGTTCGGTGCGCCCCCCGGCTACGTCGGCTACGACGAGGGCGGGCAGTTGACCGAGCGGGTGCGGCGGCAGCCGTACAGCGTTCTGCTGTTCGATGAGATCGAGAAGGCGAACCCGGAGGTCTTCAACGCCCTCCTGCAGGTGCTCGACGACGGGCGGCTGACGGACGGGCAGGGGCGCACCGTGGACTTCACGAACACGGTGATCATCCTCACCTCGAACATCGGCACGGGCGTGACCGAGAAGCGGGGCGGCATCGGCTTCCAGGCGACGAAGGCGGAAGTGACGATGGCGAAGCACCGGGAGTACCTCGACGCCCTGAAGAACTTCTTCCGGCCCGAGTTCATCAACCGGCTCGACGACATCATCGTCTTCGAATCGCTGACGGACCAGAACCTCGCGGCGATCGTGCACATCCTGCTCGATCAGCTGACGAAGCGGCTGCGGACGAAGGGGTACACCCTGACGCTCACGCCGGCGGCGGAGGCGGAGATCGTGCGCATCGGCTACGACCCGGTCTACGGCGCGCGGCCACTGAAGCGGGCAATCCAGAGCGCGATCCTCGACGAGGTCGCCTCGGCGGTGATCCGTGGCGAGATCGAGGAGGGCAGCGCGATCTCGGTGGATGTGGTGGATGGTCAATTCGCCTTCCATACCACGCAGCCGGAACCCATCGAAGTGGCGGAGCCTGTCGCAGCGTAATACAGCCACAACCGAGTAAAACGCATGAGGTGGGGAGCGATCCCCACCTCATTGCTATCTGGCCCAAGGAATAAAGACAGCTCGAATGTACTCCTTGGGGTTAATCGACGCAAAAGGTCTCGCTCGGTGTCTCGTTTGGCTAAGTTTCCACTGGGCAACTGAATTGACTCATCACGTCCCCGAAGACGCGACGACGGGATATGTTTTCAGGTCATCATCGCGTACAGTTTCGCGATGAAGGTTCTATTGGCAAGCGAAACCGTTACAGTCCACCCGGGTGGCGTCATTGCTTCCGGCAAC
>JAABUT010002645.1_pt1 | contig 16762 bp, 15 predicted proteins | sample 5559281 | NCBI WGS metagenome assembly JAABUT01 (sample SAMN10711880, study PRJNA513359) | rock metagenome | isolation source: Antarctica rocks | place: Antarctica: Victoria Land, Ricker Hills nord | collected 2016-01-04 | reverse complement strand
AGAAGCTGACTACATATATGTGTTTCTCAGTCGACGCTAGACTCAATAGAGACTAGTCAAGATGACGAAGCGAGAATAAATCTGACAAGACTAGAAGACTGAGTCTGACAAGACTAGAATCGTGACAATCAGAATGTGATCATCGTAGTCTAGATAGCTGAATAGCTTCATAAAGTCAAAGTAGAAGATGTTGAAAAGCTTGTCTGCTTGTCTCAGAGCGTTGTACTTGCAACGACACTTTTGATTCTTATTCTAATTCTCGTAGATTTCTTCTAGATGCTCGAGTAGCTTGTAGATTGAGATGTAAGAATGCAAAGCGTCATGACAACGTCAAGCGAAGATATGCTCAGCAGCGTCACCTTCTAGTCTAGATATTACATAGACAATGCAGATAGTCTCATCGACGAAGTGATCGACATTTGTCTGAAGCTTGTCGTCTATCTTGATTCTTCAGCTATTTCATGTTGATTCATCTTCGTCGATGAATACAAATTAGTTCAAAAACTTGAAAGACTTGTGATGATCATTATTGAATAGAGTGAATGACTCACGTCGAGTATGATTCTCGATAGATTGATGAAATAAAGGTTTCGTAGAAACTCGAGATTTCATAGACTGACGAGATCATGACTGATTCGCTGAATGTGATACTTCTTTGAGTTTATTCTTGAGATTCAACATCTTCTCTCGATAGCGTTTGTTTATCTCTTCTAGAGTGTTTATAATCATCTGTTTGATCTCTAGTTGATTCAATCTCTTGTCATGTTTAACTTGAACAACGATTCACTGCTCATTGAGTTTCAAAGTCGTGTCTCGTTGAGATCTAAGCTCGTTCAACATCTTGATGATCTCGTTTGACTGATCATGAGCTCATTGACGAAGCTGTTTTTCTGTCTTGATGTTTCATGAGATATCAGCGTTCTTGATGTCAACTGAAGCATTGAAAGAAATAAGAAAAACTCATTTACTAGCAATGCTTCTAAGCAGACAAGCTGTTCGTGAATCGACTGATTCAGAGTCGCGTGTCATTGTGAGAAATTGAGAGTAAAGATAGATAGATTTGATTGTGATAAGATTGAGTGATTGATTTGATAAATTTGAGTAAATTTGAAGATGTGTTTTGATGAAAGTAATTCAAAGAATTTCTTGCGAATTTTCTGAATAGAAGTAGATTATTTCGTATCATCTACACGTTGATAGCAGAATAGTTGATTAGCATTTATCTACTGTTAGAGATCAATCTAGAGCGAGTCATAGAAGTGTCATTTAACTAATAGATAAATGTTAAGAAAGAAAAGTATCTATAGAAAAGAACTCAACTTATATGTGTGTTTCTCAGCTCTGTGCTAAACTTGATTGAAATGACGTCTTACACATATGATGCAGAGTTTCAATGATATTACTCTTAGATCAGATTTTCGCTAGACTCGATTAGAATGAAATCAGACGAAGACTAGATGAAGAATAGACGAAGGTTAAAATCGTAACAAAAGTGTAAATGTAATATTTTAGTAATTTAAATGATGATTGTGAGTTAAAATAGTGAAGTTCAATTGCAATAATGAAATATGAACTTTAAACTTTAATATCTTGATTTAAGATTTTAAGATTTAAATCATCAACATTAATTCAGTCATGTAATTATCAACTTTTTTTCTTCTTTGTAACAATCATCTTCAAACAACAACATACTGTAATCATGATTGCAACAGCTCAATAAGTTATGTATCAGCTTCACGAGTTTATAGAAGATTGCAAAACTGATTGCAATACAGAAATAATGAGCTTAACATTAATAATAAAATGCTACTTAACATCTTTAATTTTGCAATTGACGAGATTTTGAACTCAATTTTGAATTTAAATGAATTCTTCAACTTGCATGAATTTATATACATGTTTCGTTTCTTATTACTCTTGAATTGATTGCAAAACTGATTGCAAAGTAGAAATAATATTGCAGCGAATTCTAAATTTCAGCTTACAAGATTAAATCTCAATCACAAGTTAAACAATAAATCACGATTGTTAAGCAGCTCAAAATCGTCATTGTCAAGCGCATCATCATCATTCTCATCATCATTCAGTAAAAAATCTCATAACAAGCAATTTGTCAAAAAGATGTCTTGAAAACAGTCAATAACGAAGTTGAGAACTGATGATAAAAAGATGAAGTTCATCAAAGTAAGTTTGAGACTTACTAGATTGCAAAAAGAATTGCAAAAGTAATTTTAAAGACGCTGATCATATGTTAGAATGTTTAATTCATTGAGTCAGCTTGTGTTATCAATGTCATCATAAAAAGTGATCTTATCAAGCTCAAGAAAATGCGAAAATATTGCAGAGAAACTGTAACACTTCGTGAAATTCGTCAATATCAAAGAACAATCAACTTACTTATTTTAAAGCTGTTGTTTCAGCATGTGATTCACGAAATGTATCATAAATTGATTGAAGTCAATCTTCACTTTCAATCAAAAGCTATAAAGACATTGCAGAAGACAACGAAAGCGTAACTGATTGCAATGTATGAAAATTAGTTTCATGATCAATTTTGCAATTGATTTTGCAATTGATTTTGCGATTCAAATACTGATTACTTAACAGACATTAATCTTTGCGTAATTCATGCAAAGCATGTAATCATTCAAACAAAGAATATGAGATTGATTTTTCGTCTTACAAGCGAAAAGTTTACATTTGAAGTTTGTTCAAATTACATAATGAAGTAAATAGTCATGTTACTATGCAATCAGAATGCAACGCTGTCGCAAGATAAATAGATAGTAAATACAATTTTTGCACTGTCATACTGTTAGTGATACTATTGCTTTCGCGCATAATTCAAGTTAATTCTTATCGCTTTTGTCAATAACTTTAGTTTTTTTTCTCTTGAATGTAAAGTCAATTGATTAACTACTTGTATGCATGAGATTTCAGCGCAAACGAAATTTTCACACACATTAACTAAAACTATTTATATTGATGTCATTTTAGCACGTCAAACTCTAACTATTTGTTGCTAATCTTTCTAAATTAGAGTGCGTGAAAACTCAGTTTGCGCGAAAATCTTATGCATACAAGTAATTATTCTATTTTTAGAAATTGAATTCAAATTCAGTTTGCATGAAAACTTTATGCATATGAGTAAGTATACTATTTTTAGAAATTGAGTTCAAGCAACTTAACTCAATTTTGAGTTGAGCTTAGACTGATTGCATCAAGTCAAGTACTTGAGTTTAAGTTAAATACTCAACTTAAAAAGTGTTGAATTGAATTGAATTTTTTTTGAAAAAGTGTTGAGTCAGATTGAGAAGTTGAACTCAAGAACTCAGATTGAGTTGAGAAGCTTGACTCAATAACTCGACTCAAAAATTCAACTTGATTCAACAAAATATTATATAGATGTAAATAGTTTGATTGAACAGTCTTCATAATTTTCTTCATGACTTTCTACCATGTTTTTCCGTCATGACTCTCTATCAAAGTCAAATGATCTTCATGTTTTTTCTTCATGTTTCTCTTCATGTTTCTCGTCATGTTTCTCGTCATGTTCTTCATCATGTTATTCTTCATGTTTCTCATCATGTTTCTCATCATGTTTTTCTTCATGTTTCTTTTTATGTTTCTCTTCATGTTTCTCATCATGACTTTCTATCAAATGATCTTCATGTTTCTTTTTATGTTCTTCATCATGACTCTTTATCAAACGATCTTTATTTTTTCCCTTCATGACTTTCTATTAAAAAGATAATGCAAAAAGATAATGCAAAAGTCGGAAAATTTTTTATATTTAACTCTTTTGATGTCAAGCTTAAGTTCTTGACGAGTCAAATTAAGTTGACTCAATTCTCAGTTAAGTTGAGTCAAGTTGAATTGAAAATATGAGCAACTTGACTCAAGTTGAGTTGAAAATGTAAGCAACTCGACTCAATCTCAATTTAAGTTCAAAATGTCAACTTAAAACTTGACTTGATGATCAGTTTAGTTGAGCTTAAGTTGAGAAGAATCAACTCAATCTCAACTTGAACTCAGAATTGAGTTAAGTTGATTTCTTTCAACTCAACTCAACTTTAACTCAATGACAAATCTAGATTCAATCTTCAACAAAAAAGATGAGATTTGTTTATTGATTAATTTGATTGATTCTTTAGCAAACAACGAAGATTTTTTATTATTGAATCTATTGATTGATTTGATTCTTGAGCAATTCACGAAGATTCTTTATCATGATTCTTGTAATCAAGTGAACTTTGCATACTTAATGAGCAATAAGTAGTCTAGCAATTTAAACAATCTCATCATTGATTTTATTTAACTCTTTAATGTTGTTCTGTCTTTCAATTGTTATTGATCATCAGATAAATGAATTTCTTTAGACTCATTCTGTCTAAATGAGTATGTTAAGTTGTTGAGATTGTGCCTAAAATTTAATCACACTGCAGCGAGATAATGCATAGCTGAATAGAATGTTTGATCAATAGAGATAACTCTAACTAGAAAACTAAGAATACAGAAGAAAGAAGACAGTTTCAAGCTGTATTTATAGTAAAGTGAACAAAGAAACGAAGTAGTTGATTTGTCAGACGAAGTAATCGATTTGCTAAAGCTTAAATAAATGAAATGTTTCAGCATATTTTAATTTGAAACATCGTTGTTTCTTGTTCACATATTGAAATCTCTAGAGTCTATTGACTAAACTTTATTCAATGTCAACATGCTTCGTAACATGAATGAGTAATGAGATCAGTATCATGTGATTAATGAATTTTTAATATAATGTCAGAATCATGTTTAAATGATACAATCAATGAAGATCAAAGTTGATAGTGTTTAATCTTTAAAAATAACTATAACTGAATATTAAAATTACAGAAGAAGATTGATACAAAAGCTTTTATTTATATAATGTTCAGAGACTGCGCTAGACTTGAAAAAGATGTGTTTATAACATAAGAAGAAAATGATGTAAATGAACAAGATGTTGATGAAAGAAAAGAGTATTGAGAAAGAAAAAAGTGTTGAGTCATATCTGAGTCAAATTTAAGTCAGATCTAGATCAGATCTCAACTAGATCATTGACTAGTTCTAATCATTATGCAGAGTACTTGCTAGCGTGTATTGCGAATTGATTAGAACTTCAGCCTTATCAATCTTGATACGCTTGTAACAGAATATGACTCTTTTTCAGAAACATCAAGACAATAAGACTTTATAAAGATTTGAAAAATAAAGAGTTAAATCTTTATCAAATCACTATCAAAGTGAGTATTTTTTATTATCTTCATTTATTAATCAGTATGAAGCATCTGCATTTAATGTTCAGCTTGAAGTTATTATAATTGTATTCAGAAGATTCTTTATCAAAACAGCATTTAAAATCACTCAGATTAATTATTATTAAAGATGATGAACATTGAAAGATAAATAATATATTGAACTTCAGACGCTATCAAAATTGAATATAGTACAAAGTCAAATAAAAAGATTTAAATAAAAATAATAATAATAAATTTATATATTCTTGTAACATTGATTAAGTCAATTCATGAGAAACTTTATGCTATTTATATCGAGTGAACAAAACTCTCTGAGGTAGAAAATCACTCGCTGTTTATACGACTGCTTCACGCAGTCGAAACTATCATTATGAAACTTTGTATCAAATTAGTTCACGTTGATTGCATGTTAAAGAATGAGTGACTCAGTCACTTTAAATTGCTTCAAAAGCTTCGTTTTCATCATCATTCTTGCAGCTGCTCTGAGACTCTTCATGATAATGATGATTATTCAATAATTTAAGAAGTCAACGTCTCATAGCATTCTTGATCGCAGATGCAATCAGTTCAAGCAATGCATGAATACATGTTTCATCATTTGATAATCTCAGTCGCAGTTGCATTGTATGCTATCTGCGTCTGAAACATTTCTGAAGTGCAGATAAACATTCAAATTTATGTGTTTAATTTTGATGTAAGTGATGAAAGTGCTTTCAATCTTCTGAAGATCATTTCACATCTTTATCATCTTGTTAAACAGATGCAATCTTTGTGTTAAGATGATGTGAACATCTGCGATGCATTTCTTATATTTTTCTCATTGTTGCTTTCACTGACTTCTGTGATACTGCGCTATTGTGATGCTGTCACTAGTTGAAATCGTCGCAGCGAGAGCTAATTGCTCGCGTCTCAACTATATTTTCGCGTCTTCTTGAATTGAGTTGTTCAGAAGCATCACTTTCTTGATGATGAGAAAGTAAGAAATGATGTGATTAACACTCATCAGATGAGCGCGTATCAGTTTGCATGCTTGTCTGATTTTCTGCGTATGATCGTTGATTCAACTGCGTAGCATGATCTTGTCTTGCAGCATGTTCAGATGAACATCATTGACAAAATGTTCAACAGCTAACTTTTTGCTTGATGACAGAATTTGAAAAAGTCGACTTGATTCAGTTAATAATCAGCTAACAACTGATTAATCAGCTAAATTTCAGCTAAATTCAACTAACTCAGCTAATTCAGCTAATTCAGCTAAAATATTTATCTACATGCTCATCATTCTACTCACTCATCTACTTGCTCATCTACTTGCTCATTTACTCGCTCATTTACTCGCTCATTTACTCGCTCATCTACTCATCACTCTACATACTCATCATTCTACTCATCATTCTACATGCTCATCATTCTACTCATCACTCTACATGCTCATCATTCTACTCATCATTTTACATGCTCATCATTCTACTCATCATTCTACATGCTCATCATTCTACTCATCATTCTACATGCTCATCATTTTACTCGTCATTCTACATGCTTATCATTCTACTCATCATTCTACATACTCATCATTCTACTCATTACTCTACATGCTCATCACTTTACTCATCACTTTACATACTCATCATTCTACTCGTCACTCTACATGCTCATCAATTTACTCATCATTCTACATACTCATCATTTTACTTGTCATTCTACATGCTCATCATTCTACTCATCACTTTACATGCTCATCATTTTACTCACTCATTTACTTGCTCATTTACTCATTTATTTACTCGTTCATTTACTCGCTCATTTACTCACTCATCTACTCGCTTATCTACTCATCATTCTACATACTCATCACTTTACTCATCATTTTACATGCTCATCACTTTACTCATCATTCTACATACTCATCACTCTACTTGTTATTCTACATGCTCATCATTCTACTCATCATTCTATATGCTCATTACTCTACTCATCACTCTACATACTCATCATTCTACTTGCTCATTTACTCGCTCATTCTACTCGCTCATTTACTCACTCATCTACTCGCTCATCTACTCACTCATCTACTCATCACTCTACATACTCATCACTTTACTTGTCACTTTACATGCTCATCATTCTACTCATCATTCTACATGCTCATCATTTTACTCGCTCATTTACTCGCTCATTTACTCGCTCATCTACTCACTTCATTTACTCGCTCTATCAATCTTTTTATCAAATGCTTTATCAAATTCTCTATCAAACACTCTATTAAACACTCTATAAAATGCGTTGATTGAGTGCATAACATAAGTCAAACAATGCTTTAAACAATGCTTTCTACTGAGCTTTTCACTGAGCTATCAACTGAGCTATCAACTGAGCTATCAACTGAGCTTTCTACTGAGCTTCTCATTGAGCTTTTCATCAAGCTTTTCATTGAACTTCTCATCGAGCTTTCGACTGAGCTTTTCATCAAGCTTCTCATCGAGCTTTCAATTGAGCTTTCTAGTGAGCTTTCGATCAATCTTTCTATTGATCTTTCTATTGATCTTTCTATCAAGCTATCTATTGAGCTATTTACTGAGCTATCAATCGAGCTTTCTATTGATCTTTCTACTAGTGAGCTTTCTACTGAGCTTTCAATCGATCTTTCTATCAATCTTTCTACTGAGCTATCTACTGAGCTATTTACTGAGCTATTTATCGAGTCATTTACTGAGCTATCTATTGAGTTATCGATCAAGCTTTTTATTGATCTTTCAATCAAGCTTTCTACTGATCTCTTTATTGATCTCTTTATTGATCTTTCTACTGATCACTTTACTGATCATTTTACTAATCACTTTACTGATCATTCTACTCATCACTCTGCTCATCACTTTACTCATCATTCAAGAATCAAATTTATTTTCTATCAAGCATTAAATATAACTTTATCAAACATTTTACATGACTCTCTATTGAACATTCTACATGACTTTCTATTGAACATTCTACATGACTTTCTACCTCATTAGTTTACTCATTAACTTTCTCATTGACTTTCTCATTGACTTTCTCATTGACTTTCCCAGCGCATATATTAAACTGTGTAAATAGCTATTATTTAGTTAGTCAAATTAATCATTAATTAATCAATTATACAAGCGCAATAATTATTCAATTATTAATTTAATATTTGATTGCTAATAAACAAAATGCGCAAATGTTGAAGAAGTTGACAGTCATCAATGTTCAAAATAGTAAATAATGATCAGCAATTTCTTGTCATAAATATGATAGTTGATTTCAGCGAGAATCATGCTTTTGCTGTAGAAGATCATCAAGTGAAGTACATTCTCATCATTGTACTGAGACAGTATTTCATCTTTTACATAGTTTGATGCATCGATTTTCAAAATAGTCTGACGTTTGAGGTTGAAATGACGAAAAACTGAAGCGAAACTGATCTGTTTCTTCAGATTTCTGAAAGCTTGAACGCAGACTTCGTTTCAAACAAAAGATGTGTCTTTTCTAGTCAATTGAGTGAATGATTTGACTAGTTTGAAGAAGTTTCTAATGAAACAACGATAGAAGTTCACAAATTTCACAAAGCTCTGAATTTCTTTCAAATTGATCGAAGTAGTTCAGTTGACTATGATGATCATTTTACTTAAATTCATGCGAAGATCTTGTTCTGATACAATGACTTCTAGAAATGTTAGAAACCAGCATAGAGCGAGTCAATATGAGTGTCATTTAACTAGAAGATAAATGCTAAGGAAGAAAGGTAGCTACAGAAAAGAAGCTGGCTACATATATGTGTTTCTCAGTCGACGCTAGGCTCAATAAAGACTAGTCAAGGTGACGAAGCGAGAATAGATCTGACAAGACTAGAAGACTGAGCCTGACAAGGCTAGAATCGTGACATTCTAGAAAGACTGTCTTCTTTACATTGAATTTGCACTTTTGAATATTCATCTGCAGTTCAGCTTCGCGTAGTCAACTCAATACTAGTTTGACGTGATCTCTATGTTTCTTTCTTGTTTTGCTATAGATGAGAATGTCATCTAAATAGACTTGACAAAAGTCATTCAGAAAGTCTCATAGAACATCATTCATATATTGTTGAAAGAAGATTTATTCATTAGTCAGTTTGAATGATAGCATCTTGTATTTATATGCATCTAAAGCAGTGATGAAGATGATGTAATTCTCGTTATTGAGATGCATTTGAAGTTTGTTGAACGCTGATATGATGTTCAATCTAGTCAGATGCTTGCAACTCACTATTTTATTAATGATCTCATTTATCAGTGATAGAGAATATCTATTTCTTTTGAAAATGACATTTAGCTTTCAATAGTTCACGCAGAATCGAAGATCTTCATTTGCTTTAAGAATGAATAGAACAGAAGAGAAATAGAAAGTCTGACTAGAAGTGATGAATCTCTTTGACAGATTCTCGTTCAGATACTTCTTTACTTTCAGAAGTTTGACAGAGAACATTTGATAAACTCGACAGCGAAAAAGCATTGAATCACTGATGAGCTCAATTTTATGATCATAGAAGCGATGAGAGAATAGTTTATTCAATTGAGCTTGATCAAAAACATTTAGAAACTCATGATATTTCGATGACAGCTTCGCTTTAATATCTTTCAAATTCTGAGTTGATTCATCAATTGAAGAGATGTTTAAAGCATTCAAATTGCACTGAGTATTGTACGCGATTTCTCTATTGATGTTCATTATGAATAAAGCAAAGACTTTGATCTTGTTCTTTTTTGAATGATTCAACAGTGTTTTGAATGAAGCGACGTTTATGCTTTGAATTGAGAATGACTCTTTCTGAATCGTAGTTGAAACAGATTGTTTGAGCATTCAAGAAGTTTTTGACTAAGAGATAAAAGTAAACAAAGTTGATCGCGATGAACTTGAGTGCTTTGAATTGAGAGAAATTAAAAAAATCGAAATGAAAGTATTTAATTGATTCGAAAAAACGATGACGTTGATTTGCATATTCAGTAATATTTCATTTTTGTTCATTCATGATTTTTCTAATATGACTTCGTGATGATCAATGTCAGCTATTAACATAGAAACAATCAATTTCTTATGACTTTCAATAATGAGGTTTAATAGAATTTTATGAATGATAGTCTTCTTGAATATCTTTTCATCATATTCTTTTATTAACTTCTCTTTTGCCAGTGATATAGATTGAATTTTCAGCTCTTTACATACTTTATCAACTAGATTGATATGTATGATTATATAAATGACTGAATCACTATTTATCAAAGAACAAAGACTGAATGATTCGTTCTGCGAGATGAGAAGAGCATTGACTAGAAATAACTTATCAAAGTAATTCTCTTTCAATAGAATTTCGTCTAGATTGCACAAAGATATAATCTTCACTTCAGTGATTGTTGAAGAGATGACTAGTTTTTTGACTTGAACTCTGATTCAATGTTGAGTTCAAAACAATCGTAGTTCTCATCAACTGCATTGACTTTGATAGATTAATTCAAGCATTCTCTGAAACTATGATCTGATTTGTGACATATGAAACAGATTTCAACTAAAACGTCTGCATTCTTGACGTTAGTCAAAACTGCGCTGCGCGACTTTGATCAGTCAGACTTTGAAGTCGAAGACTGAACAGCAATAGTTGCTCTAAAAATGATGATCTTTGAATCATCATGTTTGAGTAGTTTGTTCTTGATCTCTTGAACTGCTCTATGTTCATTGTTCAAGCGAATCAAATAGTTTCAAATATCTGATAGCTTAATGAGCGACTTCATCTGAGTTGTTCAAAAGATTTGAAGACGAGAGTTTATTTTATTCTTTAGATCAATGACTAGTACGTTCTTCTGATACTTTAAATAAATGTATAGTTGTTGAAATTGATTAAAGAAATCGCTGAATTTCTTTGATTCTTGAATCAGATTAATATATTCTTTACAATAGTTGTCTTTCTTATCAGAATCATAAAACGATTGAGCTAGTTTCTTTAGAAGTTCATTGACAGTCAGATAGAAATTGTCACAGTTGAGATCGCGTCTGACTTAAGTGATTTTGATGACATCATCTGCTAGTCGAGAGTTTATGTAGCTCAGCTTGTAGAGTTCATTTGAGAAGAGATTGACGTTAATTGCTAACTTCTCTCGTATGTTAAGAGATCAGTTCTCTCAAGTAGAATTCTTTTCATCAATGAACATTAAAGAGTCGAGTATTTTATGATATTTAGATGGTTTGAAGTAAATAACAATCGAGAAAGTAATGATGATTACATTGACTGTGATAGCAGTGAAAGATTGTAGTTTTGCTTTCAACTGTTGAATTTCGCTCTTGTCTCGTTGTTTCATCTTGACGAGATGATCTGTTTCTTTATTAAGAGCATAGATACATTTCTTTCATACTTTCATATCATCGAGTATGATGATTTCAGCGTTTGATTCATTGAAAGCAATGAATGAAGAAGTGTATTGTGAGTCAACAATAGAAGAGAGAGCTTGTGAACGTGTTTATTGCAAGAAATCAACGAAAGCTTTATCTTTATCAGATGTGTTCTTAAATGTCATAGTAAAGAAGATGAGAATTGATTTGAACTGAACAAAGAACGAAGCTCAGTGATTTTATGAAGAAAGACGAATGTTTGTTCAACAAAGAAGATGTTTGTGAGAGTGATTGATCTTGAAGCAATTCACGAAGATTCTTTATTATAATTCTCTTGATCGATTTGATTCTCTAGCGATTCACGAAGATTCTTTATCATAGATTCTATTAATTGATTTTGAACGAATGCATACTGAATGAGCGATAGATCTTCTAGCAATTCAATGATTGTATGTTCTCGTTGATTCTATGAATTTCCTGATGTTGTTCTTGTCTTTTGAGATTGAATCATCAGATAAACAAAAAATTTTAAACTTAATTTGTCTGTACAAGTTGATTGAATGAGTAATGAGATCAGTATCATGTGATTAATAAATTCTTAATATAATGTCAGAACTGTGTCTAAATGATACAATCAATTAAGATCAGAGTTGATAGTGCTTGATCTTTAAAGATAGTTATAACTGAATATTAAGAATACAGAAGAAGATTGATACAAGAGCTTCTATTTATGTAATGTTCAGAGACTGCGTTAGACTTGAAAGAGATGTGTTTGTGACATGAAAAGAAGATGATGTAGATGAACAAGATGTTGAGAAAGAAAAAAAGTGTTGAATTATATCTGAGTCAAACCTGAGTCAAACCTGAGTCAAATCTAGATCAGATCTCGACTAAATTGTTAACTAGTTCTAATCAGTCTTGATACGTTTGTAACAAATAGTAGCTCGATAATCTGATCAATAGTAGAAATGCTGAACTAGATTGATGATTTGTTTATTGTCGAGATGAAAGATTGAAGATTGATCATGCACTTCTTGTAGTAATTTCGTGTGCATGTTCTCAGAGACTCACAGTAAATCTTTTCTAAATAGAACATCATCAATGATTTTGCAGTTCTTCAGTTTAGTGATATGAAATTTGAGCTTGTTGTCATTCATAGCTTATTTATATTCGCTGCAGAACTCATCTGTTTGATTGATTATACATACTTGTTGATAGAGATTTGCTTTCGATTCAACAGATAGAACATCAACTTTATCAAAGATCAGAATAGTCTGAAAATGATTTTCAAGACGCTGAGCTGATTCAGAGATGTTTGTTAGAGACATTCTGATTAAAGCATTAACTTTAGTGTTTATTTTGCCTGATCTAAAGATGATCTGAAAGTTGAACTTCAATAAAATGTTCAGATAGTTGACTTGATGTTAACTCAACTATTTGTTTTTCATGAAGGTTTTCAAAGTCTGATGATTGATGAACATTTAAATGAGTAGTTCAGTGCATTTCAGCTTAAGTTGTCAGTGTTCAAAGCATTGAATAATGACTAACAGTTTCTCGTCATAGATGTGATAATTAATTTCAGCGAAAATTATGCTTTTGCTGTAGAAGATCATTGAATGAAGAACTTTCTCGTCATCATACTGAGATAGTATTTCATCTTTTACATAGTTCAAAGCATCGATTTTCAGAATAGCTTGTTGTTTAAAGTTGAAATGACGAAGTATTGAGATCAAGCTGACTTGTTTCTTTAGATTGTCAAAGACTTGAACACAGATCTCATTTTATACAAAAGATGTATTCTTTCTAGTCAGCTGAGTGAATGATTTGACTAACTTCAAGAAGTTCTTAATAAAACAACGATAGAAGTTAACAAATCTTACGAAGCTTTGAATTTCTTTTAGATTGATTGAAGTGATTCAGCTGACTATGACTGTCATCTTGCTGAGATTCATACAAAGATCTAGTTTTGATACAATGACTTCTAGAAAGACAGTCTCTTCTATATTGAATTCATACTTTCGAATATTCATCTGTAGTTCAGCTTCGCGTAGTCATTTCAATACTAGTTTGACGTGATCTTTATGTTTCTTTCTCATTTTGCTATAAATGAGAATGTTATTTAGACAAATTTGACAAAAGTCATTCAGAAAGTCTCATAAAACATCATTCATATATTGCTGAAAGAAGATTGATTCATTAGTCAGTTTGAATGATAGCATCTTATATTTATATGCTTTTAAAGCAGTGATAAAGATGATGTAATTCTTGCTATCAAGATGCATTTGAAGTTTGTTGAATGCTGATATGATGTTCAATTTAGTCAGATGCTTGCAACTCACTATTTTATCAATGATCTCATTTATCAGCGATAAAAAATATCTATTTCTTTTGAAAATGACATTTAGCTTTTGATAGTTCACGCAAAATTGAAGATCTTTATTTGCTTTGAGAGTGAATAGAACAGAGAAGAAATAGAAAGTCTGACTGAGAGTGATGAATCTCTTCAACAGATTCTCATTTAAGTACTTTTTTACTTTCAGAAGTTTGACAGAAGACATTTGATAAACTCAACAGTGAGAAAGTGTTGAATCACTGATGAGTTCAATTTTATGATCATAGAAGTGATGAGAAGATAGTTTATTCAATTGAGCTCGATCAAAAACATTTAGAAACTCATGATATTTTGATGACAGCTTTGCTTTAATATCTTTCAAATTCTGAGTCATTTCATTAATTGAAGAGATGTTTAGAACGTTCAAATTGCATTGAGTATTGTACGCGATTTTTCTATTGATGTTTATCATGAATAAAGCAAAGACTTTGATCTTGTTCTTCTTTGAATGATTCAACAGTGTTTTGAACGAAGCAACGTTTATGCTTTGAATCGAGAATGACTCTTTCTGAGCAGTGATTGAAATGAGTCGTTTGAACATCATAAAGATCTTAGTCTAAGTGATTGAAGAGAACGAAGTTGATTGCAATCAACTTGAGTGCTTTGAATTGAGCGAGATTGAAAAAATCGAAATAGAAGTATTCAATTGATTCAAAAAAACAATGATGTTGTTTTGCATATTCAGTAATATTTCGTTTTTGTTCATTCAGAGCTTACTCAATATGACTTCATGATGATCAATATCAGCTATTAACATTGATATAATCAATTTCTTATGACTTTCGATGATGAGATTGAGTAGAATTTTATAAGTGATTGTCTTTTTAAATATCTTTTCATCATAATCTCTTATTAGCTTCTCTTTGATCAGTAATATAGATTGAATTTTCAGTTTCTTGCATACTTTATTGACTAGATTGAAATGTATGATCATGTAAACGATCAAATCACTGTCTATTAAAGAACGAAGACTGAAAGATTGTTTCTGAGAGATAAGATGAGTGTTAATTAGAAATGACTTTTCAAAGTAATTTTCTTTCGATAGAATTTCATCTAGTTTGCACAAAGATATAATCTCTATCTCTTTAATGACTTTTGAAGAAATGACTAGTTTTTTGAATCGAAATTTAAATCGAAATTGAAGCAATCATATTCTTTGTTCACTGCATTGATTCTAGTAGATCAATCGAGACACTTCTTAAAGCTATGACCTGATTTATGACATATGAAACAGCTTTTGAATAGAATGTTTACTTCTTTGACGCTAGTTAAAATCGCGTCGTGCAACTTTAGATGATCAGACTTCAAATGATCAACTGATTGCTGAGTGATAACAGTTACTTTATGAAAGATAGTTTTTGAAACGTCATCAACATGTTTGATTTTGTTCTTAATCTTTTGAATGACTCGCTGATCATTATTCAAATGAATCAGATAGAAATGAATTTCTTTTAGAAAATCAGATTGAACTAGTTGATTTACTCAAACAAATCGAAGATGAAAGTGTATTTTATCTTTCAGATCAATAATCAGTTGCTTTTCATGATAGTTTAGATAGAGAGATAGTTGTTGAAACTGAGTATAGAACTCGCTGAATTTCTTTGATTCTTGAATCAAGTTGTAGTATTCTTTATGAAAGTTGACTTTCTTATTTGAATCATTGAACAACTGAGCTAACTCTTTCAAAAGATCTTTGATGATTCTATAAAGATTGACACAATCATGTTTGCATCTAGCTTGAATGATCTTTGCTGCGTCATTGAATAATCTAGAATGTACATAGCTCAATTTGACTCATTCATTAAAAAAGAGATTAATGTTGATCTCTAGTTTATTCTGAATTTTTTCGTATCAGTTCTTTCAAATAGAGTTCTTTTCATCAGTAAATAGCGAAGAATCAGATATTTTTTAAGATTTAAAACGCTCAGAGTAGATGAAATCAGAAGAAGTGTTTTCTTTAGCTTGAAGTTTAGTGTTTAACTCTTTGATTTCGTCTTCTTGTTGTTTATTTAACTCGTAGAGTTGATCTGTTTCTTTATCAAGAACTAGACTTCAAGTCTTTTAAATTTTGTAAAACATGAGAGATATTATCATTTCAGCAAATGATTCATCATCTTCATGAATGAATGACGCAGCACTTAATGATTTCGTTCGTGATTTCAATGAATCAGCATCAAAGATGTAAGAGAAATGATTTCAAAATTCTTTAAAATGCTCTTCAGTAAATGAATGACTAAATATAATGAGATTTGTTTGAAAGAGAATTGAATGAATGACAATGCTCAACGATTGAAAAAGAAAGACGTATGAAATGATGTTTAATCTTCAACAAAGAAGATGAGATTTATTTGTTGATTGATTTGATTAATTCTCTAGCAAACAACGAAGATTCTTTATCATTGAATTTATTGATCGATTTAATTCTTGAGCAATTCACGAAGATTCTTTATCATGATTCTTGTAATTGAGTGAGCTTTGCGTACTTAATGAGCAATAAGTAGTCTAGCAATTCAAACAGTCTTGTCGTTGATTTTATTCAACTCTTTAGTGTTGTTCTGTCTTTCAATTGTCATTGATCATCAGGTAAATAAATTTCTTTAGACTTGTTCTGTCTGTACAAGTATGTTGAATGAGTAATGAAATCAGTATCATGTGATTAATGAATTCTTAATATAATGTCAGAATCATGTTTAAATGATACAATCAATGA
>JAABUT010002643.1_pt1 | contig 16769 bp, 14 predicted proteins | sample 5559281 | NCBI WGS metagenome assembly JAABUT01 (sample SAMN10711880, study PRJNA513359) | rock metagenome | isolation source: Antarctica rocks | place: Antarctica: Victoria Land, Ricker Hills nord | collected 2016-01-04 | reverse complement strand
TGTTGACGTAGAACGCGCCGGCCTTCTGGAACAGCGCCACGGGGGAGACCCGCATGATGGCGATGACCGTCCCGAGGAGGAGCGACCCGATCGCGGCGAAGAACGTCAGCAGGATCGTCAACCCGAAGGCCGCAAAGATGTTGAACTCGGCGAACAGCTCGCCCATAGTTGCTCCTCGAGTGGTCGGTCGGGCTGGGCTCAGCCAGAGCGGGCGGTATGCCGGGTGCTCACGCGAGCACCCGGCATACCGGCCCTTCGGTGGGTCAGGAGCAGGCAGCGGGCGTGGGCGGGTTGCCCTTGCCCGGCTTGAAGCCCGCGGGACCGAGGTACTTGTCCACCGACTTCTGCCACTCGCCGGAGCTGATGTACTTCTTGAGCGCGTCGCTGACCTTCGTGCAGAACGCGGTGTCGCCCTTCTTCAGGCCGACCCCGTAGTTCTCCGTGGAGAAGGTCTTGCCGACGACCTTGAGCTTGCCCTTGTTGGCATCCTGGGCGGCATAGCCGGCGAGGATCGTGTCGTCGGTCGTCAGGGCGTCCACGCTGCCGGCCTTGAGGGCGTCGACGCAGAGCGTGTACGTGTTGTACTCCTGCAGGTTGACGCCGGGGACGTCCTTCTTGATGTTCGACGCCGACGTGGAGCCCTTGACGGAGCAGAGCTTCTTGCCGTTGAGGGAGTCCTTACCCGTGATCGACGAGTCGTCCGCGCGGACGAGCAGGTCCTGACCGGCGATGAAGTAGGGCCCGGCGAACGAGACCTTCTCCTTGCGGGTGTCGGTGATCGAGTAGGTGCCGACGATGTACTTGACCTGACCCGAGGAGATCAGGGTCTCGCGCTGGGAGGAGACGGCCTCGACGAACTGGGGCGTGAATCCCAGCTCCTTGGCGATGTAGTTGGCGACATCGACGTCCATGCCGGTGTAGTCGGAGCCCTGCTTGAGCCCGAGCCCAGGCTGGTCGAACTTGATGCCGACCTTGACCGACTCGCCGCCGCCCGCGGCGCCGCCCGAAGCGCCGCCCGAAGCGCCGGGGGCCGCGCCGCTGGAGCCGCCCGAGTTGCCGCTGCCGCAGGCGGCGAGGCCCGCGGCCGCAACCGCCGCGATGGCGGTTGCCGTGATACGACCAAACTTCATGTGTGCTCCTCCTGGTTGTGCGATGGCGCCCGTCCGGCTGGCTTCGTCGCGGTGGGTGGTCAGTGAGTGAGGATCTTGCCGAGGAAGTCCTTCGCGCGATCCGACCTCGGGTTGGTGAAGAACTCCTGCGGGGGTGCCGCCTCGACGATCTGTCCCTCGTCCATGAAGACGACGCGGTCGGCGGCCTTGCGGGCGAAGCCCATCTCGTGGGTGACGACGATCATCGTCATGCCCGACTTGGCCAGCTCGACCATGACGTCGAGGACCTCGTTGATCATCTCGGGGTCCAGGGCCGAGGTGGGCTCGTCGAAGAGCATGACCTTGGGGTCCATCGCGAGCGAGCGGGCGATGGCGACGCGCTGCTGCTGGCCGCCCGAGAGCTGGGCGGGGTACTTCTCGGCCTGATGGGCGATGCCGACCCGGTCGAGGAGCTCCTTGCCGCGCTTGTCCGCGTCGGCCTTCTTCTGCTTGCGGACCTTCGTCGGCCCGAGGGTGACGTTCTCGAGGATCGTCTTGTGGGCGAAGAGGTTGAAGCTCTGGAAGACCATGCCGACGTCGGCGCGCAGCTGGGCGAGCGGCTTGCCCTCCTCGGGCAGTGGCTGGCCGTCGATGGCGATCGACCCCGTCTCGAAGGTCTCGAGCCGGTTGATCGTGCGGCACAGGGTCGACTTGCCCGAGCCGGAGGGTCCGAGGACGACGACCACCTCGCCCTTGCCGACCGTGAGGTTGATGTCCTGCAGGACGTGCAGGTCGCCGAAGTGCTTGTTGACGTCGGCGATCTCGACCATGGGCTGACCCTTGGCCGGCTTCGGCGCGTCGCTCGCCGCGTCGCGAGGTGCTTGGCTCATGGGGGCAACCTATCGGGCGCCTTGCGTTCCAGACAGCGTTTGGACCCGGCGGACACCGAATTGTGAGCACACCGAGCCGTGTGCCGGGTGTCCGGCGCGCCGCGGCCGGTGGCGCGGGACCAGCGGGCGCGACCCTCAGACGGAGTCCGCGGGGCGAGCGTAGGCGATCCTGGGCAGCGTGTAGGCCAGATCGACCGCCGTCTGCACTGCCTCCTCCTCGAGCATCCGGTGCTCGGCGACCAGTCGCCCGAGGTGCCCCGCGTCGATGCGTCGGGACAGGTCGTGCCGGGCCGGGATGGAGGCGAATGCCCGCGTGTCGTCGACGAAGCCCGACATGTTGTAGAAGCCGGCCGTCTCGGTCGCGAGCTCCCGGAAGCGCCGCATCCCGTCGGGGGTGTCGAGGAACCACCACGGCGCACCGAGGCGGACCGACGGATAGGCGCCCGCCAGTGGGGCCAGCTCACGGCTGTAGGTGCTCTCGTCGACGGTGAAGAGGATGAGCCGGAAGGTCGGCTCGTGGCCGAACGTGTCCAGGAGCGGGCGGAGGGCGCGGGTGTACTCCGTGGCGACCGGGATGTCGAAACCCGTGTCCCGGCCGTGGGCCGCAAGAGTGCCGCCGTGGTGGTCGCGCAGGACCCCGGGGTGGATCTGCATGACCAGCCCGTCGTCGCGCGACATGCCGGCCATGACGTGCAGCATGTGTCCGCCGAAGGCCCGGGCCGCGTCGGGCGCGACCTCCCCGGAGAGCGCGTCGGCGTAGACCCGAGAGGCGTCCTCGCTGCTGAGCGGCTCGGTGTCGACCGTGAGGTGGCCGTGGTCGGTCGCGAGGGCGCCGGCATCGACGAACGCGAGGCGCCGACGCCGAAGTGCCTCCAGGAAGCCGGCGTAGTCGGAGGTGTCGGTCTCCGCGAGCCGGGCCAGCTCCTTCACGTGCTGCGCCCAGTCGGGCCGGTCGAGGTGCACGACGGCATCCGGCCGGAACGTCGGGACCACCGTGCCTCCGAGGCCCTGATGCCGAAGCCGTTCGTGGTGACGCAGGTCGGACGTGGCGGGGTCGGTGGTGGAGATCAGCTCGATGCCGAACGCCTCAAGCAGGGACTGCGGCCGGTGGGCCGGATCCCGGAGCCAGGCGTCGATCTGGTCGTAGATCCCGTCGGCGGTCTCTGCGGAGGGATGCACCCGCACCCCGAACAGCACGAACAGCTCGTGCTCGAGCCAGTACCGCGACGGGGTCCCCCGGAAGAGGTGCCAGTTCTCGCAGAAGACGCGCCAGATGGCCCGCGGGTCGGTCTCCACCGGTGCGCCGTCACGTCGGGGGACGCCGAGCCGCTCGGCCCGGACCCCCTGTGACACGAGCATGCGGGTGACGTAGTGGTCGGGGGTGATGAGCAGCCGGGCGGGGTCACCCAGGTCAGCGTTGTCGGCGAGGACCTCGGCCTCGACGTGGCCGTGCATGCAGATGAGGGGCAGGGACCGGGTCTGCTCGTAGATCGCCCTGGCGACCGCTCGGACGGCCGGGTCGGTGGGCAGCGCACGGTCCGGGTGCAGGGTGAGCGGCGTCGGCATGGAAAGGGCTCTTTCGGGTCGACCCACAGCCGCCTGTTGGAGCGTGATTGGGCGTGTTGCCTGCAAAGGGTTTCACATCGTCGTGGCGTTCGCAACGCGTCGACCCTCGCCGCCGCCGCCGGTTTGACATGCGGGCGCTGCACATTCGCCGGTATGCCGTGCAGTGGAGCCACGCCGCTCTGGCCATTGACATGGGATGCAAACGGTTGCAGAATGCGTCGCAGCACGAACCACGGCGGTTCGTCGGAGAGGGGCGTCGGCCCATGGCGGTGACCGTGCGAGACGTGGCCAGGGCGGCCGGCGTCTCCGCCTCGACCGTGTCACGGGCGCTCTCCCTGCCGGACATGGTCGACCCCGTCACCCGCGAACGGGTCCAGCAGATGGCCGAGCACCTCGGTTACCGGCCCAACCGCGCGGCCCGGGGCCTCATCACCGGGCGCACCAGCAACATCGGCCTCATCCTGCCGGACCTGGCCAACCCGTTCTTCCCGTCCGTCGTCAAGGGCATCCAGAAGCAGGCCCACGAGTCGGACTACTCCGTGTTCGTCGCCGACACCGACGAGGACCCCGGCGCCGAGATCGGCCTGGTCCGAGCCCTGGCCAAGCAGGTGGACGGGATCATCCTCTGCTCTCCGCGGATGAGCCCGCCGGAGCTGCGCGAGGCCGCCGCCGTCGCCCAGGTGGTCCTGGTCAACCGGCGCTCCGGCAGCATCCCGGCGGTGCTCGTGGACAGCGCGGACGGGATGCGCCAGATCGTGGAGCACCTGGCCGGGCTCGGGCACCGCCGTATCGGGTTCGTCGCCGGACCGCGGTCGAGCTGGTCGAACGGGCAGCGCGTGCATGGCCTGCGCGCCGCGGTGGGGCCCGCCCAGGTCGAGCTCGTCGAGCTCGGCAGCTTCTCCCCGACCTTCGAAGGGGGCCTCTCGGCCGTCGAGGCGACCCTGCTGGCAGAGGTCACGGCGGTGGTCGGCTACAACGACCTCGTCGCCCTCGGGCTCTGCAGCGGACTCACCGCCCGAGGCATCACGGTGCCGAAGGACCTCAGCGTGGTCGGCATCGACGACATCCCCATCGCGGCGATGGTCCAGCCGGCCCTGACCACCTTGTCCATCCCCAAGGACCGCGTCGGCCGCGCCGCCATCGACCTCCTGCTCCAGCTCCTCGGTGAGCCCGGTAGCCGGACCCCTGCCCACCGGCAGCTGCCCACCCAGCTGTTCACCCGGCATACCACCGCAGTCGCCACCTCCAGCACCGCCACGCGGCCATCCGGCCGCCGCCGCACCTCGCGGCGTTGACGAAGGGAAATCACATGCGCATCAGCAAGCGCACCGCAGTCCTCGCATCAGCTGCGCTCGTCACGGGCGTCTTCGGTGCCTGCAGCGCGCCCACGCCCCCGAACCAGGCAGGAGGCGCGGGTGGAGCCAGTGGCGCCTCGGGCTCCGTGCCGGACAAGCCGAGCAAGGCGGTGACCCTGAACATCCTCGACGTCGCCGGCAACCTCCAGCTGACCCAGGGGATGATCGACGACTTCGTCAAGCAGCACCCCGACGTCATCTCCAAGGTGACCTACTCCAAGGCGCCGTCCCCCGACCTCGTCGGCAAGATCAAGGCCCAGCAAGGCGCCGGGCGGGTGGACATCGGGCTGGTTCTCACCGGTGTCGACGGACTCGCCGCCGGGTCGGAGCAGGGCCTGTGGGAGCCGTTGCTGCCGAAGTTCAAGGACAGGCTGTCCAACATGGACAGCTACCTGGACGCGGCCGCCGACATACAGAAGCTCGCAGGCAACGACGGCGTGACCGTGACCTACTACCCCTCCGGGCCGCTCATCGAGTACATGCCCGACAAGGTCCCCAACCCGCCCAAGACCGCTGAGGAGCTGCTCGCCTACGCCAAGGCCAACCCGGGCAAGTTCGAGTACGCGCGTCCGGCGAACTCGGGGCCGGGCCGCACCTTCCTCATGGGCCTGCCCTACATCCTCGGCGACACGGACCCGAAGGACCCGGTCAAGGGATGGGACAAGACCTGGGCCTACCTCACCGAGCTGAACAAGTACATCAACACCTATGCGAACGGCACGACACCGACGATGAAGGACCTGGCCAACGGCACGGCCAACGTCATCGCCACGACGACGGGATGGGACATCAACCCGAGGGCTCTCGGGACCGTTCCGGAGGGTGCCAAGGTCGGCACGCTGAAGGGCTTCCACTGGGTGACGGACGCCCACTACGCGGTGATCCCGAAGGGTGCCTCCGCCGACCAGCAGGCGGCCGTGCTGCAGCTGGTGCAGTTCATGCTCACCAAGGAGCAGCAGGCCAAGGCCTACGACGACGGGTACTTCTACCCGGGTCCGGCGGTCAAGGGCGTCGACATCTCGATGGCGCCGCAGAAGAGCCAGGACACCATCAAGAAGTTCGGCCGCCCCGAGTACGACAAGCTGATCGCGGACAACCCCAAGAACACTCCGCCTGACGCCAAGGCCGTCGTGGCCGCCTTCGACAAGTGGGACCGTGAGATCGGCGGAGCGAAGGTCCAGAAGTGACGAGCACCAAGGAGGAGTTCGAGCAGCTGCGTCTCGACGGCGTCGGACGGCAGTTCGGCGGCCAGGACGCGCTCAGCGACCTCAGCCTGACGATCCGGGCAGGGGAGTTCATCGCCCTGCTCGGGCCGTCCGGCTGCGGCAAGTCCACGGCGCTGAACTGCCTGGCCGGGCTGCTGCCGCTCACGGCAGGCGGCATCTGGCAGGACGACAAGCGGATCGACGTGCTGCCGCCGGAGAAGCGGGGCTTCGGCATGGTGTTCCAGAACTACGCGCTGTTCCCGCACATGACGGTGCGCGGCAACATCGCGTTCGGTCTGCAGATGCGCCACCTGTCGAAGGGCGACGTCAAGCGGCGCACGGACGAGGCCATCCGCCTCGTGCAGCTCGAGGAGCACGCCGCCAAGCTGCCGGGCCAGCTCTCCGGCGGCCAGCAGCAGCGCGTCGCCATCGCCCGGGCCGTGGTGCTCGAGCCGTCCCTCGTCCTCATGGACGAGCCGCTGAGCAACCTCGACGCCAAGCTGCGTCTGGAGATGCGCACCGAGATCCGGCGGCTGCACCAGAGCCTCGGGCTCACGACCGTCTACGTCACGCACGACCAGGAGGAGGCGCTGTCGATGGCCGACCGGCTCGTCGTGCTGCGCAAGGGCCGGGTTCAGCAGATCGGCACGCCCGAGGAGCTGCACACCCGGCCGGCCAACTGGCACGTGGCCGACTTTATGGGGTTCCGCAACCTGTTCCAGGTGACCGTCACCGAGACGGACCACGAGGGTGTCCTCGTCGAGGGTCAGGGCCTGCGGGTGCGGGCCACCCCGATGGGTGAGCTCACCCGTGGCGAGACCGCCGCCGTCGGAGTCCGTCCTGAGGACCTGGTCATCAGCACCGGCCGCGGGGGCACGCCCCCCGGGTCGAACGTGATCGAGGCCACGGTCGAGGTGGTCGAGTACCAGGGCCGGGAGATGGCCGTGGAGGCTCGGACGGCGCAGGGCCTGCGGCTGCACGTCCGGAGCGAGGACCGGCTCACGCGGGGCGATGCCGTCACGCTCACCGTCTCCCCCGACCGCCTGCTGGTCTTCCCCCTCGGGGAGGAGCCGCTGCCCGCGGTCCAGCTGGCCATCGCCGACACCGGCCGCGCCCGCGAGACCCCGGTGCTCTCCGGACAGGGCTCGTCGTGACGTCCGGCACGGCCACGCGTCCGGGCGTCGACCCGGATGGCCGGGGGGACAGCGGCAGGTCGCCCGACAAGGGCCGACGCGTCGAGCCGGGGCTGCGACACCGGCTGGCCGAGCGCGGCGTCGACATCCAGCTGCTGCTGCTCGTGCCCGCGATCATCTTCGTTCTCGGCCTGTTCATCTACCCGTTCCTGTACGCCTTCGGCCTGTCATTCCAGCCGACGAAGGGTGGCAGCCCGCTCGCCGACTACCAGCGGTTCTTCGGCGACGCGTTCCAGCGGGACACCATCTGGAAGACCCTGCGGCTGGCTCTGCCGGCCGCGCTGCTCAACGTCCTCGCGTCCGTGCCGATCGCCTACCGGATGCGCGGCAGGTTCCGTGGCAAGCGGCTCATCACGACGCTGCTGGTCGTGCCGATCACCCTGGGGACGGTGCTGACGGCGGAGGGACTGCTCAACTTCCTCGGTCCGGCCGGGTGGTTCAACCGCATCGTCATGGGTCTCGGACTGGCCCAGGAGCCCGTGCGGCTCATCAACAACTACTGGGGCGTGTTCTTCTCACTGGTGATCACCGGCTTCCCCTTCGCGTTCCTGCTGATCCTGTCCTACCTCTCCGGCATCGACCCGACGCTCGAACGGGCGGCGGCCACTCTCGGTGCCGACTGGCGCGCCCGCTTCCGGCGGATCACCCTGCCACTGCTCGCTCCCGGCCTGGCCACCACCTTCGTGCTGACCTTCGTGCTGGCCTTCAGCGTCTTCCCGTCCGCCATCCTCGTCGGTAGCCCCCAGGGCGAGACCCGGGTCATCTCCATCGCCGCCTACCAGGCGGCGTACGAGCAGTACGACTACCCGTTCGCCTCGGCCATCGCGATGATCATGGGCGTCGTCGAGCTGCTCGTCCTCAGCCTCGTCCTGCTGTGGCGCTCCCGCCTCTACACCGGCTCGACGGGAGGCAAGGGCTGATGGCCGCCGTTCCCAGCGAGATCGACGCCCCCGCCCGGAGGCGCCGGATCGTCGCGAGCCCCGCGGCGTGGCTGGTGTGGGGCGCCGTGGTCATCTTCATGGTCTTCCTGGCCGGAGTCGTCGGCTCGGTGCTCGTCAACTCCTTCGGCACGAGGTGGTTCGGCACCTGGCTCCCTCAGGGCTACACCACCCAGTGGTACACCCAGGCGTGGGAGGACTTCGACCTGCTGCACGTCATCGTCGTCACCCTCGAGGTGTCCCTGGCCGTCGTGGTGCTCTCCGTCCTCATCGGCGTGCCGGCGTCCTACGTGCTCGCCCGCCGCAGCTTCCCGGGCAAGCGGGTCGCCTACCTCGCCTTTCTGCTGCCCATCCTCATGCCGCCCATCACGTACGGCATACCGCTGGCGACCGTGCTGTACAAGTTCGGCCTGGCGGGAAACATCTCTGGTGTCATCCTGGCGAACCTCGTGCCGACCGTGCCCTTCGTGATCCTCACGATGACACCGTTCATCGAGCAGATCGACCCTACGATCGAACGCGCAGCGCGGATGTCCGGCGCCGGCCTGGCAGCGGTCTTCACCCGCATCTTGGCGCCGCTGCTCGTGCCGGGGATCCTCGCGTCCGCCATCCTCGTCCTCGTCCGGACAGTGGGGATGTTCGAGCTGACCTTCCTCACCGCAGGCCCGGACTCCTCGACCCTCGTCGTGGCGCTCTTCAACTCGATGAACGCCGCCGGCATCCGGGCCCAACAGTCGGTGGACGCGATGGCGGTGCTCTACATGGCGGTGATGATGGTCCTGCTCGTCGTCGCCCTCCGGTTCGTCAACCCCACCCAGCTCGTCGCGCAGGTCAAGGAGGAACCCGAGCCGTGATGGGTGAACCGTCCCGGGGACGGAAGGTGCACCCGTGGTGACGGACCGGCATACGGCCGGTATGCCGGATGGTTTCGTCGACGTCGTCGTCCTGGGCGAGGTGCTCGTCGAGCTCTCGTCGGCCGAGGAGTGGGCCGACGGGCGCCCCGTCCGACTGGGTTTCTCGGGCGACGCCCTCAACGTCGCCGCGGCGGCTGTCGGTGCCGGCGCGCGCGCCGCCCTGCTCGCCCGGGTGCCGGACGACGAGCTGGGCGATGCCCTGGTGGCCCGGGTGAGCGAGCTCGGGGTGGACACCCGGGCGCTGATTCGGGCGCCCGGACAGCACGGGCTCTATCTCACGCATGCGGACCCGGCCGGCGAGCGCCACTTCATCTATGTCCGCCGGGGGAGCGCGGGCTCGCAGCTCGGCGCCGACGACGTCGACGAGCAGCTCGTCCGCTCAGCCGGCGTCGTCGTGGCCAGCGGGATCGCCTGCGCCGTCTCGACGTCGGCCCGCGCCGCCGTGACCCGCGCCGCCCAGCTCGCAGAGAAGTTCGTCTACGACCCCAACTTCCGACCGCGGCTGACGACGGCCGAGGCAGCTCGCGCCGCGCTCGTGGGGCTGGCGTCGATGACGCACGTCGTCACGCCGTCCTGGCCGGGAGAGGCCCGGACCCTGCTGGGGCTGGACGAGACAGCAGGGGACGCGGAGGCGCTCACGGCGCTGAGCGAGCTCGGGTTCGGCGACGTCGTGCTCACCTGCGGCCCCAGCGGCGCACTCGTGAGGTGCGACGGGCTCGTCCACCGCGTCCCCGGCGTGGAGGCGGCCCGCGTCATCGACCAGACTGGAGCCGGTGACTGCCTGACCGGCACCGTCGCCGCCCGGATCGCACTCGGCGACACCTTGCTGGAGGCCGTGCGGCTCGGTGTCGCGGCTGCCTCGCTGTCGGTCCAGGGGCAGGGCGGCACCGGCCACGTGCCGTCCCTCGAGAACACCCGGGCAGCCGCCCGGCAGACCATTCCGGAAGGTGCATCATGACCGAGCAGATCCTGCGCCTCGACGCGGGCGACGACGTCGCCATCGCCCTGCAGGACCTTCCCCGTGGCGAGGCCGTCGGGGTCCCGGGGGGCGAAGCGGTGACCTGCCGAAGCGATGTGCCGCGGGGTCACAAGATCGCCCTGCGGGAGCTGGCGCAGGGCAGCCTCGTGCGCAAGTACGGCCATGTCATCGGCCGCACGAGCGCCCCCGTGCGGGCCGGAGACCACGTCCACGTGCACAACCTCGGGATGCCCGACGGCGCGGCCGCTCTCGCCTCGGGGGCAGGTGTCACCGCTGCCCTGCCAGAGCTGGCGACCGACCTGAGGCGGACCTTCGCGGGCATCCGGAGGGCGAGCGGCGCCGTCGCCACCCGCAACTACGTCGGGATCCTCACCACCGTGAACTGCTCGGCGACCGTTGCGCGGCAGGTCGCCCGCCGCACCGAGGACGCGGTGGCCGCCCTCTTCGAGGAGGGGGTCGACGGGGTCGTCGCCCTGACCCACGGCACCGGGTGCGGTATGGCTTCGCGCGGTGAGGGATGGGACCTCCTGCAGCGGACCCTGCAGGGATACGCCCGCCACCCCAACATCGGTGGGCTCGTGGTCCTCGGGCTCGGCTGCGAGGTCAACGCGGTCAGCGGCCTCATGGCCGACCTCGGCCTCGACAGCCGGCTGCCCGTCGAGTCGTTCACCATCCAGGACGCAGGTGGCACCGCGGCGGCCATCGCCCGGGGCGAGGAGCTGGTCCGCGGCATGGCTGCCGACCTGCGGGGCACGCACCGCGCGGAGGTCGGTGTCGAGGAGCTCGTGCTCGGCCTGCAGTGCGGCGGCTCAGACGCCTGGTCCGGGCTGACGGCCAACCCCGCGCTCGGCGTCGCGAGCGACCTGCTCCTCTCCGCCGGGGGGACGAGCGTGCTCGGGGAGACTCCCGAGGTCTACGGCGCCGAGCGGATGCTCGCCGATCGCGCCGTGAAACCCGAGGTCGGGCAGGCACTGCTCGACCGGATCGCCTGGTGGGAGAAGTACACCGCCGGCCAGGGGACGACGATGGACGGCAACCCCTCCCCGGGCAACAAGGCCGGCGGCATCACGACGATCCTCGAGAAGTCGCTGGGCGCCGTGGCCAAGGGTGGGCACAGTCCGCTCGCAGCGGTGTGCGAGTACGCGCAGCCGGTGCCCCGCCCCGGGTTGGTCTTCATGGACACCCCCGGCTACGACCCGGTCTCGGTGACCGGCATGGTGGCCGGTGGGGCCAACCTCATCTGCTTCACCACCGGCCGGGGGTCGGTGTTCGGGAGCCGGCCCGTTCCCACGGTGAAGCTCGCGACGAACTCCACGATGGCCCTGCGGATGGCCGGCGACATGGACCTCGACTGCTCCGGCGTCGTCGAGTCGGGAGTCTCCCTCGCGGACATGGGCCGACAGGTCTACGACCTGCTCGTCGAGACGGCTTCAGGTCGGCGGACCTTCAGCGAGGAGCTCGGGCTCGGCGGCGAGGAGCTCGTGCCGTGGCAATTGGGCGCCGTGCTGTGACCCGCCTCTCCCGAGCGGCTCTGGCCCAGGCAGACCTCGGACCTGCCGTCCGGCTGCCGCCGAGGTCGGCGGCGCCGCGCGTCGGTGTGCTGCACCTCGGCCTCGGGGCCTTCCACCGGGCACACCAGGCCGTGGTCACCGAGGACGCGATGGCGGTCACCGGCCAGGACACCTGGGGCATCTGCGGGGTGACCCAGCGGTCCGCCGCAGTCGTCGAGCAGCTGCGCCCCCAGGACAACCTGTATGCCGTGCTGCAGCGGGGCAGCGAGGGCGACAGTCTGCGGGTGGTGGGGTCGGTGGCCGAGACGATCTTCGGCCGGGACGAGCCCGAGCTCCTGCAGCGCCGCTTCGCGGACCCGCACGTCGAGGTGATCACCCTGACCGTCACCGAGAAGGGCTACCGCCGTGACGGTGCCGGCCGGCTCGACCTCGCCGACCCGCTCGTGCAGGCCGACCTCGCCGGCTCGGCTGCCGGCACCGCCGTCGGGCAGCTCGTCCGCGGCCTCCAGGGACGCAGCCGGGCCTGCGCCGCCCCGGTCACCGTCCTCTCCTGCGACAACCTCAACGGCAACGGCGCGGCGCTGGCGCGGCTCGTCGAGGACTTCTGTGCCGCCCTGCCCTCGGTGGAGGGCGAGCCGCTGGGCGAGTGGGTCCGCGCCAACGTCCGCTTCCCGAGCAGCATGGTCGACCGGATCGTCCCGGCCACGACGGCCGAGGACCGCGCCGAGGCACAGGACCTGCTCGGCCTGGAGGACCGCGGGCTCGTCGTGGCGGAGCCGTTCCTCCAGTGGGTGATCGAGGACGACTTCGCGGCCGGGCGGCCCCCGTGGGAGCTGGCGGGCGCCCAGCTGGCCGACGACGTGGCGCCCTACGAGGAGATGAAGCTGCGGATCCTCAACGGCACCCACTCGATGCTTGCCTACCTCGGCGCCCTGGCCGGGCACGACACCATCGCCGAGGCCGTCCGTGACCCACAGCTCGCGACGTCGGCCGGCTGCCTCATCAACGATGACGTCATCCCGACCCTGCGGGCGCCTGTGGCAACCGACCTCACGGCATACGGACGTCAGGTCCTGGAGCGGTTCGCCAACCCGGCACTGCGGCACCGGACCGTGCAGGTCGCCATGGACGGCTCGCAGAAGCTGCCGCTGCGCCTGCTCGGCACGATCCGGGACCGGATCCGGGCCGGGCAGACCCCGGAGTGGGCCTGCCTCGCGGTCGCCGGATGGATGACCTACGTCGCTGCGCAGCACGACCGGCACGGGCGCCCGCTACCGCTCGACGACCCCATGGCCACGACGCTGCGCGACGCAGTTGGTGGCAGGGTCCATGCGGCGGCCGTCGTGGACGGGCTCCTGGCGGTGCCGGAGGTCTTCGACCCCGAGCTGGCGGGGTCGAGGATTCTGCGCGACACGCTGGTCGCCCACGTCGGCGAGCTCATGTCGTCCGTCGAGGAGCCGTCCGGCACCCGGTGAGGTCTCCACGTCCGGCCTGGAAGAGGTGGTGGACCGCGGGCTGTCCTCCTCCTCGTTGACGAGCGGGGCTGGACCGAGCCCAGCTGGCCGGCCTGCTCGTGAAGTGGGGAAGGGCACTCGGGGCGTGAGGGCAATACGGTGAGCAGGTCCTCCTGACCAGGGAGGTCGACCTCGTGGAAGGGGGCCGTCATGGCGCTGCTGTGCGTCGACCACGACGAGGTGCGTGCAGCCATCCCCATGACGGCTGCGGTGACCGCGGTGCGCGAAGCACTGCGCGACTTCGGCGCCGGCGTGTTCGAGCTGCCTCCCCGGATGCACCACGCGGACGGTTCCTCCCTCGTGATGTCGGCGTTCAGCTCGCGAGCGGGAAGTACGGTCGTGAAGTCGCTCTCGCTGAGCTCCGCCCGGACACCGGTGATCGTCGGGGTGGCCACCTGGACGAGCGCCACCAGCCCGGACGTGGTCGCGGCCGACGCGGTACCCATCACCGCTCTTCGGACCGGGGCCATCGTCGGGGTGGCCACCGACGTCCTTGCCGCCCCGGGCGCGAGCCGCCTCGTGCTCTACGGCGCCGGAGGCCAGGCGGCCGACCAGGTCCGGGCGGTCCACGCCGTACGGCCCCTCACCGAGGTGACGGTGGTCGCCCCCGGCCCGCAACGCGCGCGCCGGCTGGCCGCCGCCCTCAGGGCTGAGCTGACAGCAGTGCGAGTGTCCGTGTGCCGTCTCGGCGACGAGGACCTGAGCCGAGCCGAGATCGTCTGTTGTGCCACACCCGCGACCTCGGCGCTGTTCACGGAAGCGGACCTGCCGGCGCAGGTCCACGTCAACGCCGTCGGTTCCTACCGGCCGGAGATGGGCGAGCTCCCGGACGAGCTGGTCGACCGGGCATTCGTGGTCGCCGTGGACGACCGCGCCGCGTGCCTGGCCGAGTCGGGGGAGATCATCCGGGCCCGGCGCCGGGGGATGGACGCTGCACGGTTCACACCGCTGCACGAGCTGCTCGACGCGCCCGGCCCCCGTGCCGGACGGACGGTCTTCAAGAGCGTCGGTCTGGCGGTGCAGGACTGGGCGCTCATGGACCTGCTGGCGCGCAGCCTCGGCGCTGCGGAGGACCGCTGAAGAGTGCCGGGCGCTGGACCCTTGGGCCGACGTGCCGTCAGGTCCCGACCAGCGCCCGGTAGCGGTCGCGGGCCTTCTCGAGCTGCGTCGCGAAGGTGCCGGGCTCATCGGGAACCGCGTCGTTCTCCACTGCGCCGAGGACACGAAGCGCGGCGCCTGCCTGCTCGCTCGTCATCGACGAGTGCATGAGAGGCAGCTCCTTGGTCTCCTCCTCGGCCGCGTGGACGGACAACGCCTCCTCGAACAGCTGGAACTGGACCGTGAACTCGAAGCTGTCGACGTCGAACGACTCGAGGCGTTCGACCTGCTGGGTCATTGACTCTTCCGCGGTGACCAGCTGGCCGCCGATATCTGCACCTGCCGGTTCCACGGCGACCGTGACGGGGTGGATGGCCAGCTCCTCTGCCGCCTCGTGACGGGCTAAGAAGGCCAATAGTGCGCCGAGCGCCTGCCGCCGTTCGGTGCCCGAGCTGCCGTTCACGGCCTCCACCAGGGTGACGGCCTGACCGTGCTGTGCCCTGACCACCGCGGCGACGTCCGCGCCCGTAGGATCCTGGTCCGTGCCGTCGGTCCGGCCCGGGGTCGACCCCGGTCGTTCGTCGCTCGGCGTCATCTGCTTCTCCTCTTGGGCGATCCTCGGGACATCAACCGGCAGGGCAGCTGGGGGATGTGTGGAGCCGGATTCCTCACCCCTGCCGCGCCGTGGTCGCCAGGCCATCGAGGAAGGACCTCTGCGCGAAGGCGAAGACGAGGATCATCGGGATCGTGGCGATGAGGCTGGCTGCCATGGCGATCTCCCAGTGGTACTCGCCGGAGAGTGCGAAGGCGTCGACGATCTGCTTCAGCCCGCGCGGCATCGTGAAGTAGTCCTGGGTCTGGAGGTAGATCAGCGGCTTCATCAGGTCCGACCAGCTGGCCTGCAGCTCGAAGACGAAGACGATGAGCAGGGCCGGCCGGCAGAGCGGGACGGCGATGCGCCAGAAGAGACCGAAGAAGCTGCAGCCGTCGACGCGTGCGGCCTCGAAGAGCTCGCGCGGCACGCCGAGGAAGAACTGGCGCAGCAGGAAGATGTAGAAGGCCGACCCGAAGATGTTCTGGGCCCAGAGCGGGACCTGGGTGTTGACCATTCCGAGGTTGTTCCAGATGAGGTAGACCGGGATCATCGTCACCGCGCCCGGCAGCATCATCGTGGCGAGCACGACTCCGAAGAGAGCGCCGCGGAACCGGAACCGGAAGAAGGCGAAGCCGAAGGCGACGAGAGCACTCGAGAGGGTCACCGCGATGGCCGCCATCAGGCCGACGCCGACGGAGTTCAGCAGCCACCGCAGGACCGGCCCCGCCGACCACACGTCGACGAAGTTCTGCAGACGCAGGGTCTCGGGGACGAGCCGGTTGTCGAAGACCTGGTCCTTCGGCTTGACCGACGCGCTGACGAGCCAGACCAGCGGGTAGACGAAGGCCGTCACGGCCAGCCCCAGCAAGGTGAAGTAGACGACCTTCCAGAACGTCACCGGCATACGGCGTCGCTGCGGCCCGGCGGGCACCGAGGGAATCTCCTCCAGCGCAACCGTGCTGCGCGCCTTCGGTGTCGGTGGCGTCGTTTCCACGGAGGTCATCGGGCCCCGTCCCCCTCGTAGTAGACGAACCGGTTGCCGACCCGGACCTGGATCGCGGTGATGACGAGGATGATGACGAACAGCAGCCACGCCATGGCCGACGCGAAGCCCATCTTGAAGAACTGGAAAGCCTGCTGGAACAGGTAGACCATGTAGACGAGGCTCTCGTCGGACGCCGTCGCCTTCTGCTGCGGTCCGTAGAACATCGTGTAGGCTTGGTCGAACATCTGCAGGGCCGCGATGGTGTGGGTGATGACGATGAAGAAGACCGTCCCCGAGATCATCGGGAGGGTGACGTTGCGGAAGCGACGCACCGGCCCCGCCCCGTCGAGCAGCGCCGCCTCGTAGAGCTGGCTGGGGACGTTCTTGAGCGCTGCCAGGAAGATGACGATGCTGCCGCCGACGCTCCAGAGACTCACCATCGCCAACGACGGCTTGAGCCAGCTGGGGTCGGTCGTCCAGTTGGGTCCGTTGATGCCGACCCAGCCGAGGACCTGGTTGACAAGTCCCCGCTGGCCGTTCAGGAGCAGGAGGAACATCGCGGCGGCCGCGACCGCGGGTGTCATGACCGGCAGGTAGAACGCCGTGCGGAAGAAGCCGGCCGCGCGGCCGACGCGCACCAGCATCATGGCCAGCCCGAGCCCGACGACGGTGCCGAGCGGCACGAAGAGCATCGCGTAGACGAACGTGTTGGCGAGCGACTTCGCGACCCGGGGGTCGCTGAGCAGCTGTTGGTAGTTCGCCCCACCGACGGGCGTGGGGGCACTGACGAGCGTGTAGTCGGTGAACGACAGGAACAGGCTGGCGACCATCGGCCCGGCGGTGAAGATGAGGAAGCCGATGATCCAGGGAGAGATGAACAGCAGTGCCGCGCGGCGTTCGGTGCGCTGCAGACGGCTCCCTCTACCCATGGCTCTTGG
>JAABUT010002642.1_pt1 | contig 16771 bp, 22 predicted proteins | sample 5559281 | NCBI WGS metagenome assembly JAABUT01 (sample SAMN10711880, study PRJNA513359) | rock metagenome | isolation source: Antarctica rocks | place: Antarctica: Victoria Land, Ricker Hills nord | collected 2016-01-04 | reverse complement strand
CGGTAATTCGAAGTCGATACAGGCTGTTCCTGTCGTCCGAGATGAAGACTAGCCGCTGTCGTTCAACCGTTTCCATCATGGCAAGTGGCCAATTGTTGGGGCGGACGATCTGGAGGGTTCATTTTATGAATACGGTTCAAGCGGCTTCGTGCTGCCAGAGTGCATCGTCGTCTACTCCACCGACTGGTCTCGGGCGGTATCTTCCAAGCTGGTTGAGAGGTCGTCGCGGCATCATTCTGGGTGTCGTTGCCGTCGTCGGCGGCGGCATGGCGTTGCAATGGCCGTGGCTGGTCGCGATCGGTGTCGCGCATCTGCTGCTTTCGCTGCTGCCGTGCGCGGTCATGTGCGGGCTCGGCCTCTGCATGATGGGCAAGAAGGGCCAATCGGGTCCATCGCAAGCTTCCCAGGCGATTACTGGGGGAGACGTTGCCGCGCCGAAGTTGCTCGCGATGGACGCACCTCAGCTCGCGTCCGGCCAACTCGCGTCGCAACGCGAACCGGCAATCCTGTCCTGAGCGTGCTCCGGCACGCTGTTTTATCTCAAGGAGAATGACATGACTCGAAAAGTAACAGCTTTTTTCGCAGCGACCGTCCTGACGATCGGCGTCGTCTCCGCGTCCACCGGACTTGCCCAGGGCTCGACCCCAGGGATACCGGTTGCACCCACTGGCCCCGCGCCCGTCAGCCCGGCACCACAGGGGCAAGGCATGATGCAGGGCGGCGGCATGATGGGCGGGCACGGCCAGATGGACGGCAAGGGCATGGCCAACGGCGGCATGATGGACATGATGAGCGCAATGACCCGCATGGCGAACAACTGCAATGCCATGATGGAAAGCGCCGCTCATGCCCCCGCGACGCCTGACAAAGCTTCACCCAGTCCCTCACACGGGTAGCCGCAAGATGACGGCCGGCGTCTGGCCTTCGGGTCATGGCGCCGGTCCCCGCACTCTCGAAGGACCGCGACAAACCAATGACGATTGCGACGCGCAGCTTGTCTCGCCGGGAGGCCTTTGCTCTTGGGGGGAGCCTGGCATCTTCGGCCGTGTTCGCCGGGCCACGCCGTGCCCGGGCCAAGGTCCCGGCTTCTTCAAGTAGCCTCAAAGCTCAGCTTCTTGTTGGCCCCACGACCGCGCTGTTGCGAGCGGAGGGCCCACCCACAGCCGTGTGGAGCTATAATGCCAGCAGCCCCGGGTCCGGTGCTTCGGGTCTGTCAGGCTTCGCCGCTGAGCGTGCTGGTGAAGAACGGGCTGTCCGAGGGAACGACGGTGCATTGGCATGGCATCCGTCTTCCCAACGCGATGGACGGCGTCCCCGGCCTCACGCAGCCGCCGATCGCGCCGGGCGCCACCTTCGAATACACATTCACGCCGCCGGAGGCCGGAACGTTCTGGTATCACTCCCATGCCGACTCCGCTGAACAACTGGGCCGCGGCCTCGCCGGGGCGCTGATCGTAGAGGAGTCCAATCCACCGGAAGTGGACCGGGAGCTGATCTGGGCAATCCAGGACTGGCGGCTCACGGAAAACGGGCAGGTCGCTCCGGGCTTCCTCAAGACGATGGAGGAAGCGATGTCGGGCCGGGTCGGCAACACCGTCACGATCAACGGTCGGACTCCCGAATCGGTGCCCGTCCGAGCCGGCGAGCGCGTACGCCTACGTCTGCTGAACGCCGCACCCGCCCGGATCATGGCGCTACGCTTCGAGGGGCACCGCCCCGTCGTGGTGGCCCTCGACGGGCAGCCGTGCGAGCCGCACGAGCCGGCAGGGGGCCGTATCATACTCGGCCCCGCCATGCGGGCGGATGTGATCGTGGATATGCAGGGCGACCCTGGAACCCGCCATGATGTCATCGACGACTTCTACGACAAGCTGTCGTACACCCTTGTCACCCTCGGTTACGACGCGGCGCCTCCGTCGCGCGCGCATCCAGCGTCGATGGTTCGGCTGCCGCGCAACCCGGTGCCCCGGCCAGACATGGTCTCGGCCGAACAGCACGTGATCCGTCTGCAGGGCGGCATTATGGGGGGCACGAGCGGTTCCGGCGCGATCTGGTCCATGAATGGAGCGTCCATGACCGGCGACGGCGGAGACGCCATGAAGCCACTGCTAAGGGTGGAGCGTGGCCGGACTTGCGTTTTGGACCTGCGCAATGAGACCACGTGGTGGCATCCGATGCATCTGCATGGCCACAGCTTTCAGGTCATCAGCCGCGACGAAGCCGCCGTGCCGCATGACGAGTGGGGCGATACGGTACTGGTGCGTCCGCGCGAAAAGGTCCGCGTCGCCTTCGTAGCCGAGAACCCCGGCGACTGGATGTTTCATTGCCACGTCATGGGCCATCAGGAAGCGGGCCTGATGACGATCATCCGTATCGTATGAAAAAGGAACCGCGCATGCGCACCGCCTTGCCACGCCGCCGCCTGTGCACCCTGGGCGGGATCGCCCTACTCGCGCCACAGATCGCCCAGGCGCGATCGTTTGCGGCGTTCGAGGAGACCCTCTCGCAACAGGAAAAGTATTTCCAGGCGATGGACCAGGCGGCGCCACCGTTCGAGCTGTCGGACCCTGACGGCCATCCGATCGGGCTCACGCAGCTGCGCGAGAGGACGGTCGTTCTCAACTTCATCTACACGTCGTGCCCCGACGTTTGCCCCTTGCAGAGCGAGCGGCTCGCCGAAATCCAGCGGACGGTCAACCCGACCAAGCTGCGCGATCAGGTCCGCTTCCTCAGCATCACGGCCGATCCTGCGCGCGACACGCCGGATGTGATGAGGGCGTATGCCGCACAGCACGGGCTCGATCCGGCGAATTGGACGTTCCTGACTAGCGGCGCGAATCATCCGGACACCACCGCCCGGCTCTCGCAGGCTTATAATAACCGGTTCCGCAAGGAACCCGACGGCAGCTTTACCCACGGGACCGTTTTCCACGTCGTCGATAGCGAGGGCCGCTGGCGCGGCAACTTCCACGGCCTGGACTGGAAGCCCGAGCACCTCGTCATGCTCCTCACCGAATTGGCGACGAGCCCCGGGCAGTCCGTAGCGAAGCCATCCCGAACCCTTTGGGGACAACCCAATAACCTGTTTTGAACAAGGAGACTGCCATGTCGCGATCCGATCGACCCTCCCCGCCTCGCAACCGGTCCGGTAAGACTTCCTCCAGCATTCCGGACAAGCGCCTCCTGGGGCGCCGCGCGGTGCTGCTGGGGTCTGCCGTGCTGCTGCCGATCGCCGGCGTCGCCTACTGGAGCCGTGGGAACGCAGCGACCATCAAGGCGACGCTCTACAAGAACCCACAATGCGACTGCTGCGAGAAATACGCCGCCTACCTGGATCACCACGGCTTCGACGTGACGGTCATTCCCAGCAATGATCTCGAGCTGATCAACCAACAGCACGGCGTGCCGACCGCGCTTGACGGATGCCATACCACCGTGATTGGCAAATACATCGTCGTCGGGCACGTGCCCGTGGAGGTCGTGGAAAAACTCCTCAGCGAAAAACCCGACATCATTGGGATCTCCATTCCAGGCATGCCGTCCGGCACTCCCGGCATGGGCGGCCCGAAGCCGGGGCCGATCTCGATCTATGCATTTGGGAAGAGCGGCCAGACTACGTTTGCAACCGTGTAGACCGAGGCGGAACTTCAATGACGGGGGGATTGTCCGAAGGCGCACCAGCGGGTGCACCCGGCATCGCGGGGCCAGTTCAGCGACTCACTCGGCTGCGCAGCCGCTGGCTCCTCTTCGTGCCGCTGGTCGCCTTCGCCGGCGCCGGCGTGATGTTCTACTTTCTCCTCGGTCGCGACGTCCACCTCGTTCCATCACCGTTGATCGGCAAGGCGGCACCTCAGTTCAGCTTGCCGCCGGTAAAGGGACGCTCACTCGGCCTGTCGTCCGAAGACCTGCACGGCCAGGTCTCTCTGGTGAACGTCTTTGCGTCCTGGTGCGTCGCGTGCCGTGCCGAGCACCCGCTGCTCATGCAGCTGCAAAAAAGCGGGGTCGTTGCGTTGTTCGGGCTCAATTACAAAGATCGGCCGGATGACGCAGCCAATTGGCTCGAAACAAGGGGCGACCCTTACGCTCGCACCGGTGCCGATATCGACGGACGGGTTGCGATCGACCGGGGTGTTTATGGCGTGTCCGAAACCTTCGTACTCGATACGCAAGGGCGCATCGCCTACAAGCAGATCGGTCCGGTTACTCAGCAGACTCTCGCGGAGACAATCCTGCCGCTCGTCGAGAAGCTTCGCACGAAGCCGCCCGACCATGCGCAATGAGGTGCGGCGGGGTCTCTTTCTTGGCGTGGCGCTGGCCGTGACGGCTGCTAGTCTCGCGGTCGGGCTCGCGGTCGGTCTGGGATGGCTCAGGCCCTCTCCGAACGCTATTCGCTCGATACTGCGACCGCCGGGGACCGCGGAAATCGCCCAAGCTTCTGCAAGCACCACTCAGGGAGCGGCGCTCGATTTCGCGTTTCCTGACCAGTCGCGCGCGGCGCCGGATCTACAATTCGTCGACGCCGCGGGCGAAAGCCATTCATTAGCCGAGTTTCGCGGACGCCCCGTCGTGCTGAACATTTGGGCGACCTGGTGCGTGCCGTGCCGCAAGGAAATGCCGGCGCTCGACCGCTTGCAGGCGACGTTTGCCGGCTCGGACCTGTTGGTGCTGGCGCTCTCGATCGACAGGCAGGGTCCGTCCGCCGTGAAGTCGTTCTACCGGGAGATCGGGATCTCGTCGCTCGGCATCTACGTCGATGCGAGCGGCTCGGCGACGCGGCGAGCGGGCGCGGTCGGCATTCCGACCACCTTGCTGATCGTTCGGGACGGCCGGGAAATCGGCCGCAAAATTGGCGCGGCGGAGTGGGACAGCGCGGAAATCGTGACGCTGATCCAAGGTCGCCTCGAACCGCGGCCCGCTGCACAGCGAGAAGGTCGGCAGGGATGACCGACATTTCGCCGCTCGTGCTGCTCACGGGTTTCGCGGCCGGGATGATCTCCTTCCTGTCGCCGTGCCTCCTGCCCTCGTGCCGGGCTACCTATCGTACGTGACCGGCCAGTCCCTCCAGCAGCCGGTTGATCCCACTCAGAGGTTCAGGGCGCTTGGGCTGAGCGCCATCTTCGTTCTCGGCTTCTCGACGGTGTTTATCGCCTTCGGAGCGAGCGCCACTGCCCTGGGGCGGCTCTTGATCGCATACCGCTACGAGACGAACCTGCTGGGCGGCGCGGTTGTCATCGTGTTCGGCTTGCTGATGAGCGGCGTGGCAAGCCTGCCCTGGCTGCAGCGCGACTTGCGGCTCCGTTTGCCCATACCGGGCGGCCGTCCGGTTGCGGGCTACGCGATGGGAGCGGCATTTGCCTTTGGCTGGACACCGTGCATCGGGCCGGTCCTCGGGAGCATCCTCACCGTCAGCGCGGTCGCTGCGACCGTGCCGCAGGGCATCCTGCTGCTCGGCCTATACTCCGCCGGCCTCGCGGTGCCGTTCCTGGTGACGAGCTTGCTTGCCGATCGCCTGCTGCTCAGTCTCCGACGGCTGCGGCGGACCGGGCGCTATCTGCAGATCGGCGCCGGCATGGTGACCGTGGCCGTCGGCCTCGCGATGGTGACGAACCAGCTATCGGCGTTCTCGTATTGGCTGCTCGACAACTTCCCCGTGCTCGCAAGGATCGGCTGATTGGCGCGGTCCGGCAACACGACTTTCCCTCAACGTGACAGGAGATATGACAATGGCTCTTCAACTGGGCGACTTGGCGCCGGATTTCGAAGCCGAGACGACCGATGGGACGTTGCGGTTCCATGAGTGGCTGGCATCGTCTTGGGGCGTCCTGTTTTCTCACCCCAAGGATTTCACGCCAGTCTGCACGACCGAACTGGGCGAGGTGGCTCGGCTCAAGCCGGAGTTTGAGCGGCGTAATGTCAAGGTCCTTGGCCTCTCAGTCGATCCCCTGTCCGATCACCGCATCTGGGTCGGCGATATTGCCGAGACGCAGGGCCATGCGCTGAATTTTCCGCTGGCGGCCGACCCGGATCGAACGATCGCGGACCGCTACGGGATGATCCATCCGAACGCGAGCGACACGCTCACGGTGAGATCGGTCTTCATCATCGGGCCGGACAAGAAGGTGAAGCTGACACTTACCTATCCGGCCAGCACCGGTAGGAATTTTGCCGAGATCCTGCGGGTGATCGACTCGCTCCAACTCACGGCCAAGCACAGCGTGGCGACGCCGGTGAACTGGGAGAATGGCGACGACGTCATCATCGCACCGTCAGTCACGGACGAGCAGGCCAAGAACCGGTTTCCCCGCGGTTGGAAGACCCTGAAACCCTACCTGCGGATTACGCCACAGCCAGACCAACACTAGCCCGAGGCGGCCGGCACGGGTGTAAGCGCCCGCGCCGGGACGCTTTTGCCGTCACCTTGGAAGGGAGAACGCCCATGGACGTCAACACGATCGACACGCAATACCAGCAGCTGCAGTCACAAGCCCAAGCGACGGTCGGAGAGCTGCGGGCCTTGGCGGGCAAGCTGCAAACGGCAGTCCAGGCCGGCAATCAGGATGCCCGGGACTGGTTGCTGGACCTGAAGTCGGTCACGCTTTCAATCCATGCCGAGCAGAACCAGGTGGCGCTGCTGCTCCAGGCACCGCACGGCTTCATAGCAAATCAACCATCACCGCCGGTTCAGCAGGTGCAGCCCAGCCCCTGGATGCAGCAACCGCAACCCGCCCCGATGGGGATGCCCAGCTACGGCCAGCCACAGCAGGCGGGAATGGGCGGCATGCTTGGCAACTTTCTAAACTCGGGCTTCGGGCGCGCGATCGAGATGGGCGCCGGTTTTGGGATCGGCGACGATCTGATCAAGAAGATGTTCTGAGTGGAGACGATTTCAGTGACAGAGTCCCTTTCAGGCAATCCTGGACCAAACCGCTTCGACGCCGTCACCGTCGGTGCGGGCCCGGCTGGGTTAAGCGCGGCCCTGATCCTCGGACGAAGCCGCCGGCGCGTGCTGGTCTGCGACCGAGGGCAGCAGCGCAACCTGCGATCGCGTCAACTGAATGGCTATCTCACCAGGGACGGCATACCCCCGATCGAGCTTCGCCGCCTCGGTCGCGACGAGCTGACTCAATACGACGGCGTTGCGATCATGGTTGTCGAGGTGACAAGCGCCAACCGCTTCGGGCGCGGATTCGAGCTGACACTTGCTGACGAGAGCCGGGTCTTCGCGCGGAAGGTGCTGCTCGCCACCGGGGTGCTCGACGATTTACCGGACATCGAGGGCTTCGCCCGCTTCTATGGCCGGAGCGTCCACCACTGCCCCTATTGCGACGGCTGGGAAGTCCGGGATCAGCCGCTCGCCATCTACGGTCGCGGCGAGCTGGGCAAAGGCATGGCGCTCGAGCTCACCGGATGGAGCAGGGATCTCGTCCTGTGCACGGATGGCCCGGCGGAGTTGACGCCGCATGACCGCGCCCGGCTGGCCCGGCACGGGATCGCTCTCCGGGAGGAGCCCATCGCCGCCCTGGAAGGAACGGGGGAGGCACTCGAACACATCCGGTTCATCACCGGTGAGTGGCTTCCCCGTCGTGCCCTGTTCTTTCACACGACGTTTCGCCAAGCCTCCGATCTCGCGACGGGGCTCGGTTGCATCCTGATGAAGAAGGGCGTCATCGAGACGGAAGCCTTCGAGTGGACTGTCGTACCGGGTCTCTATGTCGCAGGTGACGCGTCGCGGCATGTGCAGCTCTCGATCGTCGCAGCCGCCGAGGGCGCCGAGGCGGCATTCGCAATCAACACGAAGCTGCTGAGGGAGGACCTCGCTGAACGGGAGAACGACCCAGGACATTCGGGCGAACTGAATCCGCAGCACGGGACCCGAATGTCCCCGGCGTCGCCTCCCGACGCAGCCGAGACAAGGTAGCCGACCGTGCCCGAACCCTATAGTGCCACCCCCGATGTGGCCGGTTTCTACGACCCGCGCACTTCCAGCGTACAGTACGTCGTGTCCGACCCGCGGACGAGACGCTGCGCAATCATCGATCCGGTTCTGGACTACGATGAAGGAGCCGGGTCCGTATCCACCGAATCTGCCGACGTCTTGCTGGCGCACGTGCAGGCAAATTCGTTGGCGGTTGAGTGGATCCTCGATACGCATCCCCATGCAGACCACTTCTCAGCCGCTGCCTACCTGAAGGATAGGACTGGTGCGCCGATAGGGATCGGTAGGAGCATCGGCAAAATTCAAGCCCTCTGGAAGGGCCTCTACAACCTGCCGGATAGCTTCCCCGCTGACGGGTCGCAGTGGGACCGGCTGTTCGACGACGGAGACGCGTTCCATATTGGCGGCCTCCGGGCGAGCGTGCTGTTCTCGCCTGGCCATACGATGGCGTCGGTCACCTATCTCGTCGGCGACGCGGCTTTCGTTCACGACACGCTGTTCATGCCGGATGGCGGCACGGCCCGGGCCGACTTCCCGGGCGGCGATGCGCGGCAACTTTGGGACAGCATTCAGCGCATCCTGGCATTGCCCGACCCAACTCGCCTGTTCACCGGTCACGACTACCGTCCCGGCGGCCGTCCCGCAGAATGGGAAAGCACGGTGGCCCAGCAGCGGGCTATGAACCTGCACTTGCTTGCCGCGCCGACCGGCGACGCCTTCGTGGCCATGCGCAGTGAGCGGGATACCCACTTGCCGATGCCAAAGCTCATCCTGCACGCCCTTCAGGTCAACATCGCCGCTCTCGCAAGGCCGCAAGGCCGCAAGGCGAATGAAGTGTCGGCGGTCATAGGGTGCGCAAACATCGTCGTGTCGCCCAGCATGCCAAGGTCACAGCGAAATCTCGAACGGTAAATGGCACTCAATCTTATGGCGACATGGACCCGCATCTTCGAACTGGCCAAGTCGGGAGGTACGCCAAAGCGGTCGCTGGCCGCCGCCCTGTTCGTTGGCACGATCCTCAACCTGATCAATCAGGGAGACGCGCTGATCGGAAACGCGAAGCTGAACGTGCTCAAGGCGCTTCTGACGTTCGTCGTCCCATACTGTGTTTCGACCTATGGCGCCGTCAGCGTTCAGCTGCGGCATGACCGGAAACGCGCCTGCGTCGAGGCCGGCCGGAGTGGGCATATTGCTCCCACCGGTGCTGAGATTGTCCACCAAATGGAAGAACCGTCGTGACGGCTGACGCGCCCCTCGACCGCCATCCACAATCGGCTTCGTGCTCACGCCTTCGGGCCTTCGGTAGCAGGAGAGACTCACCATGAACGCAGCCCTGCAACGTGGCCTATGCCCAGTGTCCCGCCCCGGTCCGTCTACCGTTGGAGGACCCGCGGGATCGTCTCCCGTCCACAGGGCAGCAGGGGATTGATCCATGAGGTCTTGGCGTTGGCTTGCAGCGCTGGTGGTGGTCGGCATCCCACTGATGGCCGGCCGTTCGGAGGCGGCCGGCGACGAAGGTCGCGGAGCGCAAGTTTTCCGTTCCTGCGCTGCCTGTCATTCGCTACGACCCGGTCTCAACCGGACCGGGCCGAGCTTGTCAGGGGTGTGGGGCCGCAAGGCGGCCAGTCTCGACAGCTTCGCACGCTATTCCGCGGCGCTTCGGCAATCGAACGTGATTTGGGACCAAGCTTCGCTGGCTGCGTGGCTGCAAGGTCCATTGCGCCTTGTTCCCGGAAATAGAATGACGTTCCCCGGTATCCCCGACCAAGCGGACCGAGAGGACGTGATCGCCTTTTTAGAGGCTGTCAGCATGTCCGAGCACGGTGGGCCTCCGGTCACAATTCCAAGCGCGTATACCGCGCTGCCGCTGGATCTGAAGGGATTGCCGCCAGCTCGGAGGGTCACGGCGATCAGCACCTGCAACGACAGCTATTCCGTGACGACTGACGACAAACAGACAAGAGCGTTCTGGGACCAGAGTGTGCGATTCGAGACGGACGCCAGTTCATTCGGCCCGAAGCCGGGGGCGCCCGTCATTCTGTCCGCTGGGATGCTCGGTGACCGCGCCTCGATCATCTTCGGGAACGCGAAGGAGATCGGCTCCTTCGTGACGACCGACTGCAGAGCGCTCGACAAGCCCTGACGCGGGCCGAGCCCATGACCGTCGTTCGGCAGCTCTGCGCAGCTTAGCCGGCGCCCGGCCCGGTCGCGGTCACGCCATCCAGGCCGGCACCGGCAAGCCTTTCCCGCGCAGGAACCCGACGTCGAACAGCTTGGAGGCGTAGCGCGCGCCGCCATCGCAGAGGATCGTGACCACGGTGTGCCCCGGCCCGAGCGCGCGAGCGACGCGGATCGCGGCGGCGATGTTGATGCCAGAGGAGGTTCCGACCGAGAGCCCCTCATGGATCAGCACGTCGAAGATGCAGTCCAGCGCCTCCGCGTCGGGGATTCGCACTGCGTCGTCGATCGCGACGCCTTCAAGGTTGGCCGGCACGCGCGATTGGCCGATTCCCTCGGTGATCGAGCTGCCCTTGACGGTGAGGTCGTTGCTCTTGACCCAGCCATGGAGTGCGCTGCCCTCCGGGTCCGCGAGGACGATCCGCACGCCCGGCTTCTGCGCCTTCAGCGCCAGCGACACGCCGGCAAGGGTGCCGCCGGTGCCGCAGGCGCAGGTAAAGGCATCTACCGCGCCACCGGTCTGCGCCCAGATCTCCGGCCCGGTGGTGGCACGGTGCCCCTCGCGGTTGGCGAGATTGTCGAACTGATTGGCCCAGACGGCCCCGACCTCCGCGGCCAGGCGCTGCGAGACGTGGACGTAGTTGCCGGGATCGCGGAACGGTTTCGCCGGTACCAGGCGCAGATCGGCGCCGATCATGCGCAGGAAGTCGATCTTCTCGCGACTCTGGGTCTCCGGCATGACGATCACCGTGCGATAGCCGCGCGCGTTGCCGACCAGGGTGAGGCCGATGCCGGTGTTGCCCGCCGTGCCCTCGACCACCGTGCCGCCCGGCTTGAGCACGCCGCGCCGTTCGGCGTCCTGGATGATCGCGAGGCCCGCTCGGTCCTTGACCGAGCCACCCGGGTTCATGAACTCCGCCTTGCCGAGAATGTCGCAACCCGTCGCCTCGGAAGCCCGGCGCAGGCGGATCAGCGAGGTATGGCCGATCGCCTCCGTGAGGTCGCGGCTGGTCCGGTCGCGGAAATCCGTCGTCGTCATCGGCATCTCTCCATCGGCCCCCAAGATGGCGGCGGCACTTGCGAAGCTGGGACCACTAGAAGTCGGGGGCCGATATCGTTGGACACTCGACGTTCCTCTACCTCATGGGTCCGGCTTGCTCTAATCCTGCGCACGAAATTGGCAGCGAAGTCGTGAGCGTGACGGCGCTGCTCATTGGCTGAGATACTTGATCAGCGCGGCGACACCCAGCACCAACAGCACGAGCACAAGCAAGCCGCCCAGCATCATCGGCCAGCCCGTCATGCCGCCACCCATCATGCCGGACTGCATCATCGGCTACAGCCCCGTCCCGCCATGCCCGTGATGCAGACAGTGCGCATGCGACTGGTCTGCGAGCACCTCGATGACGCGGCAGTCTCCGACCCGGCTACAGCCGCATTCATGGATCATGCGCGACAGCTCGGCCTCCAACGCCTGCAGGCGAGCGATGCGGCTGCGAACGGCCGTCAGGTGCTCGCGCGCGATTGCATCGATCTCGCCGCATGGCCGGTCGGGATCGTCCGCGACCGTGAGCAAGGCTCGCACACTCTCAAGCGGGAAGCCCAGCTCGCGCGCGTGCCGCACGAAGGCGAGGCGGTCCAGGTGCGTCCGGGTGTAGGCGCGGTGCCCGCCCGCGGTGCGGGCCGGCGCAGGCAGCAACCCTTCCCGCTCGTACCAGCGCACGGTTTCCACTTTCGTGTTGGCCCGGCGTGCCAGGTCGCCAATGGGGGTTCTAGGCTCAAACCTTCGGAATTTTTGAAACTGTTTTAATTCAGCATCTTAGGCGATTTTCAGCCTATGCCCTGGTCTCTCAGTCTTTCCAGAAGTCGTTGAAGCGATCGGCGGCAAGCTGTGTGTAGAGGACTGTGTGCTGGATATTCCTATGGCCGAGGTAGAGTTGGATGGCGCGGGTGTCCTGGCCGTCGTTGGCGAGCTTGAAGCCGGTTGAATGTCGGAGCATGTGCGGGTGGATTGGCATGCCGAGCTTGGCGGCGTCGCCGGCGCGGGCAACCAACTTGCGGAAGGTTGCTGCGGTCATCGGCGCACCGCGCTCGGAGACGAAGACATAGGCGTTTTCTGGCTGTTCACGCAGCGCCTTGTTCAAAGCCCGGAGTTCCGGCCCGCGCAAAGGATGGGTGCTTGACAGCCCGTTCTTGCGGCGGCGCACGTGAAACAGCCCTTGCCGCAGATCAATCTGCTCGCGCCGTAGTCCGACCAATTCCGAAACGCGGAGCCCGTGCCGGTAGGCCAGCAGGATCATCGTGGCGTCGCGCTGACCATGGCGGCCAAGGCGTTGGGCGGCGGCGATCAGCCGGTCGATTTCAGCGGGGGTGAGATGCTCCCGGCTACGCCGCAAGGCATTAGGTTGCTTCGGAGGGGGAGCCATCGTCAAGCAACTTTCCCGAAAACGATGGTTGGGGCAATGTGTGTCAATGGCCTTTGTCCCAGGCGCAGCTTGGCGCGGGGTCTGCTTACTTTCCCTAAAAGAGGCGTTATAGGGAAAGTTCCTACCCGCTTCCACCCGGCCGAGGCTCATTGCAAACCGACCAACCGACGCGCGCCGGCAAAAGCAGACGGCTGACCGTGCTGTCGCAGGCCGAGCGGAACGCGCTCTACGGCCTGCCCGATTTCGACGATTTCCAGCGTGCCGATTTTTTCGCCTTCACCGAGGCCGAGCGTGCCGTGGCGGACCGGCGCAAAGGGCCAGTTGCACGCCTGCATTGTCTGCTCCAGATCGGCTACTTCAAGGCAAAGCAGGCTTTCTTTAACTTCGATGGGCCGGACGTCCCGGCCGAAGACATCGCGTTTCTGCTGGAGCGCTACTTCCCAAAAGGCACGGTAGCGCTTCGGCCGCTGCGCCAGGACGAGCGGTATGCGCAGCGGGCTGAAATCGCCAAATTGTTTGGCTACCGGCTCTGGTCTGAAGCCGACCGGCCCGCTCTCATCGAGATGGCAGCGCTGCTGGCGAGACGAGATGTGACCCCGACCTTCATCCTGATTGAGGTGCTGGGGTTCCTGAAAGCCCGGCAGATCGTGCGGCCGGGCTACACGACGCTGCAAACCGTCATCAGTGGCGTGCTCGTCGCTTAGCGCGGGCGCCTGGCACAGCTTATCGAGAAGGGCTTGGAGGCCGTAACGCGCGCGGCGCTGCAGGACCTCCTGGTGCGCGAAGGCACGCTGTCGGAACTGGCCGCGCTCAAGCAGGACGCCAAGCATTTCGGCTATCAGATGATGGTCGCCGAGCGACAGAAGCATGCAACGCTGGCACCCTTGCATGCTGCCGCCAAGATCATCCTTCCACAGCTCGGCATTTCCCAGCAAAACACAAAGTATTACGCGAGCCTGGTGCATTATTATACGATATTCGATCTGCGCCGAATGACGGCAGGACAATGTCATCTGTATCTGCTGTGCTACGCCTGGCAACGCTACCGGCAGATGAACGACAACCTCGTCGACGCTTTTTGCCACGGCATGGCGCAGATTGAGCAAGAGACCAAGGAGGCCGCGGAGGAAGCGTATGCCAAGGCCCAGGAGAAAAGGCAGCGAGAGGCGCCACGGGTCGGCCGCGTGCTGCTGCTCTATGTCGACGAGGCTGTCGATGACGCAACGCCGTTCGGGGAAGTCCGGAAGCGTGCGTTCACCATCATGCCAAAAGATGATCTTCTCACCGCCGGCCATCGTCTGTGCGAAAGATCGGACAGCCCAATGGAGCTGCGTTGGCGGGCAGTCGATCGGGTGGCGGGGCGGTTCAAAAGGAACCTGCGTCCGCTCGCGATGACGATCGATGTCTCGGCTGAGCCTGCCGGCAGCCCGTGGCAGGCTGCCTTGTCCTGGATGAAACATGCCTTCAACCGCCAGCGGCGTCTCACGGAACGTCCGCTTGCCGAAGTCCCTGCAGGCACAATACCGGAAAGATTGCGGCCTCACCTTTTCGACCTCGACCAGGCCGGGAAGCCAACCCGCCTTCGCGGGGACCGCTATGAATTCTGGATTTATCGGCAACTCCGCAGACGCCTTGCCTCCGGCGAGCTTTACCTCGACGACAGCATCCGGCACCGCCGCTTCGGCGACGACCTGGTGGAACTGGACCGCAAGGCCGAAGCGCTCAAGAACCTCGACATCCCCTGGCTGCGCCAATCCGCCGACGCCATGGTCGATGCCTTGTGCGACGAATTGGATCGGCTGTGGCGGACGTTCGACCACGATCTGCGTTCGGGCAAGCTCAAGCATCTCGAATTCGACCCGGAACACAATACCCTGTCCTGGCGTAAACCCAGGATCGACAAGGACGAAGCCCTGCAGAGCAGCTTCTATGCCAAACTCCAGGCGCGCGGCGTTCCTGATGTCTTCCGCTTCGTGAACGCACGCTGCGGCTTTTTGTCAGCATTGACACCCTTGCAGCCTCGCTACGCCAAGAAGATCGTGGACGAGGATAGCCTAATGGCTGTGCTCGTCGCCCAGGCCATGAACCATGGCATGCTCAGCATGGCCGAGACCAGCGACATCCCCTACGACGTGCTGCAGGAGACGCATCAACAGCACTTGCGCCTTGCCACGCTTCGGGCGGCCAACGACAAGATCAGCAATTTCATCGCCGGCCTCGACATCTTTCCCCTGTATTCGTTCAATACCGAGATCCTCTATGGCGGTGTGGACGGCCAGAAATTCGAGTCAGCCACACCGACAATCAAGGCCAGATACTCGCGCAAATACTTCGGGCGAGGCAAAGGCGTCGTCGCCTACACCCTGCTCGCCAACCACGTGCCGCTTGAAACGGAACTGATCGGCGCCAACGAGCATGAAAGTCACTACGTCTTCGACATCTGCTACCACAACACCTCCGACATCGTGCCGACCGCGATCACCGGGGACATGCACAGCATCAACAAGGCGAATTTCGCCATCCTGCACTGGTTCGGCCTGAAGATGACGCCGCGCTTCACCAACTTGCAGGCGCAAGTCCAGCATCTGCACTGCGGGACCGATCCGTCCGAGGAGAAGCCCTATGGGAGTGTCAAAAACCGGGGGCAGCCTGCTTGCCCTCGGCGGGCTGATCGGCCTGGCTGATGCCTGACCACAGGGGCGACGGGGCGCTTCGGCCACCAAGCACTCCAACTCGCGGCGTAGTGCCCCAGGTTTTTGACACTCCCCTCGGCGAGCTGGGCCAGCACGCCGAACACCATGCGCCCAGCCGGAGTGGAGCTGTCCACGCCGAGCGTCGTGATGACGATCCTCACCCCACGCGCGTCCAGGTCACGTGCGACCGTCAATGCGGCCAGCGCGTCGCGCCCCAGGCGATCCACCTTCCAGGCGACCAGGCTATCGCCCGTCTTCAACTTCTTCAGCAGTGCATCAAAGGCAGGGCGCTGCCGGGCACCGGACTCCTTCTCCTGCACGATGTTGGCAGACGGCACGCCAACAGCCTCCAGCGCATCCAACTGGAGGGCGAGCGCCTGATCCTCTCGGCTGACCCTCGCATAGCCCCAAATAGCCGGCATAAATCCCTTGCCTTGCGGAACACCTTTACGGAAGTAACCGGGGCAGATTCCCGGGCGATCAGGCCGTGGTCGCGGCCTGACGGACGAGGTCCGGAAGCGGCGGAATGGTGATGGCGCTTGGAATGTGCAGCCGGTCGCCGAGGTAGCGGAAGAACGAGACCTTGAGCTTGCTGCAGGTCTTCATGAGGCCGAGCATGACGTCGCGTGCGGTGCGTCCTGCCGTGCTCATGGTGCCGCCGGAGATCTTGCGCTTGGTCACGCAGGCGCGGATGTCGTTCTCCGAACCGTTGGTGTGCAGCGGGATCTCGGGATGCTGCAGTACGCGCAGCAGTTCCGACTTGCGCCGGTGCAGCCGGGCCAGCAGCCGGTCCAGGGTGATGTAGTCGGTTTGTCGCCTGAAGATGCGGTCGAAACGCGCCCGCAACGCCGCGGCACGCCGTGGGCAGGGGTCACGCGCCCAGGCCTTCAGGTCGGCGTAGAGCCACCAGATCAGCGCACGCGTCACCTCGACGGCGCGGCGCTGCTCGGGCGTGGCCGGCACCAGCTTGTGCACCAGCCGCTCGGCGTGGATCCAACACAGCGCGTGGGTGCCCACCCGGAACTGCCCGGCGCCGTCGGACACGATCACCGTCCCGGTCAGCAGCCCATGGTGGCAGATGGTACCCCAGAGCGCCCCCTCGCTGGCGACCTGCACGGGGTCAGGCGTGACCGCGAGCGTGTCGATGCCGAGCCGGGCCAAGTGCGCGGCCCACGCCGACGTGTCGGCGAACTGCCGGGCCGGATGCGCGTCCAACTGCGCGACCACCTGTCCTGACAGGCTGTGTCCGCGCATGTAGTCCAGCGCTGCCGCGTTCACGACGTAGTCCGTGTGTCCGGCGCGCAGCACGGACAGGAACGTCTCGCGCGACTTCGACGCGCCGGTCCGGAACACCGTGAAGCGGTCGTCGCCGATTTGGGTGGTGAACCCGTCCTTGCGGGCGTGGCGCGCGGCCGTGTCGTCCACCGTGATCCAGCGCGCGGTGGCCAGCCCTGCCCGTAGCACCTCCTGGTCCTCGGCCACGAAGCCGTCGAGCGGCTCGGTCAAGAGGCGCACGACCTGACGCTTGGAGATCTCCA
>JAABUT010002641.1_pt1 | contig 16777 bp, 16 predicted proteins | sample 5559281 | NCBI WGS metagenome assembly JAABUT01 (sample SAMN10711880, study PRJNA513359) | rock metagenome | isolation source: Antarctica rocks | place: Antarctica: Victoria Land, Ricker Hills nord | collected 2016-01-04 | reverse complement strand
GCGCCGGCGTCTCGGCCAAAGGCGCCACGCTCGGACCCTCCGCACCCGGTTCCGCCGCAACCCGGACACCTACCTCGCCGCTCTGGAACAACAAGCATGCCAGCTAACTTTGCCGGCCTAGTTTTTTTACGGCCTGATCACTATGTCGCAGCGGCCATTCCGCTGAATGACACCGATCGCGCAAGCCGAACGGTCGACGGTCTGCTCGCGGCAACCTGGCAGCAGGGCGGAAGCAGCCTGGCGAGAACAGAAGCGCAAGAGAAAGCCGCCTGAGCCGATCAATACAAGATCGATGCAGAGCATAAAAATCAAAATGCTGGAGAGGAAAGCTGCAATTCTGGCCGGCACCGTTCCAGCGCTGTGCACCGCCTTGGCGATCCTGATTGGGTCGAAGCTCCAGCCTTCTCGCGAGGCTGCATTCCCTTCGGACCAAGGCAACGTCGCACAACGAGCCCGTCGAGCAGCCGTTCGGTAATCAGGGATCACGATTGCCGGGTGGATGATGGACAGGCTTCGCCGGCTACTCCTGTGCTGGATCGGAGCCGGCCAAGCGCGCCCTCCCGAAGCGCCCGGCGCCTGATCTTGCCAGTCGGGGTCTTCGGCAGGTCCGGCACGATATCGACGACGCGCGGGTATCTATAAGCCGCCATCCGCTCGCGACAGAATGCGACAAGTTCCTCCGCACCGACCGCCTGACTCGGCTTCAGGCTGACGACGGCCTTAACCGTTTCACCGTGATAAGGGTCCGGCACCCCGATGACCGCCGCCTCGCGCACGGCCGGGTGCATGTAGAGCACGTCCTCCACGTCTGCAGTCTGCGAGCAGCAGGGACGGCTTGGACAAGCCGCCTGAATCGACGTTCCAATCACGTCAAAGCGATCCTTCCTCGTCCTTTGCCCCCTGATTGATCACTGCTCCCGGGCGAGCGCAGAATTAAGTCCGTCGCCATCGGTTGCAGCAGAAAGATAAGCCATGAGCACTGCCCAAGAGAAGCAGCCGGGTGTGGAGGAGCCCGAGAGACTGACCGCCCCACCTTTTCCGTCCACCTCTGCCGAATTCATCAACACGTTGGCTCATTTCCATCGGGCCGAGATGGGCCGAATGGCGGGCTGGCGAGACCGCATCGACCGAACGACAAACTGGGCCATCACCGTGGTGGCGGGGATGCTGTCCGTGTCGCTCTCGACACCGACAGCGCACCATGGCGTCCTTCTGTTCGCCATGGTGTTGGTGCAGCTGCTTCTCTCCATTGAGGCACGCAGATACCGCTTCTTTCACGTGTACCGGACACGGGTGCGTCAGCTCGAGCGGAACTACTTCGCCCAGGTCTTTGCGCCGGAGCCAGTGCTCGATCCGGATTGGGCCCGCGTTCTCGGCCAGGACCTTCGCAGGCCGACGTTTTCGATAAGCCTAAAGGCGGCAATGTCACGAAGGCTCCGGAGGAATTACTTCTGGATGTTCCTCGTCCTGCTGCTGGCCTGGGTGCTCAAGATCTCTTCGTCCACGCTTCATCAGGACGCAATTCATCTGGATACAGCGCAACCCACATTGGATATGGTTCGGACCTTGGCCCTGGGGCCAGTGCCTGGCTGGGCCGTGTTGCTTGCGGTGCTTGCGTTCTATGGCTGGCTTGCCCATGCGACCTTCAGGGCTAATGTCGATACCGGTGAATTTGCGCACGGTGAGGTGCACGTGTGATCAACCTTGGCGTTGCAGGCATTACGCTTGCAGGTCCTGAGTCCGCGAATGATGGTGAAAAAAGGCGTTACGATCATCCCTTACCGCAGTTGCTTTGCTGTCGGGACGTTTACGGAAGTTGATGCCAAATAGCCTTGCGCCGGCAGGTGAGGAAATCTCTTCGACCAGATTGGACCCCCGCTCGCCGAGGGCACGCAGCATGACTGCTCAGTGGAGCGGCCAAGCGTGCACGATCAGCCAAGTGCCGAACACGACACCGGCAGCAACCGCGGCCGCTGCTGCCCGAGCGCCAGGTTGCGTTCGGCCAGTGGCAAGCAGCCGAGTTGGGATAGCGCCTCGGTCAGCGCGCCTTGCCGGCCTTGGATCACCACGGTATCGCCGATCTGGAACCGAGTCTTCTGCAGCCGGTCCCTGATCCGCTGCCCGCTGCGGCCGACCGCCAGCATGTTCACCTCGAACCGCTGGCGAAGCGAGAGCGTCTCCAAGGTCTGGCCGATCAGGAGGGAGCCCTCGGTGACGACCGCCTCGACTGCTTCCAGCTCATCATCCTTGCTGTCACTCTTCGGCAGCTCGACAGCGCCGAGCAGTTCGAGACCGTCTTGGTCGATCACCGGCTTGAGTGCCACCGGGTCTCCCTGCAGGATCAGCAGGTCGCCTGCGTAAAGTGTCCAGTGCCGCCCACCTATCGGCGACGGAGAGCACAGCCAGCGCCAGCAGAAGTCCGGTCATACCCGTATCCGACGCATGGGGGGCCGCTACCACCCCCAACCGTCTGAACCGAACTGCTTCGTGCGGGATTCAGTCCGTCCTTGCGGCCTGCTTCTGGGTGTCGGCCGTCACCCGCCACACGGTGTTGCCGACATCGTCGGCGATCATCAGCGCGCCCGTCTTGTCCAGCGCCAGGGCGACGGGACGGCCGCGGGCGTGGCCGTCATTGTCCAGGAACCCGGTGACGACGTCCTCGGCCATGCCGTTCGGCTTGCCGTTCGCGAAGGGGATGAACACGACCTTGTAGCCATTGAGGATCTGCCGGTTCCAACTGCCGTGCTCACCGACAAAGGCGCCGCCGCTATACTTCGCGGGCAATCCGTTGCCGGTATCGAACACGAGGCCGAGCGGGGCCACGTGCGAACTCAGCGCGTAGTCGGGCACGATGGCCTTCGCGACCAGGTCCGGCCGTTCCGGCTTCACGCGCGGGTCGACATGCTGGCCGTAGTAGCTGTACGGCCAGCCGTAGAACCCGCCGTCCTTCACCGAAGTCATATAGTCGGGGACGAGGTTCGGGCCGAGCTCGTCGCGCTCGTTGACGACAGCCCAGAGGGCGTGGCTTTGCGGCTCCCAGCTCAGGCCGTTCGGGTTCCGCAGGCCGTCGGCGAAGATGCGATGGGCGCCGGTCGCGCGGTCGATTTCCCAAATCGAGGCGCGGTCGAGCTCGGCGCCGATGCCGTTCTCGGTGATGTTGCTGTTCGAGCCGACGCCGGCGTAGAGCTTCGTGCCGTCCTCGCTGGCAATTAGGCTCTTGGTCCAGTGATGGTCGATGGGCCCGCCGGGCAGCGGCGTCAGCACGGTGCCGGGCTCGGTGATGCTGGTGGCGCCTGGGGTGTAGTGGAAGCGCAGGATGGCGTCGGTGTTGGCGACGTAGAGGTCATTGCCGACCAGTGCGACACCGAACGGCGAATGCAGATGATCGATGAGGACGGTGCGAAGGTCATACTTGCTGTCGCCATGCGTGTCGCGGAGCAGGGTGATGCGGTTGCTGCCCTTGCTTGACCCGGCCGAGGTGACGAACGACTCGACCCAGTGCATCACGATATTCTTCGGGCGGCTGACCGGATCGAGGTCCGGGCTACGCGACTCGACCACCAGCACGTCGCCGTTCGGCAGCGTGTAGACCGAGCGCGGGTGCTCAAGGCCGGTGGCCATTGCCGTGATCTTCATCCCGTCCGGCATTGTCGGCGCCTCGCCGTCTTTCCAGCCGACCACCTGGGCTAGGTGCATCGGCGGGATTAGATACTGCTGCGGCGCCGGCAGGACGGGGTTGGGGCCGATCTGCGTCTTCGTGTCGAAGTCGTCAGGAGCGGCGCCGGTGAGGGCAACCACCGCGATGCCCGCGAGCGCGAGCCGCCGCATCAGTTTGGATGATTCCACTGTCATTGGCGTACCCCTGAATATTCCATCGCCCCGCCCCGCCGACGGCCCGCGCCGGAGGCGAGCCAAGCGGTCGCCAGCATGACCAGGACCGTGGCGACGGAGAGTGCAAGCCCCGTCGGCATGACCGAGGTCCAGGCGTCGCGGCTGTGCACTAGGTTGTTGAAGAATGCGATGACGAGCACCAGCAGGCTGCCGACCACGACCGGCCAAACGGACCGCCGCGTGCGGCCACGGCGATTGGCCACCAAACTGACGAGGCCCGCGATGGCGGCCACCACGCCGCCGGCCATACCGACCGCCAGCAGCCAGGCAGAGAAGTCCGCCCACATCATGTTGGTCGTCTGCACATAGGCGATGTCCGTCACCAGCGCGCACGTGAAGCAGGCGATCGGGAAGGAGGCGAGTATTCGCAGGATGGGGTGTCCGCCGCTTCTCGCCATGGGCCCAGATATGTCGCTGTTCATGAAGTCTTCCTGCTACCGGATTGCCGCCCCCGAACGGTGGCTCTCTGGTAGCATACGGAACTGCGACATGGGGGTTGCTACAAATTCCTGTATCGGCCCTCCCCATCCTTCTCGAAGTGGACTCCCATGCTTTGAAGACCCATTCGGGACACACCCGCAGCAGCGGCATGGAATGAAGCCTCCGGTCGAGCCGACCTGAGCGCGCCGGGCGGCCCGAGCCTTAACTCATCCCGCGCTGGGGAAGCATCTTGGAACGCCGCAGCCGGATGCTGGCGAGGCCGTCCGGGAACAGGCACAGCGCCGCCACCAGGACGGCGCCGAGAACGAGCTTGTCGCCATAGGCGCCCAGCGAGAAGAAGCTCTTCTGCACCAGCAGCAATGCAGTCCCCAGCAAGGGCGCCAGCAGCAGGCGCCGGCCCACCAGGATGACCGCGGTCAGCATCAGCACCAAAAAGTAGGTATCGAACAAATCCGGGCCGACATAGGCACGCTGATAGGCATACAGCCACCCGGCCACCGCGCTGACTGGGGCGGAGACGAGGAACACAAGCAGGCGGATGCGGTTGGCGTTCAGCCCGCTCATGACGGCCAGGCGTGGGTTCATGTGCACCATCAAGGCCGCCTGTCCGAGGCGGGAGCGCCGGAAACGGGCGACGAAGTAGATCGTCGCCAGCAGCAGGACATAGGCGTAGGGCCAGAGCTGCCGGTTGTTGCCGGCCTCCAGCGTCAACGGCCCGATCGACAGGTCCAGCGTGGGAATGCCGACCACGCCATCCGAGCCGCCGAGCACGTCCCAGTTGGCAGCGACGCTGGCGCACACCACCGCGGCTGCGTAGGTGACGAGCGAGAACGCGAACTCCCGCATGCGCAGCGTGATCAGGCCCAGCACTCCGGCCAGCACCAGGGACGCCGCGACCGCGCCCCCCAGTGTCAGCCACGCGCCCTGCACAGCGTTCACCGACAGCAGCGCGGCCGCGTAGGCGCCGGTGGCGAAGAAGGCCGTATGGGCAAGGCTGATCTCACCCAAATCGGACAGGATGATGTCCAGCCCATAGGCCATGGTGGCGAAGATCGCGATTGCCACCAGCGTGCCATACACCAGCGCCGACCCGCCCAGCAGCCATGGTAGCGCGTAGCCGGCCCCGGCGAGCACAACAGCGATGCCGAGCCGCGTCATCGCGCGAAGCCGCCGCCGCTGGCGAGGTCGCCGGGCCGCAGGACCATGACGCCGATCAGGACCGCGAAGATGGCCGCCGTGGTGTAGGCGGGCGACACCAGCGCGCCGAAGAAGGCGGTGAACAGCCCAAGCCCGAGCCCGGCCAGGTAGCTGCCGCCCACGCTGCCGATGCCTCCGAGCACCACCACGACGAAGGTGATGATGACCTGGTCGAACCCCATGGAGGTCAGGATCGGGGTGCGCGGCGCCACCAACGTCGCGGCGAACGCCACGGCCGCTCCCTCGAAGGCGAAAATGCCCATGTAGACCCAGGCTACGTCCATGCCGCCCAGCTGCGTGAGCTTCGGATCCTCCGCGACCATCCGCACCCACGACCCGAGCACGGTGCGTCCCAGCACCCAGCGCAAGGCCAGGAATACGGCGATGGTGCAGACGACCAGCAGCACGTCCTGCGCGGTGAACCAGACTGAGCCCCAGGCTGGGCCCCAGCGCAGCGGCATCGCCTCCAGCGGGCTGATCAGCCGCTGCGGCCGCGCACCGAAGGCGAAGCCGGCCGCGCCCTCCAGCAGCTGGCCGAAGCCGAGCGTCGCGATCATCAGGCTGACCAGGTTCTGCTGGAGCGTCAGCCGCAACATCAGCCGCTGCATGGCGGCACCCAGCGCCGCCCCCACCAGCACGGCGACTGGGATCGCGAGGACGTAGGGTAGGCCTGTCGCCTGCATTGCCCACCACGCCACGAAGGCGCCGACCATGTACATCTGCCCGTGGCCGAAATTCACCAGCCGGGCGGCGCCGAGCAGCAGCGTCCAGCCGACCGCGACCAGCGCGTAGGCGTGCCCTATGGTGATGCCGTTGACCAGCTGCTGCGCGACGTTCATGCGTCGCTTCCCCTTACGTGCCTTCCCCCCACGTGGCTCCCCCCCAGATAGGCTTCCAGCACGCGCGGGTCGCCTTTCATGGTGGCGACCGGGCCGCTGGCGACCATCCGGCCGCGTTCCAGCAGGTGCAGCGTGTCCACCACCTCCACCGCCGCCCGGACGTTCTGCTCCACCAGCAGCACCGTCATGCCGTCATCCACCAGCGTGCGGACGGTCCGCAGCAGCGTGATGACCAGGCGCGGCGCCAGGCCGATCGAGGGCTCGTCCAGCAGCAGCACCCGCGGCCCCATCCGCAGGGCACGCGACAGCGCCAGCATCTGCCGCTCGCCGCCGCTCATCGACCCGGCGACGTTGTCCCGGCGTTCGCGCAGCCGGGGGAACAGGTCATAGATCTCGTCGACCGAGAAGCCGCGCCGCCCCTCTCCCGGCGCGGTCACGGCGCGGAGGTTCTCCGCCACGCTCAGGCCGAGGAACACGCCGAGGCCCTCCGGCACCAGCAGGATACCGCGGCGGACATGCAGGTGGGCCGGCAAATGGGTTACGTCCTCCCCATCGAGCAGGACGGCGCCGGACACCGTAGGCGCCGCGCGGGACCAGCCGCCAATCGCGTTGACCAGCGTGCTCTTGCCCGCTCCGTTGGCGCCCACCACCCCGGACAACGTGCCCGTGGCGAGCGACAGCGCGTCCACTCGGACGGCAGGGTACCCGCCATGGTCGACCCGCAGGCCGCGGACCTCCAGCACGGGCGTCATGCGGCGCGGCCCAGATAGGCCTCCATCACCAGCGGATTGGCCTGGATCGCGCCAGGCGTGCCATGCGCCAGGGTGCGGCCGGCCTCGATGACGAGAATCTCGTCGGCCACACCCATCACCAAGTCCATGTGGTGCTCGATCAGCACGACGGCGACGCCCTCGTCGCGAAGCCGCAGCAGCAGCGCGGACAAGGCTTGCAGGTCGGCCCCGCCCAGCCCGGCGCCGGGCTCGTCGAGCAGCACGGCCCGCACCCCGGGTGCGCAGGCCAGGGCGACCGAGAGCATGCGCTGCGTGCCATGGGACAACTCGCCGGGCAGGTTGCGGTGGCTTGCCGCCGGAATGCCGAAGCGCATGAGGTGGTCGCAAGCGGTGTCCTCGACCCGGCGGCGGCCGCGCATCTCCCGCCAGGGTGTGAACACGGAACCGGCCAGCGACGCGCTATCAGCACCGCCGAGCACGCCTACCATGTTGTCCAGCACGGTCATGCCACCGAAAAACGCGTTCTGCTGGAAGGTGCGGCGCAGGCCGCGGCGCGGCAGGCGATCGGGTGGCACGTCCGACACATCCTGCCCGTCCAGCAGAAGCGCGCCATCATGCCGCACCATGTTGGTCGCGGCCTGAAAGCAGGTGCTCTTGCCGGCGCCATTCGGGCCGATGATGCCGAGGATGCGGCCGGCCCGCGCCGACCACGACACATCCTGCAACGCCTGGAATCCGCCGAAGCGGACGCCGAGCCCTTTTACCTCGAGAACGGCCGGGCCGTTGTGAACGGCCGGGTAATCAGCGCTCAATGACCATCTTCCCGGCCTTTACCGTGAAGACGGCGTAACTGGATTGCAGCTGCCCGTTCGCAGCGAAGGTCGCGTTGCCAAAGATCGTATCGGGGATGGCGTGCCCGCGGATCGCCTCGGCGACAGCCTTGCGATCGAGCGACTTCAGGCTGTTGGCGGTCTTGGCCCAGACCTGCAGCGCACCGGCCCCGAGGGCCATGTACTTGTCCGGCTCGATCTTGAACTGCTTCTGCATCTGCGACACGAAGCGTTGGTTGACCGGGTTGCTCGCGAAGGGCTCGGTGTCCGGGAAGTAGATGTCCGCGCTGACGACGCCGTCCGCGGCGGGCCCGGCTGTCTGGATCACGCTGGGACTGACGGTGCCGACCGAGCAGATCAGCGGGGCTGCCATCTTCGCCTGGGCATATTGCTGCATGAAGGCCGGCAGCCCGGCGCCCTCGTTGGCGTTGATGACGATCACGGCGGCGGGCTTGGCGTCCGCCAGGCTGGTCACCTCCACCCGGAAATCGGTCTGCGGGAAGGGGAATTTCTGCGTCGTCGCGATCTCGTAACTGAGCCCGGCCTTCTTGAAGCCGGCCTCGATCCCCTGCTGCGCGCCATTGCCGTAGGCGTCGTTCTGGGTGACGAAGCCGATGCGCCCGGCCTTCATCGTGTGCGCCAGGTGCTGCACCAGCACATCGGCGTCCTGCGCGTTGGAGCTGTTGAGCCGGATGGCGAGCGGGTTGGAGGCGCTGGCCAGGATGCCGTCCGCCTTGGAGATGGCGGTGATGTCCAGGATGCCGGCCCGCGCCAGGACGGACTGCATCGCCAGGGTGACCGGGCTGTTCCAGCCTTCGATGACGACGGCTACGTCCATCGCGGCGAGCTCGTTCGCCTTGGCGACGCCGACCGCCGGGGTGCTCTCGTCGTCCCGGGCCACGATCTCCACCTGACGGCCCATCACTCCGCCATCCCCGTTGATGATCGCCGCCATGGCCTGCATGGCCTGCACGACCTCCTGTCCCTGCCGCCCCGCCCCGCCGCTGAGCGGGAAGATGGCGCCGACCTTGATCGGGTCCGCCGCCCGGGCCGGGGCTGCCGACGCGATCCCCGCAATGACACATGCGGCAAACATTGGCCGGATCATGAACGCTCTCCCTCACGGGCCGGCGCCTTGTGGCGCTCGGCTGCTATCGGGCAGCACAGCCCGGCGCTACCATTAGGGCAAGAGCAAAAACAGAAGGAGGGAGCGATGGCTGATCTAACCCTGGTCGCAGGATCGCTCGGCATCGTGGGCAGCGAGGTCGTTTCGCAGCTGGCCGCATGCGGGCGCAACGTGGTGGGGGTGTCCCGCCGCGCCGCCTCGCCGGGTCGGCCGGGTCGGCACCTGACGCTGGATTTGACGGATGCGGCGGCGTGCCGGGCGGCGCTCGGCGCGCTGCCGGGCGTGACCCACATCGTCTATGCCGCCCTGTTCGAGAAGCCGGATCTCGGCCAAGGTTGGCTCGACGGAGACCAGATCGCCACCAACCGCCTGATGCTCGCCAATCTGCTGGATGGCGTCACGGCGGGCAACACCACGTTGCGGCATGTCACGTTGCTGCAGGGCGCCAAGGCGTATGGCGTGCATCTCGGCCAGATTCCCATCCCCGCCAAGGAGGATGCGCCCCGCCACATCCACCCGAACTTTTACTGGGCGCAGGAGGACCTGCTGCGCGAACGCCAGGGCGGCAGTGGCGGCGCCGGCTGGCGCTGGACCATCCTGCGCCCGCAAGTCGTCCTGGGCTCGGCGCCCGGCAGCGCCATGAACATGCTGGCCGCGATCGGCGCCTATGCCGCGATCAGCCGCGCCCTGGGCCTGCCGTTGGTTTATCCCGGGGTTGGGCACCGCATCACCGAGGCCACCGACGTGCGTCTGCTGGCGCGCGCGATCCTCTGGGCGGGCGAGGCTGCGGCGGCTGCGGACCAGATCTTCAACGTGACGAATGGCGATGCCTTCGTTTGGCAGAACCTCTGGCCCGCCATCGCCCGCCGCTTCGGCATGGAGGTCGGCCTGCCGCACCCGATGCCGCTGGCGACCGTGATGCCGGGCCATGCGGCAGTATGGGACAGGCTGGTGCGCGAGCACGGGTTGCAGCCAGGCCGCCTCGAGGCGTTCATCGGCAGTTCGTGGCAGTTCGCCGACTTCGCGTTCTCGCGCACGCATTCGACGGCCTCGCTGCTGAGCACGATCAAGATCCGGCACGCAGGCTTCGGCGAGTGCATCGACACGGAGGCCTCGCTGGACTGGCATCTGGCCGAGTTGCAGCGGCGGCGCGTGCTGCCGCCCTGACCGGTCAGCCTGCCTTCACAATCAGCCCGCCTTCACGATTAGACCGTCGACGGCGGTGATCCGTGCGCCGGTGCAGATCAGCGGGTTGATATCCAGCTCCGTAATGTCGCGGCACAGGTCGGACACCAGTTCGGAGGCGCGGCAGATGATGTCCGCCAAGCGCCGGATATCCACCGCCTCGGAGCCGCGGAAACCCCGCAGCAGGGCCGCCGCCTTCAAGTCATGTAGCATGGCTTCCGCCTCGTCCGGCTGCACGGGGGCAAGGGCCAGGGCCGAATCCTTCAGCAGCTCGACCCAGACGCCGCCGAGCCCCACGACGATCAGCGGGCCGAATTGCGGGTCCACCCGTGCGCCGATCAGCATTTCGACGCCGGGCGGCAGCATGGGCTGCACCGAAACGCCATCCACCGCTGGACGCCCGGGCAGGTTGGCGGCGGCGTCTAGGATGGCGGCGCAGGCGTCCTGCACGGCCGCGCCGTCGCGGAGGTTCAGGCGGACCACCCCGGCCTCGGTCTTGTGCGGGATGTCCGGGCTCTCGACCTTCAGCACGACGGGGTAGCCGATCGCCGCTGCGGCCTCCGTCGCCTCGGCCGGGGTACGCACCAGGCGGTTGGCGGTGACGGGGATGCCGTACAGCGCCAGCACCCGCTTGGACTGGCTCTCGGTCAACGTGCGGCCGGGGGCGGCGCGCACCAGCGCCGCCGCCTCGGCCGACGGGGCGGTGATGCGTGCGATGCCGTCCCGCGCAGGCCGGGTGCGGAGGGCGGCGCGGCGATGCCAGGCGGCCAGCACAGCGAAGCAGCGGTCCATCGAGTGGAACAGGGCGATATGCGGGTCGGCCTCGCTCTCGAACGCGCCTGGGCCGCCCAGCCATTCGGGCGCCCACACGTTGCAGACGATCTTGCCATTGCCCGCGGCGCTGCCGCTGAATACGCCGAGGCGTTCGGTCGCCGAGGCGTAGGCATAGGCGTGCGAGGTGACGAGTGCGCCGAACGCCGGGTCGACCAGCAAGGCATCGACGCAGGCGAGCAAGCTGCCGGCATCGGTGATCACCTGCGCCGTCACATCGCAGGGGTTGCGCGGGGAGCCGAACTCCGGGATGCGGCCGGCAAGAATCGCTGCCGCGGCCGGACCGGGCTGCGGCAGCTCCACCCCATGCAGCTCCGCCTTGTCGGCCGCCATGATGGTGGCGCCGCCGGAGGTCGCGACCACTGCGACCCCCGTGGCGGTCGGCGCCGGCGCCTTGGCGAAGAACGCGGCCGCCTCGACCAGTGCTTCCAGCCGGTCGACCTGCACGACGCCGGCGCGGGCGAAGCCGGCCGCATAGGCCTCGTTCGACCCCGCGAGGGAGCCGGTGTGGGACATGGCAGCAGCAGCTCCTGCCCGGCCAGTCGCCATCTTGTATATCACCAGCGGTTTGCCCGCCTGCCAGCACAACTCGGCGGCACGGATCATGCGCAGGGGATGCGCCATGCCCTCGAACACGCAGGCGATGGCGCGGCAGGCCGGGTCGCCCGCGAGATAGGCGACGTAGTCGGCCACGTTCACGTCACAGGAGTTGCCCGAGGTCAGCACGTGGCTGACGGAGGTGCCACGCTCGACCGCCTGGGCCAGGGAGAAGCCGAGCGACCCGGATTGGCTCACGATTCCGATCGCATGCGGCAGCAGGGGGCGGCGGTCCGGCATGGCCGAGAAGGTGAGTCCGGCGCCATTCGCATAATTCAGGATGCCAATCGTGTTGGGCCCGACCAGCCGCATGCCGGCTTCGCGGGCCAGGGCGGCAAGGCGTCCCTGGGCGGCGGCCCGGTCCGGCTTGGCCGTTTCGATGTAGCCTGAGGCGACCACCACGGCCCCGCCCACCCCGGCAGCCGCGCACTGCGCCACGACCGGCTCCACCGCTTCCCTTGGGACCGCGATGAAGACGCAGTCCGGCACCTCGGGCAGCGTCGCCAGGTCGGGGTAGCAGGGCCGCCCCCCGATCTCGCGGTAACGGGCGTTGACCAGATGTAGCCGCCCGTCGAACGCCCCGAGGTTGCCGATCACCCGGTTGCCAAACGCGCCCTTGCGCTTCGTGGCGCCGATCACGGCGACGCTCTGCGGGGCGAGCAGCCGTGCCATCTCGGCCCGGCCGTAGGGCTGGTCACGGTGCGGTGCTGACGGGGTCGGGCTCAGTGGACGTCCTCCTTGGTGCGGTCCCGCAGTCGGCGCGGGCCGGAGCCGCCCGTCAACTGCGCACGAAGGCGCAGTCCGGCGAGATTGGGCGGATGATCTCGTCGGCGGGCAACTCCTTCAGGATGGTGTAGTAGTCCCACGGATAGGCCGACTGCGCCGGTGTCTTGATCTGCGCCAGCCACATGCCCCTGACCGCGCGGCCGTCCTTGCGGATCACCCCGCGGCCGAGCAGCGGGTCGTCCATCGGGATGCGCTTCATCTCGTTGACGGCCGCCCGGCCGCTCGCCCGGGCCTGCGCCGGGCCGATCTGCTGCGCCGCCTTGAGGTAGTGCAGCGCGCCCGAGTAGGCGCCTGCGTGCAGCAGCGTCGGCATGACGCCGCGATACTGCGCCGCGAACCGCTTCGCGAAGGCGCGCGTGGCGTCGCTGCGGTCCCAGTAGAACGGCGTCGTGAACACGACGCCCTGCGTCGCCTCGAGCCCGGCTGCATGCACGTTCGTTATCAGCATGATCCCGGCGGCGATGCGCTGGCCGCCCTGCGTCAAGCCGAACTCATGCGCCTGTTTTAGGCAGTTGCTCATGTCGTCGCCCGACATCATCAGCGCGACCACCTTCGCCCGGCTGGCCTGGGCCGCCACCAGGTAGGAGGAGAAATCGGTCGTTCCGGGAAAGGGGTAGCTGACCCGGCCGGCCACCTTGCCCCCGGCAGTATCGATGAACCGCGTCGCCTCGTCTTCAAGCGAATGGCCGAATACGTAGTCGGCGGTAATGAAGAACCACGTGTCGGCGCCGGACGCGATCAGCGGCCGCACCATGCCGGCGACGAGTGAATAGGTGTCGTACGTCGTCAGCACCTGGTTGGGGCTGCAAGCGCGGCCGCTCAGCTCCATCGCGCCGGCGCCGCCGAACAGCGCGACCTTGTCCTTCTCCCGCGCCAGCGTGCCGACCGCCAGGGCGATCGCCGAGCCGGGCACGTCCGTGATCACGTCCACGCCGTCGCGGTCGAACCAACTGCGCGCGATGGTCGCGCCGACATCCGGCTTGTTGTGATGGTCGCCGGCCAACACCTCTACCCTGAACCCGGCGCCGGGGTTGGCCGCCATGAAATCGTCCACCGCCATCTGCGTGGCGATCACCGAGCCATGGCCGGCCGCTTCGCTGTACACGCCTTCCAAATCGGTCAGCACGCCGATCTTGAGCACGGGTTCCGCGGCGCGTCCGCGTCCGAGGACCAGGCCCGCAGCGCTCGCCGCGCCCAGGGCCAACGCCGACCGGCGTGCGACAGTGCCTGGCATCCATCCCTCCCAGCGGCGCTGCTTGAGGCGCCAGCGTTATCGTTATCTGCAGTGGAGCAACGATCAGAAGCGATGGCAACCCGGCCGCGCTAAGCTCAGGTCAGACAAGCCGAAGCCTGGCCCGGCGAAGTCGCGGCCGCCAGGCCAGGCCAGCTGCCGCTGCCGCCTCACTGGCGCCTTCCCGACCTCGGCATCCTTGTCCTCTATCGCAGGCGCCGCCACTTTCCCGTCAAGCTGCACCCGATGGCCGCCGGCACGAACCTCTACACCCTGATCGGAGACACCCAATGAAGATCGACCTTTCCGGCAAGATCGCCATCGTCACTGGCTCGACGGTGGGCATCGGCTTCGCTATCGCCCAGGGCCTCGCTGAGGCAGGTGCGAAAGTGGTGGTGAACGGTCGCACCGACGCCAAGGTCGATGCCGCCGTCACCCGCCTTGGCGGCTCCGCGCGCGGAGTCACCGCCGACCTCGGTACGATAGAGGGGCACGCCACGCTCGTCGCCGCCGAACCTGAGGCCGACATCGTCGTCAGCAACCTCGGCATCTTTCAGCCGGCCGACTTCTTCGACACCGACGATACGGTGTGGGATCGGCACTGGCAGGTGAACGTCATGGCCGGCGTCCGTCTGGCGCGCGCCTATCTGCCCGGTATGGCGGCGAAGGGCTGGGGCCGCTTTCTGCTGCTGGGGTCCGAGTCCGCGTTCAATATTCCAGTCGAGATGATCCATTACGGTGTCAGCAAGACCGCCGACGTGGCGCTCGCCCGCGGGCTCGCCAAGCGCATGGCTGGCACCGGCGTCACCGTGAACTCGGTCCTGCCCGGCCCGACGCTGTCCGAAGGCGTCACGATGATGCTGGAGGAGGAACGCGCCCGCAGCGGCCGCTCAATTGAGGAAATTGCGGCGGATTTCGTCACCACCCACCGGTCCAGCTCGATCATCCGCCGGGCCGCGACCGTCGAGGAGGTGGCGAACATGGTCGTCTACCTCGCCTCGCCCCAGGCAGCGGCGACAACGGGCGCTGCGCTGCGCGTCGACGGCGGCGTGATCGACACGCTGTGAGGCGGCAAGGCGCACCGCACGACAGGGCTGGAATTGGCCGCAGAACGAACCTGCCATCGCGGGAGTGGCGCGAGCGGAGATGACGTTGCGGCACGTCGAGTGATGCGCATGGATTGAGCGGGCTCCGGCCTGTTCCAACGATGACAGCTCCCTTCAAGTCGGGAGGAGTTTTCCATGAACAATCTATCTCCGGCGTCGGCCGGCAGCAGCCTGCGTCAGCGCCTGGTCGGGGACATGACGGTGCGCGGGTTTTCCGAGAAGACCCGGCGCTACTACATCCGCATCGTCGCCGGCTTTGCTGCGTTCCTGGGCCGGTCGCCCGACACGGCGACGGCCGAGGATGTCCGCCGGTTCCAAGTGCATCAGTCCGAGCGAGAGAGCATTCAAAATCGTGGGGTGCTGATCGGGTCGGGTTAGGGTCCGGGCTCACGGGACGAGGGTGGGCTGGTGCCGAAGCTGGTATGGCGGGTGAGCCTGGTTGCGGAGCTGCGGCCTGAGGTGACGACGGAAACCGAAATTGCCCGCATCGAGCGCGATGAGCAGGCCGGCTTAGCCGAGCTTGGGCTTCGGCTGGACGAGGCGAAGCAGCTCACGGCAGCACTCCAGGCTCAGATCGTGCCGGCCCAGATGGCTGTGGTGGGTGAGCGCCGTCGCTCGTGCGTCGCGTGCGGGCGCGGTGCTGGCCAGCAAGGGCCATTATGGGGCGAGGTTTCGCTCCTTGTTCGGCGACGTGCCGGTCCGGGTTCGCCGCCTGCTCGTCTGCCCCTGTCAGGATGTGATTGGGGGCGGGGCGAAGAGCTTTGCCGCCCTGGACTTCGGCAAGGATGGCGTCGCACCCGAGCTCGCGTATGTCACAGCCCGGTATGCGGCGTTGGTGCCCTTCGGCAAGGTCGCGGCCTTTCTATCTGAGTTGTTGCCGATGAGTGGGGCGCAGAACACGGGCACGGTCCGGAACAGGATGCTGCGCGTGGGCCAGGATGTCGTCCACCAGCATCTCAGCGAGACCGCAGAGCGACCTGTGATGCAAGCAGGCGGCCCCGTCGTGGTTGGGCTGGATGGCGGCTACGTGCGCAGCCGGCACCGACAAGAGGAGCGCCACTTCGAGGTGGTCGCGGGCAAGGTCATCGGTGCCGATGGTGCCCAACACCGCTTCGCCTTTGCTCGCAACGGCCAGGCGGTCTCGGCCGAGGCACTCCGGCAGGCGCTCGCCGCCGCCGGAGTGCACGCGGACACGCCGGCGACGGTGCTGTGCGACGGCGATGCCGGGCTGTGGCGGCTACAGCGTGAGGCGCTGCCGGGTGCTACGATCGTGCTGGACTGGTGGCACGCCGCCGTGCGCTTCGAGCACGCGCTGCAGGCCGCCCGCGGCCTCGGCGTGGGCACGGCCGACACGCACTTCGCTAACGAGGCCGTTCGCAGGCTTGGTGCGTGCGAAGTGGCGCTTGTGGCACGGGCGCTGGCCGGGGTGCCGGCGCAAGCTCGCCGCCCTGTGCCGCTGGACGAAGCGCAAGCCGCCGCGTGAACTGGCCGGCATCGGCCGCCTTCAACAGCACGCAAGCGAGCTGCTGGGCTACCTCGAGTGCAACGAGGACGCCCTGATGTACTACGCCGCCCGGCGTCGGCGTGACAAGTCGATCTCGACCGCGTTCGTGGAAAGCGCGGTGGGCGAGATCATCGCCAAGCGCATGAACAAGAAGCAGCAGATGCGCTGGAGCCGGGCCACGGTGCAGCCCTTCCTCGACGTGCGCACGGCGGTGCTGAACGACACGCTCGAGGACGCCTTCCGCTCTCGCCACCCCGGCTTCCGGCCCGCCAACGATGATCACAAGGCGACGGCAGCCGCAGCGTGATCACCCGCACGATTTTGAATGCTCTCCTCGCCGCCGAGGATGACGGAGGCGCCCGATCATTGTTGCCGGGTCAAATCTTAAGCGAGCATGTGATGGAAAAGTGGTGAGCCGGAGATTGCGGTTGTTCCTGGCGATGTCCTAGCGTGCACGAGGGTCGGGCGGCGGAACCAGCCAT
>JAABUT010002640.1_pt1 | contig 16779 bp, 16 predicted proteins | sample 5559281 | NCBI WGS metagenome assembly JAABUT01 (sample SAMN10711880, study PRJNA513359) | rock metagenome | isolation source: Antarctica rocks | place: Antarctica: Victoria Land, Ricker Hills nord | collected 2016-01-04 | reverse complement strand
CGAGCGGTTCGTCTTGAAGGGTGGGGTGCTGCTCGCGGCCTACGGCGCCCGCCGTCCCACGCGGGACGTCGACATGCAGGGTCGCGAGATGTCCAACCGCATCGAGGACATCCTCGAAGTCGTCCGTGACATCACCGCCGTTCACCTGGACGACGGGCTCGTATTCGACCCAGCCCACGCGAAGGCCGAGACCATTCGCGACGAGGACGAGTACAGCGGCGTTCGAGTCACACTCACCGCAACTCTGGCGGCCGCACGATTGAGCCTGCACGTCGACATCAATGTCGGTGATCCCATCTGGCTCGCACCCCGCACAGTCGCCCTGCCACGGCTGCTCGGCGGAACGATCCAGCGCTCCGACTACCCGCTGCCCGTGACTTACGCTGAGAAAATCGTCACCGCGCTCCATCGCGGAACCGCCAACACCCGGTGGCGCGATTTCGCCGACCTGTTCCTCCTCTCCGGCCAGCACCCAGTCTCCGGGGACGAGGTAGAGCAAGCACTCGCTGCAGTCGCTGACTATCGCCAGGTAGACCTCATGCCGCTGACCGACGTGCTGCACGGATACGCGCTGCTCGCACAGGCCCGCTGGGAAGCGTGGCGCCGGCGCCAACGCCTTGATGACCGCCTACCCGGTTCGTTCACCGAGATACTCGCGACCGTCATCACGTTCGCAGACCCCGCGCTGCGTCGCGAGATCACCGAACAGGACTGGGAGCCCGGGGCTCGCGCATGGCTTTGACGGCGACAATCCAACCGACGAGCCTCTCGCCGGAGGGCAGGTGCGCGACACGGGCCATGGACGGTGCGCCCTGTCTCCAGGGGCGGGGGTGGCCCATCGTGGTCAGCATCGCGTATTCCTGACTCGCTATCCGGAGACGCCGCGCGTTCAGGCGTGCTCACCAGCCGCGCTTACGCCATTCCGGCACGTTCGGCCGCTCGATCCCGAGGTTGGTGTCGCGGCCGTGGCCGGGGTAGACCACGGTGTCGTCCGGCAATACGTCGAACACGCGCTGCTCCAGGTCGTCCACCAGCGAGTGGAAGTCCTCCGCCGAGCCGGTCTTACCAGGACCCCCAGGGAAGCCGGGCGGTCGTTAACGGGTAAGTTGTAAATATGACCGATCGCGCCGCGATCTACTGCCGCATTTCCGTAGATCCGCGAGCAACCGAGAAGGGCGTCACGCGTCAGCGCGAGGACTGCGAGGCCCTTGTGGCGGCGCGTGGTTGGCAACTCGTCGGTGTGCATACAGACAATGACATCAGTGCCCTGAAGGGTGCGTACCGTCCTGGTTACGCGGCTCTGCTTGCCAGTGTTCGGCGGGGCGAGCTGGACCGGATCGTGGCTTACGGGCTCTCTCGACTGTGGCGAAGCCGAACCGAACGTGCCGCGGCAATCGGCGTGCTCAGCGCTGCTCGCGTCGGCGTGGCGCTCGTGAAGGGTTCTGATCTTGATCTGACCAGTGCGGCGGGCCGCATGTATGCGGGCGTCTTGGGGGAGTTCGATACCGCCGAGAGTGAGATCAAGGCCGAGCGCGTTGCGCGCGCCGCTCAGCAGCGAGCGGAGGAGGGCCGGCCGAACGGAGCGCTTGGCTACGGCTGGCGTCGAGTGCACGAGCGGGACGATACCGGGCGCCTCACCGCCTCACGGGATCTCGAGGATCCATCGGAGGCCGACGTTGTGCGCGGCATCGTGGCAGACCTACTGGCCGGTACGTCGATCAAGGCCGTGACGACGAGCCTAAATTTGCGCAACCTCCCGCGCCCCACCGGTCAAGCGGCGGCGTGGGGTCCATCCACCGTTCGCAAGTTGGCGCTGCGCCCCAGCAACGTGGCCGACCGCGTCCACCGCGGTGTCGTCATCGGACCCGGCAACTGGCCCGCCCTGGTGGACCGCGCCGACCACGACCGGGTGGTGGCACTGCTGAACGATCCCAGCCGCCGGCTGTCTCGCGACGGTGCGCGACGGAACCTGCTCAGCTATGGCATCGGCCGTTGCGGCGTGTGCGGCACGCGGCTGCGGGTCGCCAGCAGAGCGGGGCGCCCGCTGTACCACTGCGACGCGCCCCGCGGGTGCGTCGGTCGCCGGGTCGAATGGGTGGACGACCTCGTCCGCGATGTCGTGGTCGCGCGGCTGGCAAAGCCGGACGCGCGGGGGTTGTTCCAACGCAGCGACGACGGCGCGCATGAGGTGCGGGTGCAGGCGGATGCGGTCCGTGCACGCCTGGACTCTGCGGCCGATGCCTTTGCCTCCGGCGACATTGACGCCGCACAGCTGCGTCGGATCACCGCTCGGCTGCGTCCCGAGCTTGAGGCCGCGCAGCTAGAGGCCTCGCGGATCGTCGCGGGCGTGGCCCCGGCGTTGCTGGAGGACCTGGCGGGACCGGCCGCGCGGGCGTGCTGGGAGACAATGAACGTGACTCAACGCCGCGCAGTGCTGTCGACACTGGGCGTGGAGGTCGTCATCCAGCCCGCCCGTGGTGGTGCTGGTTTCAAACCGGAAGCCGTTGAGGTGGTCTGGCGCACCTGACGGGCGTGCTGAGGTGCCTGATGGGCACCCTGTCGACGCCGCGTGAAACTGACCCCCTGGTGCCTGATATGGGTCGGTGATTGTGCGGTCAGCGTGCGCTCCCGTCCCGGTCCGACGGTTGTCCAGTGCGTCTGTCAGGTCCGTGCCCGAGACGGCGACCCAGTGCGTAAAGATGTTCGAATGGATAGCGTTTTCGTATCACCTAACGGCCCAAGGCTTCGCCTGGCGTCAGAGGCCGACGTACTGGCCGCGATCGTTAACGGCGTGCTCGGCGAGAGCCACTACCTCGACCTGAAGCGCGAGGTCAAGTCAAGTGCGAAGGCCAACAAGTAGACCGCACGGGACCTAACATCGTTCGCTATCGACGGCGGAACGTTGATCACCGGGATCGGCGAGACCGACACTGGCATCGAGCCCACTCCCCAGCCTCTTGCCGGGGTTACTGAGCGTCTTGAGCAGATTGCGGCGACGGCCGTCGACCCGCCTCTGAACGTGCTGACGGTGGCGATCCCTACCGGCGCCGACCGCGCGTAGGGGTACCTGATCGTGTACGTGCCGGCGAGTCCCGAGGCCCCTCACATGGTGGACTGCCGGTACCTCGCTGGTGGTGCCAAGACCAAGCGTTACCTCACCGACTCCGCTACGGCTGCACCAACGACGGTTGACCGCGACGGCCGACGGACTCGCGCTGCTGGATGTCGAGTCGGCCGTGACCCGTTCGACGACGCCAGCCGGGAGAACGCGCACCTATTCGTTCTAGCTGGAACCGCTCGCGACCCGAGCCGACCAGCTGATCGACGTCACCGACACACCCCAACCCCAGCCAAGCTTCGAGCACTAAAGGACAGGAGCGACCACTACCTCGAGACCACCCTCTCGAGCTTGGTCGAGGAGTGCCTTGGGCGTCCCATCATCGGTGATCAGGTGCGTGAAGTCGCCGATTTCGCCCAAGTGGTACAGGGCGCCCACGCCTACCTTGCTGCTGTCAAGCAGAAGCAGTCTCCTCGGCGCTGTTCTGATCATCGCCCGTTTGACGGCCACGATCTGCTGGTCCTGATGGTAGGTGCTGCTCCCGCGCACTGCCGAGCATGACGCGAGGAGGATGTCCGCGTAGACATTGTTGATCGCCTGCTCGCAGACGATGCCAAGGAAGGCCTGGTATCGCGTGACGTAGTCACCCCCGAGGCCGATGAGTCGGTGCTTCGTAGACTCATTGACGTACTGCATCATCGGGAAGCAGTTGGTGATGACTGTGATCGCATCGCTAGCTTCGATCGCGCGCAGCGCAGCCATCGTTGTCGTCGACTCGTCACAGATCACTGCTTGGCCGTCTTCGACGAACTTGGCCGCAGCGCGTCCAATCGCTTCTTTCGCTGCCACAGCTGCCGTCAGACGGAAGGGGTAGTCACTCTCGAAAAGGCTGGAGCGCAGGGCGGTCGCGCCCCCGCGGACCTTGCGCAGCACCGCATGGGCTTCCAGCACGTCGAGGTCGCGGTGCACGGTCATCCGGCTGACCCCTAGGACGCTGACCATCTGGTTTACCGTCACGGAACCCTCGCTGTGGACCCGGTCGCGGATGAGTGACTGCCGGTCGACAGCCGAAGTATTGAGCCGGACAGAGTGATTCTCGGATCCAACCGTCCTACTGTCCACAAGTCTCCCGTCAATCTGGCGAAGCGGCGAGGTGTTGGCGTCCAGCCGTTGAGGGGGCGTCGGCACCCGCCTGATCTAGGTCTCCACGATGTTAGCCCACGGACGTCCTGCATGTGACGTTTGTGACGTCAAAACTCACATGCTGTGGGAAAATCACAAGAACTCTAGCCAATGTCCCACATGTAGGGTTATGTTTGTCACATTCGTAAAGCGTCGGCCAGTGCGTCTTCACACCCGAACACCCATGATGGGATCAAAATGAAGGATCTCGCGGACAAGACCGTCCTCGTCACCGGAGCCAGTTCAGGGATCGGACGAGCAATCGCCCTCGCCTTCGGAAGCCGCGGGGCCCGGGTCGGCGTTCACTATCGCTCTGGCCGGAAGGAGGCTGACGCGGTCGCCGAGACGATCAGCAAGGTTGGAGCTGCGGCGACCTTCCACGCAGACATGTCGAGCACCCGTGAGGTCGATGCCCTCGCCGACGCGGTCCTCGCGGCCTTCGGCCACGTCGACGTGGTCGTGAACTCTGTGGGCGGGTTCGTGGAGCGCACCACTCTCGCCGAGGCGGACGACAAACTTGTCGACGCCGTCTTCGACCTGAATGCCCGGTCGATGATGACCCTCAATCGGCACATGATCGGCTCGTTCCGGTCGAACGGAACCGGATGCATCATCAACCTGACATCGCAGGCGGCACGCACAGGAGCCAGCGCTGGCGCGGGTCTCTATGCCTCGACAAAGGCGTACGTCTCGACCTACACCAGAGCTCTCGCCAAGGAGCTGGCGTCCGAAGGCATCCGCGTGAACGCCATCGCGCCCGGCGTCATCGACACGCCCTTCCATCACGGTCAGACCAGCCCGGAACTTCTGCGCCAACTCACCAGCGACATTCCCATGGGCCGGCTCGGCACCGCCGAAGAGTGTGCGGGCACGGCTCTCTTCCTCGCCAGCGAGGAAGAGAGCGGATACATCACCGGCCAAGTCATCGAAATCAATGGCGGCTACCTCATGCCGTAGTGGTTCTACGTCAACCAAATTTCACAACGGAGAGAAACCCATGACGCATCAACAGTCGGTCATCGCCGGCCATGGTCCGACCGCCGCGCAGATGCGCCGCGCCGTCGTCGCTGCATCCTTTGGAAACATCGTCGAGTGGTTCGACTTTGTGGCGTACGGCCTGCTGGCCACCACGATCGCGGCTCACTTCTTCACCCCGGCGGGCGACGCCGGAGGGGCTGGGCCGCTGCTGCTCACCTTCGCCACTTTTGGTGTCGGCTTCGTGGCCCGGCCCGTCGGCGGGTTTGTCATCGGCCTCTTCGGAGACCGGCGCGGGCGCAAACCGGCCCTGATCCTCTCAATCGCGCTGATGGGGCTCTCGACAGGAGCTATGGCGATCATCCCGGACTATAATGCCATCGGGGTCAGTGCACCCATCCTGCTGGTGCTCGCCCGCCTAGTGCAGGGGTTCGCGGCCGGTGGCGAATGGGGCGGCGCGGCGTCCTTCCTGGTGGAGTGGGCATCCAAGGATCGTCGCGGGCTGTTCGGTAGCGTCCACATCGCCATGATTTTCGTCGGGACCGTCACCGGGTCCTTCATGATCGCCGCACTGACGTCGACCTTCGGTTCCGCTTTCATGTCGGACTGGGGATGGCGGATCCCCTTCGCCTTCGGCGGACTCATTGCCCTTGTGGCGCTGCCCTTCCGGGCCAAGGCCGAGGAGACGCCCGTGTTCGTCGAGGAGAAGGTTCAGGACGCCGAGCTCGATACAGACGCCGGCGGACTGGTCGCGCTGTCCAAGGGCGAGCTCACCCGCAAGCTGATTCTCACTTCCTTTCTGGTCGGGATGCAATCCGCGGCCGTCTACACTTTCACTGCTTATTTCCCATCGTTCGCCCAGAAGTATGTGAAGGTCAACGGTGAGCTCATGGGGTCGGGGCAGGCTCTTTTGGCCAACGCAATCGCCAGCGTGGTCGTCATCGTTGTTGCCATCTCGTCCGGTGCCGTGTCAGACAGGATCGGCCGCAAGCCCGTTATGCTGGCCAGCTGCCTGGCGGTGCTCGTGTTGACATACCCCCTCATCCAGCTCGTGCTCCACACTGACAGCTTCCTGGCCGTCCTCCTGATCCAGAGCACCCTAGCCGCTGCTGTCGCGATCTTTCTCGGCTGCATGCCGGCGTTTCTCGTGGAGCTGTACCCGACACGTATCCGGGTTGCTGGGCTTAGTTCGGCTTACAACTCGTCCTCCGCTGTGTTCGGTGGTTTCGCCCCACTGATCGCAACAGCGTTCATCGCGGCGACCGGGACTCCGGCTGCAGCCTCGTTCTGGGTGATCATCGCGGCTGTCCTCTCGACCGTGGCCGTGCTCGTGTTCAAGGAGACGCGTGGAATGGCGCTCGAATGACACATGGACGCACCGTGCGATCAACGCAAGGGGTCTTCCTATGACTCCAGGAGGGGTGTGATGACCCACCTCGTGAACGACGCGGCGGAATTCGCTGATCAAGCGCTCGACGGCTTGGTAGCCGCGCACGGTCGCTACCTCCGCAAAGTCCACGGCGGTGTCGCACGGGCCACTGAGACCGACGCGGGTCAGGTCGCCGTGGTGATCGGCGGAGGCACTGGTCACTACCCCGCCTTTGCCGGCTGGGTTGGCCCCGGCCTCGCACACGGCGCTGCCTGCGGCAACATCTTCGCCTCGCCCTCCGCCTCCCAGGTGTATTCCGTGCTCAAGGCTGCGTCCCGTGGCGGCGGCATACTCCTCAGCTTCGGAAACTACACCGGTGACGTCCTCAACTTCGGCCGCGCCGCCGACCGCCTGCGTACCGAAGGGGTTGACGTGCGCATCGTCGCGGTGACGGATGACGTCGCGTCCGCCCCCGCGGCCGAGAGTGACCAGCGCCGAGGTGTCGCCGGCGACCTTGCGGTGTTCAAGGTAGCCGCCGCTGCCGCGGAGGAGGGCATGAGCCTGGACGACGTCGAACGCGTGGCTCAACGGGCGAACGATCACACCCGCACGATGGGTATCGCGTTCTCCGGTTGCACGCTCCCCGGCGCGGACCACCCGCTCTTCACCGTCCCCGCCGGCAAGATGAGCGTCGGGCTCGGTATTCATGGTGAGCCAGGAATCGCCGAGGTCGACCTGCCCACCGCGGATGAGATCGCCCGGCTGCTCGTGGACAAGGTGCTGTTCGAGAAGCCGCAGGACCATGGACGACGCATCACGGTCCTGCTCAACGGTCTGGGCACCGTGAAGTACGAGGAGCTGTTCGTCGCCTACCGCAGGGCCGCCGAGCTACTCGAGCACGAGGGCTACACCATCGTCGATCCGGAGGTCGGCGAGCAGTGCACCAGCCTTGACATGGCCGGACTCTCCCTGACCGTGGTGTGGCTCGACGAGGAACTTGAGCGACTGTGGACTGCCCCCTGCGATACCCCAGCCTTCCGCAAGGGCGCGATGGCCGAACGAAAGCGTGTGCCGGACGAGAAACAGGACGACGAGATCGCCGGTATCCCCGAGAGCAGCGCAGCGTCCCGGGCCCTGGCCGGACGGCTCGCGGGTGCGCTGGCCGACGTGCACCGGATGCTTGTGGACAACGAGTCCTACCTGGGTGAGATCGACGCCGTGACCGGTGACGGCGACCATGGCATCGGCATGGTGCGCGGCGCCCGGGCTGCCGACGAGTCGGCCCAGGCCTCGGCCGAGGCCGGGGCCGGGGCACGGACTCTCCTGGTTCGTGCCGCGGACGCGTGGGCCGAGCGCTCGGGCGGGGCCTCCGGTGCGCTCTGGGGTATGGCCATCGGAACCGCAGCCCGCCTCCTGGACGACCAGTCAGTTCCCGGCCAGGACGTCGCAGTCCGGGCGACCAGCGAGGCTATCGACGCGATCATCTCGCTCGGAGGGGCCGATGTCGGCGATAAGACCATGGTCGACGCGGCGATTCCCTTCAGGGACACCTTGGTCGCTGCGCAGGGAGAGGGTCTCGGAGGCGCTTGGGCGCAGGCAGTGGCAGCTGCCGATGAGGCGGCCCGCGAAACGGCAGACCTTGCTGCGAAACGTGGCCGGTCGCGCACGCACGCCGAGAAAAGCATCGGCACGCCCGATCCGGGTGCTGTCTCTTTCGCGAAGATCGTGGCCGTTCTTCGCCCACACGTCTCACCATCGTGAATCCACCAGTCGAGCTGCAGTGAAGGAGCATTGATGAGTAAGACATGGCGAATGGTCGTCGGATGCGACGAAGCGGGATTTGAGTACAAGGAGCGGATCAAGGCTGACCTTGAGGCGGATCCAAGAGTGAGCACAGTCACGGATGTCGGCGTCACGGGTGATGAGCACACGGCATACCCGCATGTCGCCGTCGAGGCTGCTCGCAGGGTCGCGGACGGGCGTGCCGACCGGGCGATCCTCATCTGCGGCACCGGGTTGGGGGTCGCCATCAGCGCAAATAAGGTCAAGGGGGTTCGCGCCGTCACAGCTCACGAGGGTTACTCGGTCGAGCGATCCGTGCTGAGCAACGATGCCCAGGTGCTCTGCATGGGCCAACGGGTCATCGGCATCGAGCTGGCCCGGCGTCTGGCCGAGGAATGGCTCGGTTACGAGTTCGATTCCTCTTCGGCGTCCAACGCGAAGGTCGAGGCACTCAGTGCCTACGAATGCTGACGTATCACCGAAGAAGCCGACGAGCACAGAAATATTAACCAACGAAGAAGGTAGAGACTGTGAAGACTGACATCTCGACGGTGGCCCTTGTCGGAGCCGGATACATGGGGGGAGGTATTGCCCAGGTTCTCGCCGGAGCCGGCATCGGCGTGGTCATCACCGATGCCGATGTGGATTCGACTCAACGCAACCATGAACGCCTGCTGGCTGAAGCGCGAGACTTCGAGGAGCGCAAGCTCGTCGATGTCGGATTTGCGGACCGTGTGGCCACGCACCTCAGCTGGGCGACGAGCCTGGAAGACGCGGTCCGCGACGTCGATCTCATCGAAGAGGCCGTTCCGGAGGTACCGGCCATCAAGTCTGAGGTGCTCCGGCGGATCGAGGCGGCGGCCAGGCCAGACGCGGTCATCGCCTCCAACACCTCGACGCTCCCCATCGCCGACCTCGCTGCCAACCTCTCGGATGGGTCCCGGTTCCTGGGAGTGCACTTCTCCAATCCGGCCCCGTTCATCCCGGGCGTCGAGCTCATCGCCCACGCCGGCACAGACGAGTCGGTGATCCCTCCCGTCGAGGCGCTGGTCGCCCGCACCGGCAAGCTCACGGCACGGGTCAACGACAAGGCCGGCTTCGTCTTGAACCGCCTGCAGTATGTCCTGCTCAAGGAGGCCATCAACCTGGTCGAGGAGGGTGTGGCCACCGCGGAAGCTGTCGACATCGTCGTCCGCACGACATTCGGGTACCGACTGGCCTTCTTTGGCCCCTTCGCCATCGCCGACATGGCCGGCTTGGACGTCTACCGCGCCTGCTTCGGCACTCTTGAACAGCACTACGGCGAGCGGCTCAAGGCCCCGGCGATGCTGAACGACCTGGTGGACGCTGGCAAGTTCGGGGTCAAGCAGGGTGGCGGATTCGTGACCGAAGCGGGGGACCAGACCGCGCTCATCGCCTACCGCAACACGGCGTACGCCCGGTTGGGGCAGCTGCTTGGTGAGCTGGGCCCTGCGCCTATGTGACTCCTGCGGCAGCCCCCCGCCCAGGGCAACCGTTCGTGACCCCTGCCGACGGCGGCCCGACACCTGGCAACGGACTGAAGAGGGTGAGGGGCGCCCGCCGAACCCAACTGAAACTACAACGAAGGATGTGCTCATGGCATACACAGCCGAGACCTGGCCGATCGCCTGCGCGATGCTGGCTCTGGGGAACAAAGACTCTCAGGGCGGCCCGATCCACGACGCCTCGACCGAGGAGTGGGCCAAGCACCTGCGCCAGGTGAAGAACCTGGGCTTCACCGAGATCGACCCCACCGACACGTGGGTGCGCGTCGCCGACCTCGAGGCCGCTCGCCTCAAGGAGTTCAGGGAGGTGCTGGCCGACGCCGGCGTTACAATTCCGGCGATCTCCACCTCACGCCGCAGCGTTCTGGACGCCGAGCACGGCGACGAGTACCTCGCCTACAGCCACCGTCTCCTCGACGTCGCCGCCGAGCTCGACGTGAAGATGGTCAGCTTCGGCTTCTTCCAGGACCTCACCCCGGCGCAGCAGAAGGCCCTGTGGTTCTGGCTCGTCGACGGCTACAAGGACCCCGACGACGCTCAGGTCCGGGCAAAGGCCGCGTCCCTCATCCGTGAGCTGGCCGAGCACGCGAAACAGAACGGCCAGGAGATCACCCTCGAGATGTACGAGGACACCTACATCGGCACCTGCGACAGCGCGGTCGCATTCCTGGAGGAGGTCAACCACGAGGCGTGCGGGCTCAACCCGGACCTCGGCAACTTCATCCGACTGCACCGTCCCATGGAGCCCGTCCAGTCCATGCTCGACAAGGTCCTGCCGCACGCCAACTACTGGCACGTCAAGAACTACCTGCGCGACGAGGACCCGGCGACCGGCACCGTCATGACGTTCCCGGTACCGATGGACCACGGCTTGATCAACTACCGGTCGGCGATCCGGCAGGCCCTCGACCTGGGCTACCAGGGCGCCTTCCTCTGCGAGCACTACGGCAGCGACGGTCTCGGGGTGTGTGCGCGCAACCGCGAGTACATCCGGGGCATCCTCGCCGGGGCGCTCGACTGACGACCAGGAGATAGCCAGATGACTGAGCTGCCGCCGCTGATCGCCGTCAACCTCAAGATGTACCTCGGCGTCGCCCCGACCCGTACGTGGGTCGCTGACGTGGCCGACGTCGGGGCACGCCTGGACACTGGCGCCGGTATCGAGCTCGCTGTCCTGCCCACCTTCCCGCTGCTGGAGTCGACGGCGAAGATTCTCGCGGGCACCGGCATCCGGTGGGGCGCTCAGGATGTGGCGGCCTCGACGGACGGCGCCCAGACCGGTGAGGTCTCGGTCGCGGTCCTCGCCGAACTCGGTTGTCGGTACGTCGCGATTGGTCATGCCGAGCGGCGACGTCTCTTCGGTGATGACGAGGCCACGGTTCGAGCGAAGGCCGCGCAAGTCGTCGGGGCGGGCCTGGTGCCGCTGTACTGCGTCGGCGAGCCCGAGCGCGGTGCCCCGCGTGACGCCGCGCAGGCCTGTCTCGAGCAGCTCCAGACGCTGCTCGACGTCGCCGCCGGGCACGAGGTGGTCGTCGCGTACGAGCCGGCGTGGGCGATCGGCGCCAACGCGCCTGCCCCTGCGGAGCATGTCGCCGGCGTCTGCAAACACCTCCGAGCGCGACTCGACGCGTATGCCGGCCGGTCCCGCCTCCTGTATGGCGGCAGTGCCGGGCCGGGCACCTACCAAAACCTCGTGCCCGCCGTCGACGGGCTCTTCCTCGGGCGGTTCGCCCACGACACCCGTGCGTTGGCGCGGGTCGTCACCGAAGTCCTCACCAACGGCCAGAGCCGCATCGCATCACTCACCTCGAGCAAGGAGCAGTCATGAGCGCCATTCCCATCCCCGCAGAGAAGACGGCAGTTGTTACCGGCGCGGGCGGCACTGCGGGTATCGGACGGACCGTCGCCCGAACCCTGGCCGAAGGCGGCTGGCACGTCGCCCTCATCGACAACGACGCAGACGGCCTCGCCACGGTCGAGAAGGAGCTCAAGGACTCTGGGCACGAGAACGTCCTCGCCATCCCCACAGACATCTCGTCCAAGGACTCTGTCGCGGCTGCGTTCGCAGCGATCGACGAGAAGCTGCCGCCGGTCGTTGGCCTGGTCAACCTCGCCGGGATCGCCTGCCCGGTCGCGCTGCACGAAGTCGAGCTCGAGGAGTTCGAGCGGGTGATGGCAGTCAACGTCACCGGATCCTTCCTCATGCTCAAGGCCGCCGCCGAGCGGATGATCCCCCTGGGCGTCGGCCGCATCGTCAACACCTCCTCGATCACGGCGTTCGATGGCGGTGGGACGTTCTCCAAGGGCGTCTATGCGACCGCCAAGGCTGCCGTCATCGGCATGTGCCGTGGTGGCGCGCGGGAGCTGGGCCCCTTCGGCATCACCGTCAACGTCTTGGCGCCCGGGCCCATCGACACCAAGATCATGGGCGGCAAGCTATCCGACGAGCGCAAGGCGTCCATGTCCTCAACCATCCCGCTCGGCCGCGTCGGCCAGCCCGAGGAGATCGCGGCCACCGTCGCATTCCTCCTCTCCGACGGGGCGGGCTACATCAACGGCGCGACCATCCAAGTCGACGGAGGCAAGCACATGCGCTAGCGGCACAGGCACCAAGAGGTACATGGGTACATGCACTAAGAGCTCGCCCCGGTTCTATCTCGACACATTCACTAGGAGACAACGATGTCTACTACCGTCAGCGGCAAGTCTGCCCGCTTTGAGCTCTCCGAGCTCGCTACCAAGCACGTGTTCCGACGGCTCCTCCCGTTCCTGCTCCTCATGTACGTCATCGCGTTCCTGGACCGCACCAACGTGTCCTTCGCCCAGAAAGAATTCGCGACCAACAACGGGATCGGCGCCTCGGCGTACGCGTTGGGAGCGGGTCTGTTCTTCGCCGGCTACGCAATCTTCGAGATCCCCAGCAACATCATGCTGCACAAGGTCGGCGCCTCCTGGTGGCTTGCCCGGATCATGGTCAGCTGGGGCATCGTCTCGGTTTGTTTCATGTTCATCAACGGGCCGACAAGCTACTACATCCTGCGCGTCCTGCTCGGCGTCACCGAGGCCGGGTTGTTCCCGGGCGTAATCCTTTTCCTCACGTACTGGGTGCCGGCACGTCACCTCAACCGAGCCCGCGGAATTTTCTACATGGGTATCGCCCTCGCCGGCATCATCGGCAACCCGCTTTCCGGAGGCCTTCTTCAGCTCGACGGCTTCGCCGGACTTCACGGCACCCAGTGGATGTTCCTCGTGGAGGGGGTGCTGGCCGTCGTCGTCGGCGTCTGGGCGTACTTCTACCTCACCGACCGCCCTGAGCAGGCCGACTGGATGGATCCGGCCCAGCGCAAGGCTCTGTGCGAAACCCTCAATGCCGAGGACGCGGCCAAGACCACCGGCCATGGTCCGCGCAGCGTCTGGACAGCGCTGGCGAACTTCCGCGTCTGGTATTTCGCGCTGATCTACTTCTGCATCCAGATCGCCGTGTACGGTTTCGTGTTTTTCCTGCCGACCCAGGTCGTGGCCATCACCGGACAGTCGCTCGGGTTCGGGGCCGCCCTGGTCACGGCCATTCCATGGGTCTTCGCACTGGCTGCGGTCGCCTTCTTTCCCGCCCTGGCCGACCGGACCCGTCAGCACCGGGTGATCGGCTGCGGCCTCATGCTCCTCACCGCGTTCGGTATCTGGCTTTCCGGGGCCATGAGCGGCACCCCCGTGATCGCCATCGCGGGCCTCTCACTGGCCGCGGTCGGGTTCGTCGCAATGTCGCCGATCTTCTGGGTCCTGCCCACCGAGTACATGACCGGGTTCGCCGCAGCCGCGGGCATCGGCCTGATCAACTCCGTGGGCAACCTCGGCGGCTTCCTCGCACCCAACATGCGGACCTTCTTCAACCAGCACGTAGGCGGCAACGCGGGTCTGAACTCGCTGGCCGTCGGCGCCGTCCTCGCCGCGATCTTCTTCGGCCTCACGGCGTTCTTCACGAAAGCGAACGAGATTGAGGCAGGTCACCTCGACAAGGTGGACGCGCACTGAGTGCGCACCGGCCGAAACGCCGCACCCTAAACACAGGACAGAACAGCACATCATAGAGCCGCACGGAAGTGAGGCGGTCGTCCTCGCACGAGCGCCCCACTTCCGTCAGCTCCCCCTGAAACCTCTACCGGCGCGGTTGTCTTCGGACTAACTTCGGCCAGTCTCAAACGCTGCGTTACCTGCCTCCGGGCCCCCCTTTCTACCTCACCCAACCTCTCTGCCTCACTAGGGTGGAGAGCACAATCCGGTGATCACAAGGAGTTGTCGTGGCCATCTCACTCGACACGTTGCTGCAGGGTGTGCCGAAGGGTCCGCAGGTGCCAGCACACGTCGTCGCGGCCCTGGCTGCGAATTCAGATCGCATCCTGGTCGTCCTGGACGACGACCCCACCGGTACCCAGTCGGTCGCCGAGCTCCCAGTCCTGATGAACTGGTCGCCGACCTCGTTGGAGTGGGCCTTCCGTCAGGGCAAGCCCGCCGTCTATGTCATGACGAACTCCCGCAGCCTGGCCCCCGAGGATGCCGAGGAGTGCAATCGTCAGGTCGCCAGGAGCGCCTTCGCGGCGGCCGAGAAGGTGGGCGTGAAGGTCGACTTCGTGTCCCGGTCCGACTCCACACTACGTGGGCACTTCCCCCTGGAGACGAACGTCCTCGCGGAGGAGATCCTCTCCCACAGTGGAAATCCCGTTGATGGGGTCATCATCGTCCCCGCATTCGGCGATGCCGGGCGGATCACGGTGAGGTCCGTGCACTATGCAGGATCAGACGCCGACGGCTACACACCCGCGGGCCAGACCGAGTTCGCCAAGGACGCCACCTTCGGGTATCGATCGTCGGACCTGCGCGACTGGGTGCAGGAGAAGACCGCGGGACAGGTTCGAGCAGCCGATGTCGCCAGCATCGACCTTGCGACACTTCGCTCCAGCCGCGCTGAGACCGTCGCGGCGCTGTGTGGCCTGTCTAAGGCACAGCCTGCAGTGGTTGACATCGTCGAGGAGAACGACTTACGTCTGCTCGCACTCGCCATCAACGAGGCCGAGGGCGCTGGGTCACGACTGCTATATCGAGTCGGACCCCCCTTCGTCCGCGCTCTCATCGGCCAGGAGCCCCACCCGCCTCTGGAGGCGGAGGATATCTCCGCGATCCGGCGTGGCGGCCTGGCCGAGGAGGCTGTCGGTGGCTTGATCGTGGTCGGGTCGCACGTAGCCATGACCACGAAACAGCTCGAGACCTTTGTCGAGCGGACGTCCCCGGTCGAGCTCGAGATCGACGTCTCCACCATTCTGGGTGACAAGCCCGAGGCGTATCTGGCCGAGGTGGCCGAGCGGGCCATCGCGGCACTGGCTCGCGGAAACGTCGTGGTCCGCACGAGCCGCAGCCTCGTCACGGGGGCTGACGCAGCCGACTCCCTCGGCCTCTCGCGCCGGGTCTCCACGTCAGTGGTGGAGGTGGTGCACCGGATCCTGTCCGGCTACGCGCCACGATTCGTCGTGGCCAAGGGAGGGATCACCTCCTCGGATGTGGCCTGTCGGGGCCTGGAGATCGAGCGAGTCGTGGTTCGTGGGCCCATGCTGCCCGGGATCGTCTCACTGTGGGAGCCCATGGACGGCCCCGCGCGAGGCATCCCCTACATCGTCTTCGCCGGCAACGTCGGCGGCCCGAGCTCGCTTGCTGACGTCGTCGAAAAACTCTCACGCTGAGACTGAACAGACCCCTCGAAGGAGATACCCATGACCCCCACGATCGCCGTCCTCGGACTCGGTGCCATGGGCCTGCCGATGGCTCGCCAACTCGCGAGCTCGTTCGCGGTCCGAAGCTATGACATCGACCCCGGCCGCTGCGCTGCCGCCGGGGACTTCTCGCCGGCATGCAGTACCGCGCAGGCGGCAGCCACCGGTTCCGACATCGTCCTGCTCGCCGTTCGCAACCGCGTCCAGCTCGCCGAAGTTCTCTGGGGCTCCGATGGCGTGGTTCCGGTCCTGGCCGCGGGCTCCGTCATTCTGCTCACCTCCACCGTCGGGATCGACGTGGTCCGAGAACTCGCCGGTCAGCTGTCCGAGCAGGGGATTCTCCTGGTTGACGCCCCGGTCTCAGGCGGGCCGGTGCGTGCCGGCCAAGGTGACCTGCTGGTCACCGTCGGCGCGGACGACACGGCATACGCGAAGGCTCTGCCGGTCTTGGAGGCGATGGCCTCGACGGTGAAACGAGTCGGCTCACGCCCCGGAGACGGTCAGTGTATGAAGACGGTGAACCAGCTCCTTTGTGGGGTCCATATCGCCGCGGCAGCAGAGGCCCTGGCACTGGCGAGAGCTCTGGGCCTGGACCCGGCGGCTGCGCTGGACACCCTTGGCTCGGGAGCCGCCGCTTCGTTCATGCTGGGTGATCGTGGCCCGCGCATGCTTCAGGCGTATGACGAGAGTGGCGCAGAGGTCCGAAGTCGTCTCGACATCTTCGTCAAGGACATGGGCATCGTGACGACAGCCGCGCGCGGGGTCGGCGTCTCAACTCCGGTGGCAGCTGCCGCTGAGCAGCTCTACTTGCTCGGCCAAGCCCAGGGGCTCGCTAGTAACGACGACTCAAGTGTCATTACCGTGCTCGCTCCCAAGGCCGGCATCAAGACCAGCTGAGCGCATCACGACTGCCACACCCTTCATCGCCTCCCGGCACTTCCCTGCACCCTGCGCGTCAAAGACCGTCGAACCACTTCGGAAGGAACAACTGACATGAAGGCACTAGAGCGTGTCTGCTAACTCATAGTGTCGTGGTGCTCCACTATGGACTCATGGTGCGAGCTGATGTGATCTCTGACGAGTTGTGGGCCCTTCTGGAGCCGGTGCTGCCCGGAGTCGCCGGGC
>JAABUT010002639.1_pt1 | contig 16782 bp, 13 predicted proteins | sample 5559281 | NCBI WGS metagenome assembly JAABUT01 (sample SAMN10711880, study PRJNA513359) | rock metagenome | isolation source: Antarctica rocks | place: Antarctica: Victoria Land, Ricker Hills nord | collected 2016-01-04 | reverse complement strand
CCAGCTACATCGACGGCTGGAACGAACGCGCCCACCCGTTCACCTGGACCAAGGGCGCCGACGAAATCATCGCCCACGCCAAGCCCTCACCCCACCGGAATAGGACTTACGACACGCGACACTAGAGATCGTGATCGGAGCGGTAACAGCAGTGCTGGCGGCGATGCTGATCGACATCGCGCGCACCATCAACGGCCGTTCTGCATCGCGTAGGACGGCGCGACACTGATGCGGGGAACCATCTCGGGGTGGGTTGCGCCTTCCCCGTGCGACGTTACGTCGGCACCGATCCCCGCTTCCCATACCTGCTCGGTAGACGGGATTCACGAGGCTGAATTGCCCGCTAAGGCCGTTGAGAATGGCCGGGCCGTCGCGGGTCTCTCACGCCGTGCGTTTCCTAGCGTCTCTCTTGAGCCCGATCCATGCCGGTTCCCGGAGAACCGCCAGGCTGCACGGGCTCTGACTGGCTTTGCTAGCTGCGCGGCGAAGGGCACTCGCGCCGGCGGCGCGCGATGGCCGTTTGGAGCTGCCCGGTTCCCGGTTACCGGCCGGCCTGAGTGGCGCAACTGCGGCCGTGTCGACGTCTTCGCGGTCGGTGCTGGCAAGATTGGCTGATGACGACATCGAAGGGTTTGAGGGCAGGGCTGGTCGTGGGGGGCCTGCTGCTGCTGGTGGTCGCCGTGGTCTACTTCACGCAACCGGCCAGTAGCCTGCCGCCCTTCTTGCCCGGCAGCGACCCGACGCTGGCACGTCACCACACCACGCACGCCGTGGCGGCGCTGGCCTTGGGCGTCGTCTGCTTCATCGGGGCGTGGATGACCTCCCCGCGATCCCACTCACCGACGTCATGACCGCGGCGACCTCGGGTCGGGTTTTGATCCGGCCGGCTGACGGATCGCACGGCCGAGAACCTGCACGCCGTTGCGGCGCGGGCCACACAGCGAGCTGACGGGACCTGCCAGTGCCGGAGTTGAGTTACCTTCAAGCCGTCATCATTGGTGCCCTGCAAGGGGTGACTGAGCTGTTCCCGATCTCTAGCCTCGGCCACTCCGTGCTGCTGCCGGCGCTGGTCGGCGGCTCCTGGTCGCACCTGGTCACGGAGAACGCCTCCGGCGACTCTGCCACCTCGCCCTACCTGGCGTTCGTCGTGGCCTTGCATGTTGCCACCGCGCTGGCGCTGCTGCTGTTCTACCGCCGCGACTGGGTGGCCATCATCGGCGGCTTCCTCACCAGCGTCCGGGACCGCCAGATCACCACCGCCACCCAGCGGTTGGCGTGGCTGATCATCGTGGCGACGATCCCCGTCGGCATCACCGGGTTGGCCCTGGAACACATCGTGCGCACCGTCTTTGCCAAGCCGCTCGCGGCGGCGGTCTTCCTCACCATTAACGGGCTGATTCTTCTCGCTGGCGAGCGTTTACGCCGATCAGCTGAGCACCGAGCCTCCACACCCCGGCCCTCCGCGGCCGGGGTGTCCGAGCCCGTCAGGACTCCTGCGCCAGCCACCACCCCCCCGGCCGATACGGCACGCCCCACGGCCGGCACCGGCGGCCCGCCCGCCGCCGCGTCTGGGCGCTTGATCGTCACCGAACCCCGCCCCTTGGACACCTTGGCGTACCGCGAAGGCATCGTCATCGGCCTCTTCCAGACCCTCGCGCTGCTGGCGGGCATCTCCCGTTCCGGCGTCACCATGGTCGCCGGTCTCCTGCGTGGCCTGGACCACGAGGACGCGGCGAAGTTCTCGTTCCTCCTGGCTACCCCAGTGATTCTGGCCGCCGGCCTGCTCAAGCTCCCCAGCCTCGCCGGCCCCGCCGCCGCCGACATCCACGGCCAAGTCCTCGCCGGCGCCCTCACCGCCGGGATCGCCGCATACGCCTCGGTACGCTTCCTCACCCGCTACTTCACGACCCGGACGTTAACCCCGTTCGCCATCTACTCGCTTGTGGTGGGAAGCGCCTGCATTCTCTGGTTCGCCACCACCGGCGGGTAACGCGCCAGCCAGGCCCGAAGCGCAGGCGGCAGCGGCCCCTCACGGCCACCATGAGCGCACGTCGAGCGGTTGCGCACGAGTTGGACCAGCTCCGGTCACAGGCAACACCTAACTCCCCCCTGGCTGCGCCAAAGCGGGCGGCGACAACCTGGCTACACCAGGCAAACCGCTTGGCCTCAACCATCTCGGAGGACCCATGCCCAGACCTACCTCACCGCTGATGAGGATCGGCTACGTTGGAGCCGGACTCCTGGCCGGGGCGGCCCTGGCCACCACGATCACTGCCCACGCCGCAAGCCCCACCCCCACCCCTACGACCACCGGTTCGACCAGCACGACCGGTACGACGACCACTGACCCCCACCCTGGAGACAACGGCGCTGACGGGGTTCCCGAGTCGCAGGAGGTTCACAGCGGTGGCCATCGGGGAGCCCTCGACCTGTCCGGGACGGTGACCGCGGTGAGCCCTAGCAGCGTCACCATCAAAACCGCGTCCGGGACCACCGAGTACTGGGTAACCAGCACCAGCGACATCGACATCGACAAGAATGGCGAGGCGGCGCTGTCCAACCTCGCCGCAGGGGACGTGGTGACGTTCAGCGTCGACACCGCGAACGCCAACCAGATCGACAAGCTGCACGCAGGCGACGAGTCCAAAGATGCTCCGCGGCCTTCCGCCGGTTCGTCGGCGAACCCCTCCGGCGCCGCCTGACCTTCCCCCGTAGGCAGCGCCCCCGTCCCCTCCAGCGGACACGGGGACGCTGCCTACCACGCGGCCGGCATCTCGCTGACGACAACTAAGGCGCAGCTAAGCTCCGTCGGGTGTTCATGATGTACTCCCCCCGCGCCGTCGACTCGCTTTTGCCGTGGCGGAGACTCGATGCGTTGGCGGCCGTGGTGTTTGGCTAGAGGTCGTAGCCTTCGGATCGGGCATTTGGAGTTAGCGGTGGTGATGTGGGCCGAAGCGCTCGCGCCTGTCGACGACCGCCCGCTCGGCGAGGGTTCAGCGCCGTCCCCGGAGACCTCAGCGGTCGCCAGTCTCTGCGCCGGGCAGGGTCCGGGTGTGCTCGAGTCGCACGGACCGTAGGGCCTCGGGGTCCAGACCGATGAGGCTGAGGATGGTGGGGGCGATCTGGGTGGTCTCGACCGGGGTCGTCACCCGCTGTCCGGGTCGTTCGCGCCGGGGCGAGGTGACGACGATTGGCACGTCGCGGTCCTGGGGGTCGTTGCCGCCGTGCTCGGCGATCTTCTTCGTGCCCCCGGTGTAGACGACGCCGTGTTGCACGACACCGACCAGGTCGGGGTGGCGCTCCTCGGTGACTGGGACACCGACGAACCGGGCGGCGTCGGCCCCCGCATACACGGTGGCCAAGCCGGAGCCGCTCAGGGTGCGCGCGGCGCCGGTGATGGTGTTGCCGGTCGCGGGGTCGCTGAGGAGCCACTGCTTGGCGAAGGCGGTGGCGGCAGCGCTCCGGTCGCTCAGCCACAGCAGCATCCCGTCGTCGTCGATGGAGAAGGTGACGAGCGGTGCCGCGCCGGGGTGACCCGCGGCCCAGGCCGCGTTGAGCGCGTCGAGGATCGCGCCGTCGTTGATCCGCGTGAGGGCGTTCGGGTCGGTCGGCGACTGTCCGTGCTTCGCCGAGAGGATGACCGTCGTTGACCGGTCGAGACCCTGGTTGTGGATGCGGTTGACCATCTGGCCGAGCTGGGCGTCGACGAAGTCGAGCGCGTTGGTCAGGACGGGTCCGGGCACCGTGCCCCCGGGGAGATACCCGCCGGCCTGGCCGCCGGACATGGGGAGTTTCTCGGCGGTGGAGACGGACTGGAAGTTCAGGCCGAGAATGGCTGGGACGCCGACGCGGGTCTGGCCGGAGTGGTCGAGGCCGGAGAGCTCGTTGAGGACCGCCCCCACCTTGTACCCGTCGTACTGCTGGGTCGAGGCGTTGATGGAGGTCCAGTCGCCGCCCGCCGGGCCGTCGGAGTTGATCTCCGGGGTGAACAGGTCATCGACCCCGTTCCCGGAAGGGCCGTTGACGATGTCGTAGGCCGGGTGCTTGTCCGACCACGCCGTCCGCAGGCCGGCCTGGTGGGCCACCTCGAAGATGGTGTTGGACTTCAGGTAGCTGTGGGGGAGCACGGGCTGGCAGGTCTTGGGGTCCACCGGCAGCAGGGCACGGTTGATGAGATCCACCGGGTGGCTCGTCATCTGCAGGATGGACCCGGGGAGGCCGGCCAGACCCTGACCGGCGTCGAGGCGGCTGGTGTCGCGGTCGATGCTCTCGTCGTACGCCACCGGGGTGCCCGGCGCGACGCCGGCGCAGCGGGTCGTGCCCGGGGGCAGCAGCGCCCGGTTGTAGCTGACGTCGTAGTAGATCCCGGTGCTAGAGGGGTTCCCGCCGGTCACCTGAGCGACCAGACCGGGGAACGAGTCCGAGGGGAAAGGGGTGCTGGCCTTGGTGTAGTCGACGCCGTGGGCCACCAGGGCCGCCATCGTGGACGCCGGATGGGTCGAGACATACCAGTCCAAGTCGCTCTGGTGGAGACCGTCCACCGAGACCAGCAGCACGTGAGCACCCCGGCCACCGTGGTCATCACCCCCATGGTCGTCGGATCCCTCGCGGGTCCCCGCGGCCGCAGGGCCGGCACTGGCGACGGCGACGGCGACGGCGCCGAGCACACCGACACCGAGGGCGAACGAGGGGCGGGGATAACGGTTCATGGGGGCTCCTTCGACGGTGACCGAACGGCGCCCAGTCGACCGCCTCAGGCTGGGAGCGGCCTCGGATAACGGCCAACACCAGACGAACTCACAGCGGCGAGGAGGCGGCACCGTGACGACCTGAGAGTGTCCGCCGGCGAAGTCACGATGCCGACACCATGGACCGCACGACGGCCGCCGCGAGACCGTGGCTGGTCGTCATACCGATGCCCGGCGTCACACTGACGACGCGGACGTCAGGCGCGATCTCGTGGTCGAGGAAGTCACCGGCCGTGGAGGAGGCGTACACGCCCTGCCACCGGCGGGTCACCGTCAGGTCGAGGCCACCCAGCAAACGTCTCGCCTGCCCGAGCACGAGCGACGAGACGCGGTCGTCGATGAAAGGATCATGGGTCACCGCATAGGCGTGGGTGTCACCGATGACGAGGTCACCGTCGGGACGCTGGGTGAGCATGAGGTTCATGTCCACGGCCAGCAGCTCCGGGGTGCGCTCATCAATCTGGCGGCGCAGGTCGCCGATCTGTGGCGAGGCGGCGATTCCCGGATACCGGAGCATGGACAGTCCGGTGAGGACGGCCGGCCGGATGATGACGGGTCTCGACGGTCGCACCTGCAGCATCTCCAGCCGGCACCGGGTGAGGCCCTCGTCGCGGGCCAGCGTAGGGAAGAGCCGGTCGACGTCGTGGCCCACACAGACGACGACATACCGCGCACGCACGACACCCTCCGGAGTCGTCACCTCACCGCTGGACACCGAGCTCACCTGGAGGCCGAAGCGGAACTGCACCCCACGCCCGCTCAGCCAGTCCACCAGCGCACCAGGCACCTGACGGGGGTCGACGCGCAGATCCCTGGGAAGCAGCGCCCCGCCGACCGCGTCGGCGTCCAGCGCCGGCACATGTCGGTGTGTCGCGTCGGCGGTGAGGAGCTCGACCTCCTCTGAGGAGCGGGCGTCGCGGAAGTCCTCGAGGACGGCCATCTCCAGGGCTGACCGGGCCACCACCACCGTCGCGGACTGCTCGACCGCGAACCCGGCCTGGGCTCCGAGCGAGAGCCAGACAGGGCGGGACGACTCCGCGTACTGCAGGGCTCTTCCGGACTGCGCCGTGAGACACAGGTGGCCGAAGTTGCGCACCGAGGCACCGACCGGGCGCTCGTCGCGGTCGACGACGAGGACCGACAGCCCGCGATCCGTCGCGGCCGCGGCGTGGGCCAGCCCGAGGATCCCCGATCCCACGACGACAAGGTCCACCGGCGGTGTCAGGGGGTGCACCACGCACGACACGGTGGCATCGACGTGGACAGTGGGCAAGAGCGGGACGGGGTCGATCCATCGGTGGACACCCACTGTTCATCCGGGCGAAGCCCGCCGACCACCGGACGAGCCCTAACCTCCGGGACACGGATCGTCGAGATGCCGACGATCTGATGACCCCATTGACCTGTCGACTGGACCCGGAGGGGACGGGATGAGCCCGAAGGCCGCGTTCGACCTGGCCGCGCTCGACATCGCCGGCACAACGGTGCACGAAGGTGGCACCGTCTACCGGGTGCTCCGGTCCGTGATCGAGGATCGCGTGGGAGCCCCGCTCCCGGATGACGTCCTCGAGCGGTGGACAGGAACGAGCAAGCGTGAGGCGGTTTCCGGGCTGCTACGGGAGATGTCCGGCCGGGACCAGGGCGCGGCCGTCGAGGCGACCTACTCCGCCTTCACGGCGGCGCTCCTGGATGCTTACCGGGCAGCGCCGCCCACACTGATCCGTGGGGCCGCCGACTCCTTGCGGCGACTGCGCTCCGACGGGGTCCGCGTCGTCCTGCAGACCGGCTATGACCGGGAGGTCGCCGAGACGGTGCTGGATGCGGCGGGCTGGCGGGTGGGTCGGGACGTCGACGGCCTTGTCACCAGTGACGAGGTGCCGGCCAGCCGACCCGCGCCGTACCTGGTCTTCCACGCGATGCAGCTCGCCGGAGCTCAGGACGTGCGCCGGGTCGTCGTGGCCGGTGACACCCGCAACGACGTGCTCGCCGGCATCAACGCCGGAGCCGGTCTGGTGGCCGGCGTGCTCAGCGGCGAGGGCATACCGCAGACCTTTTGGCCGTTCGCCGGCCGGTTCGGCTTTCACGTGATCGCCGATGTCGGCGAGCTGATCAGCCTGATATGACCGTCTCGAGACCTGCGACGCTAAGGGTTCACCTCCCGTCCAACCCTGGTGTGGGAGATCGTTGCTCCTCCCCCCGAAGAATCGGCAGCGACGACCGGGATCGACCCGGTCCCGCGCGGATGGAGAGCTCACGGTGGTCAGCACTCGACGGATGTACGCCGGTGGACTGGGTGTGGCAGCGGTGTTGGCGGTGACGGCCTGCTCCGGTGGCTCGACGTCGTCGTCCTCGGTGACGTCCGACGCGGTGAGCCCCAAGTCGGCAACGTCGGCTGCGGCCCTGGGCGGCATGGACGCACTCGTCGCGGCCGCCAAGAAGGAGGGCAAGCTCAACGTCATCACGTTGCCCCGTGACTGGGCCAACTACGGCGAGCTGATGGACACCTTCCAGAGCACCTACGGCATCACCATCACCGACGACAACCCGGACGGGTCGTCCGCCGACGAGATCGCCGCGATCAAGAGCCTGAAGGGCCAGGACCGCGCCCCCGACGTCGTCGACGTGGGGCAGTCGTTCGCCGTCAGCGGCACCGCGGAGGGTCTCTTCGCCCCGTACAAGGTGGCCACCTTTGATCAGATCCCCGCCTCGCTGAAGGCCCCGAACGGGGAGTGGGTCAACGACTACGGCGGCTACGTCTCGTTGGGGTGCGACGCGTCGAAGGTCCCCACCTGCCCGACCTCGTTCAAGGACCTCAACAACCCGGCCTACCAGGGCAAGGTGGCGCTGAACGGCGACCCCCTGAAGGCGAACGCGGCGTTCCAGGCCGTCTGGGCGGTCGCCCTGGCCAACGGCGGGTCCCTGGACAACATCCAGCCGGGCATCGACTTCTTCGGACAGCTGGCGAAGGCGGGGATCTACAAGCCGGTGCAGGCCACGGCCGCGACGATCGAGAGCGGCGAGACCCCGATCGTCCTCGACTGGGACTACCTCAACGCCGCCAAGACCAAGGACGTCAACGCCAAGGGCGGGCAGTGGAAGGTCGCGGTCCCGCAGGACGCGCTGTTGCCTGGCTACTACGTGCAGGCCATCAGCAAGACGGCGCCCCACCCCGCCGCCGCACGGCTCTGGCAGGAGTACCTCTACTCGGTGCAGGGCCAGAACGGGTTCCTCAAGGGTGGAGCCCGCCCGGCCAACGAGACGGCCATGGCCACAGCCGGCACGATCGACGTCAGCCTGGAGTCCGCCTTGCCTAAGGTGTCCGGCAGCCCCGTCTTCCCGTCCGACGCGCAGGGAGCCGCCGCCAAGGCGGTGCTGACCCAGAAGTGGGCGGCCGCGGTCAGTGGCTGACCCCGCCACGGTCGGGGTGACGTCGGGTCGGGTCGGCTCGACGTCCCCCCGAACCACCGGCCGTCCGACCAGCGCACCCACGCGCCGGCTGCCGTTGTCGCTGTTGGGGTTCCTGCCCTTCGTGGCCTACGTGCTGGCGTTCTTCGGGCTGCCCTGCGGGCTGGTCCTCGTCTCGGCCTTCGAGCGCACCGACCCCGCGACACAGGTGGCCGGGCCGTCGATGCAGAACTGGGCCGACTCCCTCTCCGGGGTCTACCGCACCGGGCTGGGCAACAGCCTGCAGCTCGCGGCCGTGACCTCACTGACGGCAACGGTGCTCGGCCTGGTGCTGGCCTGGCAGATCGCCTCGACGCGCAGCGGCGCACTGCGTGAGGCGGTGTCGACCTCGTCCGCCGTTCTCGCCAACTTCGGTGGGCTGCCGCTCGCCTTCCTCTTCGTGGCCGTCCTCGGCAGCGCCGGGGTGCTGACGAAGGCCATCGAGGCCTGGTCCGGCGTGCGGCTGCAGCAGGACCTGCACTTCAGCCTCTTCACGCTGCCCGGGGTGGAGCTGGTCTACCTCTACTTCCTCATCCCGCTGATGGTGCTCGTCATCACCCCTGCCCTCGAGGGCGTCCGCCCTCAGTGGCGGGAGGCCGCCACCATCCTCGGCGCCCGCCCCTGGCACTACTGGAGGCTGGTGGTGATCCCGACGCTGCTGCCCAGCCTGCTGGGGTCCGCGCTCCTGCTCTTCTGCGGTTCGCTGTCGGCGTTCGCCACCGCCTCCGCCCTGACCAACGGGACGCTGCCCATCACTCCGCTGCAGATCGACACGGCGGTCTCCGGGAACGTCCTGGTCGGGCAGGACAACCTGGCCGCGGCCCTGGCCCTCAACATGATCCTCATCGTCGTGCCCCTGACGGTGGCCTACCAGGCCCTTCAGCGGCGGACCAGCCGATGGCTGCACTGACCCCCCTCGGGACCGAGTCGGTGGTCGCGGACAACGCGGCGCTCGCCCCGCGCGAGCCGGCGCTGCGTCCTGGTCGACGGATCGCCCTGGCCGTCGTGTGGCGGTGGCTCGTCCTGACGGTCTCGGCCCTGTACTTCGGCGGACCGGCCCTCGCCGCGTTCTGGTTCTCGGTCCACAACGACCGGACCGGGGTCGACTTCCACGCCTACACCGGCTTCTTCACCGCCAACGGCTTCCCGCCCGCCTTCCGCAGCTCGCTCGTCCTGGGGCTGGTGACGGTGCTGCTCACTACTCTGCTCATGGTGCCGACCATGCTGCTGGCTCACCTGCGGCACCCGCGCGCCAAGCGGTGGCTCGAGCTCGCGTCGCTGCTTCCGTTGGTCGTCCCACCGGTGGCCCTCGTCGTGGGCGTACGCGACGTCATCACCATCAGCAGCAGTGACGCCTGGGTCGACACGGCTCTGCCCCGGTTTGTCGGTGCGCTGCAGGGTGACCCGCCGGCGCTGCTGGCTCTCGTCTACGTTGTCATGGCCCTACCGTTCACCTATCGGGCGCTGGACGCCGGGCTGACCGGGTCGGCCGTGGCGACGCTGGTGGAGGCGGCCCGCAACCTCGGCGCGTCCTGGGCGTACACGGTGGCTCTGGTCGTCGTCCCGGCGTTGCGGACCGCGATCCTCAACGCGGCCCTCCTGGCGTTCGCGCTCGTACTTGGCGAGTTCACCATCGCCAAGATCCTCAGCTTCGGCACGTTCCCCGTCTGGCTGAGCCAGTTCGGCAGCACCGACGGCCAGCTCCAGGTCGGTCTCTCGTTGCTGAGCCTGGTCGTCATCTGGGGCCTACTGCTGGTGGTTGCCGCGGCCGCCAAGCCCGGCCGGCGGCGGACACGCCGCCCCACCACCCCGACACCACGAAGGAGTCATTGACGGTGGATGAGGAACGACGAGGCTCATCAGGATCGTCAGTCGAGTTCGTCGATGTGGTGCGGGACTTCGGCGGTGGCGCGGTGGCCTTGGCGGGGCTCAGCCTGAGCATCGAGGGTGGTGAGCTGATGGCCCTGCTCGGCCCGTCAGGCTGCGGGAAGACGACAGCGCTGCGCATCCTCGCCGGTTTCGACCGCCCGGATGCCGGCTCGGTGCGCGTCAACGGTGACGACGTGGTCCGAGTCCCCGTCCATCACCGGGACATGGGGATGGTGTTCCAGGGCTACAGCCTGTTCCCGACCATGACCGCCTCCGACAACGTCGCCTTCGGTCTGAGGGTGCGCCGGCGCAGTGTTCGAGATCGGCGCACGCAGGCGGCGGAGCTGCTCGACCTGGTGGGGCTGGCGGCGCAGATCGACCGTTTCCCCCACGAGCTGTCGGGGGGCCAACAACAGCGAGTCGCGCTGGCGCGGGCCCTCGCCGTGCAGCCGCGGGTGCTGCTGCTCGACGAGCCGCTGTCCGCCCTCGACGCCAAGGTCCGGACCCAGCTGCGCCAGGAGATCCGTCGGATCCAGCTCGAGCTGGGGGTGACGACGATCTTCGTCACCCACGACCAGGAGGAGGCTCTGTCGATGGCCGACCGCATCGCCGTGATGCGCGATGGTGTCGTCGAACAGTGCGCCACGCCGGACGAGCTGTACCAGCGCCCGACGAGCCCGTTCGTCGCCGAGTTCGTCGGCACCATGAACCACCTACCCGGGATCGTCCGGCACGGGCGGGTCGATGTCTTCGGCCAGTCGCTGGAGATCGAAGGCGTCACGCCGAGAGACGGCAGCACCGTCCGCGCCCTCGTGCGACCAGAGAGCGTCCACATCGCAGGTCTCACCGACCGGTCTGTAAACGAGGCCGGCTCGGACCACGACCAGGGCGGCCCCGGTGCCACGTCGGTGGTCTCCGCCACGAGCTTCTTCGGGGCGGTGACAAGGTTGCACCTGACCACATCGCAGGGCCTGGCCCTGCATGCCGACGTCGGCTCGCACGACGCCCGACGCTATCCGGCCGGCACCACCGTCCGCATCACGATGACCGATCGTCCGGTGCTCGTACAAGCGATCGGGTGAGGCAGCCGGGGGAGGCAACGCCCACGTCAACACAACGAGCCCCGTCACGGCAGCCTTCGGCCCATATCAGGTCGGCTCCTGCCATCGACGGAGGCGCTCCCCGGATGGTCGCCTGCCCGACGCAGGGTGTTCACCCAGCGGCAGTCGTGCCGGGCACCGCCGGGTCGACACGATCCTGCCATGCCGAATGAGACACCCACCCAGCGAGAGCTGAGCCGCCGGCTCCTGCTCGGCGCCGCTGGTTTCGCCGGGGCCGCCGTCACCCTCGCCCCCCTGGTCAACGCGACAACGGCGAGCGCGGAGACCGACGACCACGACCGCCGCCCCCGACCGGGCGACGCCGTGTCGACCCCCGCGGTGGCGGGGTTGCACCTGCAGTTCGGGGCCGACCCGACCTCGCAGGTCGTCGTCTCGTGGCACACCCTCCAGCCCGTCTCACATCCAAAAGTGTTCTACGGCACCACTCGCGGCGCCTTGGAGCGGACCGTCGCCGGCGCGACCCGGACCTACACCGACGCGAAGTCGGGTCAGGTGGTCTACGCCCACCACGTGCCCCTCAATGGGCTTCGGGCTGGCGGGGACTACCTGTACGGAGCCGTTCACGACGGTGCCCAGCCTCAGCTGGGTGAGTTCCGCACCGCCCCCCAGGGCCGCAGCGCCTTCACGTTCACCAGCTTCGGCGACCAGGGCACCCCGACGGTCGGGAAGCGGTACGTCCCGCCCGCCGGCATCACCATCGCGAACCCGCCGTTCGTCAACGACAACCTCGGCTCCCCCTACGCGGGGGACACCACGCTCGGGGTCGAGCGGGTGCAGCCGCTGTTCCACCTGTTCAACGGTGACCTGTGCTACGCCAACCTCGCAACCGACCGGGTCCGCACCTGGTCGGACTTCTGGGCCAACAACTCCCGCAGCGCCCGGAACCGGCCGTGGATGCCGTCGGCCGGCAACCACGAGAACGAACGCGGCAACGGACCCATCGGGTACACGGCCTACCAGGCCTACTTCGAGCTGCCCCCGGCGGCGGGCCAAACCGACGTGACGCGCGGCCTGTGGTACGCGTTCACCGTCGGGTCGGTGCGCGTGATCAGCCTGGCCAACGACGACGTCTGCTACCAGGACGGCGGCGACAGCTACGTTCGCGGCTACTCCCAGGGTGCGCAGAAGGCCTGGCTCGAGCACGAGCTGGCCGCCGCCCGGAGCAACCGTGCCGTCGACTGGATCGTCGTCTGCATGCATCAGGTCGCGATCAGCACCGCCGACAAGTTCAACGGCGCCGACCTCGGGATCCGCCAGGAGTGGGTGCCGCTGTTCGACCGGTACGGCGTCGACCTCGTCGTCTGCGGGCACGAGCACCACTACGAACGCTCCCACCCGATCCGCGGCCACCAGCCCAACGCCACCCTGACCCCGATCCCCGCCACCACGGCCACCGACGTCGTCGACACGACCAAGGGCACCGTCCACATGGTCCTCGGTGGTGGCGGGACGTCGGTGCCGTCCAACCAGCTGTTCTTCCAGCCGCCGCAGTGCCGCGTCATCACCGCGGTCGGCCCACCAGACCCGACCACCGGCAAGCGGCCTCCGGTCTACGTCACCGAACCCGCCCCCTGGTCCGCCGTTCGCGACACCGCCCACTCCTACGGGTTCGCCGCCTTCGCCGTCGACCCGGGTACGCGCCGAGGCGGCACCACGACCATGACGGTCACCTACTACGACGTCACCGGGACCGAAGGCGCGCTCACCCCGTTCGAGACGTTCACCCTGCGCCGCAACCGTCAGGACTGATCCGCCCTCCTTCGATCGGAACACGATAAACCCCAGGGCAGTCTAAATCAGCCCGGAACGTCGGATCGGTGGCAGTCGGTGTCGTTGTCATCCATCGCTGGTGGTCGCCGCGTCCGTCCCGGCCACCGCGGGCGCCGACGACCGCGAAGCCTCGGACCACGACCGCGTCCAACATGGTGACGCGCGCTGCTCACGACTCGCACCGTCGACACCGCGGCGCCGTCGTCGGTCGTTTCCGGCGTGACCGTCCTTCCCGCCGAGTTCACCAGTTATGCGTCGCGGCGGTGGCCGACGGCACCCACCCTTGTTCAAACAACAAGAGCGTGGATCCGAGCTTCGGGGTGACCTCGCCAATCCTGCTCGACGCCCTGGCCACCTCCGGCCAGGTCCTCAAGGTCGATGACCGTGCCGAGCTCAGCCACCGGCCCGGGGTGACAGGGTGACCACCTCGTCACCAGATTCCCGTCAAAGTCGGAGCTGGCGCTCACCCTGTCCACCGACGGCCGCTCGCTATCGATCATGGGTTACGTCGCCGGCCCCGGTGAGCTCGACGGGTCCAACTCGAACACCCCGGGTGATCGACCCAACGATTCCGGTGGGCATCGCCCGCTACCGAGCCGTGGCGACCATGGGCGCGTCGGAGCACCTTCAGCTACACCGTCGCGAACGCGTACCGCGGCAACAACGGCCGCGCCGCCCTGCCTAACGCGGCGACCGGACAGATCTACGCGGCCGGGAACGCCGGCCACGACGGAAACCCGCAGCCCGTCGGGGTGATCGCCGGCGCCGGCGCGCAGCTCATGACCAAGCAGCACTCATTGCAGTCGGCCCAGACGCCGGGTCTGCCCACGCCCCTGGGCGCATTCAACATCACCCAACTCGCTGATAGGCCCGACAAGGTCGGCAAGGACACCCAACTTCCTGGCCTGGCCGTCCACGAGGACGTCGTCTACTGCACCAAGGGCAGTGGCGGCAAGGGCGTCAACGGCGTCCACTTCGTCGACACCATCGGGAGGGCCTGCCTTAACGGTGTCGGCCTGCCGGTGCCGGGTGCCGCCCTGCCGACGACGCCCCCTACCCGTGGACCCCGCGGCGGCGCAGACGACCGGGCTGCCCACCAACATGCGCATCCTCAAGGGCTTCCCGACTGCGCTGAAGCCCACGACGTCCGTCCCGTTCGGCATCTGGTCGCCAACGCGACGACCCTCTACGTCGCCGACGAGGGCAACGGGACGTCAACCGGCAGCCCTACGACGAACGCCTATACGGCCGCCGCCGTGCAGACCCGGGCCGGCCTGCAGCAGTGGGTGCTGACCGGGGGTACCTGGACCCTGGCGGACACGCTGCAGTCGGGTCTGGCTCTCGGGGCGCCGTATGCGGTCAGTAGATATCCCTCGGGAACGAACCGGACGACCGGCCTGCCCTGGGCGCCGGCCACCGACGGGCTGCGCAACGTCGCGGGCCGCATCAACCGGGACGGCAGCGCCACGATCTGGGCGATCACATCCACGGTCAGCGGGGCCATCGACACCAGGGCCGACCCCAACCGGCTCGCGACCGTGACGGATCCGCCCGCCGCCCCCAACCCGGGCGCCGGCTTCTCCACCGTGCGCACCGCGGTCGCCAAGGAGTGGACCACGAAGGCCGCCGACGCCCCCGACCCGCCTGAGGTGGCACCGCGGCGATCGACGCCAGGGGGTGTGACCGGGTGTCTCCCGGCGTCTCCGGACCAACCCGCCGCGGTGCGCGAAGACAAATGTCCGGCCCGGGGAAGGAAGTCTGAAACATGACCGGGCACACAAAGGCCTGACTCGGGTAGTCGCCTCCTTCGAGCCGCGGGCGGGCTGGTTGCCCTAAGGACAAGTGGGCCGTACCCCACCCGGCAAGGTGCCGCCCGCCTCCTACACCGGTAGTCGACAGTCCCGATCGACCTTTCATCCGACGTCGACTAACAGTTCAGTTGACGAGCGGCCGAATGCCCCCGCGCGTTCATCCGCTCTCCGTAACTTCCCGTTTTGACGTGTTGGCTGGAAGTGGACCAGGGCTGAATGCAGGAGGGGTCATGGCCGCTCAGGCAACTCACTTCGGGGCGACAGCCGCTGGGGAATGCGTCCACCCCGGCCAGACCCGGACCCATGAGGCCGGGAGCAACCTCGTCGGCGCGTTCACTCGCGTCGACCGCAGCACGACGTGGACTCTGACCGGGAAACAACGGTTGACGTTCCCGGCCTTTCACCCACAGGGGCTCGCCTTCACAGCGGAGCACATCTTCTTGTCGGCGGTCCAGGTCATCGAGCCGCCCAACCCGCAGCCGTCGTGCTCGCGCAGTAGCTGCCACACGGCCGGCAAGGGGGTCGGTCACCTGTTCGTTCTGGATCTCGCTGGGCACCTACAGCGGGACATCCTCCTCGGCGACGGCGATAGGTACCACCCTGGCGGTATCGACTTCGACGGCCACCACATCTGGGTCCCGGTGGCGGAGTACCGGCCGCGATCCAGCACCAGCGTCTACCGGGTCGACCCCGCCAGCTTCGAGGCCACCCAACAGTTCCAGGTCCCCGACCACATCGGCAACATCGTGATGGACAGGCGCAAGAACCGGCTGGTCGGCACCACCTGGGGCTCTCGACGGTTCGTTGAGTGGGACCCCCGTGGCCGGCAGCACAGGAGCTGGGACAATCCCTGCTTACTCCTGGACTACCAGGACGGTCAGTACGTCGCGGACGGGGCAATGATGTTCGCCGGCGTCACCAGCCTTGCCCCACCTCCGACCGCCGGCGTTGCGTGCGCCACGTACGACCTGGGCGGCATCGCCCTCATCGACATCACCGAGCAGAAGGTCCTGCACCAGATCCCGTTCCAGCAGTGGTCCACCGCCGGCCGCGTCGCGACCCACAACCCGTTCGCGATGACCGCGGACGGCGACCACCTCACTATCCACGTCGCACCCGACGACGGCGACGCGACCAACGGCACCGAGATCCTCACCTACCAGGCCACGGTCACCCCTCACCAGTGACCACGAAGACGGTCTCGGATCGCTAACCCGCCGAGGACGTGAGAACTGTCGGCGACGCTCCAGGCAGGCCGGTATCTCGTCTGAGAGCGTCAACCCCTTTCCGGCCCGCAGTCCTTGACACCGGCCGCGAGATTTCGTCTAGCCCAGCAGGGCGGCCTCGACCGGGCGGATCGATTGGGCCGGATCCATGGCGCCGGATGTTCACCGATTGTTGGGGGCGCCGTAATCCGGGCTGACGGAGGTTTGACTAAGTTCGCGCTGGAACGGAGGTTCGGTTGTTCGTGCTGTTGCGCCACGCGCACGCTGGTGACAAACATCGGTGGACGGGTCCGGACGCGCTTCGACCGTTGAGCCGCCGCGGCCTCAGCCAGGCCCGATCAGTGGCCGAACCATTGGCGTTACTCCAGGTCCGCAGGATTGTCAGCAGCCCGTCGCTGCGCTGCATGGAGACCGTCCAGCCACTGGCCGACAAGGTTGGCCTGGACGTCGTGACGGAAAAGCTCCTGCTTCCCCGGGGTAACTTGGCCGCGCTGGCGGAACTGCTGGCATCGGAAGAGTTTCAGGGCGCCGTGGTGTGCACCCACCGCGAGGTTCTGGTGCCCCTACTGACCAGCTGGCGGGAGGCAGGGTCGGTGCGAGTCCCAGCTGACGTGCACACCCCTAAGGGCGCCTACCGGATGGTGCGGCACTACCCCGGGCCGCACAGTCCAGATCAGCGAGCCATTCCGCTCAGGTTCTCGAGCTCCGACGGTGTGATCGATACCGCGTTCCGAGTGAGCGAATCGCCGCGACGGCCGGGCGGCACGACTCCCGAAGCCGCCTCGCCGCATGA